>BFBZ01000049.1_pt1 | contig 17777 bp, 18 predicted proteins | sample 1888401 | NCBI WGS metagenome assembly BFBZ01 (sample SAMD00112614, study PRJDB3348) | symbiont metagenome | host: Chara braunii | reverse complement strand
ACCGCCATGGTGACATATTCCACCACCATCTGAGTGATGCCGTCGTCTATCATGCGCACGACCCTGACCCCAGGTGGAAGGGCTAGGCCGGAAAACTGGTCGATCCCCGCGCCGATAGAGAAGAGTATTTCCAGGTTCGGATATCGCTCGAGGTTAGCGGGCGGTGCCCAGGTCATGATGAAGCGCACGTCGCGTGGGTCGACGTCCTGCGGGTCCATCGCAAAGCTGATGTCGGGCATGTGCTTTGCGAAGGCTTCTGCGAAGCCCGCCCCTCGTATCCGGTCGCACAGGAACAGGAAGATCATGATCGCTCCTGGACAGCCTTCCGGCGGCGCATCGCTCGCTTGTCCCGCTGCTCGTAGAGGAAATAGACCAGCGGGATGAACCAGGGCCTGCCCCGGTAGAAGGGCACGGCCTGCGGCGCTGGATCGAAGTCGAACGCGGATTGTGCTTTTTCGGCTTCGCCAAGGATCTTGAAGGCTGCCTTCTTGCCGAGCCATCGAGCCCAGACGACGCCCGAGCCGCAGAAACCAGTGGCGTAGATTGTGTCGCCCGACGTGAAAATTCTCGGCACCATATCACGGTTCATCGCCACGTGGCCGAACCAGCTATGTGTCAGGCCGACACCAGCCAACTCGGGAAAGATACGGCCGAGTTCCGTCCGTAAATGCGTTGTCGGCGCGAGCGCGTCACCCTCGGTGGTGCCGTCCCGTCCGCCGAAAAGGATGCGCGACCCATCCACTGAGGGACGATAGTAATAGGAGAGCTGGCGCATGTCGCCGTACATCATGCGCTTCGGCATAAGACGGTCCATCACGCCTTTGCCCAGGGGCTCGGTGGCGATGATGCGGCTGCGCACTGGTACGAGCCGGCGGCGCAGCCAAGGGTCGAACCCGTCTGTGTAGGCATCCGTGCAGACCAGCACTTTCTTTGCCAACACCTCACCGCGCGATGTTCTTACCCGGACGCCACCGGCTTCCGCGCTCGTTCCCGTTACGGCGGCGTTTTCGTGGATGACCGCGTGCGTCCCCATGGCCACGCGGAGAATGCCCGAAAGCAACTTGGCCGGGTGAAGCCCACCGATATCCATCCGCACGAAGCCGCCTGCATAGAAATCGGTACCGATATATTTTGAAACCTCGGATTGGGCGACGGGAAACGCCTCGATACCGAGAAAACGCCGTAGAAGATCGGCATAACGGCTTAGCTCATCGCATTCCTGGTCGTTGATCGCTCCGTCAAAAAGGCCGGAGAGATGGAAGTCGCATTCTATCTTCTCTTCTTCCAGGAAGGCCCAAAGGTCTTCACGCGCAGCCTTGCCCTCCATCAGAATGGCGGTGGCGCGGGGCTCGCCGAACTTGCGGATCAAGTCCTTTCGCCCAGGCCGGATGCTGCCGCTCGCCATGCCGCCGTTGCGGCTTGATGCCGCCTGCCCCAGCGCCTGCCGGTCGAAAAGCTGAACGCTGCGCCCGGCCCGCGCGAGCTCGATCGCGGCTGAAAGCCCGGCGTAGCCTCCGCCAACGATCGCTACGTCGCATCGCGAAGCAATCGCTTGGACAGGCAGAGGAGAAAATGTGCAGTCGTCCCACCAGTAAGGCGTGGACCTAAAAGGACGAATGTGATTGGCGGTCATATGCGGATACCAGATTCAGTAAGGTCGGGCGTGGAAAGCTGAAACAATCAGTCGCGCGACACCCAGAGTTTCCGTGTGGTCTCGATCGCACGCCAGACGCCGGTAAAGCCAGGGTGCATAACGAAGGCATCGCCTGCGGAAACACGGCGCGGCTCGAAGCCGTCCTCGATGAGTTCGGAGACGCCCGAAAGGATGTAGCAGAACTCGAAAGTCTCGCCCTTGATCGAGCGATAGGCGCCAGGCGTGACTTCCCAGACCCCCGCCGTCACCTCGCCGTCCGCAGTTTGGGCAATGTCCCAGGTCAGAAAGCGAGGATCGCCGTCCACTCGCCGCCCGGGCAGAGGCTCGCCCTCGCGTGGCATGGGAAGATTGTTCTGGTCGATGAAGGTTAGCTTGGACATCGGGCAGGGCCTTTCAGCGTGTTGGATGCCGGTCGAAGGACAGTTGCTTCTCAAGGAGTTTCAAGGCGGTCAGTCCAACGACATTGACCGTCAGATAGAAGACAGCAGTGATGACGAAGATTTCCATGATGGCGAATGTCTCGCTCATCAGCCGTTTGGCATAGCCGGTGATTTCAAGCACCGTTATGGTGGAGGCAAGGCTGGATTCCTTGACGATCACCGCGACCTCAGTACTGTAGGAAGGCAGGGCTTGCCGCAGCGCCAGGGGGAACTTGACCCGGTGGAAGATTACCCACGGGGACATCCCACAGGCCTCCGCCGCCTCGATCAGCCCACGCGGCAGCGAGAGGAGGGCAGTCCGGAAAATTTCCGCCGTGTAGGCGCCCGTATTGAGAATGACGGCTAGGATTGCTGCGTGCAGACTGTCGCCGATCAGCCACCACATGACCGCGTTGTGGCGTATGAAATCGATCTGGGCGAGACCATAGTAAATCACAAAGATCTGCACGAGCATCGGCGTGCCCCTGAAGACCGCGCAATAAAAATCGGCGCACTTCCGAATGGTGGTGGCCTGAGACACGCGGACTGTTGCCAATAGGATACCGAACGGCAATCCAATACAGATCCCGAAAGCTGCAATTAGCAGGGTTGCCTTCGTGCCGATGAGCAGAAATGGAAGCGCATATGCGACGATGCCAAAATCCATTTTACCCTCTGCTAAAGCCTCTATTGAAATATATTTCGGCGCTGTTGAACAGAACCTGGCTCACTGCGGTTATGGCAAAGAACATTGCGGCCGCCAGACAATAGAATAGAAGCGGCGAGCGGGTGATGCCTGCCGCGACCGCCGCCGCACGCATCAGTTCCTGCATGCCGACGACCGATACAAGCGAAGTATCCTTGATCGTCATCTGCCATACGTTATTGATCCCGCCGAGAGCGAGCCTGAGGGCGAGTGGCAGCGTCACCCGAAAAAATGCCACGCGTGGCGTCAACGAAAGCGATCGCGCTGCTTCAAGGATGCCGACGGGAACGGCCTGCAGTGCGCCTCGTATGACTTCTATCGAGTACGCGCATGAGATGGCGGCGATCGCGATGATGCCGACAATGAATGGATAAGCGTTTTCGGCACTATCCGCATAGCCGAATACAGAGGCAATTTTCTGCACCCAATCGACGGAGCCGAAAAAGAGAAGATAGATGACCAGCAGCCCCGGAACGCCGCGGATGACAATGCTGTAGGTATCAACAACCTGTGACAGAACGGGGACCTGACGCCACCGGAGAATGGCAAGCGGTATCGCCGTCGCCAATCCTATGACTACGCCAAGAAAGCCGATCACAATCGTAACGCTGGCGCCACGCAGCAGAGCGAAGGCCCAGCCCTTCTCCACCATCAGCACCCAAAGGCCCTGAAACATGAAAAGCATCCCGTTAGATCGTCGCGGCAATGCCGCGACGATCTTCTATCGCTATCAGACGATCACTTGTTGCAAGGGATGGTGTAGTCGTCCTTGAACCAGTGTTCCGAGGTCGACTTTACCGTGCCCTTGTTGATCATGTCGCAGAGTGCGCCGTCCAGCTTGGCCTTGAGTTCGGTATTGCCCTTACGCAAGCCGACGCCCATGCCGTAACCCAGGGTCTCGTGATCGTCCGCTCCGGTGACCTTCACGTCGATACGAGCAAAGTTGGCACCATCAGGCGAGTTGAGGAAGTCAACCCAGGTCGGAGAATCGCCGAAGGCGGCGTCGAGCCGGCCTGCCGCAAGATCGGCATTCTGCTGAGTCGTAGCGTCGTAGGTTTTCAGGTCCGCGGTCGGAATGTGTTTCTTGATGAATTGTGCGTAGGTGGTGCCGTTGACGACCCCGATGGTCTTGCCGGCCAGCGCCTTCTGAATTTCCGCAAGGCTCTTCAGCCCAGTCAACGGAGAATCCTTGGGAACAACAAAATACTGAGGCGTGGTTGCGTAGGGAACGGAGTAGTCGATCTTCTTCATTCTCTCGTTGGTGATACCGAGACCCGAAATGATGACATCGAAGCGGTCGCTGTCCATCGACGGAACCAGCGAACTGAACGTCTGAACAACGAATTTGCACTTGACCTTGAGTTCGGCGCAAATGCCGTTGGCGATATCGGCGTCGAAGCCGGTGACGTTGCCGTTGGCGTCGGCCATGCTGAACTGCGGCGCGTCGCCTTCGGTGCCAATGCGCAAGACGCCATCCTCGGCCCATGCGGTCCCCATTGCGGCGGACAGGATTAGGCCCGATGCGAAGATTGAGTGAAGTGTGTTCTTTGCGAGCATGCTGATTTACCCCTCTTTGCTTTCTGTTTGATGGCCAGTGTCAGGCGGCGGTTGAGATAACGCTGGAAAGAAACCGCTCCACTGCCCCGGACGCGGGGTTGCGAAACAGCTCTTCCGGCGCGTCTTCCTGCTCAACGATACCTTTGTGCAGGAATATCATTCGGTTCGACACGTCTCGCGCAAACCGCATTTCATGGGTGACGAGGAGGATTGTGGCTCCTTCATCGGCAAGGGTGCGAATGACCTTCAAAACCTCGCCAACCAGTTCGGGGTCGAGTGCCGAGGTAGGCTCGTCGAAAAGCATGAGTTTCGGCTGCATAGCCAGCACCCGCGCGATAGCGACGCGCTGCTGCTGGCCGCCGGAAAGCTGACCGGGATGGCGGTCGCGGAAATCGACCATCCCGACTTTGGCAAGGGCGGAAAGCGCCACTTCTTCCGCCTCCCGCCTGCTTTTGCCGAGGACGTAGATGAGCGCTTCGGTTACATTGCCGAGCACGGTTCGGTGCGGCCAGAGATTGAAGCTCTGGAACACCATCCCGATGCGCTGGCGAAAAAGGCGGATGTTGGCCGCGTTGAGGATTTCGCTTTCGCCGCGCCCGTTACACGCTACGGAAACAGCCTCACCCATTACCTCGATTTGTCCCGAAGTCGGGGTCTCGAGGAAGTTGACGCAGCGCAAGGCCGTGCTCTTTCCGGAGCCGGACGATCCGATGAGGGATATCACCTCTCCCTCGGCCATCTGGAAGCTCACGCCATTGAGAACCTTGGTTGCACCGAACGCCTTGTGAAGCTCATGAAGCTTTAAAACATGGGGTATGTAAGGGCCGTTTGCGTCCATGCAGCGCGCATTCCTTCAACTGGTTACGCCGGCTTCAACCATCGAGCGCCTGTGCGACCTCGTTTACGGCGGCCTTGGCGATAGAGACCATCTCGTCAATTTCCGCCTCAGTCATGACAAGCGGCGGCGCGAATCCGAGAATGTCCCCATGCGGCATGGCGCGCGCGATCAGGTTGCGATCACGCGCCGCCTGAGAGATGCGGCCGCCGACCTTGAGTGCTGGGTCGAATGACGTCTTGGTTTCGCGGTCCGCGACGAACTCGACGGCCGCCATCATGCCAACGCCGCGAACCTCTCCCACAATGGGGTTCTGTTCGAACGCCGCTTTGAGGCTCTTGAGCAGATAGGCGCCCTTGCTGCCAGCCTGAGCCGGCAGATCCTCTTGCTCGACGATATCCAGAACGGCATTGGCGGCAGCGGCGCCGATTGGGTGTCCCGAATAGGTATAACCATGCGAAAAGGAACCGATCCTCGGCGTCGCCTCCTCCATGACTTGGTAGATCTTTTCGGACACGATGGAGGCGGAGAGCGGCACATAGGCCGAGGTCAGGCCCTTGGCGACCGTCACCAGATCGGGTTCTATCGCGTAAAGGTCGGAACCGAACATCGCGCCGGTCCGTCCGAACCCGCATATCACTTCGTCGGCGATCAGCAGGACATCGTACTTCTTCAGAACAGCCTGGATCTTAGGCCAATAACCGGAAGGCGGCGGCGTGATCCCGCCCGTGCCGAGGACGGGCTCGGCGATAAAGGCTGCAACAGTCTCCGGCCCTTCGGCGAGAATCAGCGCCTCCAACTCCTTGGCGCGTCGCTGCGAAAACGCTTCCTCCGTCTCGCCGGGCAAGGCACCGCGATAGAAATGCGGTACACCCGTGCGCAAGATGCCAGAGACGGGCAGATCCATATGGTCGTGATAGAAACTCAGGCCCGTCATCGAGCCCGAAATTACCGAGCAACCATGATAGCCGCGTTCGCGCGCGATTATTTTCTTCTTTCGCGGCTTGCCGCGCAGGTTGTTGTAGTACCAGACAATCTTGGCCTGTGTCTCGTTAGCGTCGGATCCCGAAAGGCCGTAGAAGACTTTGGACATTCTGCCCGGTGCCATCCTGACCAGCCGGTCGGACAGCCGAGCGAGCTCTTCGGTGGTATGCGCCGCGTAGGAATGATAATAGGCGAGTTTGTAAGCTTGGCGAGCGATGGCTTCCGCAACTTCGGTCCGGCCATAGCCGATATTGACGCAGTAAAGTCCGGCGAAACCGTCAATGTATTCCCGTCCGCTGGCGTCCTGAATGCGGACGCCCTTGCCGGTTTCAACGATGGTTGGTTCGCTTGCGCCGGACGCATAGTCCTTTAGATAGGTGAAGGGATGAAGAACCGAACGTCGGTCCATTTCGGCGATATCGGCAATAGTCGTCATTCTCATTTCCTCAGGCGGCCAGACCGCCAAAACAGACGTATTTGAGCTCCATGAAATCCTGCAGGCCATGACGGGATCCTTCTCGTCCCAGGCCAGACTGCTTCCAGCCGCCGAAGGGAATCGGCGCCCCTGTAAAGGATGCTGTGTTGATGCCAACCATGCCGTATTCAAGGCTGTCGGATAGGCGCATGGCACGGTTGACGTTGGTGGTGTAGACATAGGCTGCAAGGCCCATCTCGGTAGCGTTCGCGCGGGTCTGCACCTCCTGTTCGCTTGAAAAGCGCAAAACGGGCGCGACAGGTCCGAAGGTCTCCTCTCGCGAGATCAGCATCTCGTCATCGACATCGGCGAGCAGGGTCGGGGTCACGAAATTGCCTTCATCCGGGTCTGGCACGGCACCGGCCAGAAGGCTGGCTCCTTTGCTTACCGCGTCGAGAATATGCGCGCGGCATTTCACGACCACGGACCGCTTCGTCATCGGACCGATATCGACCCCAGCCTCAAAGCCCGATCCAATCCGAAGAGCCGCGACGCGAGCGGCAAGCCGTTCGACGAAGGCATCGCAGACCGCTTCCTGTACGAAGATGCGGTTGGCGGCCAAGCAATCCTGTCCGGAGGTCGTGAACTTCGCCGCAACGCAGCCCGCGACGGCCAGGTCGAGATCGGCATCATCGAAAACGATGAATGGCGCATGACCACCTAACTCCATCGACACTTTCTTGACCGTATTGCCTGCCTTGGATAGCAGCTTGCGGCCAATCTCCGTGGAGCCGGTGAAGCTGAAGGCCCGCACGCGTTGATCGTCGAGCAAACCGTCTACCAGCATCTGAGGCTCGCCCGTAACGACCTGAAATATGCCGGTCGGAATTCCGGCACGCTCGGCAAGCACGGCGAGCGCCAGTGCCGAAAGCGGTGTTTCGACGGCGGGCTTGACGATGACCGGGCAGCCGGCGGCAAGCGCCGCCGCGGCCTTTCGGGCGATCATCGCGCTCGGGAAATTCCACGGCGTGACCGCGGCGGCTATCCCAACCGGCTGCATGGAGACGAAAAGCCGGCTTGTTGGCTTGTGGCTCGGAATGGTTTCACCATAGGCTCTCTCGCCTTCGGCGGCGAACCATTCGATGAAACCGGCACCATACCGGATCTCCGCTTCCGACTCCCTGAGCGGCTTGCCCTGCTCAGCCGAGAGAATGACGGCCAAATCGGCGATGTTCTCGCGAACGAGGCGCGCCCACTTCAAAAGGATAGATCCCCTTTCGCCGGCCAGTCTGTCGCGCCAGCCGCCGAATGCCTTGTCTGCTTCGGCGACGGCCTTGTCGAGCAGCGGCTGGTCACACCCGGCGATGGTGGCGATACTCTGCCCAGTCGCAGGATCGGCGACCGCCATCTTGAGATCCGTATCGACCCAGACGCCGCCTATGAAGAGTTGCGACCGCAGTAGACTGGGGTCGCTCAGATGCTCGAGCGCCCGCCTCGCTTGTGATCCCGTGTCCTGCATCTCGCTATCGAATTGTCCATCCATAAAAGCCAGCCTAGGTGCACTACGGCATTTAATTTCTCCGTACTGCGTTGATAATCCGCAGATTCTCTGCGAATTTCGGCCTTATAAGAGGAAAAAATGCGGAGATGGTCGTGAAACTGGATCGCTTGGATGCGCGCCTCCTGAGTATTCAGCAGACCCATAACCGCCACAGTACGGAAGATCTCGGCCAGATGGTTGGCCTCTCGGCGACGGCGGTCCAGCGCCGTCTTAAGCGGTTGCGCGACGAAGGCGTGATCGAAGCCGATGTCTCCATAGTAAAGCCCAGGACGGTCGGCCGACCGATTGCCATGCTCGTTCTGGTTTCACTCGAGCGAGAGCGGGCCGACATCGTCGATCGTTTTAAGCAATCCATTCGCCAGACGCCGGAGGTCATGAATGGATATTACGTTACTGGAGAATCCGACTTCGTTCTGATCGTGACATCCCGCAGCATGGAAGACTACGAGGCCTTCACGCGAAAATTCTTCTACGAAAACCCAGATATAAAAGGGTTCAAGACCATGGTTATTATGGATCGGGTGAAGGTTGGGTTTTCGATCCCGATCGACTATAACGATTTTTGACGTTAAGTTATTTTCTGTTTCAATTAATTTTGAGTGCATGAGCCGACTATGCGGATGCTTTGTTTGTGGCATGAGGCGGGTGTTCTCCGAGGAAATCCTCCGAACCGTCGCGGATAACACTGGTAAAATCGGTATTCTTGGGCATGGCTACACCGTAGCGGTCACCTGCGATCACTTCAGGCATTTCGGGAGCATGTCATCTTCCTCTGGAAGCTGGCACTGCGACGCCGTGGCCAGATGGACACGACGTCGACGTCCCAAGTGGGAAAGCTCGCAGTGCAATGGCTTCCGGCATCCCTGGCCGGCAATTCGCTTCGCCGTCAAACACCCAAGGTAGGAGCCGTATGCGGGAATTTTGCACGTACGGATCTGTGCGGGGGCGCTCAGCAACGAGCGTCCCTACCGCGATCGGCCTCAAAGGCCGGCGCAAGTGCTGACGCTCCTTCGGCTGCGACGACCCGACCTACGAAGTCCAATCGGTCTGGCCGACAGAACTTTGGCCAGACCGGGTCACGGCTAAGCGAGATTCTTGAAGCCAACTTGAAAAGGCTCGCTCCGAGGAACGAGCCCGTCTTACAAGTGCGAGTTACTCCTGGATATTAGCCGTCGTGTTGTCCAGCTACCAAGCAGGTTTTCGGCCCGGATGTGCACTCAAACGGCAATATGATATTGCTCATAGTTGCAGAGAGGATCGCTTGTACGATCAATCCGAGCATTGGGCGTTGGGGGCGCCTCCTTGGCTGTGGGGGTGGGGGATGCACCTTTCAAACGACCTTGTCGGCAAGGACCTGATGTTTCATTGCCCATCGTGCCACGGAACGATTGTCAAAAAAGGCTCGTGGATCAAAAGCGTCAGAACGTTCAAATGCGAAAGTTGTGGCGCGACCGTGCGAATGACTTATGAGCAGAAGCAGGCGATTTTCGAACGACACTTGGCTTCGGAGCGGCCCGACGGATCGTTGGGGTAAATTCGGCCTGCCGCCGGGCCTAACCGGCCAAGGTAAGCCGGCTAAGACCAAAGATAATATTAGCGATCATCTCAATCGGGGCGTCGCTGAGCATTTTGAGCGACATGTACTATTGGCCGGTTCCTGTGACCTTTTGCCGGAGTGATCTGACCGCCTCCAGCAGTTCGCGCTCGCTGGTGTGAGCATTTCGAAAAATGGCCACAACCATCACCGCTAAAATTTCGGCGTCCGGGTCCGAAGGATCGAGCTGTTCATCCGCGCAGACCTGATTGAACACGCGTTCGCAAACGGCCAGATCGAGAGGGCTAAGACAGGTGCGATTAAAACGCTGACGCAGCATTGAGCGAACCTTTCAGGCCCGCCGCCCATGCGTTGCGGCGGGCTTTGTCACTGAAGCTTGAGCGATAATATCGTCAATGGTATTGTAGTATTATTGCTCCGTCCATTGTATTGATGTTGTAAGTAGTCCCAAAATCTGCGCGCACTCGCGAGATCTGTATTGTCCTGAGACCATTAGATGATAATAGTCTTTCCTCTTGGTTTCCGGTATATGAAATCCGCGTCGAAAATCCGCCGCCTCTTTTGGGGTTCTGGTGCAGCCAAGTTTGCTGGCGCTGACTTTCAAGCTTGCCAGTGAGCATCCGAGCTTTGCCGCAATATCTTTCAATGGTTCGTTGTTAACGTATCCATCAAGAATTATCTTGCGGCGAGCTTCTCCTCTGAGCTTTTCGTTCATTTCGTGGCCTCCTCAACGTCGCTTTCACGATGCCGGATTCTATACGCACCGGTTTGAAGAGTGTCGTTAGCTTCGCATCCAGAAACTTATCTCGGGATGCATTTCTTACTGTAATCCAGCGTGATCGCCGATGCGGTCGACAGGCTTGCCAGATGCCCGTGATACACCACATGATTGCGAGGGCATGGGCATACCGGAATCGGATATGGCACCACGCGCGATGGACGCTAAGAGGCAAGACGAGGCGCATGCTGGGCAAGCGGCGGAGCGTGAGCGACGTCGTTGGCCACGCGACGTTCAACCTCACAATGAGGCCGCTCCATCACGCGCACCAGTGCTGGAGCCGTTGTCCTTTTCAACGCTCAAGCTAGCACCAGCGGATCAATTCACTGCTTGGCAAGCGCATGTGGCACCGCTTGTTGAGGTCAAGTTGCCGGATGACAAATCGCCGGACGACGGCTTTCCCGCCGACCACACGGCTTGGAATCTTGGTGGCATGCTGATCGCTGAACAGCGCGCGCCCGCGCACAGTTACATGCGTTCTGCCGCGAAGCTACGGTCCAGCTCGATCGATCACTGGTACGTTGTCCTGCCGCATACTGGTCGGTCATGGACAGAGGTTGATCGCCGCGTCGCGGAGGGCCAGCCGGGCAAGTTGGAGATCAGATCGCTTGGCTACCCGTTCCGCGGAAGGACATCGGAATCCGAAAGTCTCTTTCTCTATTTGCCGCGTGATTTGTTCGCCGATGCGGCGGGGATCCTCGACGCAAACAACAACTCAATTCTGTCCGGCAATTTTGCTAACCTTTTGATCGACTACGTCAACAGCATCGTAACAAGATTGCGCAATCTCACGGCGGAAGATCTGCCCCGCATCGTACACGCAACACGCAGCATGATCATTGCCTGCCTTGCGCCTCCGGGCGAACATGCCGCGGCGGCCGAACAACTGGCGAGTGTCGCGCTAATGGAACGAGCGCGTCGATACGTCCAAAACAATCTGGACGCGGCTCGTCTGACACCGGATTCAATGTGCCGGGCGCTCGGTGTTTCGCGATCTCGTCTCTATCAGTTGTTTGAACCGAGCGGTGGTGTCCTCCATTACATTCAAAGTCGCCGGCTTTTGGCAGCCCATCTTGCGCTTAGCGATCCGGCGGACAGCCGACGCATTGTTGAAATTGCGGATGCCTTCGGGTTCAGTTCAGCGGCAAACTTCAGCCGAGCGTTCAGCAAGGAATTCGGTTACAGCCCCCGCGAAGGCCGCAGCACGATGGTATTGCCGCGCCCCGCCCACTCTGTTTCGCTTAGCGAGCACGAGAAGGCCTCTTCCTTTGAGGGTTGGCTCAAGGCGCTTGGAAGCTGAGCAGGGCGTCGACAGCGGTTGAGGTCGGCGACACTTCCGGTTTTATCAGAATGCCACCTGGAATGCTGTTGGCTGCCAGGCGGCAATGCCGCAATTGGGGCGAGGGACTTCGTGGGCTGGCGGCAATTCAAAGTAGCATGAGCCCTCGGAGACGGCACAAAAGTGATGCCGCGCCGATATCGAGATATGTACGCCAGGATAAGTATTTGGATGCGAAGATAACGACAATGCGACCTTGTTCGTAGATGTTTGTGATGGCTTAGCGGGGGCTCGGCACAGGCGGCAGGTTTCCAAGTTGGGGGGAATATCGGTCCGCCTGTGCCGGTCGCGCCACCCCTGTCCGTCAAAGGTGGTGGCGTAATTGAGTAAGCGTGCCAAGGGCGACGGCGGCCGGCTCGAGTTCGTTCCGCCGCAGATGCCAACTGTTGTCGAGCAGTCGCCCGAAGATGAGGGGTGGGTTCACGAGGCCAAGCTCGAAGGCTACCGGACGCAGATCATCATCGATAGGGGCGGTGTGCGTCTCTACAGCAAGAACGGTTGGGACTGGACGACAAAATACTGGCCCATCGCCCTGGCGGTCAAACTGCCATGCCGGGCCTCCATTCTGGACGGCGAGGTGATTGTGTCAGGCGAGCGGGGCGCGCCCGATTCCCCTGAACTGGAAGCCGCGATCTGGAACGAGGCGAGCCGGCTGGTGTTCGTCGCGTTCGACATCCTCCATCTCGACGGTCGCAATCTTGCCCCTTTGCCCTTGCTGCAGCGCAAGCAAGCGCTGCGGCAATTGGTTGAGCCTGGTGTCGGCAAGATCCAATACAGCGAGCATTTTGAGGGCGACACGCTGGCGGCCATCCGCGCCATTGAGAAGACAGGGCTTAATGCAATCATCTCGAAACGCGCCGACAGCCCCTACACGAGTGGACGGTCTAAAACATGGCTGAAGGCCAAATATTCGAGAAAGCCGATTTCGAATTGCTAGGTGCCTGATCCCGCCGGGGCGGCGAACACCGTTCCGCCACCGGACCATCTGATGCCTGATGGCGAAATCGTAAACAGAAGGTTAGCCATGCAGTAGGTAAGACGAGGGAATCAGCAAGAGGTAATAGATCCTTGATCTTGATCGATCTGCGGGAAGCAGATATCGTGGAATCGAGTGCGGATAGACTGAACGCATGCATGGAATATTGGTCGGCATAGGAGCGATCCGTGCCGAAACTCCTATTGCCGTTGGCGAGCCGAGGAAGCAACGATGGGGGCTGATGCTCCACATGCATCGGCAATGGTGAATGCCTCGCAGGGGCGGCGCTCAATACGTTTCCTGTGGGTCCTTGCGCCACCCGCGTTTTTCATCGTCACCGCGGCGATTGTTCGATTGAGCCTTGAACCAGCCTTGGAGAGGCTGCCGTCTGACTACACCGCCAGCATCACGCTCGAATCGGATAGCCGCTTTCGGCAGACGCTAGACGCGACCTTCACGGCGTTCCACCAGAAGGGCCGTCGTGTCGACCAGGTTCTGAGTACCAACGGCGACGTAGCCATTGTTCAGAGCCACGTCGATTGGACGACAGACACCGGTGAGGTGAATTACCAAACCACCGGCCTTTATGGTGTCGATCGCAAGACCCGCCAGAATGTGGCCGGTTACGGCGACGTCAGCCGCAGCGGGCAGTTCATGTTCCCACCGCGGCTCAGAGGTCTTGGTGATCAGGTCTGGGACCCCTATTACGGCGGTCCACGGCACCTGGTTTTCGATCGTAATGAAGTGGTCGATGGTCTGACGCTCGCTGTCTACCGCTTTACGATCGCAGGCCTCGACGAAACAAAGACCTACGGCTTTCTTCCCGACGTACCCGCGCGTTTCCAGGCCCATACTGATGGCGAAGGCTCCCTGTGGATAGAGCCCGTTTCGGGTACCCTCGTCGACATGACGGATAATGGCCACAGCTTTTTCGTCGATCCGGCCACGGGGAAATCGGTGGGAGACTTCAGTATCTGGCAGGCCTGCTATTCCGCGCAGTCCAAGGCCGAACTGTTCGGTGTCGCCGCTTCGTCCAGACAGCGCATCTTGGCAGCGCACATCTGGCTGCCCGTTGCCTTTCTCGTGCTGGGCCTCGGTTGGTTGGGAATCGGTTTGCTACGGCTCCGCCATCGCGCGCGACCGAGTGCAGAATGAGCACGCGATCGCCTGTCGACCCGCAAGAGTCCTTGCCGCCCTTGGGGCTTGGAATTTCACAAAAGCTCACCCTGCTTTTTGCCCTCTTCGCCACGATTCTACTCGGCGTGACCGGATGGCTGGCCTTCGACCAGGGCAAGGCGGCGCTTGAGGACAGCGTTGTCGCCGAGCTGCAATCGCGGGCATTGGAAAAGCAGGCCGCGATCGAGTCGTGGCTCGACGAGCAGGTGAGCGAGCTGCGCGGGTTCAGCGAATCCCCCCACATTGTCGAGGATGTCACCAAGCTTGCCGATCTTCCCGCGGATGCGGCGCCCGACAGTTGGGCTGAGTTCCGTGACGATCTGGCTGCGCGCACGGGGGAGGGGCAGGACTTTGTCGCACTTTTTTTGATGGAACCGAAATCGGGCAGGGTCCTGACAGCTACGGATCCGACCGATCTTGCCCGACGGGGCGCTGGCGAGCCTTATTTGGTCAATGGCAAAATCCGCTCCGGCCTCTACCTGGTGCCAGACCACTCCCGGAATCCCGACCTGTTGTCGCCGTTCTTGTCCGCTCCGCTTCGTGCCCGGGGCGGTGCACTTCTTGCCGTTCTGGTCGCCCGTGTTGGAACAAAGAATCTGGCCACCGCCGTCGATCGACGAGCGGGGCTCCGTGCAACCGACGAAGCATACCTGATCGACGCGCGTGGTCAGTTTGTCAACAGACCGCGCCTCCTGACCGACGCAGACTCGAGCACATTCACGTCGGACAGAAGCGCGGCGGCAGCCCTCTGCCTTAAACACAATGACGGGCTGGATCTCTCGAATGACTACCGCGGCGTTCCAGCGATCGCAGTCTATCGCTGGATGCAAAAGTATGGCCTGTGTCTGATCACAAAGCTCGACAAGGCCGAGGCCTTTGCCCCCGTGTATCAACTCGGCCAAAGCCTCGCGGTCGCTGCAGGCCTGCTTTTGATCGCCGCATCTGGGGCGTCGGGACTGCTGGCGCGAACCATAACCAACCCCATTCGGCGCATCGAGGCGGGCGCCAGACGAGTCGAGGCAGGCGAGCGGGACGTGGTGCTGGCTGAGTCCTCGAGCGACGAGCTTGGTCGTCTGGCGCGCGCCTTCAATCGCATGACGACCGCGCTCGAAAATCGGGAATCCGAGTTGCGGGCGCATGCTGTCACGCTGGAGCAGCGTGTCGCGGAAAAGACACGCGAGCTTGACTTGAGGGCAAGTGAGTTGGCCCGGTCAAATATCGAACTGGAGCGCTTCGCCTATATCGCCTCGCATGACTTGCAGGAGCCATTGCGGATGGTGGCGAGCTATACGCAACTGCTCGGCAGGCGCTACAAGGGACGATTGGACGCCGATGCCGATGAGTTCATCCATTTCGCCGTGGATGGCGCCGCACGGATGCAGGCATTGATCAATGACCTGCTGGTTTATTCGCGTGTCAGCACGCAGGGCAGCGCGTTCGCGTTGATCGATTGCAACCTCGTGGTCGAGCGCGCCTTGGCCAACCTCAGCGCGGCGCGGATCGAGAGCGGCGCAATCATTCGAAAGTCCGAGCTGCCGAAAATCGAAGCCGATGGATTCCAGTTGGTTCAACTGTTCCAAAACCTGGTCGGTAACGCTATCAAGTTCCGTGGCGAGCGAGTCCCAAAAATTGAAATTGCGGCGCGATTAGACGGCGGAGAATGGCTATTCTCGATTGCGGACAATGGCATTGGAATTGATGCCCAATACATCGAGCAGCTTTTCGCCGTTTTCAAGCGCTTGCACACACGGGCCGAATATCCTGGGACCGGCATCGGTCTTGCGATTTGCAAAAAGGTTGTCGAGCGCCACGGCGGCCGAATTTGGGTCGAGTCTGAACTCTACCGTGGCTCGACCTTCTTCTTCACGCTTCCCTGCCGGGATATAGAGGACACCAACCAAGCACGGAAGTTGGCTCCAATGTCTTCGGCACTTCAAATGGATCCGGTATGAACATCAACTCCACTGAACGCGCCATCAACATCCTCCTCGTCGAAGACAATCCCGGCGACGCTCGGCTCACGATCGAGGCGTTGCGAGACGCAAAGGTGCGCAATGAACTCAACGTCGCGCAAGACGGGGTCGAGGCCATGGCAATGCTACGGCGCGAAGGAATCTTTGCTGACGCGCCACGTCCGGACTTGATCCTGCTTGACCTCAATCTGCCCCGTATGGACGGCCGTCAGGTCCTCGCCGAAATCAAGGCTGATGAAAACCTGCGGCGCATCCCTGTTGCGGTGCTGACCACTTCCCAGGCCGAGAAAGATATCCTGACCAGCTACAACCTGCATGCTAACTGTTACATCACCAAGCCTGTCGACCTGGATGAATTCGTACGCGTGGTGCGGGGGATCGAGAACTTCTGGCTCTCGATTGTAAAACTGCCACCGGAGTAGTGCGAGCTGATGGAAAGCCCGTTAAACATCCTCCTCATTGAAGACAATCCCGGCGATGCCAGGCTGATCCGGGAACTGCTCACGGAGGGCAGCGGCAGGGTCTTCATGATCTCAACCGCGGATCGCCTGGCCCATGGCCTCGAGCAGTTCGCCGATCAGAGCTTCGACCTCGTGTTGCTCGATTTGTCTCTCCCCGACAGTGCGGGCCTGGATACCCTTCGGCGGTTTCAGGTGAAGGCCCCCGATGTCCCGGTCATCGTGCTCACCGGCCTCAACGACGAAGGATCGGCGATTCAAGCTGTTCGCGACGGCGCACAAGACTATCTCGTCAAAGGGCAAATCGACGGTCAGCAAATTGTTCGCGCCATCCGCTATGCCCGGGAGCGTCATAGGATGGTGCTGCAGATAAGGGACCTGTCGCTCGTCGACGAACTTACCGGCCTTCACAACCGTCGTGGCTTCGCAGTGCTCGCCAGAGAGGTGGTCAAGCGCGCCGCCAGGACCGGAACGGGGTTGGTGGTGACCTTCGTCGATCTGGACGGCATGAAGCGCATCAATGATCGTTTTGGCCATGAGGCTGGTGACCGAGCGTTGATCAGGACCGCAGGGGTTCTGCGTTCCGTTTTCCGGGTATCCGATGTGATCGCCAGAATCGGCGGCGACGAGTTTATCGCAATGACAGATGGCGTCGACGGGGCATCAGTCGAACTTCTGCGTCGCCGCCTTACGAGCGCTGTAGCGGACCACAATCGCGAGACCGCGGGAGAGCCGAGGCTAGCCCTCAGTCTTGGCTTCGCCCACCATGATCCAGCAAAGGAACCGTTGAGATCTATCGACGGCTTGATCGCTGAGGCGGACGAAGCGATGTACGTGGATAAGAATAGCCGTCGGACCGAGGCGGCGCGGAAATAACTTCCGTTTCTCGCCCTCGAGTTGTTCGTTCTTCCTACGGCAGTAGAATCAAGCTTCCTGGCCCTATCGAGCCAGACTCGGAGCTTCTTCAGGTCATCATCGTTTTCAGCGTGCTCGTCTTACAAGCTCAGTCGAATCCGGCGAGGGGGGCTGAAACCGTCCCTCAGAGAACGCGCAATCGCGCTCGTTCGCGAACGAAGACCGGTGCGAACACGCGATCTGACCGGCATCGGCATTCCCGCCGCTATCTGGCGCGGATGTGTGACGAGGCCTGCTCGTCCAGGTCGCCTTCGGCGTCGATCGCGCCAGAGGTAGGAAGGCTCATGATCCAACTGGAAGCTTTTCGAACTTTCTGTCTCGCGCTTCCTGCCGCACTGCGTATGCTCATGAGGGAGCGGGATGGGGATGCCAGTTGCTGCTCAACTTCAGAGCCGAGACGGGGGCCGCACCCATGGCACTATAGAGGGGAGACTCGGACGCCTTGACGGTGCCGTAGACGAGGCTCGTCGTGATAG
>BFBZ01001240.1_pt1 | contig 17785 bp, 15 predicted proteins | sample 1888401 | NCBI WGS metagenome assembly BFBZ01 (sample SAMD00112614, study PRJDB3348) | symbiont metagenome | host: Chara braunii | reverse complement strand
CGATGACGATGGTGGTGTTGACGCCCAGGTGGACCAGCGCGTCCTTGCTGCGGAACGGGAGATAGGTGAAGCGGCCGACAAACGCGGTCTGCTCGTCGAAGGTCTGGACGCCGATTAGGTTGCCCGTCAGGGCCGCGGTGGCGGTCCAGCGTTCTCCCGAGCCCAGCCAGGCGATGGCCGTCCGGCCGTCGCTGGCGGCGATGCCGCGAACCATCTCGGCGACGGCGGCGCGCTCGGCGAACAACGAACCGTTGGGGGAGGCGGCTTCATCCAGACCGCTGGGCGGCGAGAAGGCGCCGATCCTGATCTTTGAGCCTAGGAACGGCAGGCCGTTGTACTGCACCCAGGCGGCGTTGATCTTGCCGGCCTCTTCGACACCGGAGCCGCCGAAGTCGTAGACGAAGTTGTATTCGAAATCGCCGAAGGCCTTGCCCTCGATGCCGATGCGGGCGCGACGGAAGTTGGCGCCGTCGCCCAGGTCGCGGGCGCGATCGTTTTCGCTGGCGTCGCCGACGGAGCCACGGCGGAAGTCGGTGCCGAACGGACCGGGCGCGCGTTGGTCGTAGTGGGCGGCGTCCAGCTGGAACATGCCGCGCAGCGAGGCGGTGAACTGACCATCGGCGCTGGAGAGGGTCGGACGGCCGTTGGACAGGGCCACGCTCGGCGCCGCGGCAGGCTTGCTCGCGGGCGGTGCGCTGACGGCGGCGGTCGACTTCTTCAGCTCAGCGAGCTGGCCTTGCAGTGCGGAGAGCTGGTCTTCCAGCGCCTTGATCCGGGCGTCGGTCGCCTCATCGGCGGCCGCGACCGCCGGCCAGGAGAGCGCCATGGCGGCGGCGCCGGCCACGAGTTTGGATTTCCACGACATACGCCCTCAAGCCCCTCTTCTTTTGAGTTTGTCTAAAATTCGATGCGGAGAAAAATCGTCTGACTTCACTGTGCGGGAGATTGGACCCGCCGCCGGGCGGAATTCCTGACAAGCGCCCCATATGCCGTCGAAGTCTTGGGCGGTTGTCATGTGGGTGACATAAGCGTCTGACCCACTTGCAGTTTGTCGCTCTGGAGATTCGTGTGCCGTGGACGCCATCATCGCTGCGCCTCGGAGGTCGGTTCGGTCCGATCGCCCCGGTTCTCGCCGCGGGTGGCGCGGGCGTGGTGGGCATTGTCGGCCTGGCCGCGTTCGCCAACGCCGATGTACGGACCATGTCCTGGATGCTGTTGTTCGCCGCAGGCGTAACCGGCATCGTCGCCTGGTATGCGGGTGAGAGCGCGCGCAGTTACGCAGGCGAGGTCGCCGCTCAAGTGCGGCTGCCTCGCGAGAACGCTCCTCCGTATGCGGACCTGATCGAGGCCCTGCCCGATCCGGTCCTTGTGATATCCGGTCATGAACCTGACGATTTCACCGGTCGGCGCTTCATCTTGGTTAATGCCGCGGCAAGAGAGACGCTGCGGCTACAATATGACGCAGGGCTGCTGGTGACCGCGATCCGCGATCCGGACGTCCTGGAGGCCGTGGACGAGGCCCTGTTCGGCGGCGTCGCGGCCGAGGCGGCCTATGAACTGGGCGGTGTCCAGGAGCGCGTGCTGCGCGCAATCGCAAAGCCGCTAGGCCAAACGCCAGAAGGGGTTCGGCTCGCTTTGCTGGTGCTGCGCGACGAGACCGACGCTCGCCGCGCCGAGCGGACGCGGGCCGATTTCCTGGCCAACGCCAGCCATGAGCTGCGCACCCCGCTGGCCTCTCTGACCGGCTTCATCGAGACCCTGCGCGGTCACGCGCGTACGGATGAAAAGGCGCGGGACAAGTTCCTGGGCATCATGCACGCACAGGCCGAGCGGATGTCGCGGCTGATCGACGACCTGCTGTCCTTAAGCCGGATCGAACTGAACGAGCACATCGCCCCGGGCGGTGAGGTGGATCTGGCCCACACCGTCATGGACGTGGTCGAGGCGCTGGGTCCGGTCGCCCGTGACCGCGGCGTGCGGCTGGAAGTCACCTCGCCGACCGAGCCGGCGCGCGTCGTGGGCGACCGCGACCAGATCATACAGGTGGTCCAGAACCTGGTGGACAACGCGATCAAGTACACCCCGCGCGATGCGGCGGTGACCATCGTCATAAAGACCGGCCTCAGCCAGGAAGCGGCCGTGGCTTCGACAAATCCGCTGGCTGCGCGCTTGGCGCTGCTGACGCCCGATCATGGTCCCGACGTCTTCGCCGCGGTGAAGGTGTCCGATTCCGGCGTCGGCCTGGCGCGGGAGCATCTGCCGCGGCTCACCGAGCGATTCTATCGGGTAGAGGGCCAGAAGAGCGGCGAGCGGTCTGGAACCGGGCTGGGCTTGGCGATCGTCAAGCACATCATCAATCGCCACCGCGGCGGGCTGGCCGTCGAAAGCCAGGTGGGGGAGGGCGCGACCTTCACCGCCTACTTCCCGATGTGCGCCAACTAGCGAGCCCGCGCTGATCTGCGCCGAAAGACGCGCGGGCCTGAGCGTTGTAATAAAACCGTCATCAAACTGTCGCGGGCCGACAGCATTCCGGAGGCAGTGTCTGCCGGCGCGGTTGGGGGCCTCGAAGGGTCTCCGTCGCGCGCCGGTTCATTCTCCACGGAAGCGCGCGAAAGCCTGATGCTCACCTGGATCGCCTTGTTGGCCCTGGCCCTTTTCTCGGCCACCACCTTCTGGATCGGACGCCGCAAGGCTCTGGCCAGCGCCGGCGGCTCGTCCGTCGGCCTGCACTCCCTGCCTGGCTACTACGGCGCCTATACCGCGCTTTGGGTTGGCGTCCCTGCCGCCCTGCTGGTGGTGTTCATCGCCATGTTCGGCGGTCGCCTCGAAACCGGTGTGGTTCGTGCGGACCCGCCCGCGGCCGTCCAGGCCCTGGACGCCCAACAGCAGAACGTCTTCTTTGACGACGCCCGCGCGATCGCCCGCGGTGGTCGGCCAAGCGAAACGGTCTACGAGGGCGACCTCAAGACCGCTCTCGACGCCAAGGCCGCCCAGTCGGCCCAGATCACCAGCCTGACGGAATATGGCAGCCTGGCCCTCGCGGTCGTGCTCGCCCTGGCCGGCCTGGCCATGGCCTATCCCCGCATCGGACCCGCCTTCCGGGCTCGGAACCGGGTGGAGGGCTGGACCGCTGGCCTGTTCATCGTCTGCTCGGTGGTCGCCGTTCTCACCACAGTCGGCATCGTCGCCTCGCTGGTCTGGGAGAGCTACCGCTTCTTCCAATCGGTGCCGATCTGGGAGTTCCTGTTCGGGACCGAGTGGAACCCGCAGATCGCCATGCGCGCCGACCAGTACGCCGGCGCCGGCGCCTTCGGGGCCGTGCCGCTGTTCGTCGGCACCTTCCTCATCATGATCATCGCCATGGTCGTGGCGGCCCCGATCGGCCTCTACTCGGCGATCTACCTGTCCGAATACGCCAAGCCGATGACCCGCTCGGTGGTGAAGCCGCTGCTGGAGATCCTGGCCGGCGTGCCCACCGTGGTCTACGGCTTCTTCGCCGCCCTCACCGTTGGTCCCCTGTTCCGCGCCTTCTTCAACTGGCTCGGTTCGCTGATGGTCGGTGGCTCCTTTGACGGTCTGGGCATGTACCTGATGCAGGTGCAGAACCAGATGGCCCTGGTGGCCGGCGCGGTCATGGGCATCATGCTGATCCCCTTCGTCTCTTCGCTGTCGGACGACATCATCAACTCCGTGCCGCAGTCTCTGCGCGACGGCAGCCTGGCCATGGGCGCCACCCGGTCCGAAACCATCAAGAAGGTCGTCCTGCCGGCGGCTCTGCCCGGGATCATGGCGGCCATGCTGCTGGCCGTGTCCCGCGCCGTCGGCGAGACCATGATCGTCACCATGGCGGCCGGCCTTCAGGCCAAGACCACCCTCAATCCGCTCGACACCGTCACCACCGTGACCGTGCAGATCGTCACCCTGTTGACCGGCGACCAGGAGTTCGACAGCCCCAAGACGCTGTCGGCCTTCGGCCTGGGCCTGACCCTCTTCGTGGTCACGCTGATGCTCAACATCGTCGCCCTGCGCATCGTCCAGAAATACCGGGAACAGTATGACTGACGCCGCCATCTCCCACGCGCCCGCCGAGTCGGTGGCCCTGCGCCACATCGTCGAGGCGCGCCTCAAGGGCCGTCACGCCCAGGAACGTCGCTTCCAGATGTACGGCCGCGTGGCCATCATCGTGGCGCTGAGCTTCCTGGCGATCCTGCTCGGCCGGATCGTCCACCAGGGCTACACGACCTTCATCGACAACCAGCTCGCGGTGTCGGTCTACCTGGACCCGGCGAAGATCGACCGGGCCGATCTGGGCGGCGCCAACTACGACATGCTGGTCGCCGATTCCGCCCTGAAGATGCTGGGCGAAACCGACGACGAGTACGGCGAGAAGTCGGGCAAGGTCATGGAGATCATGTCCAACGACCTGGGCTTCCAACTGCTCAAGATGGTCCGGGCCGACCCCTCGCTGATCGGCAAGACCGTCAAGGTCACGGGCCCGGTCAAGTCCGACGCCTCGCTCTACTTCAAGGGCCAGCTCAAGCGCTCGACGCCCGAAGACAGCCGCAAGCTCAACAACCAGCAACTTGACTGGCTGGACAAGCTCAAGGCCTCCGGCGCGGTCACCACCGGTTTCAACACCGGCTTCCTGACCCGCTCGGACTCCACTGAACCGGAACAGGCCGGCGTGCTCGGCGCCGTGGTCGGCTCGACCATGATGCTGCTGGTCACCGCCTTCCTGGCCGTGCCGATCGGCGTGCTGGCCGCCACCTACCTGGAAGAGTTCGCGCCGAAGAACCGCTGGACCGACGTCATCGAGGTGAACATCAACAACCTCGCCGCCGTGCCGTCCATCGTCTACGGCCTGCTCGGCCTGGCGGTGTTCATCAACTGGCTGGCGGTGCCGCGGTCCTCGCCCCTTGTTGGCGGCCTGGTCCTGGCCCTGATGGCCTTGCCCACGGTGATCATCGCCACCCGCTCGGCGCTCAAGGCCGTGCCGCCTTCGATCCGGGAAGCGGCGCTTGGGGTCGGCGCCTCGCGCACCCAGACCGTCTTCCACCACGTCCTGCCCCTCGCCATGCCCGGCGTCATGACCGGCGCCATCCTCTCCCTGGCCCACGCCCTCGGTGAGACGGCCCCGCTGCTGATGATCGGCATGGTCTCCTTCGTGCCAGGGGTCCCTGAAGGCCTCACCGGCTCCGCCACCGTCCTGCCCGTCCAGGTGTTCATCTGGGAGAACGCGTCCGAACGCGGTTTCCACGAGCGCACGGCCGCGGCGATCATCGTCCTGCTGGTGTTCATGATCCTCATGAACCTGGCGGCCATTCTAGTGAGGCGCCGCTTCGAGCGGCGGTGGTAGGCTCATGAACCAGCTTCCGAGGAATCCGATGCCCAGCCAGCGCGACGACTCAGTCGCTCACGAGGCGCCCGTCCACATCGCGGTCGACCACGCCCACGCCAACGCGCCGGTCGGCGCCGCCAAGATCCGCGCCCGCGACGTCAACGTCTTCTACGGCGAGAAGCAGGCCCTGTTCGACGTCGGCCTCGACATGCCGGAGAACGCGGTCACCGCGCTCATCGGCCCGTCGGGCTGCGGCAAGTCGACCTTCCTGCGCTCGATCAACCGGATGAACGACACCATCCCGGGCTGTAAGGTCACCGGCCGCATCGAACTGGACGGCGAAGACGTCAACGATCGCTCGATCGACCCGGTGGTGCTCCGCGCCCGCGTCGGCATGGTCTTCCAGAAGCCCAACCCGTTCCCGAAGACCATCTTCGAGAACGTCGCCTACGGCCCCCGCATCCACGGGATCGCCACCGGCAAGGCCGAGCTGGAATCCATCGTCGAAGGTTCGCTGAAGCGCGCCGGCCTCTGGGCCGAGGTCGCCGACCGCCTGCACCAGCCGGGCACCGGTCTTTCGGGTGGTCAGCAGCAGCGCCTGGTCATCGCCCGCGCCATCGCCGTCAGCCCCGAAGTGATCCTGATGGACGAGCCCTGCTCGGCCCTGGACCCGATCGCCACCGCGCGGATCGAGGAACTGATCGACGAACTGCGCAACCAGTACTGCATCGTCATCGTCACCCACTCCATGGCCCAAGCCGCGCGGGTGTCGCAGAAGACCGCCTTCTTCCACATGGGCAAGCTCGTGGAATCCGGTCCGACCGACGAGATCTTCACCAATCCGCGGGACTCCCGCACCCAAGACTACATCACCGGCCGGTTCGGCTAGGGGCGCGCGTCATGAACGAACACATCGTCAAATCCTACGAAGACGAACTGAACGCGCTCACCGCCGAGTGCGCCCGCATGGGCGGCCTCTGCGAGTCGCAAGTGGCCGATTGCATCGACGCGGTGATCAAGCGCGACCAGCTCCTGGCCATGAACATCGKGGAGCGCGACMCCCGCCTCGACGTGCTGGAAGGCGACATCGAGAAGAAGGCTATTCGCCTGATCGCTCTGCGTCAGCCCCTGGCCAACGACCTTCGCAAGACGGTCGCGGCCATGAAGATCGCCACCAACCTCGAGCGTTGCGGCGACCTGGCCAAGAATGTCGCCAAGCGCAGCCTGGTGCTGAACGAGGCCGAGCCGATCACCCCGCTCAGCCGCTCCATCGAGCGTATGGGCCGGCTGGTTCTGGGCCGTCTGAAGGACGTGCTGGACGCCTACACCGCCTCAGACCTGGACCGCGCTGTCGCCGTCTGGACCCGCGACGATGAGGTGGACGAGCACTACAACAGCCTCTTCCGCGAACTTCTCACCTACATGATGGCGGACCCGCGGACGATCACCGCCTGCGCCCACCTGCTGTTCGTGGCCAAGAACTTCGAACGCATTGGCGACCACGCCACCAACATCGCCGAGATCGTCCACTACGAGATCTCCGGTGAAGAGCTGATCTCCGCAGACCGTCCGAAGACCGACGATCTGCGCGCCTGACGCTGAAGGACTAGCGATTTGACCCCCTATATCCTGGTGGTCGAGGACGAAGACGCGCTCTCGACCTTGCTGCAGTACAACCTCGAAAAAGACGGCTACGACGTGGTCGTGGCCGGCGACGGCGAGGAAGCCCTAACCCTGGTGTCGGAGCGGCTGCCTGACATCATCGTGCTCGACTGGATGCTGCCCAAGATCTCGGGCATCGAGGTCTGCCGCCGGCTGCGCCAGCGCACCGAGAGCCGCAACGTGCCGATCATCATGCTGACGGCTCGTGGCGAAGAGAGCGATCGCATCCGCGGTCTGGACACCGGCGCCGACGACTACATCGTCAAGCCGTTCGCCATGAGCGAGCTGGCCGCTCGGATCCGCGCCGTCCTGCGCCGCATCCGGCCGGGCCTCGCCGAGGACCGCGTCCATGTGGGCGATCTGGTCATCGACCGCGTCGCCCACCGGGTGAAGCGGGCGGGCAAGGAAATCCACCTCGGCCCGACCGAGTTCCGGCTGCTGGACTATCTGATGCAGCACCCGGGCCGGGTGTTCTCGCGCGAGCAGCTGCTGGACGCCGTCTGGGGCTCCGACGTCTATGTGGAGGCCCGCACCGTGGACGTCCACGTCGGCCGTCTGCGCAAGGCGCTGAACCGCGAAGAGACCACGGCCGACCCAATCCGCACCGTGCGCTCGGCCGGCTACTCCCTGGATCTCGACGCCTAGTTCTTCCTCCCCTGCGCAGCGGGGGAGGGGGCCACGAGTTGGCGGAGGGGGCTAGCCACCGCCGGCGCTCGCAATCCTACTTCGCGGCTCAGTGACGCCCCCTCCATTGCGCGAAGCAGCGTGGTCTTCCTCTCCCGCGAACGGGGGAGAGTGAAGAGTTTCGCTCCGGTCTTGACCCCCGCGCGGCGTCAAGCCAAACGCGAGCCATGAACATCCTCATCGTCGGCTCTGGCGGGCGCGAACATGCGCTGGCCTGGAAGATCGCGGCCTCGCCGCTCACCTCGCGCCTGATCATCGCGCCGGGCAATCCGGGCATGGCCTCGCTCGGCGAGATCCGCGCGGTGAAGGCCATCGACGTGGAGGGCCTGGTGGCCCTGGCCATCGAGGTCGAGGCCGACCTGGTGGTGATCGGTCCGGAAACGTCCGTCGAGGCGGGCCTTGCCGATGCTCTGGAAAAGGCCGAAGTCACCTGCTTCGGCCCCGTCGCCTTCGCCGGCCAGCTCGAAAGCTCCAAGGCCTTCACCAAGGCCTTCTGCGACCGCCACGGCCTGCCCACCAGCGGCTATGTGGTCAGCGACAACGCCGCCGAGGCCAAGGCCGCCCTGTCGAAGTTCAAGCCGCCCTACGTGATCAAGGCCGACGGTCTGGCCGCGGGCAAGGGCGTGGTCATCGCCGACGATCGGGCCGCCGCCGAGGCCGCCATCGACGACGCCCTGGGCGGCCGCTTTGGCGCAGCCGGCGCCCGAGTGGTGATCGAGGAATTCCTGGAGGGCGAGATCGGCTCTCTGTTCGCGTTGTGCGACGGCAAGGACTCAATCGTCTTTGGCTCGGCCCAGGACCACAAGCGCGCCTATGACGGCGAGCAGGGGCCCAACACCGGCGGCATGGGCACCTATTCTCCCGCGCCGGTGTTCACGCCCCAACTGATCGAGCAGACCCGCCTGCGCCTCGCCGAACCCGCCTTCGCTGGCATCGCCGCGGAGGGCGCGCCCTATCGCGGCGCGCTGTTCGTGGAGCTGATGGCCACCAAGGACGGCCCCAAGCTGGTGGAGTTCAACGTCCGCTTCGGCGACCCGGAATGCCAGGTGCTGATGCTGCGACTGGAGAGCGATCTGGTCCCCTATCTGCTGGCCTGCGCGACCGGCCAGCTCTCCGAGCTGAACCCCCCGGAATGGCGTGACGACGCGGCCGTCTGCGTGGTCATGGCCGCCAAGGGCTATCCCGACACGCCCGAGAGCGGCTCGGTGATCGTCGGCGCCGACCAGGACTTCGGTGAGGACGTGGTGGTCTTCCATGCGGGCACGTCGCGGGACGATGACGGGACCCTGCGCGCCGCCGGCGGGCGGGTTCTGAACGTCTGCGCCCGGGGCGCGACCCTTCAGGACGCCCGCGACAAGGCCTATGGGGCCATCGCCAAGATCGACTGGCCGGAGGGCTTCCACCGCACAGATATCGGCTGGCGCGCGCTCGCCCGCTGATCCGAATTTTTTGAAGAGTCGGTCTGTGGCGGCCCTCGTACCTTGCCCCCGCCCCAGCCGTCTCGGTATGGTGGTTCAAACAAGCGTACGAAACGGAAGGGGAGCGCCATGGTCGATGCCGCAGAGCAGCAGCGCGAGCAGCTGAACACCGGGACCAAAGAGGTCGCTGAGAGCCACAGGTTCGACCAGGGCGCCCTGGAAGCGTGGCTGCAGGCCAATGTCGAGGGCTATGAAGGGCCGCTCGAGGTTCGCCAGTTTAAGGGCGGCCAGTCCAACCCGACCTACCAGCTCGTCACCCCCAACAAGAAATACGTCATGCGGCGCAAGCCGCCGGGCAAGCTGCTGCCCTCGGCCCACGCGGTGGACCGCGAGTACAAGGTGATCACCGCCCTCTATCCCACCGGCTTCCCGGTGGCGCGGTCCTATGGCCTGTGCACCGACGACAGCGTCATCGGCACCATGTTCTATGTGATGGACATGGTCGAAGGCCGCATCCTCTGGGACCAGCAACTTCCGCAGTACGCACCGGAAGAGCGCCGGGCGATCTACACGGCCAAGATCCAGACCATGGCCGACCTGCATAACACCGATTACGAGGCCATCGGCCTGGGCGACTACGGCAAGCCCGGCAACTACATGGGCCGGCAAGTCGATCGCTGGACCAAGCAGTACAAGGCCTCGGAAACCGTTCACCTCGAGGACATGGAAAAACTGATCGAGTGGCTGCCCAAGTCACTCCCGGCCCAGGACCGCACCAGCATCGTTCACGGCGACTATCGCCTCGACAACATGGTCCTGCACCCCACCGAATCGAAGGTAATCGCCGTCCTCGACTGGGAGCTCGGCACCCTCGGCGATCCGCTCGGCGACTTCACCTACCTGCTCATGAACTGGGTCAACGGCACTATTTCCCAACTGCCGGACCTCACCGCCCACGGCATTCCCACCATCGAGGAAGCCGTCGACATCTATTGCGAGCGCACCGGTCGGTCCGGCCTGCACCACCTCGACTGGTTCTTCTCGTACAACATGTTCCGCCTGGCCGGGATCCTCCAGGGCATCGTCGGCCGCGCCCGCGACGGCACGGCCAACAGCCCGCAGGCCGCCGCTATGGAAGCCCGCGTGCCGCTTCTCGCCGCCTCGGCCTGGAAGTATGCCCAGAAGGCCGGCGCGGCCTAAGCCGCATCGAACTTTAGAGAACGCCATCGGGCGCGTGACCTCCGGGTCACGCGCCCGATCCGTTTTTAGGCCAACATGCGGACGTTGGGCTCGCGCGCCCAGTAGCGCTTAGCGGCTGCGGCGATGAACGCGTCGTCCAGGCCGGTCACGCCCTCGTCCGGCGTGACACCAGCCTTGTCGAGCAAGGGCTTGGCCTCTTCGCTGGCGCCGATGGCCTTCAGGTGGCCGAAGGCGTCCATCACGAACTGGACCGCTGCGCCCTCTTTCAGCAGCATGGCGCAGCCCTCCGCCGAAAGCGCCACGGCGATGGCGTCCACCATCACCGAGGGCGTCCCCGCCAGCTGGCCGTCGGCCTTCAGCAGCGATCCGTCCGACAGCTTCGCGCCGCCGATCTTCGGCGCGATAATCATCGCCACAGCCCCGGCTGCCTTGATCGCCTCGGTGAGCTTGGCGACAGACGCAGCATCGGTGCCGTCAGCCACCAGCACACCGACCTTCCGGCCCTCCAGGCTGTCGAACTCGCGCGGCCCGTCGATGATCCGCAATGCAGGCGAGAGATCGAAATCCTGAACCTTCACGGCGGTAGCCGATGCCTTGGGCAGCGGCATGTTCAGGCCATCGGCCACCCGCGCCGCCAGGTCCGGATCCACGTTCACCAAGTTGGACAGCATCCGCGTCCTGATCGCCTCGATCTCGACCTTCGACAGCTCGAACACAAGGGCCGAGGCTAGGTGCGCCTGTTCCGGCGCAGCCAGGGAGCGGAAGAACATCCGCGCCTGGCTGTAGTGGTCTGCGAAGCTCTCCGGGCGGATGCGCAGCTTGTCGCCGCTCTCGGTGGACGGGAAGGTCGCGAAGCCCGTCACCGGGCATTCCCGTGGGCCGCCCTCTTCCTTCGCCGTCTCGGCCAGGCTGTTGGGCTCGTAGTTGGCGCGGCCCTTGGGCGTAAGCATCTGCATCTGCCCGTCGCGCTGGAAGTTCATCACCGGGCACTTGGGCGCGTTGATCGGGATCTGGTGGAAGTTGGCGGTCCCCAGCCGGCTCTTCTGGGTGTCGAGATAGGAGAACAGCCGACCCTGCAGCAGCGGGTCGTTGCTGAAGTCGATGCCGGGGGGAACATTGGCCGGGCAGTAGGCGACCTGCTCGGTCTCGGCGAAGAAGTTGTCCGGATAGCGATCCAGCACCATCCGCCCGACGATGCGCACCGGCAGCACTTCTTCCGGAATGATCTTGGTGGGGTCCAGCACGTCGTAGGGCAGGGAGTCGGCGAATTCCTGATCGAAGGTCTGGATGCCCAACTCCCACTCGGGGAAGTCGCCGCGCTGGATGGCTTCGAACAGGTCCCGGCGCTGGAAGTCCGGATCGGCGCCGGCGATCTTCACCGCCTCGTCCCAGATGGTCGATTGCAGACCCTGCTTGGGCTTCCAGTGGAACTTCACGAAGGTCGAGTCGCCCGCCGCGTTGACGAACCGGAAGGTGTGGATGCCGAAGCCTTCCATGGTCCGCAGGCTGCGCGGAATGGTGCGGTCCGACATCGCCCACATGATCATGTGGGTGGCCTCAGGCATCAGGCTGATGAAGTCCCAGAAGGTGTCATGGGCGCTGGCGGCCTGCGGGTAGCCGCGGTCGGCCTCCATTTTCACCGAGTGGATCAGGTCCGGGAACTTGATGGCGTCCTGGATGAAGAACACGGGGATGTTGTTGCCCACCAAGTCCCAGTTGCCCTCCTTGGTGTAGAACTTCACCGCGAAGCCACGGACGTCGCGCGGCGTGTCCACCGAGCCCGCGCCGCCAGCCACGGTGGAGAACCGCGTGAACAGCGGGGTCTTCTCGCCGGCCCGCTGGAAGATGTCGGCCTTGGTGATGTCCGACAGCGATTCATAGAGCTCGAAATAGCCGTGCGCCGCCGAGCCTCGGGCGTGGACGATCCGCTCAGGAATCCGTTCGTGGTCGAAATGGAAGATCTTCTCCCGCAGGACGAAGTCCTCCAGCAGCACCGGCCCGCGTTCGCCGGCCTTGAGCTGGTTCTGATTGTCGGAGACCCGGATGCCTTGGTTGGTGGTCAGGTACGCCTCCGCGGCAGGAGGCCCCTCCACCGGCACATGCTGGTGGGTTTCGTCGCCATTGCCCCGATCTGTTTCGAAGCCGGTTTTCGTCGCCATTTGCATACCTTGGTTTTAGGTCTGAGAAAGTTGACGGCTGAACCGCTCGCGCTGGGGTTGGTTCCGGTGTGAGCGCGCCGTCGGGCGATGTCGGGGTGCGGGACGTGAAGATCATCATCGTGGGCGCCGGGATCGGCGGGCTGACCGCGGCGCTCAGCCTGCATCAGGCGGGCTTCGAGCCGGTGGTGTTCGAGGCCGTGCGACGGATGGCGCCGCTGGGCGTCGGCATAAACGTCCTCCCCCACGCCACGCGGGAATTCGCCGAGCTCGGTCTGCTGGATGACCTCAAGGCCGCCGGGGTCGAGATCGACGAATTGGTCTMCCTGACCCGCCACGGCAAACGGATCTGGCAGGAGCCCCGCGGTCTGGCCGCCGGCTATCACTGGCCGCAGATCGCCATCCATCGCGGCGAGCTGCAGATGCTGCTGTTGCTCAAGGTGCAGGAACGCCTGGGCGCCGACAGCGTCCGGTTCGGCCACACCCTGGCGGACCTGCAGACCGACGACGCCGGCGTCACCGCCCGGTTTGCCGACCGCGAGACCGGCGAGACCCTCGCCACAGAGCAGGCGGACCTGCTGATCGCCGCCGACGGCATCCACTCCGCCGTGCGCCGCCAGTTCTACCCCGATGAAGGCCTGCCCAAGTGGAACGGCGTCACCCTGTGGCGGTCCACCAGCCGCACGGGCAAGGTGCTGAACGGCCGCTCCATGCTGTGGGCCGGTCACGCCCGACAGAAGTTCGTGGCCTATCCCATCGCCTATGATGCGCAGACCGGCGAGACGACGCTGAACTGGATCTGCGACCTGAAGCGGGAGGAGGACGACACGCCGGCCCGGGAGGACTGGAACCGCCAGGGCGACCGCGCGGAGTTCCTGCCGCCGTTCGAGGGCTGGACCTGGCCCGGCGTCGACGTGCCGGAACTGGTCAGGGCGTCCGGCGAGGTGTTCGAGTGTCCCATGGTCGACCGCGATCCCCTGCCGCGCTGGACCTTCGGTCGGACCACCCTGCTGGGGGACGCCGCGCACCCGATGTATCCGATCGGCTCCAACGGGGCGACGCAGGCGGTGATCGACGCCCGGGTCCTGGCCTATCACCTGGCCACCGCCGACACCCCGGCGCAGGCCCTGGCGCTCTATGAAGAGGCGCGCCGGCCGGCCACCGCCCGGATCGTGCTGATGAACCGCGCCAACGGTCCTGACCAGGTCATGGAACTGGCCGAGCAGCGCGCGCCGAACATCGAGGACGATCTGGACGCCGTCCTGCCCATCGCCGAACGCCAGGTCATCGCCGACGGCTACAAGCAGGTGGCGGGCTTCGACCCGGCCACCCTCAACCAGCGGCCCAGCTTCACGCCGCCGGCCGCAGACAGCGCCCGCCGGCCCGGCTAACCTCCTGGCCAAGGGGGAGACCAACATGGATCCAAAGCGCCTGCCGGCAAGGCTGGTCCTCGCGGCGTCGGTCGTCGCCGGCGTCAGCTATATGGCCTCATGGGACCTCGGCCTGACCGAGCCGCAGAGCCTGACCTGGAAGGGCCTCGGGGTGGGCCTGCTGGCCCTCTATGCGGCGCTGGTGGCGCGCAACGGGGATGGCTGGCGGATCTGCGCGGTCATGGTGTTCGGCGCCCTGGGCGACGTGCTGCTGGGCGCGGCCGGCCTGATCGTCGGCGCCGTGGCCTTCCTGATCGGTCACCTCATCGCCATCTGGCTCTATCTGCGCCACCGCCGGCCAAGCCCGACGCGCAGTCAGACCCTGCTCGCCATCGTCCTGGTGCCTGCCACCGTCACTATCGCCTACCTGCTGCCCGACGATCGCGCAGGCGCGCCGGGCGTTGCGGTCTACGCCTTCTTCCTGGCGGTGATGGCCGGCTGCGCCTGGGTGAGCCGCTTCCCGCGCTACATGGTCGGGATCGGCGCCCTGATGTTCGTGGTCTCCGACCTGCTGATCTTCGGCCGCGAAGGCCCGCTGGCTGGTCAGGCCTGGGTCGGCTTCGGGGTCTGGGGCCTCTACTACTTCGGGCAGCTTCTCATCTGCCTCGGCGTCACGCGGACCCTGGCCAAACCCGCGCCCGCGTAGCAGAACCGCATGCAGCAGCGTGAGGATCCGATGAGCTACAACACCCTGAAGTACGAGGTCGCCGACCGCATCCTCACCCTGTCGCTGAACCGGCCGGACAAGCTCAACGCCTTCACGGTCGAGATGGCCCACGAGCTGATCGCCGCCTTCGAACGGGCCAGCGACGACGACGAGGTCGGCGCGATCATCGTCACCGGCGAGGGCCGCGCCTTCTGCGCCGGCATGGACCTCTCCAGCGAGGGCAATGTCTTCGGTCTGGACGAGACCCAGACGCCCACCATGGCCGACATGCGTGAGCGCCTGGACGATCCTGTGATCCGCGATGGCGTCCGTGACACCGGCGGCCGCGTGACCCTGGCCATCTACAACTGCAAGAAGCCGGTGATCGCCGCGATCAATGGCGCGGCGGTCGGCATCGGCGCCACCATGACGCTCGCCATGGACATCCGGCTGGTCTCGGAGAAGGCCCGGATGGGCTTCGTCTTCGGCCGCCTGGGCATCGTGCCCGAGGCCTGCTCCAGCTGGTTCCTGCCCCGCCTAGTGGGACCGCAACAGGCCCTGGAATGGGTGCTGTCGGGCGACATCTTCGACGCCGCCGAGGGCCATCGCGGCGGGCTGTTCCGCTCGATCCACGCGCCGGAAGCCCTGCTGGACGAGGCGCGCGCCCTGGCGCGGAAGTTCATCGACAACCGCTCGCCGGTGGCCGTCGCCCTGGCTCGCCAGATGATGCTGCGCAACGCCGCCCAGCCGAACCCGATCGAGGCCCACCGCGTGGACTCGCTCGCCATGTTCTACACCAGCATCGGCGACGGGAAGGAAGGCGTGGCCGCCTTCCTGGAGAAGCGCGATCCGACCTTCACCGAGAAGGCTTCTGCCATGCCGCCCTTCTATCCCTGGGACGAGCGCTAGCCACACCACGGTCGCCGAAATCTGCCATGATGGCGCGTCCCGGACGTCACGGGTCGCCCCGACGCGAGAGCCTCATGACCCCGCCGAGCAAGCCGCCGATGAAGTCCTTCGCCGATCTGCGCGGTCCCAAGGTGACGCCAGGGACCTACGCGCCGCCGACGCCCAAGGTGTCGCGGCAGAAGAAGGCCAAGGTGTTGACGGCCGCGGAGAAGGCCGCCTTCCTGGCCTCGCGGCCCGACCTCAAGCCGAAGTCCTGATCGTCCCTTGAAGCAGGTCATCGTCGTCAATCAGGCGCTGCAGCTACCGCCGGGCAAGATGGCCGCCCAGGTGGCGCACGCCGCCGTCGGCGGCTTCCTGCGCGCCGAGCGCGAACATCAGATCGGCTGGCTGGAAAGCGGCATGCCCAAGGTGGTGCTGCGCTGCGAGTCGGAGGAACGGCTGATGGAGTTGCTGGGCCAAGCGGAGCAGGCGGGCCTCGCCGCCATGCTGGTGCGCGACGCCGGCCGCACGGTGGTGGAGGCGGGCACCGCCACCTGCATCGGCATCGGGCCGGGCCCCATCCTAGAGGTCGACAAGATCACCGGGACGCTGAAGCTGGTCCGATAGTCGCCAGCAGGCGGTCCAGCGCCGCCTCGTCCTCGAACACAGCCTTCACCGGCCAGGCCTCAACCCGCTCACGCCAGGCGGCGGGCAGGCGAACCCAATCCTTCTCGGTGGTCACTAGGGTCGCGCCGTAGAGCGCGGCGCGCTCGGCCAGCATCTTCAAGCTGGCCTCGTCATAGGCGAAGTGGTCGGGGAAGTTGGCGAAGTCGGCCAGCTCGGCGCCGGCGGCCTTCAAGGCCCGCTCGACCTTCCACGGCATGCCGATCCCCGCGAAACCCAGCAGCGGCCCGGCAGGCGGCGGCGCGGCAGGCAGCAGGCGAGCCACCAGCACGGGCTTGTCCTTGAAGACCGCCAGCAGCTCAGGATCAGGCTCGGCCAGATCGCCGGGCAGCATCAGGACGACGGCGTCGGCCCGCGCCAGCCCCACGGCCAGCGGCTCGCGCAGGGGGCCGGCCGGAAACACCCGGCCATCGCCCAGCGGCCAGGCGTTGTCCCGCGTCTCGCCGTCCACCACGACCAGCGACAGGGTCTTCTTCAGGCTGGGGTTCTGGTGTCCGTCGTCCAGGATGATGGCGGTCGCGCCCGCCGCCACCGCAGCCTTCGCGCCGGCGGGGCGATCCCGCGAAATCCAGATCGGCGCGTCGCCTGCCAGCATCAGCGGCTCGTCACCCACCTGGCCGGTGGCGTGCCGGGAGGGGTCGACCCGCAGCGGTCCGGCCTCCGAGCCCCCATAGCCCCGCGACAGGCCGTGCGCGCCGGGCAGCCGATGGAGCAGCTCCCGCACCACCGGCGTCTTGCCGGTGCCGCCCACGGTCAGGTTGCCGACGCAGATCACCGGCGCGCCGGGATCGACGGGCTGGGCCTTGGCGATCCGCCGCGCGGTCACCGCCGCCCAGATCCAGGACAGGGGCGTCATTACGGCGCGGGCGATCCCGCCGGGGCCGCCTTGCCGCACGTACCACCATCGGGGTGTCGCCAGCTTCATATCAGTGGCAACAGGGGATCGAGCCGGCCCATGGCGTCCTCCAAGGCGCCCTGCTGGCGCTCCGCATAGGCGAGGCCGGCGTCGCCGATCTCCCGCGCCCGGTCCGGATCGGCCAGCAGCTCGGCCACCTGACGCGCCAGGGCCTCGGCGTCCATGGCCTCCAGCGCGGCGCCGGCGGCGAACAGCTCCGCATAGGTCGAGGCGTTGTTGAACACGTGCGGTCCCGTGATCACCGGCAGGCCCAGCCGCGCGGGCTCCAGGGGATTGTGGCCGCCGATGTCGGGCAGGAAGCTGCCGCCCATCACCACCACGTCGGCCATGCGGAAGAAGAGGCCCATCTCGCCCAGGGTGTCGGCCACATAGACCTGGGTGGCGTCGTTGAGTTCATGGCCCGCCGCTCGTCTGGCGGTCCGTCGGCGGTTGCCGAACAGGGCCGCCAATTCCGTTCCGCGCTCGGGATGCCGTGGCGCGATCACCAGCAGGGCGTCGTCGGGCAGGGCCTGGGCTATGGCCTCGGCGATGATGAATTCCTCGCCGGGATGGGTGCTGGCCGCCAGCACCACCGGCCGCGAGCCGACGATCGCCAGCATCTTGGTCAGCTCGGCGGCGTCCACCGGCGGCGGCGGGCCGACGCGCTTGAGGTTCAGATGCCCGTCGATCCGCGCGCCCAGATTGGCCAGCCGCGCCTCGGTCTCGGCCTCCTGCGGCAGGATCAGATCATAGGCCGCCAGCAGCGCCTCGGCGGCCACCGGGG
>BFBZ01001239.1_pt1 | contig 17788 bp, 11 predicted proteins | sample 1888401 | NCBI WGS metagenome assembly BFBZ01 (sample SAMD00112614, study PRJDB3348) | symbiont metagenome | host: Chara braunii | reverse complement strand
TGCCGGCTCGACTGGATGCCGTAGCCGGAGAAGAACAGCAGCGCCACCGAGCCCGGCTTGATCTTGCCATAGAGCCGATCGAGGCCGCGGCGCATCGCGTCGCCGCCGGCATTTTCCAGCGTCTCGACGCTGAAACCGTCACGCTTCAACTCGTCGGTGAGATCGCGGGCATCGTTGACCGGTTCCTTGAGCGGCGCGTCAGCATCCGGATATTTCGCATTGCCGATCACCAGGGCGAAGCGGTCGCCGGCCGCGTGCGCGGGCCAGGAGACAACGGCCGAGAACGCGACGGAGAACATCAGGCCGAGCGGCAACAGCAGGCGGAAAGTCATCACGATGGCGGTCCAGCGGTCAGCAATCAGGCGCCGTCCAGCTTGCGCCGCGGCGACCATATCCCACGCGTCAGGCATTATCAAATCGCCGTGACGGCACGTCAACCGCTTGCAGAGGTTGACGAATCGTCTGAGGCGGCGACCGCCCGCAGGAGCCTCTTGCGAGCTGCGGGCCATGACACGAGCGGACCATGCAACGATCCCGATGTCCTGCAATGTGAGATGCCTCACGCTGTGTCGCGGCAGCGCACCGTCCGGTTCGACCGCCACCGCGATTGGCGTCGATGCGATTGACCTCGATCCGTGCCGATGGCTCGATGGTGGCCGTGCCCAACCAACGAGAAGGCCATCATGGGGAACGCCGCCGAGATCTACGCGCTGCGCTACGCGACGATGTCGCCGCGCACGCCGCACATGAACTTCCTGCAGCCCGATCCGCACGACAGCACGGCGCAGGACCTCGACTATTTCGTGTGGCTGATCCGCCGTGACGGGCGCGACATCCTGGTCGATACCGGCTTCAACGCCGCGGAGGCCGAGATCCGCCATCGCACCCTGACGCGCGATCCGATCGATGCGCTCGCTTCCTTCGGCGTCGCGGCGGCCGACATCCGCGACATCATCGTGACCCATCTGCACTACGATCACGCCGGCAATCTCGACCGCTTCCCGAACGCGCGCTTTCACCTGCAGGAGCGCGAGATGACCTATGCGACCGGCCGCTGCATGTGCAACGGCATGCTGCGCTACCCGTTCACGGTCGAGCACGTCACCACGATGGTGCGCCACGTCTATGGCGAGCGCGTCACCTTCCACAACGGCGACGGCGAGGTCGCGCCGGGCGTCACCGTGCACCGGGTCGGCGGCCATTCCGACGGGCTGCAGGTGGTGCGCGTCGACACCGCGCGCGGCCCGGTCGTGCTCGCCTCCGACGCCGCGCATTACTACGCCAACCTGCAGCGCCGCAGCCCGTTTCCGATCGTGCTCAATATCGGCGACATGATCCAGGGCTGGGAGATCATCGAGCGCCTCGCCGGGCATCCGGATCGATTCATTCCGGGCCACGATCCGCTGGTGACCGAACTCTATCCGCGCGTGAGCGAGGCGGCCGATGCCTACGCACTGCATGTGGCGCCGTCGCGGTCGTTTGCGAGATGACGGCGAAGACCTGTTCTTCTGATGTGATTGTCAAACAGCCCACGCGGTTGCAGGTCCGCGTTCTCGCGGCGCGTTTCGCGTCCGAGCTGTGATCATCGTGACACCCTCTTCAAGAAAGAGGGCGCAGGGAAGGCCAGGCCTCGGCTGAGGCCTGCGGTCCGCGTGCAGCAAACAAGCACGCGGCAGAACCACAGGTCAGCCGGATGACCCGGCCCTCCCTGCACGACGGCTTTACGGATTATACGCAGTCTCCCCGGTGACCGGCTTGTTTGCCACCGTGGCGACAACGCGCGTGGCGCGTTGCGCGGACCTCAGCGTCGGGAGGCCAGGACCCTGCGACTTCACCGTCCGCGGCATGGCGTACGTCGGCGTGCCCTGCACGCTGCGCCACATCGCGGCCATCGCATCCCACCCCAACGCGTCGTGACGTTCGCGAAAGCGCCCCTCTTCAATGAGGCGGGACGGGCGGAAATCTCGTCCTGATTTGCCCGACGGTGCAAGAGATTTCTTTTTTACCGAACATCTGGACAGGCCAAATCAGCTTGAAACGGCTAGACAAATTCGTCTTTTGCGACCAAGGATTGAGCGGTATTTCGATGAGACGATTTGGCCGCGATGGGGGCATCCAGCAATTTCGATTTTCTGAGCGGCCAGGACGAGCGGCTGGCCAGGCTCGGCGCGCTCGCTGAACGCTATTTCGTCGATGACGCCCCCTCCACCCTGATCAAGCTGCGGCAGCTCGCCGAATTCCTGGCCAAGGAGGTCGCCGCCCGCCACGGCCTGCTGCCGTCCAGCAACGTCAGCTTCGACGAGGTGCTACGCACCTTGCGGCTGCGCGCGATCCTGCCGCGCGAAATCGCCGATCTCTTGTTCAACCTGAAGCGGCTCGGCAATGAGGCGGTCCACGAGGACGTCGGCACGCCGGCGAATGCGCTGTTCGCGCTTAAGATCGCGCGCAGCGCCGCGGTCTGGTTCTACCAGAGCTATGGCGGCAAGCCGAACTTCAAGGCCGGACCGTTCGTGCCGCCGCGGCCGCCGGTCGATGCCACGGCCGCGCTCACGGCCGAGCTGGAGGAGTTGCGCAAGCAGGTCGGCGCCAGCTCCGACGAAGCAGCCAAGGCGCGGCTCAAGCTGCGTGATGCCGAGGAGGCGCGGCTGAAGGCACTGTCCGAGGCCGACGCCATCCGGCAGGACAAGGAGTTCTGGGAGACCTACGCCGCCGAGACCGAGGCCGGGCTGCGCAAGACCGAGGCCGCGCTGAAGGCGGCCCAGGCTGCGGCGGAAGCAGCATCCCCGCAGCAGCTCGATCTGCTGGCGCAACTCGCCAACCGGCAGGCGCAACAGGTCGAACTCGACGAGGCGACGACGCGGCTCTTGATCGACGAGCAGCTCCGCGCGGCCGGCTGGACCGTCGACACCCCGACGCTGCGGCACGCCGCAGGAACACGCCCGCAGCCGGGGCTGGCGATCGCCATCGCCGAATGGCCGACCGACAGCGGCCCGGTCGACTACGCCCTGTTCATCGACGGCCGCTGCGTCGGCGTGATCGAGGCCAAGCGGGGCATCGCCGACGTGCCCGGCCGGCTCGGCCAGGCCAAGCGCTACGCCCGCGACATCCGCCTGCTGCCGGACGAGACCCTTCCGGGCAGCCCGTGGCCGCAGGGGCTGGATCGCTTCCGGGTGCCGTTCCTGTTCGTCACCAATGGCCGGCCCTATGTGAAGCAGTTCGAGACCAAGTCGGGAATCTGGTTCTGGGATGCGCGCCCGACCGGCGGGAATCCCCGCGCGCTGCCGGAATGGTTCGCGCCGCGCGACCTCACCGAACGGCTGGAGCAGACCGAGGATTTCGATGCGCTGGCCGAGCGCGAGCTCGGCGTCACCGGCCTGCGGCCGTATCAGACAGATGCCATCACGGCGGTGGAGACCGCCATCGCCGCGGGCCAGAAGAACATCCTGCTGGCGATGGCGACGGGCACCGGCAAGACCCGGCTCGCCATCGCCCTGATGTACGAGCTGCTGCGGCGGAAGCGCTTCCGCCGCATCCTGTTCCTGGTCGACCGCAATGCGCTCGGGCGGCAGACGCTGGATGCGATGAGCACGACCGACACGGCCGGCTTCCTGAAGTTCGACCAGGTGTTCCCGGTCGCCGATCTCACCAAGAAGTTTCCCGAGGCCACCGACCGTGTCCAGGTCGCCACCGTGCAGGCGATGATCCGCCGCGTCTTCGACGACCCCGACGTCACCAGGCCGACGCCCGGCACCTATGACCTCATCATCGTCGACGAGGCGCATCGCGGCTATACGCTCGATGCCGAGCTGCGCGAGGACGATCTCGGCTTCCGCAATCTCGAGGACTATCTCTCCGCCTATCGCCGCGTGCTCGACTATTTCGACGCGACCAAGATCGCTCTGACCGCGACGCCGGCATTGCACACCCGCGAGATCTTCGGCGCGGCCGTGTTCCACTACGGCTACCGGCAGGCCGTCATCGACGGCTACCTGATCGACCACCGGCCGCCGCGGCGCATCACCACGGCGCTGAGCCAGACCGGCATCAGCTTCGAGGCCGGCGAGGACGTCAACATCATCGATCCCCGCACCGGCCAGATCGACCTGTTCAATCTCGACGACCAGGTCAATTTCGAGGTCGCCGAGTTCAACAAGAAGGTGCTGACCCGCCCCTTCAACCGGGCTGTCGCCGATGCGATTGCGCGCGAATGTCCGCCGAGCGAGCGCGGCAAGACGCTGATCTTCGCCAGCCGCGACGATCACGCCGACACGCTGGTCAAGGCGCTTCAGGATGCGCTGGCCGAGGAATACGGCCCGCAGCCGCACGATCTGGTCGAGAAGATCACCGGACGCATCGACAAGCCGCTGGACCGCATCAAGGCGTTCAAGAACGATCCCCGGCCGAAATACGTCGTCACCGTCGACCTGCTCACCACCGGCATCGACGTGCCCGCCATCACCAACCTCGTGTTCGTCCGCCGCGTCAACAGCCGCATCCTCTACGACCAGATGATCGGCCGCGCCACGCGGCGCTGCGACGAGATCGGCAAGGAGTATTTCCGCATCTTCGACGCGGTCGACATCTACGCCAACCTCCAGGATTTCAGCGACATGCGGCCGGTGGTGGTCAACCCCGCGCTGTCGTTCGCAACCCTCGTCGGCGACCTCGAACGTGCCGCGACCGAGGAGGACCGCGCCTTCGTCCGCGACCAGATCGTGGTCAAGCTGCGCCAGCGGCTGAAATACATCGAAGGTCCTGAGCGAGAGACCCTGGAGACCGTGCTCGGCCCGCTGGCCGCGCTGCCCGACCGGCTGCGCGACGCGCCGCCGGGCGAGACGCTGGCGCTGTTCAGGCAGCACCCGCTGCTCGCCGGAATTCTCGACAATTCCAGCCCGAACCGCCCGCGCGACGGCACTTACATTTCCGAGCATCCGGACGAGCTGGTCAGCGTCGAGGACGATTTCGGCGGCCGCGCCAGCCCGGCCGACTATATCGAGAGCTTCGAGACCTTCGTGAAGGCCAACATGAACGTGGCGCCGGCGCTGATCGCCGCCACCCAGAAGCCGCGCGAGCTGACCCGCAAGGAGCTGAAGGAACTCGCCGTCCTGCTCGACACCAACGGCTTCTCCGAAGCCAATCTGCGCCAGGCCTATGGCCGGGCGCGCAACGCCGACATCGCCGCCCACATCATCGGCTTCGTGCGCCAGGCCGCGCTCGGCGATCCCCTGGTGCCCTACGCCGCCCGCGTCGAGAACGGCGTCCAGCGCATTCTCGCCAGCCGGACCTGGACGGCGACGCAGCGGCGCTGGCTGGAGCGGATCGGCCGTGCGCTGAGGGCGCAGCCGGTCGGCGACCCCGCCCTCCTCGCTGATCCTCTCTTTGCACAGCATGGTGGCTTCGAGGTGATTGATCAGGCCTTCGATCACGGGCTAGGTGACATCTTGAAGGACCTCAATGGCGCGATCTGGGACCACCACGTCGCCTGAGGATGGAACGGACATGAATCCAGCGACCGATCTCGTCAACAAGCTGTGGCGTCTGTGCGCGATGCTGCGCAAGGACGGAGTAACCTACCAGCAATACGTCACCGAGCTGACGTATCTCCTGTTCCTGAAGATGGCCTCGGAGCAGAAAGACGAGAGTCGCATCCCGGAACAATATCGCTGGGGCGCGCTGAAGTCGGCGCCGGAGACTGAGGTGCTCCAGCGCTACCGGCAGGCGCTGATCGATCTCGGCGACCCGAAGAATGGGGCCGACCTCTCCGTGGTTGCCATCTTCCAGAACGCCGCAACAGTCATACGCGAGCCGGTCAATCTGCGCCGGCTGATTGACGCCATCGACGGCCTGCACTGGTTCAGCAAGGAACGCGATGCCTTCGGCGACACCTATGAGGGCCTGCTTCAGAAGATGGCCGAGGAGACCAAGCGCGGCGCCGGCCAGTATTTCACCCCGCGCGTGCTGATCGAGGTGATGGTCCGGCTGATGCAGCCGCAGATCGGGGAAGTGATCCAGGACCCGGCCGCCGGCACCGGCGGCTTCCTGATTGCCGCTGATCACATGATGCGTGCAGCCAACGACGACTATCACGACTTGGCGGATAACCCGCGCAAGGCAGCGTTCCAGCTCCGCCAGGCGCTGCGCGGCATCGAGAACGTGCAGGATACTTACCGCCTGCTGTTGATGAATCTTCATCTGCACAAGATCGATCCGGAGTATCTCGCTCTCGGAGACACGCTGTCGCCGCGGGGCGCAGAGCCGCAATTCAAGAACGCCGACCTGATCCTGACCAATCCGCCATTCGGCCCGGCCGGCGGCCCGCCGACGCGCGACGACCTCACGATCACCGACCGTGTCTCGTCCTACCAGCTCCCCTTCGTCGAGCACTGCATCCGCGCGCTCAAGCCCGGCGGCCGCGCGGCGATCGTCGTGCCCGACAACGTGCTGTTCGACGACGGCAAGGGCAAGCAGCTCCGCCAGCGCCTGATGAACTGGTGCGATCTGCACACCATCCTGCGGCTGCCGACCGGCATTTTCTACGCGCAGGGCGTCAAAACCAACGTGCTATTTTTCGCCCGGAGCACGGAGGAGGCTCCTGCGAAAGATGCCACAGAGGCGGTCTGGATCTACGACATGCGCTCCAGCGCGCCGGCCTATGGCAAGACCAATCCACTGAAGCTGTCGGATTTCGGCGATTTCGTCGCCTCGTTTGGTGACGATGCTTACGGTCGCGCCAAGCGGAAAGATCAGGGCGAACAGGGGCGTTTCCGCCGTTTCACGCGTGCCGAGATCGCAGGGCGTGGCGATAATCTCGATATCACTTGGTTGAAGGACGAGAGCGGTGCTGCCGAGGACGGGCTCGAAGCACCAGAGGATATTGCGGCAGCAATCGAAGTTCATCTATCGGCCGCACTGGAGGAGATCAAAGCGCTATCGGAGCAACTGAGCATTGAGGCGACCTTGTCCACCGACGTTGAGGAGGCGGCGGAGTGACTTTGCCGATTGGGTGGGCTCGATCGACGATCTCCGCGTTCGCCGATACAAAACTTGGAAAAATGTTGGATGCAGCAAAGAACAAAGGAGAGTCGGTTCCGTACCTGCGAAATATTAATGTTCGTTGGGGAGCGTTTGATCTCTCTGATCTCTTGGAGATGCGAGCATCACCGACAGAGTTGTCTGATCTAGAAATCAGAAATGGTGACATTTTTATCTGCGAGGGCGGAGAACCCGGCCGATGCGCCGTGTGGCATCAAGGCAAGCGCAAGCTGATCTTTCAGAAGGCGCTTCACAGGGTGCGCGTTCTTGACGAGATACAGCCGGACTATGTTGCTAACTATATTCGACACTTCGCAGTCAAACACAAATTTTCAGAATTCTTGACAGGAACAACAATCAAGCACCTACCGCAGGTGGCGCTTCAACGAATAGCTGTGGAATTGCCTCCTGCGGCCGAACAGCGCCGCATCGTCGCCAAGCTGGATGCGCTGTTCGCGCGGTTGGCCCGCGCGCGGGCGGAGCTGGATCGGGTGCCAACGCTGGCTGACAGGATTCGGGAGGCCGTTCTAGGTCAGGCGTATTCGGGCGCCCTCACTGGTGTTACTCCGAATCATCGTGCATGTGAGTATTGGATCAACTCTACGTTCTACGGCCCTCGTTTTGGCAAAGAACAGTACGTCGAGGATGGCGTCCCAACCATTCGAACGACTGACTTTCGTGAGAACGGCACTATACGTCTGGACGACGCACCTCGAGTAGACTGCGCTGAGTCTGACCTCGCGAAGTGGGGTCTGGAGAATGGTGACCTACTTGTGACTCGAACCGGCTCCATAGGAAAATGTGCCGTCTATACTTCGAATAGCGGTTACGCGCTTCCTAGCGCCTATTTGATACGAGTTCGCTTCAACGAACAGATACTTCCGCGTTTCGCTTGGATGATGTTCGCTAGCCCTCAGGGGCAGGCTCACCTAACGGGGAGTTCACGGGCGGTAACGCAGCCGAATATCAACGCGAGCATGATACGGTCACTACCATTCCCAGATCTCGACCTAAAACAGCAGGCAGAGATCGTCAGCTGGGTTGACGGGCAGGCGGCCCATGCCGACCGCCTGGAAGCCGAAGCGGCGCGCGCTCGCGCGCTGCTCGACCGGCTGGAGGCGGCGATCCTGACCAAGGCGTTCAAGGGCGAGCTGGTGCCGCAGGACCCGAACGACGAGCCGGCCAGCGTCCTGCTGGAGCGCATCCGCGCGCAGCGCGCGGCGGCGGCGACAGAGCCCCGGCAGCCACGCGGCCGCCGCGCAGTGGCCTCCCGTTCTGCGAAGGCTTGAGAAACTTGCCATGCGCTCCTATTCGATCAAGAGGCTTCGCGAAGCCATCGAGAACCTGAAAGGAACCGCGCGGCAGACGAACCGCGAGTTCGGAAGCACCGACCGTGAGCTCCGGGAAAGCTGGCTCGGCTGGCTGGATGGCTATGACGGGCCCGGCTATTACAACCGCTCGGACTGGGACCGTGACGCGCGCTTCGTCTATCAACACCTGAACAGCGGCCCCGCCATCATCTGGCTGAACGAAGCGGCTGGCGTCGACCCGGAGCTGATCGAACAGGCGCTACGCGCGATCCGCCCCGGCGCCGATCATCCACAAATGCTGGCGAAGATTGTCCGCCAGATCCTGCCTTGGGAGCGGCTGGCCTGGTTGCTGTTCGAGTTCCGATCGTTCGAGATCCCCGAGTTGCTTCGCGCCGTCAAACGGCTGCCAGCGACGACGCCGCAATCTGACAAGCTGTCGAAGGGCGGTTACGAGACGCACAGGGATCACTGGATTGGATGGCTGAAGGAGTACGATGGCCCGGGCTATTATGGCCGCGCCAATTGGGACGTCGATGCACGGTCCGTCTACCAGCGACTGAACAACGGCAATATCATTGTCTGGCTCAACGAGGCGGCCGGCGAAGATCCGGAAATCGTTCGCTTAGCGATCGCGCGGATGGAGCGCGCCGGGACGCGCAAGCAGACGCGGGCCTCGGCTGCGCGGTCCGTGCTACCGTGGGAACGAGCGTCCATGCTGCTTTTCGGTTCGTGACGATCGCGCCCGTTTGCCTTGGCGTCGTCTACCTTGGTCATTGGAGGGAGCTAGATCCGCAAGCGGCAAGGCCGCACGTATATGATGGTGGGCACGGCGCGCGTTGCATCGCGGATCAAACCAAAAGCGTCGGACGCGCGCCTTTGCCCACCCTACGCACTTCGTCGAAGGCGTTGGCGAGGAGCTCCGCTGTGATCTCCACCCACCGCTGTCATCCCGGACAAGGCGCGACGCGCGCCAGCGCGGCGGGGCGCCGATCCGGGATCCATACGCCGCGGCGGTCGTGGAAGCGATCTCTCTTAACTACACCCCTGCCCCGAACTACTCCCTGTGGTTATGGGTCCCGGCGTTCGCCGGGACGACAGCGGAGGTTACCGACGCCGCTCGGCAGATCACACACTGCTGCAGTTCAAGCGAGCGGGATCGCACACCCGCTCAATGCAGCTCCACCTTCGCCTTCTTCGCGAGGTGGTCGCCGAGGAATCGCACGTCCCAATTGGTCAGCCGCACGCAGCCATGCGACTCCGATTTGCCGACCTTGGACGGCTCGGCGGTGCCGTGGATGCCGTAGCCGTTGCCGACCGACAGGCCGATCCAATAGGCTCCGACCGGGTTGTTCGGGCCGGGCTTGATGGTGAACGGCTTGCGCGACTTGACGCCCTTGAACTCGTAGTCCGGATTGTAGCGGTAGTTGGGATCGGCATCGCGCGAGGTGACCTTGAAGGTGCCGTCGGGCGTCGGCTTTTCGTCGCTGCCGACCGTGGCGGGAAACACCGCCACCAGATTGCCGTCCCGGTCGAACGCCTGCACCGTGCCGGCGTCCTTGCTGATGTCGAGCCGCATGATGTCCGGCGCCTTCTCGTCCGGCCTGATCACATTGGCGACGGCGATCTGCTCGCCCTCCTTGTCGAAGCTGGCTTTCGGATTGAGCGCCGACAGCAGCGCTTCGCTCATGTGGAATTTCTCGGCCAGCGCCTCGCGCGGCGAGGTGTAGCCGAGCGCCGGGAGGTCCTTCATGTCCTCCATGTGCTGCGGCAGCTTCTTCAGGAACGGCCCTTTCACATCGTCGCGGGTGATCGTGTAGGAGACGATCGCCGGCGCCTGGTCGCCGCGCAGCAGCGCCTCCCACAGCTCGGGCGTCAGCTTCGCATCACCGGCAAGCGCCTTGGCCCGCGCGAACGCGGCGAGCGCCTTGCGCGCATTGTCGCCGAAGCGGCCGTCGATCTCGCCGGGCGAGACATGCGCGCGATCGAGCAGCACCTGGGCGCGGATCGCCACCGGATCCATCTTCTCCTCGGCCGGCGGCCGCTTGCGCAGCTCGGCGCTGTTGACGGCGTCGGCGGTGAGCTCGGCGGAGACCGCAGGCGTGACGCCGACGACGCAGAGCAGAAGCGGTATCCAGAGCCGAAGCATGGTCGTGGGTCCCAAGTGAAAGACGGCTGACATTCGGCAACGTCAACGGCGACCCGGCCGAGAAGTTCGGCACCATCGGCTGAACGTCGCGGCATCCTGGCGCGACTACCATGGACGCGGGTCGGCTGGCCCGGCGGCGGTGCGTCTGCTATCCCGGCGACAGCCGTGCAATGAATTGGGTTCGCGAGGATCGGTTTCGGATGGGACATGCCGCAATTGCCGCCACGATGCGCCGGATGCCGATGCTCGCCGCCGCCGGCCTGCTGGCGATGATCCAGGCTGCGGCAGCCGATGACGGCGCGCCGAAGGGCGCCGCGGTCAGCGTGCTCAAGGCGACCAAGGCCTGCTTCGACAACACGGTCGAGGTGTCCGGCATGGTGCTAGCGCGCGACGAGACCGCCGTCAGGCCCGATCGTCCCGGCCTGAAGGTCGCGGAGGTGCTGGTCGATGCCGGCGACACCGTCACGGCCGGACAGAACCTGGCGCGGCTGACGCCGCCGGAGGGCGGCACGATCATGATCCAGGCGCCGGTCGCGGGCACCATCCTGTCGTCGAGCGCCACCATCGGCGCGTTCGCCTCCGGTCGCGGCGAGGCGCTGTTCTCGATTCTCGCCCGCAACGAATATGATCTCGTCGGCTTGGTGCCATCAGCCCAGCTCGGCAAGCTCGCGGTCAACCAGACGGCGCGGATCCGCATCGTCGGGGCCGGCGAGGTCGAGGGCAAGATCCGAAGGGTGGCGCCGACCGTCGAGCCGAACAGCCAGCTCGGCCAGGCCTTCATCGGCATCACCGGCACGGCGCGGTTGCTGGTCAATTCGTTCGGCCGCGCCGTGATCAAGATCGGCCAGAGCTGCGGCGTTGCGGTGCCGCTGACCGCCGTGCTGTACGATCCCGACGGCACGGTGGTGCAGGTGGTCCGGGCTCAGCGGATCGAGACCAAGCGGGTCGAGATCGGCCTGATGGCCGGCGGCCAGGTCGAGATCCGCGACGGCCTCGCCGAGGGCGACGTCGTCGTCACCCGCGCCGGCGCGCTGCTGCGCGAGGGCGACCCGGTGCGGCCGGTGATGGCGAGCAATTGAAAGACGCGACGCCGCAGGGGTCTGAGGGGCACGCGGCCCCACCCTCCCCTGGAGGGGGAGGGTCGTCGCGCGGCGCGCCAGCGTCGTGCGGCGGGGTGGGGTGGAGCCAGGGATGACGGTGCAAGTGGAGAGATCACCCCACCCCGCCCCACGGTTCGCTTCGCTCGCCGTGAGGCGACCCTCCCCCTCCAGGGGAGGGTGGGAGGCCGCCGAGAGGGCGGAGCATCTCAGGCGCGGGACAGGCTAAGCTCAGCTGCCGGCGTTGGCGACGTCGGCGCTGAAGCGGATGTCCTCGACCAGCGAGGACGACACGGTCGGCACCTGCTCGCCGTCGGAGCTGCGGGCGATGGCGTTGCGGGTCTTGTTGAACACGGTCTCGGCGCTCGGGCTCTTGCCGAGCTGGTTCAGCAGCTCGCCGACCAGCACGCTGTTCTGGCCCTTCGGATCGTCCAGCACCTTGCCCGGCGTCGCCGACGACAGGATCAGGGCGTTGGCCGGCGCATTGATCGGCGCCAGGCCGTGCGAATAGGCGCGGAAGCGGCGCTCATAGGGATTGCGGCGGGCGGCGTCGATCACCACCAGCTTGGCGCGCGCGCCCTGCTCGCGGACGGTATCGAGCAGGCGCTCGATGCTGGTGCCGTCGCGGCGTACGTCGGCTTCCCGCCAGATCTTGGCGTCGACTGGGATCATGTAGCTCTCGCGTCCGGCCTGGATGGCGTAGCCGCCGAAGAACAGCATCACGACCGAGTCGGGCTTGATCCTGGCCTTGAGGCGCTCGACCGCGCGGGCCATGTCGTCCTTGTTGGCATCCTCGACGACGTCGACGTCGAAGCCGTCGCGGCGCAGCGCGCCGGTCAGCGCACGGGCATCGTTGATCGGCTGGACGAGCGGCGCGTTCGCGTCGGGATAGTGACCATTGCCGATCACGAGCGCGAGGCGCGCGCCGTTGCCGGTCGCCACGCTGCTCTGCTCGGAGGCCGCGGCCTTGGGCGCCTCGAGCGAACGCTTGTTCAGGGCAGCATGCGCGCCGATCGCGAGCGACACCGTGCAGAGAAGCGCGGCGGCGATCACGGCCGATCGGCGGGAAAGAGAAGGCTGCCTTGCGGTCATCACGTCAATCCTGGTCCGAGCCTGCCCATCGATGCCAAAGGGGTGCACCCTTTGGTCGCGCTGGCGCCTCTGAGGTTTGAGGGGTTGCGAGACGATGTGTCGTCTCAATGCGCGCAAATTGCGGCGCCGCAACGAAGAAAGGCTTAACCCGAACCCGCGTCCCAAGCAACATCGGAACACCATTGACTTTTCAAGCACTTGAAGAGAAACGCAAATTTAACCATGACGGCGATCTCCAAACGGCCCCGGACGGACCGCCGGAAGACCACATTGCCGCCAAATCCGCCTCCCGCGCCGTGACCGCCGTCACGTTGTCTTTGGCCGTCCAGCGTGTCAGTTTGCCCAATGCATGCGCGTGACGCGCCGTTTGCCGGGCGTCTCGAGCAACGCATGCCGCTCGTCCCGCCTTCGACAACCCGCGAGTCCTCGCTTGAGTTTCCAGTATTTCGCCGGCGCGGCCTGTCGCGCACTGACGGCCCGGAAGGATGGGCCCTCGCTGTACGAGGTCTGCGATCCTATCCTGCGCCGGCCCGGCAGCGGCGACCCGCATCTGTCGAAATTCTACCGGACCGCGCTCGGGAACCCGGCGCTGCGCGCATTGCTGCGCCGTGCCGGCCTGCCCGAGTTGAACGATCCCGCTGTTCTCAATGCGCTGCGCGACGCGCTGGTCCTTGCCCGCGACAATCCGACGCCGGACTGGGAGCAGGTCGGCCGCCCCGTCGCCGATCTGGTCGACAGCGTCGCCTTGCACCACCCTGCCCCGCCGCGCCGGACTGCGGCGGCGGCCATGCCGCCGGCCGGCGAGGTCGATCGCGTGATCCGGGCCTGTGGCGCCGATCTGCTCGGCTCGTTCACCCGCAATGGCTTCATCCCGACCTATGCCGCCTTCAACCTGATCGGCGATCCCGACATGAAGGGCCGCGAGGTCAAGATGGCGCTGCAGGGGCTCGACGCCCGCGGCTACAAGAACTCGACCTTGCTGTTCAACCTCGCCCGCGTCTTCATCGCGCGATCGCCGGCGGCCGCGGTGATCAATCCGCCGTGGCGCGGCATCGCCGAGCCGATGTGGGAGCCGGTGCAGATCCGCCACCGCTCGGCCTATTACGACGCGTTCTTCACCGAGGCGCTGCTGAGCTATCTGGAGACCGGCCTCGCGTCCTCGGAGCAGACAAGCGCGGCGCGCAGCGCCATCGCCGCCATGGTCGAGTTCTGCCTGACCATCAGCCGCGAGGAGGTGCGCGGCGCCGACGGCAAGAGCTACAATGTCGTCACCGCGCTGGCGCCGCCGCCGCATCCGCGCTTCTCGCGCTTCTTCACCCAGATCAAGCAGGACCTCGGCTTCGGCGTCTACGTGCCGGATTGCGACACCACGGCGTGCTCGTTCTCGGCGGCGACGCAGGCCGGCTCGGACGATCCGATGTTGAGCCAGCCGCTGCTGGATTTCTATGCGGGCTACCAGGTGCGCGCCGGCGGCAACGAGCCGCGCGTGACGGTGCCGATCAACGACAACATCGACTATGAGGGCGGTGTCGCGACCTGGATCGACAGCCTGGCCGGCGAGCGGCCCTACGGCAATGATCTCGATCCGACGTTGAACCTCGACGTGCTCGAGGTATCGTTCCGCAATCTCGGGCGCTGGCAGATCCTGGAGACGCAAGCCCGGCTCGACGTCGTCAGGCGGATTGTCGGCTTCCAGCAGCGGCTGGTGCTGAGCGGCGCCTTCGCCGACCCCCGCTCGCACATCTATTATCTGCCGGAGCTGTACTGCGCCTATTTCGGCCGCTGCTACCACGCCTTCATGGCGCTGCCGCCGGCGGCGCGGCAGGCGATCGATCCCGACGGCGCGTTCGAGCTCATTCGCCTGCGCGTGCTGGCCTATGTCGAGGACGAGCTGGTCGGCCGCGAGATGAACCCGTTCGACGCCGCGCTGGCGCTGATCGCGCTCGGCCATCTCGGCGGCGCTGCGGCGAGCTTCGCGCCCGCAGTGCATTGCATCGTGACGTCGTTCGGCGAGGGTGGCCGGCGGCATCCGTACCGCGCCTATGAGTGGAACAAGATGAAGACCCCGACCCGGATCCTGGTCGGCGGCCCCGAGGTGACATCTGCCTTCGTGCTGATGGGCCTGGCGCTGGCGCGGCGGGTCGTCGTGCGGTGAGGGAGTGATGGCGGTCGGCTCCCCTCCCCCTTGCGGGAAAGGGAGCGCACTGCCGTCGAGGTGATAGCTCGAGTCGCCCTTCTCTCAGCCCGCCATCGCGCGAAGTTGAGCGGCTCAGCCAATCACGGCGCTGGAACCGCGGGCCGATCCGCCGCACAATTGCTCCAGCCTTCCCATCCCCAAGGACGACCCGCGCCCGTTGATGTCGATGAAACCAGCTTTGCTTGCGCTCCTCCTGCTGCTGCCCTCCGTCGCGTCCGCGGCCGACATCACCGGGATTCCCAAGATCCGTGAGGCCGATGGGATCACGATCGGGACCACCCGCATCCGGCTCGGCGGCATCGACGCGCCCTCCGTGGACCAGCTCTGCCTCAACAAGAACGGCGAGCGCTGGACCTGCGGCGTGGCGGCGCGTGACGAGCTGATCAAGTACGTCGACGGCAAGAGCTGGACCTGCCATCCGCGCTCGATCGACCGCCGCGGCCGCCAGGTCGCGCGCTGCGACGTCGATGGCGAGGACATCCAGAAATGGCTGGTGCGCAGCGGCTGGGCGCTGGCCTATCGCACCCTCTCGCATGACTACGAGCCCGACGAGGCGGAGGCGCGCGCAGCCAAGGCCGGCATGTGGCAGGGCGCGTTCATCGCGCCATGGGACTGGCGCGTGCGCAACAAGAAGACTGCGATCCTCGGGGCCACCAACCCGCCGGAGGGCGCGCGCAAAATCCTGCTCGCCTCGGCCTCGGGCCCGGTCGCGCCCTCGCCGGACTGCACCATCAAGGGCAATGTCAACGGCGCCGGCGAGTGCATCTATCACACGCCGCAGAGCCGCTGGTACGCGCAGATCAAGATGCACGTCGCCAAGGGCACCCGCTGGTTCTGCTCGGTCGAGGAGGCCGAGGCCGCCGGCTGCCGCGAAACGAGGCGCTGACGGCCCGACCCGCCGGCCTGCCGGGGCATGCCAGCCCCCCGGCTTCTCCGGCTTTTCTTAATGCGCCGCGCCACGTAAAACGACCATGGGCCGGCCGTGTGCGAGAGCCCGTCACCACCCTCAACCGCCAAACCACATCGCCGAGGACACTGACAATGACCGTTCGCGCGGGCCGGGAGTTTCTGGCCATCCCGGGACCCACCACGATGCCCGACGAGGTGCTGCAGGCGATGCACCGCCCCGCGCTCGACATCTACTCCAAGCAGATGGTCGAGCTGACCGACGGCATCATGTCCGATCTCGGCCGGCTGTTCGCCACCAAGGGCAAGACCTACATCTACATCGCCAACGGTCACGGCGCCTGGGAGGCGGTGCTCTCCAACGTGCTGGCGCGCGGCGACAAGGTGCTGGTGCTGGAGAGCGGCCGCTTCGCGATCGGCTGGGGCAATGCGGCGCGCGCGATGGGCGCCGAGGTCGAAGTGCTCCGCGGCGACTGGCGCCGCGCGGTGCGGCCGGCCGAGGTCGAGGCGCGGCTGCGCGCCGACAAGGAGCACAGCATCAAGGCGATCGTGGTGGCGCAGATCGATACGGCGTCCGGCGTCGTCAACGACGTCGAGGCGATCGGCCGCGCCATCAAGGCCGCGGGCCACCCGGCACTCTACATGGTCGACACCGTGGCCTCGCTCGGCTGCATGCCGTTCGAGATGGATGCCTGGGGCATCGACGTCGCGATGTCCGGCTCGCAGAAAGGCCTGATGACGCCGCCGGGTCTCGGCTTCGTCGCCGCCAATGACCGCGCACTCGAGGCGCACAAGCGCGCCAACATGCGCACGCCCTATTGGGACTGGAGCGAGCGCGAGGGCACCGAGCACTATCGCAAATATGGCGGCACCGCGCCGGTGCATCTGCTGTTCGCACTGCGCCAGGCCATGGACATGCTGTTCGCCGAAGGGCTGCCGCACGCCTTCCGCCGCCATGAGCTGTTGGCTGAGGCCGTGCGCCGCGCGGTGGCGAAGTGGAGCGAGGGCCAGGTGATCGGTTTCAACATCGAAGACGCCGCCGAGCGCTCCAACACCGTGACCACTGTGCTGGTCGGCGAAGGTTATGATCCGGCCGTGTTGCAGACCTACTGCAAGGAGCAGTGCGGCGTCGTGCTCGGCACCGGGATCGGCGATCTCCAGGGCCAGGCGTTCCGCATTGCCCATATGGGCCATGTCAACGCGCCGATGGTGCTGGGCACGCTCGGCGTGATCGAAATGGCGCTGGTGGCGTTGAAGATTCCGCACGGCCGCGGCGGCCTCGACGCCGCGATCCAATGGCTCGGCGAGAGCGTGACCCCGTAAAGGACGACATGACCGACTTGAGCACCAAGGCGCCGGTGGCGCCGCGCCATCCGCACAGCTTCACCCGTCACGGCATCACCGTAAGCGACGACTATGCGTGGCTGAAAGACGCGCGCTGGCAGGAGGTGCTGCACGATCCGTCGCTGCTGGATGCTGATATCCGCGCCTATCTCGAGGCCGAGAACGCCTATGCGGAATCCGTGCTCGGCCACACCTCACCGCTGCAGAAGAAGCTCGTCGCGGAGATGCGCGGCCGCATCAAGGAGGACGATTCCTCGGTGCCGTCGCCGGACGGGCCCTACGCCTATTTCCGCAAGTATCGCGAGGGCGGCCAGCACGAGCTGTTCTGCCGGACGCCGCGCAACGGCGGGGCGGAGACGATCGGGCTCGATGGTGATGCGCTGGCGCGAGGCCACGACTATTTCAAGTTCGGCGGCAGCCGGCATTCGCACGACCACAAGCGCGTCGCCTGGAGCGCCGACACCAAGGGCTCCGAATATTTCACCATCCGCGTCCGCGACTGGGATAGCGGCAACGATCTCGACGACGTGGTCGAGGAGACCGACGGCGGTGTGGTGTGGTCACGCGATTGCAAGAGCTTCTTCTACGTCAAGCTCGACGACAATCACCGCCCGATGCAGGTGTGGCGGCATAAGCTCGGCACCAGGCAGGCCGAAGACGCGCT
>BFBZ01001238.1_pt1 | contig 17810 bp, 18 predicted proteins | sample 1888401 | NCBI WGS metagenome assembly BFBZ01 (sample SAMD00112614, study PRJDB3348) | symbiont metagenome | host: Chara braunii | reverse complement strand
CTTTGCGGCGAACCGCTCGGCGGGGCGTCTCGCGCTAACCGTGGCGGCCACGGATGGCGTAACGCGCCGGCAACGCGTCTATGAAGATGGCCCGCTCCGGGCACGCTTTCCGAACCGTGATGGCGACGCGCTGGAGGCGGTGATTATCAACACTGCGGGCGGCATCGCCGGCGGCGACTCCCATGCATTCGATATTTCTTTGGGCGAGGGTGCGGCGCTCACCGTGACGACGGCAGCCGCCGAAAAGGTCTATCGCGCGCTTGATGACGCCGCGGAGATTTCCGTAAAGCTCACGGCCGCCCGCGGCGCGCGGCTCCTCTGGGTGCCGCAGGAGACCATTCTGTTCGACCGCGTGCGGCTGAACCGCACCATCGACATCGAGTTGACCGGCAATGCCTCGGTTGTTGTCGCGGAGTCGGTCTATTTCGGTCGTACCGCGATGGGTGAGATCGTGGGGCAGGGCTCCTTCACCGACCGCTGGCGGTTGCGGCGCGGCGGCAAGCTTGCTTTCGCGGAAACGATCAAGCTCGACGGCGCCATCGCGGAAAAGCTTGCCGAGCCAGCTATTGCGAACGGCGGCGTCGCCATCGCGACTGTTCTCATCGCGCCCGGCGACGATGCCACGATCGAGCGCGTGCGCGCGCAAACTTTCTGTGGCGAGACGGGCATCTCCTGCTGGAACGGCCTTGCGGTGGCGCGGCTCTGCGCCAAGGATGGCGCAACCCTCCGCCGCGATCTCGTCGCCGTGCTCACCGCGCTCGGCACCCCGCTGCCGCGGATCTGGCTCAACTAGAGGCGCGTTCGATGAATCTCACCCCGCGCGAGAAAGACAAGCTGCTGATTGCGATGGCCGCGATCGTCGCGCGCCGCCGTCTCGAACGCGGCGTGAAGCTCAATCATCCCGAGGCGGTCGCGCTCATCACCGACTTCATCCTCGAGGGTGCGCGCGACGGCAGGACCGTGGCGCAGCTCATGGAGGCGGGCGCCCATGTTATCACCCGCGCACAAGTGATGGATGGCATCCCCGAGATGATCCACGACATCCAGGTCGAGGCCACGTTCCCCGACGGCACCAAGCTCGTTACCGTCCACGATCCGATCAGGTGAGCCCAAGGTAAGCACAATGATCCCCGGCGAAATGTTCATTCAGGACGGCGAGATCGAGCTCAACGCGGGTCGCAAGACCCTCACGCTCACGGTGTCGAACACCGGCGACCGGCCCATTCAGGTCGGCTCGCACTACCACTTCTTCGAAACCAATCCGGCGCTGAAGTTCGAGCGCAAGAAGGCGCGTGGCATGCGGCTCGACATCGCGGCGGGCACCGCCGTGCGCTTCGAACCCGGCCAGAGCCGCGAGGTGACGCTCGTTGCGCTCGCGGGCGCGCGCAAGGTTTACGGCTTCCGCCAGGACGTGATGGGCAAGCTTTAAGGGGCTCCGATGCCGGTCAAGATGAAGCGCTCCGCCTATGCCGACATGTTCGGGCCCACCAAGGGCGACCGCGTGCGGCTTGCCGACACCGACATCATCATCGAGGTCGAGAAGGATTTCACCATCTATGGCGAGGAGGTGAAGTTCGGCGGCGGCAAGGTGATCCGCGACGGCATGGGCCAGTCGCAGGTGACGAACGCCAAAGGCGCGGTCGATACCGTCATCACCAATGCGCTGATCCTCGACCACTGGGGCATCGTAAAGGCCGATGTCGGTCTGAAGGGCGGATACATTCATTCCATCGGCAAGGCCGGCAACCCGGACATTCAGCCGGGCGTGACGATCATCGTCGGCCCCGGCACCGAGGTGATTGCGGGCGAGGGGAAGATCCTCACCGCCGGCGGCTTCGACACGCACATCCATTTCATCTGCCCGCAGCAGGTCGACGACGCGCTGATGTCCGGCGTCACCTCGCTGCTTGGCGGCGGCACCGGCCCGGCGCACGGCACCTTCGCCACCACCTGCACGCCCGGCCCCTGGCACATCGCGCGGATGATCCAGGCGGCGGACGCGTTCCCGGTGAACCTCGGCTTCGCGGGCAAGGGCAACGCCTCGCTGCCCGGCGCGCTGGAGGAAATGGTCAAGGGCGGCGCCTGCGCGCTCAAGCTGCACGAGGACTGGGGCACGACACCCGCCGCGATCGATTGCTGCCTCTCGGTCGCCGATGACTACGACGTGCAGGTGATGATCCACACCGACACGCTGAACGAATCCGGCTTCGTCGAGGACACCATCAAGGCGTTCAAGGGCCGCACCATCCATGCCTTCCACACCGAAGGCGCGGGCGGCGGCCACGCACCCGACATCATGAAGGTCGCGGGCCTGAAGAACGTCCTGCCGTCATCGACCAATCCGACACGGCCGTTCACCCGCAACACCATCGACGAGCATCTCGACATGCTGATGGTGTGCCACCACCTCGACCCGTCGATCGCGGAAGACCTCGCCTTCGCGGAAAGCCGCATCCGCAAGGAAACCATCGCGGCGGAAGACATCCTGCACGATCTTGGCGCGCTCTCGATGATGTCGTCGGACTCCCAGGCGATGGGCCGTCTCGGCGAGGTCATCATCCGCACGTGGCAGACCGCGGACAAGATGAAGAAGCAGCGCGGGCGTCTGAAGGAAGAGAAGGGCGACAACGACAACGTCCGCGCCAAGCGCTACGTCGCGAAATACACGATCAATCCGGCCATCGCGCATGGCGTGTCGAAGCACATTGGTTCGATCGAGAAGGGCAAGCTGGCCGATCTCGTGCTGTGGTCGCCGGCGTTCTTCGGCGTGAAGCCCGATTGCATCATCAAGGGTGGTTCGATCGTTGCCGCGCAGATGGGCGATCCGAACGCTTCGATCCCGACGCCGCAGCCGGTGCACTACCGCCCGATGTTCGGCGCCTTCGGCAAGGCGCTCACCGCGTCGTCGCTGGTGTTCGTGTCAAAGGCCGCGGTGAAGGCGAAGCTCGGCGACAAGCTCGGCGTCGAGAAGAAGCTCGTCGCGGTCGAGCACACCCGTGATATCTCGAAGAAGAGCATGATCCACAACGGCGCGACGCCGGACATCAAGATCGACCCGGAGACCTACGAGGTCACCGCCGACGGCGAATTGCTGACCTGCGAGCCGGCGGAGACGCTGCCGATGGCGCAGCGCTACTTCCTGTTCTGAAATGGCGGTGAAGCGCAGACGCCTACTTGGTCTTGGTCCAGATCTCGGAGCCGCAGAACGCGCCGGCGCAGCCGCGCACCTCGAGCTTGTCCTTTTCCGGCACCTTGATCCTGGCGTCGTATTCGTTGCCGTCGTCGGCGTTGTAGATCTTGCCGCTCCAGGTTTCCGGCTCGCTGAGTGTCATTGAGAAGATGCGAAGCCCGATGATCTTCCGATTTTGCAGTTCGGGATTCTTGTTCTTGTCGTCCACCTGCGGTTTGCCGGTCTTCGGATCGATCGGTTCCTTGAGCCAGGTCACGGCACCGCAAACGGTGTCCTTGCCGCACTTGGCAACGCGGATTTTGGCGTCCTTGTCCTGGGTCAGCCACAATCCGGTCGGATCGGCCGCCAAGGCGGGCAAGCTGACAACGGGCAAGCTGATAAAGAGGGTGGCTGCTGCCAAAACAGCGGCGCGGCCGAATTGAGCGGGCATGGGATTCTCGAAACGCTTGAATATCAATGGTCAGCGATGTGGTTGCTCTTGCCGTACCGCACAAGGGCGACTTGGTGCAATGCCTATAGACGCTCCAATTGTCGCGGATGTAAAATTGTGAATTCCGCATGAAACGGGCTGTCAGTATCAAACGTGCAGCCGAATGGGACAAGTCCCAAGCGGTCGATCGCGTCGTGTTGGATGCCGACGACCGCAACCGGCGTCGCATCGTTCTAAACTGCGAAAGCGGCACCCGTTTCCTGCTTGATCTCCCAAAACCGGAGACGTTGCGCGACGGCGACGGGCTGGTGCTGGATGACGGCGCGATCGTCTGCGTTGCCGGCTTGTCCGAACCGCTTCTGGAGATTTCCGCGAGGACCCCGCTCGCCCTGGTGCGGCTCGCCTGGCACCTCGGCAACCGTCACACCGACGTCCAGATCGCGGGCGAGCGGCTTCGGATCCGCTACGATCACGTTCTGGAGGAGATGGTCGCCGGGCTCGGCGCGACGGTGCTCCCGCTCAGCGCACCGTTCGATCCCGAGGCCGGCGCGCCGCAGCACGATCGCGGGCATCGTCATGGTCCGTAAACGCAGCGTGCCGTTGAAGAAGAAGGGTGATGAGGCTCGTCGCCTCTCCCCGCGTGCAGGGCGAGGTCGGCTTGCACGCGAAGCGCGGAAGCCGGGTGAGGGGGACTCTCCGCATACGGCGCTCTATCGTTTGATGGCCTGGCTGTCGCCCGCCTATCCAGTCGGCGCGTTCTCCTATTCCAGCGGCATCGAGTGGGCCGTCGAGACCGGCGATATCAAGGACGCCGAAAGCCTCAAGCGCTGGCTCACGGTGGTGATCGGCGAAGGCGGTGGCTTCTGCGACGCAGTGTTCTTTGTTCATGCGCATGCGGCGATTATCGCGGAGAACGACAAGGTGTTGCGCGATGTTGCCGAGCTTGCGGCGGCCTTCGCACCCTCGAAAGAGCGTCATCTGGAAACGACCGCGCAAGGCCGAGCGTTCTTTGAGGCAACGAAGGCTGCGTGGACATGTGCGGCACTCGATCGTCTCGCCGCAGCATGGGACGGCGATCTGGCTTATCCGGTCGCGGTTGGCGTTGCGACCGCCGGGCACGGTATCGCGGTGGGCGCGGGGCTCCACGCTTATCTCCATGCAGTCACTGCCAATCTCATCTCTGCGGGCGTGCGTCTCGTGCCGCTTGGTCAGACCGACGGTCAGCGTGTGCTCGCGGCGCTTGAGCCAGTCGTCGCGGCGACCGCGCAGCGCGCTATGACGACAAAACTCGATGACGTATCGAGCGCGGCGCTCCGCGCCGATCTCGCCAGCCTTCATCACGAAACCCAGTACACGAGGTTGTTCCGTTCATGAGCACGTCCACCCACGGCCCGCTGCGTGTCGGCGTTGGCGGTCCGGTCGGTTCCGGCAAGACCGCGCTGATGGATGCGCTGTGCAAGCGCCTGCGCGACCGCTTCCAGATCGCGGCGATCACCAACGACATCTACACCAAGTGGGACGCCGAATATCTGGTGCGCTCCGGTGCGCTCGCGCCCGAGCGCATCGCGGGCGTCGAGACCGGCGGCTGTCCGCATACGGCGATCCGTGAGGACGCCTCGATCAATCTTGCCGCGGTCGCCGACATGCGGAAGAAATTTCCCGATCTCGATCTGGTTCTGATCGAATCCGGCGGCGACAACCTCGCTGCGACCTTCTCGCCGGAATTGGCCGACATCACGATCTATGTGATCGACGTCGCGGCGGGAGAGAAGATCCCGTCCAAGGGTGGTCCCGGCATCACGCGTTCGGACCTGCTCGTCATCAACAAGGTTGATCTCGCGCCCTACGTCGGCGCCTCGCTCGAGGTGATGCAGCGCGACGCCAAGAAGATGCGTGGCGCGCGGCCGTTCGTGATGAGCAATCTGAAGACCGGCGACGGCATCGCCGACATCGCGAAGTTCATCGAAGAGAAGGGCGGGCTGGGGGCGTAACGCGACCCGCGCGAAAAATCGCTCCCCGCTCCTTGACTTTATTCCCAAGGACTATATTCTCTAGTCACCTTGTTCATCCGAGGGCGTCTTCTAGGGACGCTTGGAAGGCGGAGCAGGGGGCGGAAGCCTGCGTGCCGGTCTCGTAAGCCGGCCCCCGGGCGGCTCCGGGCATCGAGTCGGGTGGCATTAGGACCGCTCTGCGAGGTGCTCGCTGGACTGGGACAGGGTGCAGAAGCCCACGTCCCAGGAAACCCGGCCCGGAGCTGAGGCGACCGAAGAGGTTGCCGGAAGTGCCGCGATGGGGCGCTGGGTGGCGAGCGTGTCTTTCGAGCGAAAAGACACGACACGCCGCTGAGGCGTGAATTGATGGTTGCGCTGCTCAGCGCTCCATCCCCTCGGATTTTGTCCGAAGGGAAAAGAGGAAGACGGCGGCCGGGCGCCGAAGCGATCCCCGGAGCGATTTGCCGTGGCTGTTTGACAAGTGAATCAGAAATTCACAACGCGAGGCAGCGTCTCGCGTCAAACCACACGCTCATCTCCGAGAGCGAATGCCGCGGGGACAACAACGGAGTTCGTTCAGCGCTTCCCGGTGTAATTCGGCTTCCGCTTCGCCAGGAACGCCTTCACGCCTTCCTTGTAATCCTCGTGCGAGCCGGCCTGACGCTGGAGGTTCTTCTCCAGATCGAGCTGCGTCTTCAAATCGTTGTCCTCCGACGCATCCATCGCGCGCTTGATCAATCCCAATCCAACCGTCGGGGCGGTCGCGAAATGCGCGCAAAGCTTTTCCGCCTCGCTCATCAGCAATTCGTCATCGACCGCCTTCCAGATCAGCCCCCATTGCTCGGCCTTCTCCGCGCCGAGCGGCTCCGCGAGCAGTGCCAGCCCGCGCGCCCGAGCCTGACCGACCAGCCGCGGCAACAGCCACGTTCCGCCCGCGTCCGGCACCAATCCGATCCGCGCAAACACCTGCGTGAAGGTCGCGCTCCGCGCCGCAAGAACGATGTCGCAGGCGAGCGCGATGTTGAGGCCCGCACCGGCCGCAATGCCCGGCACCGCCGCGACCACGGGGAAAGGCAGCGCGCGCAGTTTCAGCACCAGCGGGTTGTAATATTTCTCCAGCGCCTCGCCAGGCACGACCACATTGCCGTCCGCCGTGACGCGCTCGTTCAAGTCCTGCCCGGAACAGAACGCGCGCCCCGCGCCGGTGAGCAGCAGCGCGCGGCAGCTCTTGTCCTGTTCCGCATCGGCAACGGCCTTGGACAGCACCTGATGCATCTCGGTGGTGAAAGCATTGAGCCGCTTCGGCCGGTTCAGCGTGATGACGCGATAGCCGTCGCGCATCTCGGTGAGAATGGGGCTTTCGTCCATGCGGCGCTCCCAAAGAAAGCAAAAAGGGCGGCGCTTCGCCGCGTGCTGCACTGCCGTGATACGTCGGCCCCCGACGGATTGCTAGTTCCCGGGGAAGGGGGATTTACGCTAGTTTCCAGCCCAACCATAAGCTGGAGGAACGCCCCTGATGAAATCGCATCTCCTCGCCGCAACCGCCGCGCTGTCGCTCGCGCTCGCCGGGCCCGCGCTCGCGCAGTCGCCCATCGTCATCAAGTTCAGCCACGTCGTCGCTCCGGACACGCCGAAGGGCAAGGGCTCCGAGAAATTCAAGGAGCTCGCCGAGAAATATACGAACGGCAAAGTGAAGGTTGAGGTCTATCACAACTCCTCGCTCTACAAAGACAAGGAGGAGCTTGAGGCGCTTCAACTCGGTGCGGTGCAGATGCTCGCGCCGTCGAACTCCAAGTTCGGTCCGATCGGCGTCAAGGAGTTCGAGGTGTTCGACCTCCCGCTCATCCTGTCGAACAAGCAGGAGCTTCGTCGTGTCACCGATGGCCCGCTCGGCAAGCGGCTGCTCAAGCTCCTTGAGCCCAAGGGCATGGTCGGTCTTGCTTACTGGGACAACGGCTTCAAGCTGATGAGCGCCAACAAGCCGCTCCGCAACCCGGAGGACTTCAAGGGCCTCAAGATGCGCATCCAGTCCTCCAAGGTGCTGGAACTTCAGATGCGCTCGCTCGGCGTGATCCCGCAGGTGATGGCGTTCTCGGAGGTCTATCAGGCGCTGCAAACCGGCGTCGTGGACGGCCAGGAGAACACGCCGTCAAACATGTACACCCAGAAGATGCACGAGGTGCAGAAGTACACGACGCTCTCCAACCACGGCTACATCGGCTACGTGGTCGTCGTGAACAAGAAATTCTGGGATGGCCTGCCGGCTGACGTCCGTCCGCAACTCGAGAAGGCGATGGCGGAGGCGACGATCTATTCCAACGACATCTCCGAGAAGGAAAACGCCGAGGCGCTGGACGAGATGAAGAAGTCCGGCAAGACCGAGCTGATTACGCTCACGCCTGCCCAGAAGGACGCGTGGAAGACGGCGCTGACGCCGGTTTACAAGGATGCCGAAGGCCGCGTCGGCAAGGCGCTGCTCGACGAGTTCGAGAAGGCCAAGGGCACCGCCACGAACTGATTCCGGTTACTCAAGCGTTCGCAGGGCGGCCTCCGGGCCGCCCTGTTGTTTTTGCAGCCGTCGCATTTGCGGACGGCTCTCGACAGACCGATCCGCCTTTGCGAAACAATCGGCCCATGAACAGCTCATCGAACAACGCCTCCGCCCGCGACCGCCTCGAACAAGCCCTTGTCCGTATCGCCGATCCCAAAGGCGAGGGCGCCCGAGCCTGCCTCAATGTCTACGCCGAAGCTGCCCGCGCCGCAGCTGACGCCTCGGATGCGCGCCGCAAGTCCGGAACCTCGCTCGGCCCGCTCGATGGCGCCATCGTCTCGATTAAGGACCTGTTCGATGTGAAGGGTGAGGTCACTCGCGCCGGCTCGAAGATCCTCGCAGACGAGGGCAAGCCCGCGACCGCCGATGCGCCGGTCATTCAGCGGCTGCGTGCCGCCGGCGCGGTGATTGTCGCCAAGACCAACATGAGCGAGTTCGCCTTCCACGGCATCGGCACCAATCCGCATTTTGGCACGCCGGGCAATCCGTGCGATCGCGCGCGAGCGCCGGGCGGCTCGACCTCGGGCGGCGCCGTCGCCGTCGCCGACGGTATGTGCGAGATCGCGATCGGCAGCGACACCGGCGGCTCGACCCGCGCGCCGGCGGCGTTCTGCGGCATCGTTGGCTGGAAGCCGAGCCGCCAGCGCATTTCGACCGAGGGTGCGTTCCCGCTCTCGTTCTCGCTCGACTCCATCGGTCCGATGGCCATGAGCGTCGCCGATTGCGCCAACACCGACGCGATCATGGCGGGTGAGACGCCGCGCCCCGTCGAGGCGGCGCCGCTCGCCGGATTGCGCTTCGGCATTCCGCAGGGCTTCCCGCTCGCCAATCTTGATGAAACGGTTACCGCCGCTTTCCAGGCCGCGTTGAAGACGCTGACCAAGGCTGGCGTGCGGCTGTCCGATGAGACCATCCCGCTGCTCGACGAGATGGTGCAGACCAATTCGCTCGGCGGCTTCGCGCCCGCTGAGGCCTATGCGATCCATCGCGAGCGGCTGAAGCGCCGCGGCAAGGACGTCGATGCCAACGTCTATGCTCGCGTCTCCCGTGGCGAGACGATTTCCGCCGCGGACTATGTCGACATGAGCCAGATGCGCCGCCGCCTGGTCGCGGCGATGGACGCGCGCCTGTCAGACTTCGATGCGCTCGTTCTGCCGACATGCCCCATCGTCGCGCCGCGCCTCGATGAGGTCACGACCGTCGAGACGTTCGGCCCGAAGAACATGCTGACGCTGCGCAACACCTCGACCGGAAACTTCTTCGATCTCTGCGCGGTCTCGTTGCCGATGCCGCGCGGCCGCAACGGGCTCGCCACGGGCTTGATGCTGTTCGGCCGCAACGGTCACGATGCGCGGCTGTTCCGCATCGCCGCCGCGGTTGAGAAGGCGCTCGCCGCCTAGAGATTGAAACGAATGTAGGGTGGGCTAAGCGAAGCGTGCACACCATTTTCTCCGGTGGGCTCGGCGCTTCGCGCCTTAGCCCACCCTGCGATGTTAAACATCGAAGCCGCGCAGCGCCTCGATCATCATTTTGTGCGGCGCGGGCCCAAGCCGCTCGATCAGCCGCTCCTCGTGGACCATCACCAGCGCCTTGGCGCGTTTGAGAAGCTGATGGCCGGCCGGCGTCAGCTTCAGCACATGGGAGCGGCGGTCAGTGGTCGAGGGCAACCGCTGTGTCAGCTCACGCTTCTCCAGCCGGTCGAGCAGCCGCACCAGCCGTGCCCGCTCGATCCCGAGCCGCTGTGCCACGTCGGCCTGTGACAGCCCCTTGTTGCCGCCGATCACCGCCAGCACCGAAAATTCCGCCGGCCGCAGGTCGAGGCCGTCCAGCGTCCGGATGAAGTCCTGGAAAATCCAGATTTGGGCGCGCCGCAGGTAGTAGCCGAGATGGCCGTCCAGCACGCCGAGGCTCGGCGTCTGTCCGTTGCGACGCTTCGGCGCAGGAGAGGGCATGTCCCCGCGCCCGCCTGCGCGCGGTTTGCCCTCGAAATCCGCCCGTCTTGTCGCGGTGCGGTCACCCATCGCAGCAATGGTCCTCCCGGCGTTTGTCCCGGCGCGCGGCTGGAAAACCGGTCGCCGGACGCCGCATTGATGTTGACGACATTTGTTGTCCTAATCAACAATATCCGGAGGCGGCGGGTTGCGATCGTCCGGCCGGTCAACGGGACGCCGACGGGAGGCGCACCGTGAAATACCGGGCCATTGCATCCAGCACCGCAACATAAGAACAATAGCGGCAAGCCGCATTCTGGGGCACAAACCAGCCCCGCCGGGAGAGGGAGAACGTCCATGAGCCGCCAAGAGCGCCGCAGCATTTCGCGTCACAACGTAACCCGCCGCAGCTTCGTCGCCGGTGCAGCCGCCTCCACGGCGCTGATCTCGGCGCCTTCGGTTGTCCGCGCACAAGGCGGCGCACTGAAGGTCGGCGTGATCCTGCCGCTGTCCGGCGTGCAGGCCGGCATCGGCCAGTCCTGCAAGCGCGGCGTCGACATCGCGCCTGCGCTTCTGAAGCAGCTCGGCTACACCCAGAACATCGAATTCACGGTCGTCGACTTCGAGACCAACGTGGACGTCGCGCGAGCGCGCGCCGAGCGCCTGATCGCCGATGGCTGCCACATGCTCTCCGGCCCGTTCGACTCCGGCGCTGCCGCCGCGATTTCGCAGGTCTGCGAGCAGAAGGGCGTGCCCTTCATGATCAACATCGCGGCCGCCCCGCAGATCACCGAACAGGGCTACAAGTTCGTCTTCCGCAACTTCCAGACCGCGCCGCAGATCATCGGCCGCGGCCTCGCGCTCTATCCGCAGATATTCGAAGCAACTGGAAAGACGCCGAAGACCGCAGTGCTGATGCACATCAACGATACGTTCGGTCAGGCCAACAAGGCCGCCATCGACCGCATCTTCCCGACCATGAACATGCCGTTCAAGATCGTAGACTCGATTGCCTACGATCCGGCCGCGCGCGATCTTTCGGTCGAGGTTGCTAAGGCCAAGGCGACCGGCGCCGACATCCTGATGACCGTGACGCGGCTCAACGACGCCATCATCCTCGTCCGCGAGATGGTGAAGCAGCGCTGGGAGCCGATGGGTGTCATCAGCCCCGGTGCGCCGGGCATGTACGAGCAGCAATTCCTCGACACCATGGGCAAGTACGGCGACCACATCATCACGACGATCCCGTGGGCGAACCCGAAATCCGATCTGACCAAGATGGCGGCAGCCGAGTTCAAGAAGGTGACGCCGAATGACAAGCTGCCCGGCCATATCTTCAACATCGGCTTCACTTTCGAAGCCTTGATGGTCTGCGCCGACGCACACAAGCGTGCGAACTCGACCAGCGGTCAGGCTCTGGCGGAAGCCATGCGCACGACCAAGATCGAGAAGCGCATCATGGCCGGCGGTCCGATCGAGTTCGACGCCAAGGGGCAGTGCAACACCATCGCGTCCATCGTCCTGCAAAACCGCGGCGGCGTGCCGACCGTGGTGCTGCCGAAGGATGTTTCCGAAGCCAACCCGGTGTTCCCGATGCCGGGCTGGAACCAGCGCACCTGATCGACGCGCCGAAGGAGTAGCGCCGCCAGCGTCATGCCGCCGACCGAGCTCATTCTCAATGTTGCCGTCGGCGGCGTCCTGACCGGCCTGATCTACGGGCTGATGGCGCTCGGCCTGTCGGTCATCTACGGCGTCATCCGCGTCGTCAACTTCGCCCATGGCGAGATGATGACGATTGCGATGTTCATCGCGGTGGTGGCGTTCTCCACGTTCCAGGTCGATCCGCTGGTGATGATCGTGCCAATCGCGATCGTGCTGTTCGCGCTTGGTTATGTGATGCAAGCGGGATTGATCAATCCGTTCATCAATCGGCCCGAGCATAGCCAGTTCATTCTGCTCGTCGCGGTGGCCATCATCATGGTCAACGTGCTGTTGCTGATCTTCGGGCCGGATGCCAAGGGTGTGCAGACGTCGTATTCGCTCGATAGCTTCTTGCTCGGCCCGCTCGTCATCGATGCCACCAAGTTCTACGCGGGAGCGGCAGCCATCGCAGTTGCCATCATTCTGTTCGCGTTCTTTCAGTTTGCGCCGGTCGGCAAGGCGATCCGCGCCTGTGCCGACAACTACACCGGCGCGCTGGTGGTCGGGCTCGACGTGAAGAAGCTCTACGCGCTCACCTTCGGCATTGGGGCGGCCTGCGTCGGCGCTGCAGGCTCGATCCTCATTCTCATCATCGACGTGACGCCGCAGATCGGCCCAGCCTATACGCTCCTGGCCTTCGTCATCGTCATCACCGGCGGTCTGGGCTCGATGCCCGGCGCGCTGGTCGGCGGCATCCTGATCGGCCTCACCGAAGCGCTCGCCGGTCTGTTCTTCACGCCGTCGGCCAAGAGCATGTTCGCTTTCGGCATCCTCGTGCTGGTCCTGCTGTTCCGGCCTGAGGGCATTCTCGGACGGAAAGCGTCATGAAGGGCGCGTTGTTCGAGGGAGTCTCGCGCCGCGCGCTGATCTTGCTCGCCGTTTTGCTGACGGCGCTGCTGATCGCGCCTGCCCTGCTAAATGACTATCTCGTTACCGTGCTCATCCTCATCCTCTACTTCGCCTACACCGGGCAGGCGTGGAACGTGATGATGGGGTTCGCGGGACAGCTCTCTCTCGGTCACGCGCTCTATGTCGGGCTCGGCGCCTATGCCGCGGCCACGCTGTTCACGCGCTACGGCGTGACGCCATGGATTGGTATGATCGCCGCCGTCGCGATCTCGTCGCTGGTTGGCGCGATCCTCGGTTTCCTTGCATTCCGCTTTCGGGTCGGCGGCGTCTATTTCGCGATTCTGACGATTGCCTTTGCGGAGTTCGCGCGCATCGGCTTTGACCACTTCTCTTACGTGGGCGGTTCGGGCGGTCTGTTCCTGCCGGTGCAGAGCTACAGCCAGAGCGACTTGCTCAATCTGCGCGGCCGTCCGGTGATGTTCTATTACCTGATCCTGACGTTGACCGTTCTCGCCTTCATCGGTTGCCGCCTGCTTCTCCGCAGCCGCATCGGTTATTGCTGGCTCGCGATCCGCGAGGACGAGCAGGCCGCTCGTGCGCTCGGCATCGACACGTTCCGCTACAAGATGATCGCGGTCGTGCTGTCGTCGGGCATGACCTCGATCGCCGGTGTGTTCTTCGCGTTCTATTACAACAATCTGTTTCCCGAGCAGATCTTCCACATCTCGCGTTCCATCGAACTGATCCTTGCGCCGATCATCGGCGGCATCGGCACGCTGTTCGGCCCGATCCTCGGTGCGTTCCTGCTCACCGGGCTCGCCGAAAGCATCTTTGAAATGCTGTCGGCCTTTGGCTGGACGCCGCCCGGCGCGCGGCAGGTGTTCTACGGCATCTGTCTGCTGGTTGTCGTGATGGTGCTGCCGGATGGCGTCTGGCCGCCGCTCGCCCGCGCGCTCGGCATCGACAAGAACTCCGGCAAGAGGAAGCCCTGACATGGCGATCCTCGACGTCGCGGGTCTATCCAAATCCTTCGGCGGTCTGCGCGCCGTCTCCGATGTGACTTTCTCGGTGCCGGAGGGCTCGATCTTCGCGGTCATCGGCCCGAACGGCGCGGGCAAGACCACGCTGTTCAACTTGATCGCAGGCGTAATGCCGCCGGACGGTGGCCGCATCACCTTCGCCAGCGAACACATCGACGGGCTCACGCCCGACAAGATCTGCCGCCGCGGCATCGGCCGCACCTTCCAGATCGTGCGGCCGTTCCCCGGTCTCACCGTCGAGGACAACGTGATCGTCGGTGCGCTGCTGCGCCGTCCGGACGTGCCGTCGGCGGCGCGTCACGCCCACGAGGTGCTGGGGCGGCTCGATCTCCACGACAAGCGGCATCAGCTCGCGTCGTCGCTCACGCTGCCCGACCGCAAACGCCTCGAAGTTGCCCGCGCGCTCGCGACCGATCCCAAGCTTCTGTTGCTCGATGAGGTGATGGCGGGCCTGCGCCCGACCGAGACCGACCGCATGGTCGAGATTCTTATCAAGCTCAACAAGGAGAGCGGCCTCACCATTCTCCTGATCGAGCACGTCATGCGTGCGGTGATGTCGCTCGCCTCGCGCATCCTCGTGCTGCATCACGGCGCGCCGATTGCCGAAGGTCTGCCGGCCGATGTGACGCGCAACCCCGAGGTGGTGAAGTCCTATCTTGGCGCCGAGGCGCTCGGCTGATGCTCACGATCGAAAAGCTCGACGTGTTCTATGGCGACGCGCAGGCGCTCGACGGCGTGTCGCTGACGGTCGAGCAGGGCGGCATCGTCGCCATCGTCGGCGCCAATGGCGCGGGCAAGACCTCGCTCATCCGCGCCATCGCCGGCATGGTGCGCCCGGCGGCAGGCCGGGTCGTGTTGCGCGGAACCAACATCGCGGGACTGCCGACGCACAAGATTTGCGATCTCGGCATCGGTCAGGTCGCCGAAGGCCGCCAGGTCTTTCCGACCATGACGGTGCAAGAAAATCTGGAGATGGGCGCACTGTTGCCGCGTGCGCGGGCGCACAAGGCAAAGAACCTCGAGCGGATGTTCGCGATGTTTCCGGTGCTGTCGGAGCGCAGCGGGCAGGCGGCGGGCACGCTCTCCGGCGGCGAGCAGCAGATGCTTGCGATCAGCCGTTGCCTGATGGGCCAGCCGGACCTCGTGATGTTCGACGAACCCTCGCTCGGTCTCTCGCCCGCGGTGACGCAGGCGATGCTTCAGACCATCCGCGACCTCAACCGCGACGGTCTTACCTGTGTTCTCGTCGAGCAGAACGTCGCGGTGTCGCTGCGTTTGGCCAGCAGGGCTTACGTGCTGGAGAACGGCCGGATCACATTGTCCGGCACCGGCGATGAATTGCTCGCCGACGACCGCGTCCGTAAAGCCTATCTCGGAATGTAACCGGCTACCTTGCGCTTATTTGGCTTGGATCGCGTTCAGCGCCGCCACCCGAACCGAGAGCGGCGCATCCGGAAACGCCTGCCGCAGCTCGTGCAGCATCTCCGATGTGGAACGTCCGCCCGCCGCGGCGAGCTTTGCCACCAGCGCGCGGGCCAGTTCTGCATCAGAACATGATGAAGTTTGAGTCGCGCTGCCCACCAAAGCGGCATCTGCGAGCGAAGAGAGCGTCGTCACGGCGTTCATGCGAATCACCATCAAGCTGCAAGCTAAGTGCAACGCGATGAGTGTGCCAGTGTTCCATTAACGGTTTGCTGACGACGATGGTGCCGTGATGCTCCGGAGTCACACCGCGTCGCGCCGGGTCGTCAAGTCAGGCTTGCAAAGGGCGGAGCGTCAGCGCGCCAACCGTTGCATCTGCCGTATCGGAGGCAGGCGACCGGGTTTTTGACTCGGGACGCCGTGTCAGTTTTTGCAGGCCCCGCCGCGCCAGCCGCTGGCCGGGTCGGTCGACATATTTCCATGTCGCCCAGGACAGCGTCACCATCAGACTCACGATCGCTCCGACAAGTACGGCCGGGTGGCCTACAAGCTCTTTAAGACGGAGGAAGACCAGATAGCCGATCTGCTGATGCAGCAAATACAGCGGATAGGTCAAGCCACCGATCGCAACGATCAGATAGGGCGGTAGCGGTATGCGTCGGATCCGCATCCCGAGCATCGTCACGATAATGGCGCCGAGCGAGATCGCCGCGACGACCCAATTGTTGTAGTCGCCGCCCAGATGTTCGCGGAACCAGGCGACGTTCCGGACCGCCGACAGCACCGCGCAGATCGCGGCGAATGCGAGCGTCCATTGCACCGCTGCGCGCTGCCGCCCGGCATAGAGTTCGTAGAGCAGGAGGCCTGATGCGAAGAATCCGCTCTGATCCGTCAGCAAGAGCTTGCGGACCACGTGCGAGCCTATGAATGCCTCGTTGACCATGGATAGCGCGATCCAGACCAGCACCGTCACGCAGAGATGCCGCTGGAACAACCCGCTGAGCATCAGCAGATACACCCACGCATAGAACGTGAGCTCGAGCATGATGGTCCAGTACACGCTGTCGACGTAAGGCTGTTTGAGCGCGGGCGCCGCGATGATGAGGTTTGCCGCCCATTGGTGCAGGTTGGACTGGAACTCCGGAGCGCCGAACGCGACCGTCAGAACGAACGTGACGGACATGCAGAACAGGAAGGCGGGATAGATGCGGGAGACGCGTGCGATCACAAAATCGGACGCCGACCGGCCATCGGCGGTGAACGCGATCGCAAAGCCGCTGATCACGAAGAACAGTTGCACCCCGAGATAGCCGTACTTCGCCACTTCGCCGATGTCGGGCAGCGCTATATGGTGCGTGCCGTTGCTGGTCGGGCCGTTGAAGCCGAAGTGATAGGCGATTACGCCGATTACCGCGACCATTCGCAGAAGATCGAGCGCCTCCACGCGCCGCGCGTTTTCGGCGCCGTGTACAACGTCATGGATCTGCATTGCAAACTCCCCATGTTGAGGGGTTCACAGGCCTCGTCGTGCCGGCGGTCCCACCGATCGGAGCCATGAAGGGACCGCGCGGCGTCTGACAGGATCGGCGGCGCGCGACGATGGTGAACCACCGCCACCGCATCGACCTTCCGCGCATATGCGCCGGAAAATCTGGAGCGGGCGGTTGGGGGGCACGCCTCCGATCAGGAAGGTGGCGCTCTCGTTGAGCTGCGTCCGCGTCCGGTGCTGACGATATGCTCATTTCACTGGTGCGCAACGGAGATTGGATTTCACCATTAAACGGTGCGAACGGTCGTATTAACGATCGCCGTTAGTACAAAGAAAAAGCCCGCCGGTATTCCCGGCGGGCTTTCGATTTCAACCTGTCGGCCGGATTACTTGAGCATCGGGCCGATGGTGACGGACATCTTGCCGATGCCCTCGACCTCGCACTCGAGCTTGTCACCCGCGACGGTCGCGGCGACGCCCGACGGCGTGCCAGTCATGATGATATCGCCGGCTTCGAGTGCGACCATCTCCGACAGCTTCGAGATGACTTCCGGCACGTTCCAGATCATCTGCTCGAGGTCGCCGTCCTGACGGATCTTGCCGTTGCACTTGAGTGTAATACGGCCCTTCTTCGGATGGCCGGTGCGGGTCGCCGAGACCAGCGGGCCGCACGGGGCCGAGGCGTCGAACGACTTGCCGACCTCCCAGGGACGCTTGATCTCGCGCGAGGCGATCTGGAGGTCGCGGCGGGTCAGGTCGATGCCGACGCCGTAGCCCCACACGCAGTCGAGCGCCTTGTCGACCGGGATGTTGCGGCCGCCGCTCTTGAGCGCGACAACAAGCTCGACCTCATGGTGCATGTCCTTGGTCAGCGACGGGTACGGCGACACGCCGCCATCGGGAACCAGCATGTCGGGAAATTTCGAGAAGAAGAATGGCGGCTCGCGCTCGTCCTGGCCCATCTCCTTGATGTGCTCGAGGTAGTTGCGGCCGACGCACCAGACGCGGCGCACGGGGAACAGGTCCGACGATCCCTGGATCGCGAGAGCGGCCTGCGGCGGCGGGGTGATGACGTAGTTCTTGCTCATGAGGACGTGTTGCTTCCCGTTGGAGATGGAGAATTCGTTGATTTCATTGACGAACCCGCGCCCGGGCGCGGCTCCCGGGCGTTGCATTAACACAGCGGCTTAGTCGGTCAAAAGAGGGGTGTGGCGGG
>BFBZ01001237.1_pt1 | contig 17812 bp, 21 predicted proteins | sample 1888401 | NCBI WGS metagenome assembly BFBZ01 (sample SAMD00112614, study PRJDB3348) | symbiont metagenome | host: Chara braunii | reverse complement strand
CCTGCCGTAATTCCCTGCTGACGATCCGGTCGTACCAAGCATCTTCGCTACCCTTTTTGCACGGGAGAACTCACGGCACCCCTGCCGTTAGAGGAGGAACGCGCCTATGCCCCCCACCTGCTCCTGCTCCTGCTCCCAATCCCACTGCGAAACGTGCCGAGCGAGACGGCTTGATGAACTCCTCCCCGTCGTCAGAGAAGCGGTCGAGGCGAATCGAAGCCGCGCCCGGTTCGCGGATCCCGATGAGCTCGTCCAGGACGTCCTGCTCGGCCTTTTCCGCCTACTGCAGCGAGCCGCTTCACGGGAAATGCTCCTCGCATCCGTGACCACAATTGTCCGGAGCGTTTGCGCGAACTCTCTCCAGCGGGCCATACGAACAGAACGGAACCAGGGGAAACCACGGGCGGATCTTTTTGATGACCTTCCGCATGCTCGCTCCCTAGAGCACGAGGTTGATTTCAACGACCTGTTGGACAAACTCCTGTCCCGGATGCCGGAGAAGATGCAACTCGCAGTGCGTGCCGTCTGGATCGAAGGACGAACGCGGACCGAGGTCGCCGCGGAACTCAACATGAAACCTTCGTGCATGACCGCATTGCTTGACCGGGCCGCGGATCTTCTGCGCCCCTTCCTCCGATCCGTTAAGTAGCGCGAAATTTTACCCCTCGGCGCGCAATTTACCTATTGAGCGAACCCGCAAACTCTCTCCGACCCGAACGACTCAGACACTCCCTCCTAAGGGCCCGCGTCACGCGTTGGTCGGCGTCAACCTTACGCGCAGAAGGAGAAGAACGAATGGTGACTAGCGCTCCGCAAGATCCAAGAAGCGGCGTATCGGTATCGGTACAAGTCCCGACCAACAAGATCCTGAACCTGCTAAAGGATCGCAAGGACCGGACGACCAAGAAATATTTCGATCACGAAACGGCGCTGATGCAGGACATCTCCGTGGCGGGCGTCCGCAACCCCGTGAAAGTGATTCTGGAAGGCGAACTCTACCGGATGGTCTGTGGGCAAACGCGGCTCAACGCGGCACGGAGAGCCGGGCTCCCACTCATCCCGGCCATCATCCTTGAAGGGTCGATGACGCCGACACGCTTGTTGACCGAGGAACTCGCGGACAACAACTCTACTGAGGCTTTTGACCTCGTTGCGCTGGCGGAAATCTGCAGCGAGCTGATGAAGGAGAACGGCTGGAAGACACAGGCGGAACTGTGCCGCAACGTCCCCATCGCCCGGCCCGCCCAGGTCAGCAAGGCACTATCGGTGTTCGAGAACCTCATCGAAGAACTGAAGGCCCATGTCCACTCCGGGGCCGTCGCGGGTCGTCTCGGGTATGCACTCTCCCGTGTTCCCAAGGACAAGCAATGGGACACTTACAAGGCCGTTGAAGGGATGTGCGTCGAGGGGGCCGAGGACCATATCCGCAGTCGGCTCGATGGAAAGAAGCCCGCGAAGGCCAAGCCGGTGAAGTGCCGCACACCCCACGGCATCGTCATCGAGATTCCAAGCACGATTGATTTCGACACGGCCCTCGCGGACCTCGCGATTCCGCCGGAGGCGATCAAGCGCGCACAGAAACAGAATCTCCCCCTTGCCACCGTCCCCATGCTGATGCGGTCCCAACCCACGAGCTGAGCAATGGACGAGTCACAAGCCAAATTCGGGATCATCGTGCTCGTTCTCTTCGCGCTCTTCGTGGCGTGGAGAAACCATCGGCGGTGGCGGCCCACCGGCTGGGCACACGGCACGGCCTCGTGGGCCACCGAGGCGGATTTGCTGAAAGCCGGGATGTTCGGCCGCAAGGGGCTGATCCTCGGTCGCACTCGGAGGAGGGGGAGATTGATCCGGCTGCCGAAGTACACGCACCTTTCAGTCTTCGCGCCGACGGGAGCCGGGAAAGGCGTCAGTTATGTCATCCCGACGCTGCTCGATTACCGGGGGCCCATGTTCGTGTTCGACCCCAAAGGGGAGAACTACCGCCTCACGGCAAACCGTCGGCGGGCGATGGGTCAACAGGTCATTCGGATGGACCCGTTTAAGGTGTGCGGTCCCGGTGGCGACTCGTTCAACCCGCTTCTGGAGGTTTCGCTAGACGACCCGCGGCTTATCGACGAGGCCCGGAGCCTCGCGGATGCGATGGTGTTTCGTCCGCCGGACGAGAGGGAGCCCTTCTGGAGTAACAGTGCCGTCGGTTTGCTCACGGCGATGATCGTGGTCACCCTCCTCACCATGAAGGAGGAACACCGGAACCTCAGCACCGTCCGCGAACTCTTAACGGACCCAGACCTCTTCAAAGAGGCCATCAAGCGGTTGCAGGCATTGGGCGACATCCCCGCCAGATTAGGAAACAGTCTCGCAAAACAGAGCGAGAGTGAGAAGGAAATCGCGGGCGTTATTTCCACCGCGAACACCCATACTGCGTTCCTCGATAGCAACCTCATCGGGCCTGCGGTGAACTCCAGCACGTTTTCCGCGGACGTGCTGCTGAAGGGCGGGACGACGATCTACTTCATCCTCCCGGTGGAACAGCTCGACGCGCAGAGGAACTTCCTCCGGCTCGTGGTGTCCTCACTCCTCCGCCACGTGATGCGGCACGGGGCGAAAGGGGCCGCCCTGTTCCTCCTCGACGAGGCCAGTTCGCTCGGTTCGCTGGATGCTCTGTCTCAGGCATTGCAACTGGGTAGGGGAAAGGGATTGCGATTGATGCTTTTCTGGCAAACCGCGGAACAAGCGCAAGCCGCGTTCAAGAACCTCCCGAACCTCGTTTCGGACAACTGTGACGCCAAGGTCTACTTCGGGGTCAACTCGCCTCAGACGGCCGAACTGGTCAGCAAGGCCCTCGGGAACTGGACGATGGTGACCTCCACGTTCAACGAGAGCGCGTCCGGGAGCCGGTCCTCTACTTCGGGAACCCAGCCGTCTTCGCACCAGCGCAGTTGGTCGACCAGCACCAACGTGTCCGAGCACGGCCGCGCCCTGATGGACGCTTCGGAGATCCTCCGGCTTCACGGTGACCTGTTCATCGCGTTCATCCGGAACGTCCGCCCCATCCTTGGCAGGCGGTTGAAGTACTACTCGGACCCGTTGTTCCGTGCGAAGAAATCGCGCCTGTTCTGGTGCGCGGTGGTGGCGTTCGCCCTGATCGCCCGGTGGCTGATTGGCTCGTAATCGAAAGGTGCCGAAATGAACGCAGATCACAAACAATCGCTACTTGAACAACTCCGACAGAGCGCGCCCGCGAAGGCGATCGACAAGGCCGTTGAGGCAACCGATCACTTCCTCGGTCCGAGCGGGAAGGCGTGGCTGGCCAACGRTCTCGACGAACTCCGGCAGGTGTTTACTCCCGGCGTCGAACAGATCCAACCCGGTAACAACCCCGGGCTCTGGGGCACGATCACGACCGGAGAAGCGACCTTCGACCGCGTCGGAACGCTCGACGAGATGCGAAACGCGGCCAAAGCTCACGAAATGGGGCAGACACACGAGCACGACCGAGGTCTCGAGCGATGAAACAGCTTCTCTTTCTACTACTGGCAATATACCCCGCAACTCTCCTCGCGCAGCCGGTCAAGTTCATGCAGCCGGTTGAGTTCGCCCAGACCCCGGAGGAGCTGGCAAGGGGAAGACGTGCGGCGAGGGAACGAGCCGTCGCACACGCCGGGGCTGACGCCCGGGGCATGACTGAGTCCGAGGCATACGGGGATGAAGCGGCCCGGGCGATTCTGAACTGCACTCGGGACACCGCCACACGGCTGGCCGAGTTCCACGCCCGCGGCGGCTTCGACCGCGTCCCTCGCAAGGCGGACCTGCTCGCCCTTATCGGCGCGCATCAAAGTGGCGACGAGATTGCCCGGTGGGTCATGGACCACACTGAGGAGTTCACCGACCCCGATGCCTTGGCCGCGTTCCTAACCGAGCCGGTCGGCTTCGTCGTCGCCGTGCGGAAGCTGTCGACTGCGGCCGCCGAACTACGGGCCTCGCGTATCGAGTCGAAGGCGACACCCGAGAAGCACCCGTCGGCCCCACCGCCCGCAGCCGCCCCGTCGTTCCCGATCACCCGGTCCCACCTCGAAGGACTGGCCACACTCGCTCTCGTTCTGGCGGTGCCGGTCTTCGCCTGGTGGTGGCAACGCCGACGCGCATCCGGAAGTTTACCCGCGTGAACCTACCCAGGGAGAAACGACATGTACCTGTTCGCGGCTCCAGACGAAGGCAATTCGCCGCTGTTCGTCGCCTTCGTGATCATCTTTTTGATTGGCTATTTGGCCTTCCGGGGCTACGTGCTCTTCTACCGCCCCGACCTAGCCGAGGCCATGCACCGCCGGCAGCTCGAGCGCGAGCAGACCAAGGCGAAGGAGCGGAGTGAGCGAACCGGGAATATCGTCGGCGGGATCGCCCGGGCCCTCCTCGGGGCAGCGCTGAAGAACAAGCCCCACTGACCCTTTTCACCTTTCGCCCGACAGGAGATTGTCAATGTTTGCGTCATTTGGACCGTTCGGACTTAGCTTCGGTGAGACCCTGTTCTTCGGGGCCTTACTCGTGACCTGGGCCTGCATGGAGGCGGCCAAGAAGGCCGCGTCCTCGCCGGCCGTTCAGAAGGGTGCAACGAACTGGCTCGTGAACCTGTTCAAGTAACAACCGTGGTGGACCTATGGATTTCCTCGGATGGCTCGCAGTCGGATTCCTGCTCGGCGCCGGCTTCGCCCTGGCCGTCGCCGCGGCACTCGACGAGGCACGGCTTGTCCCGCCGGAGGGCGATGCCGTGCTCCCCCCTCAGTTCCGGCAAGCCTGGAGGACCTGACCGTGGACCTTGGCAACCTGCTGACCGCCGGAATCGTCATCGCCATGCTCGTGATGTTCGCGCGGACCCGTCGTCGCCATCCGTTCCAGTTCTGAGGTGCGGACGTGACACCGCACCGTAAGGAGTTGATCGAGGACATCGTTGCCGCCTCGGCGGCATACCTCTGGAACGTCCTGCCGTCCAGCGCCCCACTCCCGGCGCCGGAAGCCTTCGCCCGCTTTCAGGCCCATTTCGAGTCCGCTTTCGCCGCGTATTTCGAGGCGTCCGGCATCCGGTTGCCGGAGCCGAGTGAGAACTGAGGGACTTATGAAGCTTCGCATTATCGACCCGCAAGACACGACGGAATGCCGTGTTGTGCAACCCGACCCGCAGCAAGAAGTCCGCCTTTCGATTACGGACAAAGCCGCCGCGGCGCTCGCCGCGGCGGTTTCCGTGGTCGCCGTGTGCTTGGCGGCGGCCGTCGTTCTCATCGCGTTCTTCCAAAGAGACCCGCGCTCGTCATCCGGCGAGTGATCCCACCACCACGGAGAGGAAGATGTCTAACAACACAGGCCCGGCGGTGTTGGAACGCAGCAAGGGCAAGACCCATCCGGATCGCGCGAGCGGTAGGGCCCAGCAAAACCTGCCCCCCGAGCAGGCCGTGGTTTTACGCCTCCTGAAAGAAGGCCAGAGCTTCTCGCAGATCCGTCATTACCTCTTCGAGATCGAGGGAAGCGAAACCCGCGCCAGCGAGACTTCTCGAATGATTGAGTATCTCACCGAACAGGGTTATCTCGATGTTGCTTGAGGCTTCGACGACGCTCGATGAGGTGATCGAGAATGCCGCACTCCACGGTGAAATGGGTGCGGTTGGTGAACTCCTGTCGCGAGAGCACGCCATGAACGAAAAGAGTGAGAAAGTACTGGCGCAGGTTCTCAACAGCACAGCAACAATCCGTGAACATCTGGAGAAGGGATTACCCGCCATGCTCAAGGCCAACGGGAGTCCTTTGACGGAAGCGGTGCAGGAGTTCCTCCGCCCGGCCCTTGTGTTGATGGATGAGGTAGGGAAGGACGTGGCCCAATTCGTCCAGCGCGAAGAACGGGCTGGCTTGCTCGTCTCGGACACGTTCACCGGACAGGCCACGCAGTTGGAAGCATTTGCAGACGAGTTCGAGCGGTTGGCTAACACAGTAGCCCAGTGGAAGCTCGCAGCGAAATTCAAGGAGTTCGTGGCAGGGACGGCACGCACGACGAGCAAGGAGCCGGCGAAGGATCGGGATATCGAGAGGGGGTGAGCCGTGTTGACCGTGGCCGAGGCTGCCGCTCATGCTACCGTTTCCGAGGGACTGATCCGACAGTGGGTCAAAGAGGGGACGCTGCCGCACTTTCGTCTGGGGGCGAAGGGCAAACGCGGCAAGATCATGATCGCCGTCGAGGACCTGGACGGCTTGCTCGTCTCGTTCAAAGTTTCGCACCAACCGAAATCGGGGCCGGTCAAGGCTCCAGCCCCTCGTCGTACTTCGTTCAAGCATCTCCGGCTTAGTTGACCGCCTTCCTGAGGTGGTCGTAATCCTTCGACAGTTCCTGATAGTGGCGCGCCAGCATCGCGGTGTCTTTGTGCCCAAGGAGGGTCGCGACCGTGATCGGGTCGTGGCCCTCTTTCAGTTTGCGGGTCGCGAAGCAGTGCCGGATATCGTAGAGGGCGAACCGCTGGTCACCTTCGCGGGCCAGAGAGGCACGTTTCTTCCGCAGTTCCACCAGCTTGTTCTGGTGGGCAACCTTCGCAGCAGCTCGGGCCGCTGGATCCGGGTACTTCCGGTAGTTGAATCGGGGCAGCCGGGGAACCGTAGCCTCCGCTCCGGAGAGCTTCACGAGTAACCGCTGGAACCGGCAGACGATGGCCTGGGCTTTCCACGGGTTGCCGTCCGTGTTGAGGAACAGGGGGCCGGTTGTGTGGAGTGTGGCAAGGCGTGACGCGATCTCCAGCGCTTTGTCGGACAGGTAGATCACGCGCCAGCGCTTCTTGCCCTTGGCCTCCTGTGGCGGGATCTCGATCCGGCCGTGCTCCGGTTTCAGGTGCCGGGCCTCAACATGCCGCGCCTCCTGCGGGCGGCACCCGGCCTCGAACGCGAACATCAGGAGGTCGTGAAAAGACTCGTCCTTGACGTGCGTCATGAGTGTCGCGAAATCGTCCGGCGTCATCCGGCTGTCGCGCTTGGTGGGCGTCGGCTTCTCGATCCCGCGCACCGGGCTGGTGGCTACGTACCCGAGTTTCGCGGCCCAGTTGAACGGGCGGGTAAGGGCGACAATGGCACCGCGCTTCTGGTTCGCCCCCCATGTCGGTTTCGAGTCCACCCACTCCACGATGTGAAACGGGCGAAGCTCGGAGGCGGCCATCGTGCGGGCGGTCTTCAGGTGATCGCAGAACCGCTGGATGTGCTTCTTCGACCACTCGTAGGTGCGCGGGCTGCGGTGCTTCTGGCACCAGTCGAGGAACTTTTCGAACACATCGGCGACGGTGAACCCGGTGCCCGGGTTCGGTTCGGAATTGTGGGGGGATTGGGGGGGGCGGCCGCCCCCCCGGCCCATGAGTTCATAAAACGCGGTCCACGCCGCCTTCTCGGTCGCGGCAGATTTCGGGCCGTCGCAGAGTTTGGTTTGCTTGGTGCCGAGCTGGACGTACCAGCCGCGACCGGTGCGGAAAAAGGGCTTGGGTTGGTGGGCCATAGTGGCAGACTCCGGGTGAGCCGGAAGTTCTCTGCCACATTCTCTGCCACGGTGGCAGAGCCCAAATGTCTGGGTATTCGAATTGGCCTTGTTTTCTTGAGTGGGCAGTCCCGGGGTTGAACCGGGGACCTAGCGATTTTCAGTCGCTCGCTCTACCAACTGAGCTAACTGCCCCTGCGCGTAATTTGTTTATAAAAGCGTGACGGGGGAGCGTCAACCTTGCCGCCACACTTCTCTGAATTGTCAGAACCGCTCGTGCGTTACTCACCACCCGCAACCGGGTTGAACTGACGGGCCACACGGACCATTACACCCGCCAGAGTTCCGAGGAACGAGAAAATGACCAGCGCGGAAATTGTACCCGGTTGCACAAAAAACACGAACACCTCCGCCGACCAGACCCGCTTCGGCGCCTTCGGTGCGTCACGGTGATCAAGGAGCGCCAGTTCTTCCGCTTTCGGCTTGAATACAACCTCCGGAACGTGTTCTTCCGGGATCCCCTCTGGTGCATTCACGTTGTAGGGAGTCGCGTCGTCATCCTCGTCGGTCCACGCCCGCGCTCGACGCGAGTGGGGGAGAGGCGCCGCCTTGCGCGGGGGAACGGGGTCAGACTCGGGCTCGGACGGGTCGTCCTCGACGACTTCGGCTTTCACGCGTTTTTTCGGTACGGGCGGGTCGTCCGCGGTCAACACATTGTACCCAACGATCTCGCCGTCGAGCGGCGTCATAATCGGAGTCGGATCGCTCGATTCCACGGGCGGTGGGGGCTTTTCAGTGCTCGCGGGCGGGGTCGCGTCCATCGGTTTCGGTTTCTTCTTTTTCTTCCCCTTGAGCAGATCCTTCGTGAACATCAGCACGAACGCGAGGCGGCCGAGCAATCGGGCGTAGAGGAACGTCGCGAGCGCCAAAAGCGGCATCCCGGCAAACAGCAGGTGCCATTCCCCTTCGGTCAGGAACGCCCATCGAAACGCGATGCCACCGAGCGCGAACACCGGTAGCGTCAGGACCAAGAACGCGACCACGACCCCCGGTTTTTGCGCGAGCCGCGTGAAGACCTGAAGCGTGAGGGGCGCCCACACGCTGGACGCGCTGAGGGACGACAACTGACTGATCGGATACAAGAGCCACGCAGTCAACACCGGAACCGCGAAGCCCACCCACGCGGCGCCCGTGCTCCCGGCGAGCGAGCGGCCGATGATGTAAGCCGGCCCCAACCAGAGGACGAGCAACCAGGCGAGGTAGAACGGCTTCCAGAAGTTATCGGTGATCGACTCCCGGAGCCACGTCACCTCACGCGCTCCGGAACCGGTGCTTTCGAGAATCGTGAGGTAGTAGTGGGCGGCGAACGTGAAGAACACGGCCGCGAAAATCGCGGCGCCTACAAGGGCCGGAACAAAGATTAGGGCGCGGAGGTCCATTGACAACCGGTGCGAGTGACGACGAAAAAAGCCGTTACCGTAACAGACGACGGACGGTGAGAGAGGTTTCAACCGCGGCGGCCACGCCCGTTCCGCCTCACTCCGCACGGGCGGCCGGGCGGGCGGGAAGCAGTCGCGACAAAGGTAAACCGATTACGAGGGTCGCGAGGCTCCAGAGACCCGACTCGCGTTTTTGGTCGTCGGCCAGTACCGATCCGATGACGGCCACTGTGAACGCCAGGAACACCAGTGGCGGCAGCGGGTACAACGGCAATCGATAGGGGTGAGGGAGGTCGGCTCGGCGACGGAGCGGAAACACACTCGCCACGGTCAAACCCGTCAGCGCGGCCAGTCCGACCGAGGCGTAGTCCAACAGTTCCTCAAGCGAACCCGCCCAGACGAGCCCGATCGACACCGCGCCGAGCGTGAGAGTGGCGGCGGCCGGCGTCCCACGCGTCGGGTGAAGGCGGGCCGCGAACGCCGGGAACACTCCGTCACGCGCCATCGCCAGCGCCACACGCGGCCCGGTGAGAATGTACGCGCTGACCGTTGCCACCAGGCACAGCCCGAGAGACGCGCCGACCACCCGTGCCGCCGCAGGCCCGAAAAGCGCCCCGGTTGCGAGTTCCGCAACCGGGCGGACCGTTTCGTCCGGCAGGGCCTTCAACTGATCGGGATCGAGCGCGTAAACGAACGCGAGGTTGACCAGGAGATACAGAATGATGACGGTGACGGCCCCGCCGACCAAACAACGGGGCAGCGTTCGTGCGGGGTGGCGAAGCTCGCCGGCCAGGTAGGCCGCTCCGTTCCACCCGGAGTACGAGTAGCCGACGAGGATCAACCAGGGCGCCAGCACCGGCCACTGAGATGCGGCCGGCCACCCGCCGGCCGACAGGTGGCTCCAATCGCCTCGGCCGAAGAGGATGCCCCCGAGCGCCAGCGCGAGGAGCACGCCCGCGGTCACCATCGTGGCAACGGCCTGGAGCCCGGCACTGTGTCGGTGGCCCCGCGCGTGAATGACGGCCACCACAAGGATCAGCGCGCTGGCGCCGAGCGGGACCAGTCGAACTGCGATCCAGGCGGGCAGGAGTTCGGCCAAATTGGCGCTGTACGGGGTCGTAAGGTACGTGAGGGCCGCGTGGGCAGCGACTGCGACGGGGGCTGCAAATCCGAGGGCGCACGTGGCCCAACCGGAAATGAACCCGGCGCCGCGGCCGTAAGCCTCGCGGACGAAGATGTAGTCGCCGCCGGGGCGGGGAAGGGCGGTGGCCAGTTCCGCGACGGTGACGGCGCCGCACAAGGCGATCAGCCCGCCGAGCGCCCACAGCCCCAGAAGCGCGGGCGGGTTACCGGTTTTTTGGAGGATGGTACCCGACGTGGTGAGAATACCGGTTCCGATCATGCTGCCGACGACAACGAAGTGTCCGGCCCAGTAACCGAACCGGCGCTCGTCGGACGGCCGTGGCGACGGGTCGGTCCGCTGCGTATCTGCCACGGCCGCCCTCCCGCGGGCCGCACGGCCGCGCCAGAATTTAACCGAGGGTCATTCTCTCGACTTCTACCAGCATGACGGATCTCACGCTGCGTGCAAGCCGGATCGGTGCAGTCAAATGTTACTGCCGTTGGCACGCCCGTTGCAATCGGCTGTTCCGATTGTCATTTTTATTCTTATAATCGTGCTTTATATGATTCGCGTTGACAGGGAGAGAGAAGGCGTTAGCATTTACACGGTCCCAAGACACTCCTGCCGGCACGACCTACGCCCGGGTCGGTCACTGATATCCGTATCGTCCGGGCAGCACCCGCCGAGCACGACTGCGGCTCCCGCGTCGATGCCCGCCCAACCGGAACCCGACACTGACTACGCTACTCGATCAACTGCACCAGCTCGTCCCCGAGCGCCGCACGGACATCGACGGCGTTCGGGCGCGGTTCGCGACCGAGACCGAACTGACGATCGAACTCGTTCGGCGGCGGTGGCTCACGCCGTTTCAGGGGCGGTGGCTCATTAAAGGTCAGGGGCACCGCCTGGCTCTCGGTTCCTACATCCTCATCGATAGGATCGGCAAAGGCGGAATGGGGCACGTATTTTTGGCCCGTCACCGCGTCTTCGGCCGCCGCGCGGCTGTGAAAATCGTTCGGCCCGATCGGAGCGGTGACGCGCGCGTCCGGGCGCGGTTCCTTCGCGAGGTCCGGGCACTCGGGCAGCTCGATCACCCCAATGTGGTTCACGGGTACGACGCGGGGACCGTCGGCCGGGCGTATTTCTTGGCGATGGAGTACGTGCCCGGTCCCGACCTCGGTCAGATGCTCGTGTCGGGTGACATGCCGCCTCTCGGCCGCGCGTGCGAATTCGCGCGTCAGGCCGCGCTCGGGCTGCACCACCTGCACGAGCGCGGCCTCGTTCACCGGGATGTCAAGCCGAGCAACCTGAGTTTGGCCGAAGGCGGGCGCGTGCTGAAAGTGCTCGACGTGGGGCTGGTCAAGAACCCGACGGCCGACACGAACGAAGAACTGACGCGGGCCGGGTGGTTGGTCGGGACGGCCGATTATGCCGCGCCCGAACAGGTTGTTGATGCGCGCGCCGCCGACCACCGAGCGGACCAGTACGCGCTGGGGGTGACGCTGTACCACATGCTCGTTGGCGATCTGCCGTTCCCGGATGGGACGCCGGTCGCACGGGCCTTGCGGCGCGTGACCGAAGACGCGCCGCTGCTGAGCGCGAAGCGCCCGGACGTCCCGTCGGCTCTGACGGATCTCGTCGCCCGCCTTCTCGCGCGGCACCCGGAAGACCGGTTCCCGTCTTCTCGAGCCGCTGCCGACGCGTTGGCCCCCTTTGCGACGCCGCTCGTGTACGTCGCCGACGAGACGGGCGTGAGTACCGGCACGTCGCCGGCCATTCCAAGGCTCCCGGACGGGCCACAAGTGTGAGCGCGCGCGAGACGAAGTCCGCGCGATCGTCCCAACACTTCCATCGACCGTGTGCTCGGGAAGGTGTCAGATCCCGACCGCGGTAAGTGCGGTTTGGAGGGCGGCGCGGGAGTACGGCTTCTGAAGGAATGTGGTCACCGTGTCGCCGGCCAACTCTTCGGGCACCGCCTCGGCCGTGTAACCGCTGCACAGGATCACCGGCACCGACGACCGCGCCCGGATCGCGGCGAGAACTTCCGTGCCGTCCATCACGGGCATCATCAAGTCGAGTAACACCAACCGGATGTGGTCCGCGTGTGCGTCGAAGGCGGACATGGCCTCCTGCCCGTTGGTGGCCGTCAGCACCTCGAATCCCAACTGCTTGAGCACCAGTTCGCCGACCCGGAGGACCGTCGGCTCGTCGTCGGCGACAATCGCGATGCCTCTGGCGGCTTGGGGCTCGGGCGCGACGGTTGCGGCGGGAACGGGCCGCGGTGACGGGGCCGCCTCTTTTTGTTCAGAGGGCGCGTGCAACAGTTCGACCTGTGGCTTGCGGCCGCGCCCGGGCTGCGCAAAAAGCTTCTCTGACGGCGGGGGCGTCGTCGCGCTGGCCGGCCCGGACCCGGCCGTCGGGAGCAGGACCGTAAACTGAGTCCCCACGCCGGGGCGGCTGTCCACGCGGATGCCCCCGCCGTGTCCCCGGATAATGCCCAGCACCGCCGAAAGACCGAGGCCGCGCCCTGCGAACTTGGTGGAAAAGAACGGGTCGAACAGTCGGGCTTTCGTCGTTTCATCCATACCGCAGCCGGTATCGGAGACGATCAGCTCCATGAACCGGCCCGGGGCCGTGGGGCTGTACACGCCACCGCTAACCGCTTCCAGAACGAGTTCGTGCGAGACCGTGGTGATGGTGACGGTGCCGGCCTTGTCGCCGATCGCCTCGCCGGCGTTGATCAGCAGGTTCATCAGTACCTGCCGCAACTGCCCGTCGTCCCCGGTCACCGGCGGCAGTCCTTGGGCCAGAGAGAGGTTGAGGGTCACCTTTTTCGGCAGAGTGAGGCGGAGCAACTCGGTCGTCTGAACGATGAGCGCGTTGAGGTCGATCGAGCGGAGCAAAAAGCGCCCCTTGCCCGAGTACGCCAGGAGCTGTCTCGTCAGCCCTCCGGCCTGCGCGACCCCGTCGATGACGGTCCCGATGTGCTCGCGCGCCGGGTGCCCCTGTGGCAACACGGCGACGGCCAGTTCGGCGTGCCCGAGAACGCCGGCGAGCAGGTTGTTGAAGTCATGGGCGACGCCGCCGGCCAGGACACCCAGCGCCTCTAAACGCTGCGCGTCTTGCATCTTCCGCTCGATGGCCGCCCGCTCCTGTTCGGCCTGGCGGCGTTCGGTCAGGTCGATCCCGACGGCCTGGTATTCACTACGGCCGTCGGCGGTGGTGATCAGCCGGGCCGTCCACCGGTACCACCGGGTCGAGCCGTCCGCACAGCGGAACGTGCCGGACGCACCACCGCCGGGGCCGGTCATCCGCTGCCCGACGGGCAGGTCGGTCACCGCTTCGGCCCGGGGCATGTCGGGAATGAAGTCCAGCACCGACGCACCGACGAGGCTCTCGCGCTGGCACTCGAGCAGGCGGCACAACGTCTCGTTGACGAACGTGAGCGTGCCATCGGCCGTGTACCGCACGATCGCGGCGGGGGKACCGTCCACGAGCGCCTGGTAGTCCGCCGCCGCCGCCGCCAGGGCGGCTTCGGCCCGTTCCCGTTCGGCCAGCGTCATCGTCATCGCCAGGACGATGAGTGCGGTGGTTGTGGTCAGCACCCAGAGCACGAGCATCTGGCTGACCGGCGGCAGGTGGCCGTAGGCCCCTCTGCCCGTTGACGTTCCGGCTATGGCGACAATGACGAACGCGAGGACGTGCAGCGATCCGACCTGTGGTCGGCCGGTTAGCCCCACCCAAATGAGCATCATAAACGGTGGCAGCAGCAGAACGGCTGGGACCGGCACGGTCACCAGGCCGGTAAAGGCCAGAGCGGTTAGCGCGGCCGTCAGAAGCACACCCGCGGTCGTTCGAGCGGTCTTCCGGTTCGCGCGCGGCCAGGTTGCCGTCATCAGCGGAGGGGCGACGATCAGCACGCCGGCCGTATCGCCGAGCCACCAGACCAGCCACGCCGATTCCCACTCGGCGGGCGCCAGTCCGCCCGCCGCCCTCCAGAGGGTGGCGTTCGAAGCCGTTACGGTCATTCCCGCCAAACCGGCCAGAACGAACAGAAACAGCGCGCGGCGACACGCTCCACTCAGGTCGAATCCGGACCGTTTGAGGATCAGGACCGTTAGGACCGGGCCGAGCGCGTTGCCCGAAGCGATGCCAACTGCGACCCAAGACGGGTGAAACTGGAGCTGGCAAGCCAGCGCACCGATGAACAGGCCGGGCCAGTACCGAAGACCGGCCCGGAAAAGGAACGCGACCGCGATCCCGGTGGGGGGCCACAAAAACGCGGTGTAGTTGTCACCGGCAACGAAACAGAGGCCGAGTTTCGTTCCGAGGAAATAGGCCCCGGCGAGCGCCGCAACGCCGAGGAACGTGCCGACGAAAGAAAGGCCCATTCCCATCACGGTTTGTCTCTCAACCGGGGCGTGCGGGGGCCGGGGCACCGGAAGAGGCGTGTGGGAAGCGGAACCTGCGAGTTTCAGCGGCACGTGGAAGCTGCCGTGGAGGTCGGGCTGCAAGGCCAATGTAGGACGCGATCGGCACTGCCTCAAAGATTATTACCGGTTCTTAAAGTTGAGCCACCACCCGGCGCACCAGCACGCGGAGCTTTTTCTCCGCCTCGTTCGCAGTCGCGATGATTTCCGGGATGCTGACCGGTTCCAGCGCGTCCGGCAGGCACTGGTCGGTGATGACCGAAATGCCCAGCACCCGCATCTTCGCATGCACCGCGACGATCACCTCCGGCACGGTGGACATGCCGACCACGTCCGCTCCGATGCCCCTGAGGAACCGGTACTCGGCCCGCGTTTCCAAATTGGGGCCGCTCACGGCCACGAACACACCCTGGTGGCAAACGATCCGCTCGTCCATCGCGATCTGGCGCCCCAGTTTGAGCAGCGCGCGGTCGTAGCAGTTGCACATGTCCGGGAAGCGGTCGCCGAGCCGGTCGTCGTTCGGTCCGATCAGCGGATTGTCGCCGAGCAGGTTGATATGGTCCTCAATGAGCATGAGGTCGCCCTTGCTCCATTGCGGGTTCATCCCGCCGCAGGCGTTGCTCACGACGAGTGTCCCCGCACCGAGCGCTTTCATCACCCTAACCGGGAACGTCACCTGTTTAAGTGTGTAGCCCTCGTAAAAGTGGAAGCGGCCTTCCATCACCACGACCGGTTTACCGCCCAGAACCCCGCACACGAGTTGCCCCTTGTGCGTCGGCGCGGTCGAGCGCGGGAAGTGCGGGATTTCTTCGTAAGGGATCACGGTCTGATCGCTGATGTCCTCGGTCAGCTTGCCGAGACCGGTGCCGAGGATGACGCCGGCGGTCGGGGCCTGTGGCCATTTCGCCCGGATCGAGGCCGCGGCTTCCTGGATCTGATCGAACAGGTCGGGCATCGGGGGCTCCTGCATGTGGACGGGCGGATGTTGTACAATCCCCATCGCGCTCGGTGTGCGTTCGGCACCCGGCGCGAGTTTCTTGCGTGGGCGGGTGGGGCCGGTTCTACATTTTTTCGAGCCGCGTGCCCACCCCGACGAAATGAAGAAGACGTCTCAGCCCGAAGGTGCCCGACAATGGCCGTAAACCTGCCGCCACAGTACCACGACGCCGAAGCGCGTTACAAAAAGGCCCAATCGCCAGAGGACAAGCTCGTCGCGCTCAAAGAAATGTGGGTGATCCTGCCCAAGCACAAGGCGAGCGAGAAGGTTCAGGCCGAACTCAAAACCAAAATCTCCGAACTGACCGATCAGATTGAGCAGGCTAAGCTCGGTCCGAAAAAGGCCGCGCCGAACACGTTCAAGTTTCCCCGCCAGGGCGCGGGGCAGGTGGTGTTCGTCGGCCCGCCGAACTGCGGAAAGTCGCTCTTGTTGACGAAGCTGACCAAGGCGACCCCGGCCGTCGCGCCGTACCCGTTCACCACACGGGAACCGGTGCCCGGGATGATGGACTTCGAGGACGTCCGCGTTCAGCTCATCGACCTGCCGCCGGTCACCGCCGACCACTACGAGACCTTCGTGACGGACGTCACCCGCGCTGCGGACGCTGCGGTCCTCTTCCTCGACCTCGCGGACGACGACGGACCGGCCGCGACGCGCGCGGCGATCGACCGGCTGAAGCTCGCACGCCGCGAACTGGTCCCGCCGGGCGGCCCGCCGACGGACGATCCGACCGTCTACGCGCTCCCGACGCTCCTGGTCGCGAATAAGTGCGACGATGAGGCGGCTGATATCCGGCTCGAACTGGCCCGTGAGGAGTTCGGCACCCGGTTCCCGCTCCATCTCATCTCCGCGGAGCGCGGCGACGGGATCGAGGGGCTCCGCAAAGCGCTGTACGATGTCCTCGGTGTGATGCGGATTTACACGAAGCAACCGGGCAAGCCCGCTGACATGACGAGCCCGTTCACACCGGCTCTCGGGGCGACGGTGGCGGACCTGGCGGGGAAAGTTCACCGCGACCTGGAAGACGCGGTGAAATCCGCCCGCGTGTGGGGCACCGCCGTCCACGACGGGCAAACCGTCGGGCGCGACCACGTTCTGCACGATAAGGACGTGGTCGAATTGCACACGTGAGACGACTCGGGTGGCCGACTGTCTCCGACAGTCGGGGTCACCCCCAGATGTCGATATTCAGTTTTCGTTGATGCGATCCGGTCCCGTCGCTGTCGGAGACAGCGACCCACCCGAAGGCACATCGAATGGAACACATCCCGGCCATCCATGCTGCAAAAGTCGGGATGCGCTATCCTGCGCGTGTGAAGGCACTCTTCGGTGGGGGCCTGTTTCTCGAACTCGACCTGAGCGGGCTCGCGCCGGGACGCGCACCGAAACTGACATGCGCCCTCTTGTTCGACCGGACCCTGCGTCCGATGGCGGCCGGTGCCCTCAGTTTTGCAGAGCGGTTCGAGGTTGTACTCATCCAGGTTCACGACACCGACGTATTGGCATCGCTCCCGGCCGATCCTGCTTGGCTGACGTGGAACAACGGAACCGTTCGCAACCTGGCTCGGCGCATTCGCGAGACAGGCGAAACAGTGCTCCTGCCCGTTCTCGCGGACGCGCTCGAAGAAGCCGGTTGCAGAGACACGGCACTGCTCGAACACTGCCGCCGACCCTTCGAAGGGACAAGTTGGGTCGTGGATTTACTCGCCACGCAGGAATAGGGTTCGGTTCCGGGGCGGGGTCACGTTGTAACTTCGGCCGGGTTACGAGATGATATTCCCATGACCGCGACCAACTACACGCCGGTGCCCGCCGTCACGTTTCTCGTCCGGCACGGCTCGATGCGGTTCCTCGGCGTGTTCACCCCGCCGCCGAACGCCGCCGTGTGCCGCGGTGATGTCGTCGTCATCCGCACCGAGCGCGGGCAAGAGAGCGGCGAGGTTCTGTGTCCGGCCACGCCACAGGCGGTCGCCGCCATCCCGGAACCCACGCGCGGTGAGATTGTGCGCGTCGCCGGTCCCGAAGACCGCGAGAAAATGGCCCGGGTTCGGGAGCTTCAAACGATCCAGTACGATACCGGGACGAAGCTCGTGGCCCAGCACAAGCTCGCGATGCAGATCGTGGACGTGGAGTACCTGTTCGGCGGCGAGCGGCTGATCTTCTATTTTCTTGCGGAGGGGCGGGTCGATTTCCGCGATCTTGTGAAGAGCATGGCCCGCGAGTTCCACACGCGGATCGAACTGCGTCAGATCGGGGGCCGCGACGAGGCGAAGTTGCTCGCCGACTACGGCGATTGCGGCAAACCGGTGTGCTGCAACACGCACATGGTGG
>BFBZ01000008.1_pt38 | contig 17815 bp, 15 predicted proteins | sample 1888401 | NCBI WGS metagenome assembly BFBZ01 (sample SAMD00112614, study PRJDB3348) | symbiont metagenome | host: Chara braunii | reverse complement strand
GCCGGTATTGGTCGCGACCTCGACGAGATCGACGCGATCGTCCTTCGCAAGCTGCGGCAACAGCATGCTGGAGGCATAATTGCCTGCGCCGATGACGCCGAGCCGCACTCTGCCACCGCGGAGCGCCGCGACCGGACGATAGGTCATCCGCACCCTGCGCGGAGCGGCATCCGGATAGGCGAACACCATGCCGAGGCCAACCTCACCCCGGCTCATGCGCTCGAATGCCGACGTCGCCTGTTCCAGCGGCACAATGTCGGAAATCAGCGAGGAAAAATCGAGCCGTCCGTCGGCGAGCAGCGCGACGATGGCTTCCATGTTCCGTCGCTCGGTCCAGCGCACATGACCGATCGGATAATCGACGCCGCCCTCCTCGTAGAGCGGGTCGTATCGCCCGGGGCCATAGGAGCGCGAGAACCGGACATCGAGCTCCTTGTCGTAGAATTCGTTCCACGGCAGGTTCAGCGTGCACTTGCCGATATCGACGATCCGGCCGCGGTCACGCAGCAGCGCCGCCGAACGCGATGCCAGATCGGGATCGTCGCTGCCCGCCGTGATGAAGACGCAATCGACGCCGCTGCCGGCTGTCAACTGGTCGATCCGGGCACGAAACCCGGCCGCGGCATCATCGGATGCGATAGCGCAGGCTGCGGCGCCCGCAGCCTCCGCCTGGCGGCAGCGTGCCTCGAGCCGGTCCAGCCCGACCACCACGACACCAGCGCTGCGCAGCAGGCGCACCAGGATCTGCCCGATCAGGCCGAGGCCGATCACGCAGGCAGACTCGCCAAAACGAAGCTCCGACTGGCGCATCGCCTGCAGCGCGATCGCGGCGATCGTGGTGAACGCGGCCTGGTCGAGCGCGGCGCTATCCGGCACCGGAACGCAGAGATTCACTGGCACCCAATTGTATTCGGCGTGCGTCGCATATTGATTGCCGCCGCAGCAGACCCGCTGCCCCACCGAGAAACCAGTGGCGCCCTCGCCTACTTCAACAACCGTGCCCGACAGCGAGTAACCGAGTGGCGTATAGGAATCGAGGCGGTTCATCACCTTCTGATAGGTCACAAGCAAGCCCTGCTGGCGGACCGAGCGCGCCACCTTGGCAACCTGGTCGGGGCGCGCGCGCGCCTTGCCGAGCAGCGACAGGCGACCTTCGGTAAACTTCATCATCTCGGTGCCGGTCGACACCGCCGAGAATGCCGTGCGCACCAGGACCCCGCCGGGGCGACAGCGTGGCGCCGGCACATCGATCAGCCTGAGCTCGCCGGTCTTATAGTTCTGCGCGATCTGCTTCACAGTCGGTCAACCGCCTCAAGTTAACAGTGCACCTTGTATCGCGCCTGTCGTGAGCAATGAAGACAGGAACATCGTCACAATTATCTCATTGTTTGCGGATTAACATCGCTATCATTCGAGCAACAGGACCGGTTTCGGCGAGATCTCGACCACACCGTTGGCGATCGCTCCTTCGCCGCCGTCCAGCCCTTCATAGCGGTTGTAATGCGGCTCGACGCGGTAGGTCGACCGGCCGTTGGTGCTCCAGAGGATCAGGCCGTTGCGGCCATCCTGCATGCGAAGCTCGACGCGCCAGATCGACGACGGCGTGCGGGTGGCGGCCACGACGCTGGCGCCGACCAGCCAGGACTGCACCGTGCGATAGGCTTTTCCGCCTGGCAGCAGCCCGCGCGCGGGATCCCATAATTTGCCGAAGTCACTGCCCCCGCCGGCATACTCATACCAATAGGCGCGATCCACACCGTTGATCCATTTCAGGATATAGGCCCTTGCCAGATATCCATCCGGATTGTCCTCCTTCGACGACCAGCCGGCCTCGGTGTCCCAGATCGGCTTTGCGGACAGATCATGTGCAGCGAGCATCTGCTTGAACCGCGCAATGACATCGATCACGGCTTCGGGTTCGCCGACATAGCCGTGGAAGGCGAAGACATCGGCATATTGTCCGCCACCTTGCGCCATGAAGGTCTCTTGCCAGCGATAGCCGTCCGGCGTGCCGTTGGACGACGGCGTCAGCACGACCAGGCGGGGATCGCTGGCCTTGATGATCTGATAGGCCCGCTTCTGCATCTCGACCATGGTCGCGATATCGCCCGAGTAATATTTGGGATCCTCGGGTTCGTTCCAGATTTCCCAGTATTTGATGCGTCCGGCAGCGCGCGTGACCGCCGCCCGCACCCAATCATCCCATGAGGCGAGATCGGCCGGCGGCGAGCTTGCGCCCGGCGTGAACGCCGGCGGCGCATCCTTCACCGAGGCCGCCCATCGCGGCGTGAAGGCGAGATTGAGAACGATATCGACATGCGCGCGCTCGGCCGCCGCGAGGATCGCGTCAAATCGCGCCCAGTTGTAGAAGCCGGGCGCCGGATTGATCTGCGCCCAATAGATCGCGCCCCACAGCCGGACGCCGTCGAATTTGAGTTCGGGCCACGGCTGCGACGATCCGATGGCGTTGACCGTCATGCCGAAAAACGTCGGCGGGATCGCAGCGTTCACGCGGCTCGCATCGAGCGCATCGGTCGCCTGCAGGCCGGCCCATTGCAGCGGCCATTTATGGGCCAGCGGCGCCAGCGTGCTCAAAACCAGTGCAATCAATGCCCCGCTGCCCCAATCCCTCACCGTGCCTGCCATGTCCGTGTCTCGTCGCCGTCACATCCGCGCAGGGATTGCATCGTGGAAGCCGCGCATGTTAATTCCAATGTTAGTTGGATTGTGATGTTGTTAGGTCAATGATATAGATCATCGCAAATGTCGAGAGCTGAACCATCACCGCGGCGGATCCTGATCATCGTCGAGAACCTCCCGGTTCCTTTCGATCGCAGGGTGTGGTGCGAAGCGACGTCGCTGCGCAAGGCGGGCTACGAGGTCTCGGTGATCTGCCCGAAGGGCCGCGGCCATGACGAACCTTACGAATGCCTCGAGGGCATTCACATTTATCGCCATCCGATGCCGGTGGAAGCGCGCGGGATCGCCGCCTACCTGATCGAATATCCGGTTGCGCTGTTTTGGGAAACCTGGCTCGCGATCAACGTTGCCTGGAAGCACGGCTTCGACGTGATCCACGGCTGCAATCCGCCCGATCTGATCTTCCTGGTCGGCCTGCTGTTCAGGCTCGGCGGCAAGCGCTTCGTGTTCGACCATCACGACGTCAATCCCGAGCTCTACGAAGCGAAATTCGGCCGCAGGGACGTCTTCTGGCATCTGCTGCGGCTGGTCGAGTATCTCACCTTCAAGACGGCGAGCATCTCGATCGCGACCAACGAATCCTATCGTGAGATCGCGATCACGCGCGGCCGGATGCCGACCAGCCGGGTGTTCGTGGTGCGCTCCGGCCCCAATCTCGAGCGGGTGCGCTCCCGACCGGTCGATCCGGCCTGGCGCAACGGCCGGCGCCATAGCGTCGGTTATGTCGGCGTGATCGGCCAGTCGGAAGGTATCGATCTGCTGCTGCAATCGATCGACCACATCGTGCACGGCCTCGGACGCACCGACATCCAGTTCAACATCGCCGGCACCGGGCCGGAATGGAATGCCGTCGTTGCGCTCTGCGCGGACATGAAGCTCTGCGACTACGTGACCTTCACCGGCGCCATCGCCGACGACGCATTGTTCACGATGCTCTCGACCGCAGACGTCTGCGTCAATCCGGACCGGGTCACGCCGATGAACGACATCTCCACCATGAACAAGATCATGGAATACATGGCACTCGGACGGCCGATCGTTCAGTTCGACGTCCGCGAAGGCCGGCGTTCGGCGCTCGACGCCTCGCTGTATGCGGCGAAGAACGATCCGGTCGATTTTGCCAGCAAGATCGTTACGCTGATCGATGATCCGGCGCAGCGGCAGACCATGGGGGCATTTGGCCGCAGCCGCGTCGAGCGCAAATTGTCCTGGACGCATGAGGAGCCGAAGCTGCTCGCGGCCTATGAAGCGCTGTTCACCAGGAAGGCACCGCTGCCGGGCCGGGCACCGCGCGCGACCGCCGAGCGGCCGACCGCGCCGGCCTCCAACGCCAACGCAGCCGCCGGGCGGGCATCGCCTTGATCGCCCTGTCGCTTCACTCAAGTCGAGAGCATCGGTTGTCGGCGCCCACTCAGCCAGCGATCAGGCGCGGCACCACTGCGCGCACCCGCGCGTCCGGATCATTGAAGGTCGAAGCATGAATGTCAGTATCTTCGGCCTCGGTTATGTCGGAACGGTCTGCGCCGCCTGCTTCACCGAACTCGGTCACCAGATCATCGGCGTCGACAAGAGCCTCGCCAAGGTCGACCTGATCCGCGAAGGCAGGTCGCCGGTCGTCGAACCCGGCATCTCCGACAAGGTGGCGCGCGCGGTCGCAACCGGCCAGTTGACCGCGACCACCGACGCCACCGAGGCGATCGTCAACAGCGACATCTCGATGGTCTGCGTCGGCACGCCGTCGTCCGGCAATGGCAATCTCGACCTGACCGCGATCAGGGAGGTCGCCATCGAGATCGGCCGTGGCCTGCGCGCCAAGAATGCGCCGCATACCGTGACGATCCGCTCCACCGTGTTGCCGGGCACAACCCGCGGCACCGTCGGCCCGCTGATCGAGGAAGCGTCCGGCAACAAGATCGGCCGCGATTTCGACCTCGCCTTCAATCCGGAATTCCTGCGCGAAGGCAGCGCGATCGCGGATTTCAACGCGCCGTCCAAGACCGTGGTCGGCGCCTTCAACCAGGACACCGCCGACCGCGTCATGGCGCTCTACAAGGATCTGCCGGGCGCCAAGATCACCCCGCCGGTCGAGACCGCCGAGCTGGTCAAATATGTCGACAACAGCTGGCATGCGCTGAAAGTGAGCTTCGCCAACGAGATCGGCACGATCGCGAAGACGCTCGGCATCGACGGCCGCAACGTCATGAACATCTTCATGCAGGATACCAGGCTCAACATCTCGGCGGCCTATCTGCGGCCGGGTTTTGCCTTCGGCGGCTCCTGCCTGCCCAAGGACGTCAAGGCGCTGAAGCACCTCGCCCACAGCCGCGGCCTGTCGGCGCCGGTGCTCGAGAGCATCCTGCCCAGCAACGAGATGATCATGTCGCGCGGCACCGACTGGATCCTGTCGCATGACGGCCGCCGCATTGCGTTCCTCGGCATCAGCTTCAAGGCCGGCACCGACGATGTCCGCGAAAGCCCCTTCGTGGCGCTGGTCAAGCGCCTGCTGGGCGAACAGCGCGACATCCGGATCTTCGACCCCACTGTGCAGCTGTCGCAGCTGATCGGCGCCAACCGCGAGTTCCTGATGCGCAACCCCGATCTGGTCGGCCTGCTGCACGACGACGTGACGGCGACGATCGAATGGGCCGACATCATCGTGCTGACAACGGCCGACCCGCGCTTCGTCGCGGCACTGGCGGCAACCCGCCCCGATCAGGTCGTGCTCGAACTGTCAGACATCGGATTGCCCGAACAAGTACGTGCCAAAGTGAGCGGCTTCCACTGGTAGGGATCACCATGGCCACCATGGGCCAAATCGGCCGCCCTGAAATCCGCTTTCACGACGAGATTTCGTCGGCGTGGGAGACATTGCACCGGAGCCGCACCTTCAAGGCACGCACCGCCGCGATGTTCGATCTGCTCGGAACAACCGATCTCTCCGGACAGCATTGGCTGGATGCCGGGTGCGGCACTGGAACGCTCGCCCGCCTGCTCGCCGCGCGCAACTGCAACGTTACCGGGGTCGACGCATCTCCGGACATGATCGCCGCTGCACGCGGCCATCGCGCCGACGGCACGCTCGCCGAACGGCTGACATTCCGGCTGATCCCGACCATCGAAAGCCTGCCGTTCGCGGATCGCGCCTTCGACGGCGTGCTCTGCGCCAGCGTGCTGGAATATGTCCCGGACGTGGCACGGTGCCTCGCCGAGATCCATCGCGTGCTTAAGCCCGACGGGCTGTTGCTGGTCTCGATCCCGAACCGCGGCTCGCTGCTGCGCCGGAGCTACAAGCTCGTCCACGCCGCGTCCTCGCGCGTGTCGCCGCGACCGCTGTTCCGCTACCTCGCTCACTCCAAATTCGATGCCTCGCCGGCCGCCATGCAGGAGCTGCTGCGGCAGCACGGCCTCACGATGCTGGCTACCGGCTTTGCCGGTTCGCCGCTCCCGCCGGCACTCGATCGCCGGCCCACCGTGGGCACGCTGATCAACATGCTGGCGCGGCGCGACGATTGATGCGGCGATCGGCCGGCTGCATCATGCCTTGATCGCCATCAGCGACTTGGTCATGCCGAGATATCGTTCGCGATAGATCCGGGCGTCCGGAAAGGTTTCCGTCATCTCGCGCCAGTTGAACAGATGCCAGTCGGGCGCGGTCCGCTTGAACCAGAAGCGGTTGAACAGCTCAATCACCGAGATCTGGGCCCGCCTCGGCAGCAGCACGATGATGCCGGGCAACCAGGTGTGGCTCTCGATCGGAAAGTAGCGGTACGGCGTCTGCACATAGAACGACTTCGCGACCCGCGAGATCTCGCCGGCGAAGCGGTTCTGGTGCGCCCGGGCGATGTCGCGGAATGCCGCGTCGCTCGCGATGGTGACGACCTGCTGCTTGGGCCCGGTCACGTGCTCGATCACCGAAGAGCAGAAGCAGAAATCGAATGCCTGATCGTCGAAAGGCAGCCGCTCGGTCTCCTGCAGCAGCACCGTCTTGAAACCGAAGCGCTCGCGCGCGGCTTTCAAATCATCCGCCGAGATATCGCAGACCGTGATGTTGGTATGGTACGGCAGGATCGCACGGATGTGCCGGCCGCTGCCGCCGCCCAGATCGAGGATCTTCGCATCCAGCGGCACGTTGACGGTGCGGATCAGGAATTCACCGCGCCGCCTGCGCGCCGCACTGGAAAATCGGGCTTGAATTGCCCTCAGCAATGTCCGTCTCCTGCCAGCGATTGACCTATCGCGCTCACTTGATGGCCTCGAAGAAGATCGACTCGTCCGGCCGGTTGTCGAGTTGGTCGATGTCGGGACAGACGCCCTCGCGATAGGCCCGCGTGTGGGTCTGCGAACAGCCCGCCGTACTGAACAACGCCGCGAGCGACGCGCGGGTAAAGCCCCAGTGATGCGCAAAGGCCGCCTCGCCGCGACGGTCGATCTCGAACACGCCCTTGAGGAACGCCTGCGGCGCGGTCGGATCATAGAGCGCGACGATCCGTTCCATATCAGGGACGACGATCCGGCATACTCCGCCTGGCGCCAGCACCCGCGCGATCTCGCGCGACAGCCGCTCGACCTCGTCGGGAAACAGGTGCTCGAAGACATGCGCGCTGAACACCGCCGAAAGGCTGCCATCCGCGAACGGGAGCGGCTTGGTCAGGTCCATATGACGGAGCCCGTCGAACCTGCCCTGGCGGTGCTCGGCATAGCGGGCATCACTGAGCAGGCCGGCAAGATGCAGCGCCCTGGCTGCGAACGGCAGCTTCGCGATCCACAGATGCATCGTGATGTCGGTGTTGATCCAACCCTCGATGCCGCAGTTGAAGGCACCGATATGCAGCTTCGGCAGCGAGCGGCTATGCGCGTCGTCGGTCATGACCGTTCCCGCACCGCGCTGGTCCACACCACGACGATCACCGACGCCGCGCTCGAGGCCGCCATCGCCGCAACGGCGCCCGTCACCTGCCAGGCCACGGCCGCCAGCGGCAGGACGCCACACAGCGCAACGAGGCCGGCGATCCGGCTCAGCATGAACCGTTGCGGCTTGCCGGTTGCGAACAGCGGCAATGCGAGGCCGAGCCACACCGCGTCGAGCCCCATCGCGACCGCCATCAGGCCGAGGCTGCCGACCCCGATCTCATAGCCTTGTCCGTGGATGACGAGCGCCAGAACCCGCTGACCGAACAGCACGATCGACGCACCATACGCGGCCGCGATCGATCCGAGCAGCACGGCATTTTCGCGCGCCGCGGCGGCAACCGCGCCACGCCTGCCGGCGCGCAGTTCGGCGGCGATTTCGGGCAGTCGAACCGAGAACATCGTCGCGCAGAATTGGCTCAACGGCGCGAACATCAGCAGCAGGATTCGAAGCGACGCACTGGCTTGCAGCCCGATCAGAACCTGTCTCTTATACACATCTAGATGTGTATAAGAGACAGATACGCGGCCGCGATCGATCCGAGCAGCACGGCATTTTCGCGCGCCGCGGCGGCAACCGCGCCACGCCTGCCGGCGCGCAGTTCGGCGGCGATTTCGGGCAGTCGAACCGAGAACATCGTCGCGCAGAATTGGCTCAACGGCGCGAACATCAGCAGCAGGATTCGAAGCGACGCACTGGCTTGCAGCCCGATCAGAACGCCGCAAACCGGGATCAAACCAATGCTGCCGATCCAGTAGGTCAGCGAGGTCGCCACGAACCACCGGCCGTTCCTGACCAGCCGTCGCAGCGAGCCACGAAAGATCCGACGTTGTGGCCATGCCAGCTCGCTCGCGTAGGCCAGCGACAGTCCGCCGGCGACCACAGCCGAGATCGCGATGCATGCCATCGCCGCGGCCGCGCCGGAGAGCCTGAGACCGATCATCAACCCAGCCGAAATCGCAAGCGCCGCGCAGTAGGCCAGCGATGACACTACGGCGCGTAGCAACCGCCCGTCGAGATAGCAAATGCGGCGGAACATGCTTTGCAAGCGAACGGCCGGGATCGCGAGCCCGGTCGCGATCATCAGTCCGCCCGCATCATTGCCAGCGGCGGCAACGACAGCGCCCGCGATCGCGAGCAGCAGGCCGAGCGTCCCTGAGACCAGCAACGCCGACAGATACAATCCGAGCCGGAGCTGCGGCCATTGCGATTTCGGAATGCGATGCGCGGTGGCTGGCAGACCGTCGTCGAACAGGCCGCGCAAGACCACCGCCTCGACCAGGATCGAGAACGACCACGCGACGCTGAACCGACCGAACGAATTGATATCGAGCACATTGGCCAGCACGATCGTCAGCACGAAGGCTGCGCCGCTGAGCAGCGCCTGGTCGAGCAGGCCGAGCCCGACATTGCCCCCTGCGCGCCGCAGCCAGCGCAACGGCCGGCGCAGCACACCGTCGCCCCCGGTTGCGGCGGCCACTCGGTCCGACCTGTCGGTCAATGTCGTCATGCTTCACTCGCACGCATGGCGAACACTCGCTGCGGCGCCTCCCGCAACCTGGCTTCCGGGCCGAAATAGCACCAGAAAACCAGCACGCAGCCGAAATAATTGTGCAGCAATTGGCTTGAGTCATTGGCTGACGCGATCACCACGAACAACAGCATCGCGAAGGGTGCTATCCAGTACATCCCCTGCCGCTCGAACGTGAAGACGATGGTGTTCCACAACGCCCGCGCCAGCAGCAGCACATAGAGCGCCCCGCCAAGCAGGCCGAACTGAAGAAAGGCGTCGAGATAGGAGTTCTCAAACGAGCCGAACTCGGTGTTCCAGGGCGCCATCCGCGTCAGCTCGTTCACAGGCGCGTTCGGCAGCTCGTTGAAGAACCCGGAAAACCCGTAGCCGAGCCAGGGATGCTGCCAGAAGAAGTGCGGCCAGACCGACCAGAGAAACGAACGTCCGGTCAGATTGTCGCTGCGGCCGACCAGACCATACAGCTCATCGCTTGGCACGACGTACACGACCAGCGCGAGCGCCGCGAGCCCGAGCCAGTAGATCGATGCCGCCCCCCTGCGGCCGAGCACCACCAGCAGCAACCCAAAGGTCACCGCGATCGTCGTCGTCATGCTGATCAGCGGCCCGGCCGAGCCGGCCGCGGCAAGCGCAACGCAATGGCAAGCCATCACGAGCAGCGACCAGCCGAATTGCCACCGCGGTCCGGCCAGCATGCGCACGAAGCAGATCAGTGCCATCAGCCCAAAAAAGGCGCCCGCGAGATTCTTGTGGCCGAAGACGCCCGCATAGGCCTGGGTCCCGAGCACCGTCGGTCGATGCAGCGGATCATAGTCCCATTGCGAGCCGATCACCGGAAACAGCAGGACGTGAACGACCAGCACCGCGATTCCGATCCGGAACAGCGTGTCGACGAGACGATCGACCGGGCAGCTGATCGCGATCCACGCCGCGAACAGCGTGGTCAGGAGATACATCGCGAACTTGACCGATGAACCGACGGCATCGGCACTCACTGCCAGCGACACGACCGCGACAGATACGAACGCCAGGTAGAGGTGCGAGTGCAGCAGCAGAACGCCGAAGCGCTTTCGATCGACCGCGACGTGCAATGTCAGCAGAACGTAGAGTAGCAGCCACGCGCCGCGGAACAGGGTGGATTCACCGGCCCTCTCTGCGAACGAGATGCCTTCGATGAAGTTAAACAGGAAATAGACGCAGCCGAGCACCATCACCAGATAGGCGTGCAGAAAGACGTCGATACGCGACAAATATCGGCCGATCATTGCGCGGCTTCCCGCATGACTGGCGCACCCAGGGCATGATCGACCGCGGCCATGAAACGCAGGGCCGCGTCCTCGAGCGCATTCCCTTGCACGCTTTGCCGGGCCCTCCGTGACATCCCAGTCCAGCGCGCGGGATCTTCCAGTATGGCCCGCGCCGCTTCGGCCCACGCCTGCTCGTCCAGCGCGCAGACATAGCCGTTGTCGCCGTCACGCACCAATTCGCCGGCGGCACCGACATGCGGCGACACCAGGCACGGGACCCCGCACTGCAACGCCTCGTTACACACCAGGCCCCACGGTTCCAGGAGCGACGGCAGCAACAGCAGCCGCGACTGCTGATAGACCCCAGATATCGCCTGCCACGGCACGTAGCTATCGTGCGCGACGTCGATGCCGGCAGCGCAAAGCCGCGCCAGCATGCGCCGCTCGGCCGCGCCGGACCCGACCACCCGGACGCTCAGCCCGGGCAAGGTCCGGCCGAGCGCGATCGCAACGTTCTCGAAGAAGATCGCATTCTTGGCATCGTCGTTGATGCGGGCGCACCACAGCAGGTGAAACGGCCGCTCGTCGAACGTCGGCACATCTTCCGGCGGCTCCCATGCCGGCACCAGCGGCACCACGAACAGATCGTCGTCGCGCACGCCCTCACCGCGAAAATAGTGCCTGCCCTTGTCGCTGCAGCACACCACCGCGTCGCAATGGCGCAACAGCCAGGGCCGCGCCAGACGATGATAGGCGGTATCGGGCATCGTCTCGCGCCAGCCATCGATGGTGAGCGCCAACGCCCTGCCGTTGGCGCGCGCCCAAGCCGCGCCGGCCAGCATCGAGGGATAGAGACCATTGACGAACAGCAGATCCGGCGCGAGCCCGCTCAAGGCACGCCCGACCCCGAAATTGACATGGGTATGACGCGACCGCGACAGCGGGATCGACAGGCCCGGCACGGTACGCGTGGTGTAACGCGGTTCGAACGATCCGGCCCAGGATCGATCGACCTCCTGCGCGGTGCAGGACAGCACGGCGAGATCCAGTCCACGTACGACCAGCTCATTGTAAAGCCGGTTGGTATAGGGTGTGATCATGTTGTTGAAGACGACCACGCGCGGTGCCATGGCTTAACGTTCCCGCGCCAACCCAGGCGCCGCGCCACGCCGGCAAAGTGCCCCGCAATGATAGGTTGCCAGCCGGGTCGCGAGCCCCGGGCCGAGCGCCAACAGCGTCTTGCGCACGATGCTCTTGGCGAGCCCCTTCGCCAGCGACGAATGAAATCCGTGCACCGGCAAACTGTGGTCATAGATGCCGAATCCCGAAACCTCGAGGCCGGCGGTCTCCAGCACCAGACGGAACGTATCAGGTGTGTAGAAATTGATGTGACCGATGTCGAGCGTCGATTGCAGCGCCCGGCGGTTGGTCCGCGCGTGCAGCTCGCACGGCACCTCAACATAGACAAAGCTCCGCGCGACCCGGGCGAGCTCGTGCAGGAATGCGCGCGGCTCCGGCACGTGTTCCAGCACGTGGCTGGCATAGACCAGATCGAACGATCCGTCGGCGAACGGAATTGTCGTGCCGTCATAGATCGACCAGTCAAACGGTGCCGCGGCCGCACCGTCGGTCTCCAGATTGGTCGCGGGATCGACGACATCGATGCCGGTAAAGTCGCGGCCGATGCCGATCGCGGACAGCCGCGCCAGCACCGCGCCGGTGCCGCAGCCGACCTCGAGCACATTGCCGACCGCGGCGGCCGACGCGCCGAGCAGGCCCGCGATGTGATCGGCCTTGTCGACCGCGCAGACGCGTCGCCAGCCGCGCTCGCGCGCCGGATAGACACCTTCATAATGCGCGTTGTGCTGTCCGACGCTGAATTCCATCGTCATGGTCTGGCTGTCGCCTCGGGTGTTTCACTCGGTGTAGCCGTATCGCCCATAGTGCGAATTGTAGTAATAGTTCTTGCCGCCATAACCGCTATAGCGGCTCATCGCAGCGATATCGGCCTTGTTAAGCACGACGCCGAGCAGGTTCTCGTTGACCGCGCGGGCGCTGCGCAGCGCGCGCTCGACCACCTGCACCTGGGTCTTGCCCCACTCCACGATGAAGATGAAGGAATCGACGAAGTGCGCGGTGGTGCGCACGTCGACCACCGGCGTGAGCGGCGGGAAATCGACGATCACGTAGTCGTACTGGCTGCGAGCCCGATCGATGAAGTCCTTCATCTGGTCGGAGGCCAGCACGTCATGCGAATGCGCGATGCGCGATCGCGTGGCGCCCGGCAGGAAGGCAAGCCCGGTCTCGGGATCGCGCCACACCGTGTCGTGCAGCGTCGCATTGTTCGACAGCACATCCAGGATGCCGCGCTCGGCGGTCGCGGCGACCTTGCGGCTGAGCGAGGGATTGCGCAGGTCGCAATCGACCAGAAGGACGCGCGCGCCGCTCTGGGCGACCAGCTGCGCGAACACGAAAGCCAATGTCGACTTGCCTTCATTCGGCAGCGCCGAGGTCAGGCCGAGAATCTTCGACGGTTTGGTGACGTTGAGGTCGGCGTTGACCTTGATCGAGCGGATCGCCTCGGAAAACCGCGAGAATGGCGCATCGATCGCAGCCCAAAGCACCGGCTCGTCGCCGCGCTGGATCGCACGCGGGCCGATCGGAAGACTGGGCCGGCCTGCCGCAACCGCGGCCCTGATCTGGCCCGGCGGCACGCGGGGAACGATGGCAACGCAATCGGTATCGAGGATCGCCTCGACCATGTCGGCGGTGCGGAACACCCGGTCGTACAGGTCGCGCAACACGCCGAGCCCGAGCCCGGCGATCAGGCCACCGAGTGTCGAGATCGCCAGCACGACCAAGGTCTGCGGGTGGCTTTTGCTGAGCGGGCGTGAGGCACGGGTGATCACCCGCGCCTCGCTGACCGGGAACGACTGCTGCTGCACATTCTCCATGTAGCGCTGCAGGAAATTGTCGTAGAGCGACCGATAGGTCTGCGCCGAGCTCTGCAGCTCGCGCAGCGTGACCTGCGCCTGATTGGTCGACTGTGACTGCGACACCGAGTCGTTGACCGCACGCTCGATCTCGTTCTGGCGCTGCAGGGCGATCGCATAGTCGCTCTTGTAGCTCTCCGCGAGCCGCTTCAGCTCGTCCATCATCGACGACTGGATCTCGCGCATCTGGTTGCGCAGATTGACCGCCGCCAGGTGGTTGTAGCCGTAGCGCGACGACCAGTCTGCCTCGCGGTTGGCAAGCTCGAGATATTGCGAGCGCAGCTTGGTGATGACCTGGTTGTTCAGGGTATCGGCAACCGTCGCATCCGGCGCGCCGGCCTTCACCACTGCCTCGATGCGGTCGAGCTTGGCCTTGGCGTCGGCGACCTGCGATTTCACCTGGACCAGCTGCGTGTTGAGCTCGCCGAGCTGCTGCTCGTCGAGCAGTTTGCCACTGGAGGTGACGATGTTGTTGGCCTTCTTGTAGTCGAGCACCGCGCGCTCGGCATTGGATGCCTGCGAGCGCAGCTCCTGGATACGATCCTGCAGCCAGACACTGGCGCGGCGCGTTGCCTGATATTTGGAATCGAGCTGATCGACGATATAGGCGTCGGCAACGGCATTGGCGATCTGCGCAGCGCGCTCGGGATCGAGCGAGCGGAAGCTGATCTCGATCACATAGGTCATACCGCGGCGACGGACGTCGAGCTGCTTCTGGAAGGTGCGGACCGCACGGCGGGTGCGGTCGAATTCGGAGAGCGGCGCGCGGCCTGTAAGCAGGCCTGACACGAAATCCAGCACCGCGCCTGCCGCGCCCGTCCTGGAGCCGACGAATTCGGGATCGTCGGCAAGCTTGAGGTCCCGGATCACCGCGAGCGCCACATTCTCCGACTTCAGGATCTCGACCTGGCTCTCGACCGCGGAGGAATCGACCGGCACGTCATTGACCGGCGATTGTTGCTGGATGACCTGGAATTTGCGCGTGTCGATGATCATCGTGGCCAGCGCGGTATAGCTTGGCGCCGCCGTCATCAGGTAGCAGACACCGCCGAGCAGGCAGAGCCCGGCGGTTCCGAGGATGATCCAGTACTGGCGCAGCAGGTAGGAGATGAAAGCGTCGAATGTTTCCGCGAGCGACGGCAGTTCGGCCGGGCGATTTCTCAGATCGAGAGACGGCGGAATCTGGTTGCGCTGAAGCATCTCGTCCTATCGCCGCGGCGACAGGATAGCCCCTGCCCTCGCGCGCTCCAATGATCCCGGGATACGTCGCGCTACCGTCACCGAAACACGTTGCTGCAAAGGGTTCGCCATCGACAATCGGAAGCCCGCTCAGGGAGTGACGGTTGAAATGGCTGTGGTGCCGATCGTCCAAGCGAGCCCGCACTGACCGCCAGTGGCTTGCGCCATCGCAGCGCCGCCCGGCGCCGCGAACGCCGACAGCACCGCCTTCCCCGACGCGTAAAAGCCTCCGGATCGCTCGAATGTGAACACGATGATCTCCCTGACGATCACTAACAGTTAGTTAGCACAGCCAGAGTTATCGTGCCAATTAAATACCTTCCCGGCCGCCGCCTGGGCGCGTCCGCCAGATCGACGTTAAGCGGCGGAGCAGGTGATAACATTGGCGCGGCCGCTGCATTCCCGGAGCGGACGGGCGCCGGCGGGCAACGCCCCGGCGAGGCCGCGACAACGCCGGTACGGCCGGTGATCCGGCGCGAGATGCGGATCACTGAATGGCGGTCTGCGCCGGCACCGCGAACTTGATCGAGTTGCGCAGCAGCGTCGCGTTGTAGGCGGCGACGATCGGATCGTTTACCGTCGCGGTCACCAGCCGGATATGCTGCATCACCTTGGCGTCCTCGACCGACGCCGCATTCGATGCATACAGGACGTCCTTGTTGCGCAGCTGGAAGCGCGTCGCCAGGAAGTAGCCCGCCGGATCGCGGAAGTTGATGTTGTACACGACCGGGATGATCGGCCCGGAATATTTGCCGACGTCGATGCCGAGCTTGGCGGCGACTTCCGGCAGTTCGCCGCGATAGACGAACACCGAGGCAGGATCGGCCGCGGCATCGTTCAGGCCGCCCGCCTTGGCGACCGCTTCGGCAAGCGATATCCGCCAGGCCTCGAAATTGAACTGGCCCTGCGCGCCCGAGGCGCCGAAGGCGACGAAGGTCTGCGGCTCGCGATAGACATAGATGGTGTCGCCGGGATGCGCGTAGATGTTGCTCTTGGGCTCGTAGACCAGCTGGCCGAACGGCACTGTTGTCCGCTTGCCGTCACGTTCGAGCATCACCCAGGTGTCGAAACCCTGCCCTTTCGGGCCGCCGGCGCGCGTGATCGCATCGAGCACGCGCTCGCCCGCGGCATTGGCGGGGAAACGGTTCGGCGTGTTGACCTCGCCGAGCACAGAGATCAGCGAGGTGCGCTGCTCGATCAGGGCGACGACGGCCTGCGGCTCGATCGCACGGTTTTTCAGCGCGTCGACGATCGAGCGTTGCACTTCGGTCGGAGTGCGGTTCTTGGCGCGGATCGCGCCCGCGTAAGGCACCGAAATGTTGCCATCGGTGTCGACGTTCTGGTTCGGCAGGGTGATGTAGTTGCCGGGACGCACACCGGCCTCGGCTGGTATGAACAGGCCGCCGGCCGCGGCCTCGAAGATCGTGACGCTGACGACATCGCCGATGCCGAAACGAATGTCCTTGGGTGGCGGGCCCTGGATGCCGCCGGCGAGCTGTGGCGCGAACGACGCCAGCACGTTCTCGACCTGCGGCGTGATCTTGACCATCGCATAGGGCAGGCTTTCCGGATCCCGCTGTCCGGCGAGGAGGTCCGAACTGGTAGGACCGTTGGTCGGCATATAATGGCAACCGCTGACCAATCCGGCAGCCGCAAGCAAAAACATGATCCGACTGAAATTCGAACGCGGCATCACTCTACTCCGGACGTGCCGTAACATATCGATGATCGCAGTCACAAGGTTCGGCGATAATGTTGCACTAATATCGATAGTGAATGTTAGAATGGTGCGGCAATTCGGCGACACCCGCGGCATCACAAGGCGTGAAGCAGCATTCCGGCTTTGATTTCGCGTAATATTCCGATTATCTCCGAATGAGATGGTTTGTGATAACTGACCGGGGGTTCGATGACCCGCATCACGGCACTGGCAATCGCAGCGGCAACCGCAGTGTCGCTGTCTGGCGCATATGCCGCGGAAATCGGCGTTTCCCGGGCGTCACACGCCGCCCGCATCGGCGATCACTGTCAACGCTTGCGGTATTGTCGTGGCGATCTCTGCCAAGGGAAACGGATCTGCTGGCACGGCTGTCCCGATCGCTATTCCTGCGCCCCGCTCTATGGCGCCTACGGCCCATATGGCGGTCGCGACTATTGGGCCGCTTACAGTTATGGCGATCTGCGCCCGTTCTGATCGCTAACAAATTAACAAATGGCCACCCGCTGGACGGCGACCGGCATTGGGTGACCGGTTCAAGACGACATCCCCGGTTAACCGCGGCTTAGGGGCCGCGGCCCGATAATGCCCGGGCACAGGGTTTCGTTATGTTGTTTGTTTTCCTCGGTAATTTGATCGGCGGCGGCGTTCTCGGGCTGCGCCTGCGCTGTCTGGTGCCGGTGGCGCTGGCGGAACTCGCGTTGCTGGCCACGGCTGACGCTTCGAGGCTGGAGATCGCGCTGCTGATGGTCACCGCCGTCGTGGCGCTGCAGTTCGGCTACCTCGCGAGCACGTTCGGGCCGCTGATCTGGTCCCGCCCGCTCGCCGCCGCCCCTGCCCTGCGCCACCCCGCATCGGTGCGGCACGCCAGGGCCGCGCATGGCGCGCTCCCGATTTCCGTTGACCTCGCGGCGAGCCCGGGGCATCCCGCTGCCTTGCGTTCACATCCCTCCCAGGACCCGCACCTCCCGTGTGGAACGTCACGGCTTTCATCTGCATCTTGATCGGAGCGTCGATTCCGGTTGGCTTGCTCGACGCCTCGCTCGCCACCGGCCTGGTCGGCGCCGCAGCGTCGCTCGGCCTGCTGGCGAGCCTGATCGCGATCCGGCCGGGTGAACTGGGCTTCCTCAAGACGGTTGCCGGCCCCGCCGTCGCGGCGGCGCTCGTGCCCACACTCTGGATCGTCCTGCAAATGCTTCCTTTGCCGAGCCTGGCGCATCCGGTGTGGAAGTTCGCCGGCGAAACGCTCGGCGCGCCGCTCAGCGGCAGCATCACGATCGATACCGGCGCCAGCCTCGGCGCAATGCTGCTCTCGCTGTCACTGCTTTCGGTCATGATCAGTGCCGCCGCGGTCGCGATCGACCGCAAGCGCGCCGATATGGTGGCCCGCACCATCGCCGCGACAGCGGTGGCTGCCGCGCTGGTGCTGTTGCTCCTGAGCGATCCGGTCAAAGCCTGGCCCGGCGCCGCCGCGCCCGG
>BFBZ01000037.1_pt54 | contig 17869 bp, 16 predicted proteins | sample 1888401 | NCBI WGS metagenome assembly BFBZ01 (sample SAMD00112614, study PRJDB3348) | symbiont metagenome | host: Chara braunii | reverse complement strand
CATTGCCGACATGCTTCAGCTTGCCGGTCTTGCCGTCGATCGCGAACGTCACCGCCGTGAACGGCTCCGATCGCACGCCGGCGAACAGAAAGCGATGATCAGGGCTGACCGCCATCGGCGTCGACGCGCCCGGCTTCTCGATGCCCGGAAACGCGGTCTTTTCGACCAGCGTCAGCTCGCCCTTCTTGGGATCGATCGAGAACACGTAGATCTCATTGCTGCCGGCGTTGCCGACATAGGCGAATGTTTTCGCTGCTACCGGCTCGCTGGATACCGCCGCGGCCATCAAAATAATCGGCAGAACAACAGACCGCCCTCCTGAAAAAACCATGACATGCTCCCGTACCATGTTTGATCCGCAACTTGTTGGCCGTTGCGGGGCGGCATACTGCGTCGCCGGGCGCGTCTTGTCGAGAAGTCATCGTACAAGCTGACAAGTTTTAAAACGGGCAAAAAAAGACCGGCGCAAACCGCCGGTCCTGGCCGTCTCTATTGCAACGCAGCAAGCGCTGGGATCAGCCGGCCTTCCGCGCCAGATGGCGGAACATGTGGCTGCGCGCTTCGTCGTCCATCTCCGCCTTGAAGGTGTGCTTGTCCTTCACGGCAATCGCCCGCGCCGCCGCGGGGCGAGCGCTGATCTCGTCGACCAGCCGCTTGAGATTCGGATACTTGCCCCAGTGCTCCTCGCCGATCACGAACGGCACCATCCGCGCCCATCCCCACACATCCATGTCGACGATGGTGTAGGTCTCGCCGACCATGTAATTCCGGCCGGCCAGCCGCTGGTTCAGCACCTCGAAATGCCGCTGCGCTTCGAACATATAGCGGTTCATCGCATAGGCGAGCTTCTCCGGCGCGAAATGCCGGAAGTGCACCGCCTGCCCGGAATAAGGACCGACGCCGGTCGCGGCGAACATCAGCCAGGACAGGAACTCACCACGCATCACCGGCGTGTCCGGCGGCAGGAACTTCCCGGTCTTTTCGGCGAGATACAGCAGGATGGCGTTGCTGTCGAAAATCACCGCGTCGCCGTCGACGATCGCGGGAACCTTGGAATTCGGATTGACCTTGAGATAGTCCGGCTTGAACCTGTCTCTTATACACATCTAGATGTGTATAAGAGACAGATGTAGTGCAGCGTTTTCGCGCCCAGCGACTTCGCGGCGACATCCGCCCCGACCCGCACGGTCTGGAAGTAGGGATTGGTCTGGTTCTTGGTAAACACCGCGATGGTTTCGCCGTCGGCGAACGCGCCTGTCGTGAATGCCGCTGAGGCCAGCATGGTAACCCCGAAACCCGCGGCCCTGATGGAAGTCGATGTGGTCATGTCTGCGTCCCCTCTTCTGGTCTTGTTTGATGTTGCGGTGAAAATCATTGCGTGCGGCGCCGGGTTTTCATGTCGAGCCACACCGCAAGGATGACGATGACGCCGGTGACCAGCGGCTGCCAGCTGGCGCTGACCTGCAGCAGGTTCATGCCGTTGAGCACCAGTGTCAGAATGAGCGCGCCGACGAAGGTGCCGAACACCGTGCCGATGCCGCCGAACAGCGAGGTGCCGCCGATCAGCACCGCGGCGATCGCCGGCAGCGTCAGGCTTTCGCCGATGTCGGCCTCCGCCGAGTTGAGGCGGGCCAGAAAGATGATCGAGGCGAGACCCGCCATCAGGCCCGACATCACATAGACCAGGATCAGCCGGCGCGAGACCGGAATGCCCGACAGCCGTGCGGCCACCGGATTGGCGCCGATGGCATAGATCTCCTGGCCCCAGGTGGTGCGCTGCGCGAAGACGGTGCCGATCGCCAGGAAGATCAGCAGCAGATAGACCGGGATCGGCATGCCCAGAAAGTAACCGCTGCCGATCTGGCGGAAACCCGGCGGAAAGCCATGAACGGTGTCGCCGGCCATGTACCAGTAGGTCAGGCCGTTCAGCACCCACAGCATGCCATAGGTGGCGATGAAGGAGGGAATCCGCAGCGCCGTCACCATCACCCCGTTCAGGAGCCCGATGATGCCGCCGGCCGCAAGACCGGCGAGCACCCCCAAAGCCGGCGATCCGGTCTGGTGGATCACGGTGCCGGCCAGGCAGGCGGACAGCCCCACATTGGCGCCGACGGAGAGATCGAGCCCGGCGGTGAGCACCACCAGCGTCAGGCCGGAGGCGATGAAGAACATCAGGCTCGCCTGCCGCAGCACGTTGAGGATGTTGTTGACGCTGAGGAACGAGTCGCTCAGCAACGACAGCGCGACACAGATCAGAAATGCCGCGAGCAGCCGGTAGAACACCTGGATCACATCATCAGACAGGAAGGTGCGCGGCGGCATCAGGGCCTGCTTGGTGGAGGTCGATTTCGATACGTCGGTCATGACCGGCTCCGCAATCCATCGACAAACAGGGCCACGATGACCAGGACGCCGACACTGGCGACCTGGACCGACGACGGCAGCGCCATCAGATTGAGCCCGTTGCGCAGCACACCGACCGCGATGACACCGAGCGCGGTGCCCAGCAGCCAGCCATTGCCGCGCTCGAACGACGTGCCACCCACCGCCACCGCCGCGATCGCATCGAACTCGAGGCCGAGCCCCGCGGTCGGATGCCCGGAGTTCATCCGCGCGGTCATCAGCAGGCCCGCGATGCCGGCCATCGCGCCGCCGATCGCATACACCATGATCAGCAGCCGGCCGGGCGAACGGCCCGCATAACGCAGCGCCTCGCGATTGCCGCCGAGCGCGAAAATGTAGGTGCCGAAGCGGGTGTGATAAAGCAGCCCATGGAACGCGAGATACGCGATCAGCGCCACCACGATCGGCACCGGCACGCCAACAACGACGCCCGAATAGATGCCGCGGACGCTGGCGGGAATGCCGACCACGCTCTGGCCGTCGCTGACGATCAGCGACAAGCCCTGCGCCATGCCGAGCGTGCCCAGCGTCGCCACGAACGGCGGAATGCCGACAATCGCCACCAGCCAGCCGTTGGCAACTCCGAACACCAGGCCCACCAGAACTCCCGCTCCCAGCCCCAACAGCATCGATTTGGTGGCCACAGCCACGATGGCGACGACCAGCGAGGTGAGTGTCAGCACCGCGCCCATCGAGAGGTCGAGCCCTTCGGTCATGATGATCAGCGTCATCGGCAGCGCCAGCAGCAGCAGGATGGTCGATTGCACCAGCACGTTGGAGATGTTGGGCACCGACAGGAACCCGGGTGCGATGGCGCCGAAGATCGCGACCAGCAGCACCAGCATGACGGCGACACCGGGAATCCGCTGCAGCGGATTGCTGGAGACGGCAATGACATCCTCACGCATGGTGCATCCCCAGTCTCACGATGTTTTCCTCGGTCAGCTCAGAGCGCGACAGTTCACCCGCGATCCGGCCGTCGCGCATGACATAGGCGCGGTCGCAGACATGGCAGATCTCGGCCTGTTCCGACGAGATCATCAGCGCGGCGGCTCCCTCCGCCACCAGGCGATCAATCAGCGCGAAGATCTCGGATTTCGCGCCGACATCGATGCCGCGGGTCGGCTCGTCGAAAATGAAAAGCTTGGCGCCGGCGGCGAGCCACTTGCCGATCACCACCTTCTGCTGGTTGCCGCCGGACAACAGACCCACGGTCTGCTTGGAGGTCGGCGTGGCGATCCGCAATTGCTGCACCAGGCCATCGGCGACCCGTTGCGCCCGTCCCCGATCGAACAGACCGCTCGGAAACAGCTTGCGCAGCGCCGAGACGACGAGATTGTCGCCGACCGAACGCAACAGCGCCAAGCCCTCCGCCTTGCGGCTTTCCGGGATCAGCGCCAGACCGAGCCGCGCCGCTTCATCGGGGCCGCCGGACTTTTCCCTGCCCTCGAACACGATCTGTCCGGCGGAGGCCTTGTCGGCGCCGAAGATCGCCCGTACCACCTCGGTGCGGCCCGATCCGACAAGGCCGCACAGCCCGACGATCTCGCCGGCCCGCACCGTCAGATTGATGTCCTCGATGCCGCTGGCCGCCGACAAGCCCTTGACCTCGAGCACCACCTTGCCGGGGGTCTGGGCGAAGTTGCGGGGATAGCTCATGTCGACGGTGCGGCCGACCATCATCCGCACCAGCTGGTCCGGCGACGCATCGCCGGGGCGCACCTCGTCGATCCGCCGGCCGTCACGCAGCACGGTGATGCGATCGCCCATGGCGAACACTTCCGCCATGCGATGGGAGATGTAGAGGATCGCCGCACCCTCGCGCCTGAGCGTACCGACCAGCTCGAGCAGCCGGCCGGCATCGCGCTCGTCGAGCGCCGCGGTCGGCTCGTCCATCACCAGGATGCGGGCGTTCTGGCTGATCGCCTTGGCGATCTCCACCATCTGCTGCTGCGCCACGCCGAGCTTTTCCACCTTGATCGACGGATCGATCTCGAAGCCGATCATCTGCAGGATTTTTCGGGCATCGCTCAGAATGCGGCGGCGGTCGATGCTGCCGGGAATCCGCCCCGCGGGCTCACGGCCCAGAAAGATGTTCTGGGCGATATCGAGATAGGGAACCAGCGAGAATTCCTGGAAGATCACGGCAATGCCGAGCTTTTGCGCATCCGCGGCCGACGCGATCTCGACCCTGTCGCCTTTGTAATAGAATTCGCCACGATCGGCGCGGTAGGCGCCGCAGAGCACCTTCATCAGGCTGGATTTGCCGGCGCCGTTCTCCCCGAGCAGCATATGGACTTCACCCGGCCAGACCGCGAACGACACATCGTCCAGCGCCTTGACGCCTGGAAACTCCTTGCAGATGCCGCGCAGCTCGAACAGCGGGGCCACCGCCGGCGTTGCGCGCACCGTCGCGTCGGTTTGCAGCGCAGCGCTCATGACCGGACCTCCGGCACGGCGCGAAAGATCTTGCCGGGGTTCATCAATCCTTTTGGATCCAGCGCCGCCTTGATGCTGCGCATGACATCGACGGCCTCGCCGAGTTCGTCTTCAAGGAAATTGATCTTGCCCATCCCGATGCCGTGTTCGCCGGTGCAGGTGCCTTCCATGGCGATGGCACGCGCGACCAGGCGCGCATGCAGCGCCTTGGCCCGTGCCACCTCGTCGGCATTATTGGGATCGATCAGGATCAGCATATGGAAGTTGCCGTCGCCGACATGACCGACGATCGGCGCGATCAGTCCGTTGGCCTCGACATCCCCGCGGGTCTCGACCAGGCATTCCGCGAGCCGCGAAATCGGTACGCAGACGTCGGTGATCATGGCTCGCGCGCCCGGCTTCAGACTCAATCCGGCGTAGAGCGTGTTGTCGCGGGCATGCCACAGCCGCGTCCGTTCTTCCGCCGCCCGCGCCCATTCGAAACCGAGGCCGCCATGCTCCGCGGCGATGGCCTGCGCGAATTCCGCCTGCTCGGCCACACCGGCATCGGTGCCATGGAACTCGAAGAACAGCGTCGGCGCCTCGCGGTAGCCGAGTTTGGCGTAGCCATTGATGCCGCGCATCATGACATCGTCGAGCAGCTCGACCCGGGCCACCGGAATGCCGGACTGGATGATCTCGATCGCGGTCTCGACCGCATCGTGGAGGGTCGGGAAACTGCACACCGCCGACGAGATCGCCTGCGGCCACGGATGCAGTTTCAGGGTGATCTCGGTGATGACGCCGAGCGTCCCCTCGGAGCCGACGAACAGCCGGGTCAGGTCGTAACCGGCGGAGGACTTTCTTGCGCGGCGGGCGGTGCGGATGATCCGTCCATCGGCCAGCACCACCTCGAGCGCCATCACATTGTCCTTCATGGTGCCGTAACGCACCGCCATGGTGCCCGACGCGCGGGTGGACGCCATGCCGCCGATCGACGCATCGGCGCCCGGATCAATCGGAAAGAACAGTCCGGTGTCGCGCAGCTGCGCATTGAGCTGCTTGCGGGTGATGCCGGGCTGCACCACGACATCCATGTCCTTGTCGTGCACCGCCAGGATATTGTTCATCCGTGAAAAGTCGAAACACAGTCCGCCGTCGACGGCAGCGGCATTGCCTTCCAGCGATGTCCCCGCGCCGAACGGCACCACCGGCATGCCAAGGCCGGTGCAGAGTTTGACGATCTCGGCCACCTCCCGAGTGGTTTCCGGAAACACCACGACGTCCGGCGGACGGCTGGCGTGATAAGCCTCGCTGCGGCCGTGCTCGTCGAGCACGCCGCGCGCGGTCGTCGCCCGCGGTCCGACCATCTCCGCCAGACGATCGACAATCCTCGCCGTGTTGATCGGCAGTCCCATCCTCACATCCCCTCACAAGTCGCAGTGCCGGACTCTTGTCGGTCCGTTGCCCTAGTACCGCCGATCTGAAGTTCCTGCACCAGTTGCCGCAAACTCATCCCAGGAACTTCAGATCGAAAAGCGGTACTAGAATCATAAAGTTGCTAGTGCCCCTGATGCATCCGAAGTTCGTGTCAGAGACTGCTGCGATGTATCACGAACTTCGGATGCGGGGCACTAGTCGTCGTTGCTGACGCCGCGCGAGGTTTAAGCCGCGCGGCCCGCCGCAGCCGGCTTCAAACCGAAATCGTAGTTCAAGTGATAAAACGGCACGTTCATCTGCCAGCCGTCGACCGCCGGCCCCGGCCCCTTCGCCTTGTATTCCCGGACCAGGCTGTCCTTGACCCCGAACACCACGTCGGAGTCCAGATACTTGTCGCCGGCTTCGAACACATGTGTCACCAGAGTCTCGTAACCCGGCGCCGCAATCATGAAATGCACATGCGCCGGTCGCCAGGGATGGCGCCCCTGGGCCTCCAGCATCTGGCCGACCGGACCGTCATGGGGCACCGGATAGGCCGCGGGCTTGATCGACCAGAAGGTGAAGGCGCCGTTATCGTCGGCGTGGAAGCGGGCCCGCATCGCCAGATGGCCGATGTCGTCGAGCTGCTGCACGTCGTAGTAACCGTCATTGTCGGAGTGCCAGACGTCGATGGTGGCCCCCGGAATCGGCGTCCCGTCGGGAGCCGCAACCGTGCCGGTGACGATCAGGGGATCTCCCTTCATGCCGCCGGAGATATCCTCGCCAAGCGCCTTTTCCGGCGCCGCCTGCACGAAGAACGGACCGAGCACCGTGGTCTCGGTCGCGCCTTCCGGCATCGGATGGTTGATCGCGTCCACGAGCATCGAAACCCCGAGGGTATCCGACAGCAATATGAACTCCTGGCGCTTGTCGTCGCACATGTGCCCGGTGCGGGTCAGGAAATCGATACCCTGCTCCCACTCCTTCTGGGTGGGTCGCACCTCGCGCACGAATGCGTGCAGATGCCGCACCAGTGCTTCGCTGATCTGCTTGATGCGCGGATCGGCGGCATCCTTGATCCGCTCGAGCACGGCATCGGTAATGGTGTTCTCATTGAAGTTGCGCATCGGATCCTCCGGGTATCAGAGTTTCGGCAATCACAGCTCGGGTTCGGCAAGGCCTGACAGGCGCTCGACATGGCGCACGGTGGCGATGAAATCGCTTTCGCCGTCGCCCTGGGCGACCAGCGAGCCATAGGTCTCGCGCACCTGCGCGGCAAGCTGCAGCGGCACGCCGACGCTGTGGCCGGCCGAGAGGATCAAATCGAGATCCTTGGCCATCTGCCGGCATGAAAATGTCGAGTCGAAGTCGCGCGTGCGCATCGGCGCGGTCTTGTATTTCACCATCGGGGACGCGACGGCGCTGTCGTCGAGCACCTTCAGGATGTCCTGCCAGGCAATGCCGCCCTTGCGCGCCAGCGCCAGGCTTTCCGCCATCATGCCGGCCGACACCGCGATCATCAGGTTGACCGCAAGTTTGGCAAAGCGGGCCTCCTCGGCCTCCCCCAGATAGGTCTGCGCCCGGGTGAAGGTCTCGAACAGCGGCTTGACCGCCTCGTACGCGGCCTTCGGACCGGACACGAAGCAGGTCAGCGCACCGGTGTGGGCGATGCTGGCGTTACCGGACACCGGAGCCCGCAGATAGGCAATGTCGCGCGTGAGCGCCGCCGCCGCCACGTCCGCCGAAATCTCGGCGCTGACGGTGCTGGTTTCGATCAGCACCGATCCGGCGGCCATGGTCTGCAGCAAGCCTTGCGGCGCGAGAGCGGTCGCGCGCAGCGCAGCGTCGTCCGGCAACGAGGTAAAGACCACGGACTTGCCGGCGACCGCTTCAGTGGCAGACGCCGCGGCACGAATGCCCTGTTCGCCCGCGGCCGTGAGCCGGCTACGGTTGGGATCGAACGCCGTCACGTCGTGACCGGCTTTCACGATCAGCGCCGCCATCGGCAGCCCCATCTTGCCGACCCCGATCCAGGCGATGCTGTTTTTGTGTTGTGTCATTCTTTATGCCGCTTGTTGTCGTTCGATATCGCGGACCAGGCGCTGGCCCGAGAGCGTCAGTTGGCGTTTCTTGTCGTCGAGGCCGCCGGTCAGCAGGCGGCCATGCCGCTTCTTCCAGATCCCGTTGATCATCACGGCTTCGATATTCGCGAGGCTGGTCTGCATCACCACGGTCGACACGGGGTCGTGCACCGGGCACAGATTCAATTTGTCGGCGTCGATCACCACAAGGTCCGCAAGCTTGCCGGGGGCGAGCGAGCCGATCTCGGCTTCACGCCGGAGCATGCGCGCACCCTCGATGGTGATCCACCGCAGCGCTTCGCGGACTGGAATCGTGGTGGTGGCCGGAATGGTGCCGCTGGTCCGGCGCACCTCCACATTGTCCAGCGCCCGCTGGGTCGACAGCGCCACCCGGGCGACGCCGAACAGATCGCCTGCTAGCACGGATTCGAGGTCGATGCCGATCGACGGACGGGTGCCGAGCTTCAGCAGGCGTCCAGTGATCGGGAAACCGTGCCCCTGGATCATTTCGTTTTCCGGCGTGACCGAAAACGACACGCCGAGATCAACGAAGCGGCGCAGCAGCTCGTCCGACAGATCGTTGCCATGCACGATGTTGATGCCCGGTCCAACCAGGCCGGCTTCGATCAGCTTCTCCCAGCCGCCGGGGGTCTTGGCCGGACCGCCGCCCTGGTGCATGGAGGCAACCAGCCCGAGTTCGCGCGCCAGGTGAAAATCCTGCAGCGACACATCCAGGGTCGAATAATGCGGGCCGAGAATCGCCAGCCCTAAGGTCACCAGGCCGTTGCGATCCGACAATGCTCCAGACAGCAGCCGTTCGACCTCGCGGCGCGGATGCGGCACTTCGGAGAAATGCGGCTCGCCCGGCTTCGGTTCGGGTTTCGGCGATCCGTGAAAGAACGCGGCGCGGATGCCGCTCTCAAGCAGGCCGCGCACGGCAGCGTCGGTGTGCGCCGGCGTCGGGTTGTTGTGGCACCAGTCGACCAGTGTCGTGGTCCCGACATTGATCTGGTTCAGCGCCCCCATCAGGGTCGCGATATGAATGTCGTCCGGCTGGAACAGCGTGGCGAGACCGGCGTGCATGCGCCGGAAATACTCCAGCAGCGTCCAGTTCGCGGCATAGCCGCGCAGCGCCGTCTGCCAGGTGTGCATGTGCGCATTGATCAGGCCGGGAATGACAATGCGGCCACGGCCATCGACGATGTCGGCGTCGGTCGCCTCGATATTCGGACGCAGATCGACGATCCGGTTGCCCTCGACCAGCAGATCGGCACCGGCGAGATCGCCGAGGCGATCGTCCATGGTGACGATTGTGGCCGACCGGATCAGGGTGCGTGACATCTATTCATCCCGCCAGAGGCACGGTGACGGGCGCGTCACCGGCCCAGGCCCGTGCAATCAGATCGCGGATCGCGCCACGCTCCAGCGGACGCGGATTCCAGTAGGCATTGGTGACGGCGAGTTCGGCGGCCTTCTCGATGCCGGCCTCGGGCATCCCGATGTCCTTCAGCGCAAGCCTGGCGTGAAGGTTGCGCGCCAGATCGTAGAGGCCCTGCGCCGCATCCGCGGCACCGAGCGCCCGCGCGATACGGGCTGCGACGTCGGGCACCGCCGGGGCGTTGTAGGCCATGGCATGCGGCAGCACGATTGTATGGGTTTCCGCGTGCGGCAGGTCGAACGTACCGCCCAGCGTATGGCAGAGCTTGTGATGCAGCGCCATGCCGACCGCGCCGAGACACGTGCCGGCAAGCCAGGCGCCGTACAGTGCGCCGGAACGCGCCTCGCGATCGTCGGGCTTGCTCATGATGACCGGCAACGAGGTCGCCAGCACGCGGATCGCCTCTTCGGCCATCAGCGAAATGATCGGATTGCGGTCGCGGGCGTAAAGCGCCTCGACCGCATGCGCAATGGCGTTCATGCCGGAGGTCGCGGTCATTCCCGGTGGCAGCGACATCGTCAGGTCGACATCATAGACCACGGTCTCGGGCAGGATCTTCGGGCTCGACTGCGTGGTCTTCAGGCCGCTGCGGGTTTCCCCCAGGATCGGCGTCATCTCGGAGCCGGCATAGCTCGTCGGCACAACGACTTGCGGCAAATCGGTGCGCAGCGCGATGGCCTTGCCGAGCCCGGTGGTGGATCCGCCACCGACCGCAACCACGCCGTCGGCATTGAGCGCCTTCACCAGCGCCATGGCCTTCTCGGTGACATCGACCGGCGTGTGCATGGTGGCGCCGGAGAACACACCAGCCGCCCGCGCGCCGAGCAGCGCCGCGATCTCCTGTCCCTGTTTTTCCTGGGGCGGCGTGGTCAGCACCAAGGCCCGCGTCATCGACAGACGTTCGAGCTCCGCCGGCAGATTCGCCAGCGTACCGACACCGAAGACCACCCGCATGGGTGCCGTTTGATAGACGAAGCTGTCCATCGCCCACTCCTCGCTTACGCTTGCATTATGCACAGCACCGATCGAACGATGCGTGCTTTTTTCGCGCATGATCATGCCGCAACAGCGAGATGGCCTCGCAGAACGGCGGCGTCACGTTTCCCTGCTGCACTGTTAGATTTCATGCACACGTTTGTCAACGCGGATTTTCAAGGGTTTTTGTCACCGGCGGCAGACCACAACGCATTCGGCTTTCCAAGCCCCATTTTCGAAACCTTGTGTTTCATCGTTTATCAGCCGGCTGAACCATCGCGTGCCATTGCGCGAGAGTTCAGCTAGGTTCACGGATAGAGACTCAACGAGATGCTGAATGGTTCGAAAGACACCATCGAAGTTCCCTCCGCCCGAACGCACCGCGCGCGTCACCATCATCGATGTGGCGAAGCGCGCCGGTGTGCACTGGTCCACGGTGTCGCGGGCGCTCAATCCTGAAAAACGACACCTGATCTCGCCGGAAATGATCGAACGGGTCGAGGCCTGCGTAAAAGAGCTCGGTTATCGCGCCAACGCGCTGGCGTCGGGCCTGCGCACGCAGCGCTCGCGCACCATCGGCGTGATCGTGTCGCATCTCGGCGATCCGATTCATCCCCCGATCGTCCGTGCCATCGAGGACCGTTTTGCCGAAATCGGCTATGTGACCATCGTCGGCAACACCGACAACTATCCCGGCCGTCAGGCGGCGCTGATCGAACGCTTCATCCGCCAGGGGGTGGAGGGCCTCGCGATCGCGACGTTCGCGCGCAACGATCCGGATGTCGATGTCTGTGTCGAAGCCAGCATTCCGACCGTCTCGGTGTTTCGCGACGCCGAATCCGACCTGATCCCCAGCATCCGGGTCGACGACGTCAAGGCGATGGAGCTCGTGGTCCAGCACCTTGTCGATTACGGGCATCGCCGCATTGCCCATATCGCCGGCCCGCAGAACGTGTCGACCGGCTATTACCGCTACCGCGGCTTCCGGCGCGCCTGTCGCGCACTGGCCAAGGACGGTGTTGCGCCATCGGTGGTGTTCGCCGCCGAGTTCACGGTGGAAGACGGCGAAACCGCATGCGCCCAGTTGCTGCATGACAACCCCGACATCACGGCGATTTCGGCGGCCAACGACATGCTTGCAGTCGGGGCGCTGCGCCACCTTCAGGCCAGCAAGATCCGCTGCCCCGCGGACATCTCGATTGTCGGCATGAACAACATGCAGTTCATGGATGCAATCGCGCCGGCGCTCACCACAATCCACACCCCGACCACCGAGCTTGGCGTACGCGCCGCGACACTGCTGATTTCCATGATCAACGAAATCCCGATCGAGACCAATCGCATCGTGCTGAAGCCGGAACTCGTGGTGCGCGACTCCGTCGCCCGAATTCGCAGCACGGTTCGCAGCGAGGAGGATCTGGCGCCGTCGTAGCGCTCGATGAAACCAATGTGGTGAGCATTCTGCCGTCATGGCCGGGCTTGTCCCGGCCATCCACGTCTTTCTTTGCTGAATTGCCGTTAAGACGTGGATGCCCGGCACAAGGCCGGGCATGACGGTTGTGGGTGGAGAAACGCCTCGAACCTGACGCTTCTCCGAACCGCCTAAGCCAGTTCTTCCAACAACTTCTGCACCACCTTGCGCTCGCTGTCCGTCAGCGCCGCCTGCGGCGGCACGGGATCGCCGACATCGTAGCCCTGGATGGTCAGACCGGCCTTGATGCAGGCGGCGAGATTGAAGCGCGCGAAGGCCTCGTTGATGCGCCAGAGCTTGCGCTGCAACACCAGTGCCTGATCCCAGCGCCCCGCCTTGCAGAGATCATAGAGCGCGACGCTCTGCTGCGGCACGATGCAGGCGGGCCCCGCCATCCAGCCCACGCCGCCGATCAGCATCACCGCCGAAGGGATGTGCGCGGATGCGGCGAACACTCGGAGATCATCGCCGCAGCGATTGAGGATCGACAGCAGCCGGCCGGTGTTGGTGGATGCATCCTTGATGTAGCCGATGCGCGGGTGCTTCGCGAGCCGCCCAATCACGTCCAGCGTCAGGTCCGAGCGCTGGAACTGCGGATTGGTGTACATCACCACCGGAATGTCGACCGCATCCGCAATGGCGCGGAAATAGCTTTCGACCTGGGCGTCGCTCACCGGAAAATACGCCTCCAGGATCGCCAGGATGCCGCCGGCGCCGAGCCGCTGGTAGGATTTCGCCTGGGCCACGGCATCCGCCGTCGAGGTGGAGGCCACGCCGGCCACCACCGGAACGCGGCCGCCTGCCGCCTCGATCGCGGTCTTCACCACAGCGGTGCGCTGCGCGGCATTGAGATAGGCGAATTCGCCGGTCGACCCCAGCGGCGTCAGGCCATGCACCCCCGCCTTGATCAGATCGTCACACAGCCGCCCCAGCACATCGGTCCGGATATGCCCGCTGCCGTCGATCGGCGATACCAGATAGGGAAAGACGCCGTGGAATTCCGTCGCACTCGACATGCCGTCCTCAAAGCTGCAAATTGGATCGAACCCGGTTATACACCAAACGATCGCTGTCCATTCCCCTCCTAAGGTCGCACGTGGTGCGCATCGCCGTTGTTCGTCGCACATCACGCCACCAACGAGATCGCGTTTTGACTCGGAATTGATTTTCGTCTTTCCAGTCCTTCAGCCGACAACGACCCGCAACAGGATGCCTGCCATGACCCCACTCTCCCCTGAGACCCGCGACCGCCTGATGGTGGTGTCGACCGCAACACTCGCCACCATCCTGTTCAAGCGCGGGCTACGCAGCCAGTTCATCCAGGGCGTTCCGCGGCTCTCAAGCAAGCCGCTGAAGATGGTCGGCCCCGCCTTCACGCTGCGCTACATCCCGGCCCGTGAAGACATCGACACCATCGAGGTGTTCCGCAATCCCGATCACCCGCAGCGCAAGGCGATCGAGACCGTGCCGGCCGGCCATGTGCTGGTGATGGATTGCCGGGGCGACCATTCCGCGGCGTCCGCCGGTGGCATCCTCGCCACCCGCGCCATGATCCGTGGCTGTCTCTTATACACATCTAGATGTGTATAAGAGACAGCACTGAAGCGGTTCAAGGCGACGCTGGGGGACACGGGATCGGGGTCGGGGGTGATTTGAATTGATGCCGTCATTCCGGGGCGTCGCGCAGCGACGAACCCGAAATCTCGAGGTTGCCGCCTGCCGCGCGTTCGAGATTCCGGATCGCCGCTGCGCGGCGTCCGGAATGACCACCAAAAACCGACTGCCTTAGCCGCTATTCCTCAACCCCGCCGAAATCCCGTTGATGGTGATCTGCACGCCGCGCAGCACCTGTTCGTCGGCACTCTCCGCACGATGCGCCTTCAGCAGTTCGACCTGGGTGTGATTGAGCGGGTCGAGATAGGGAAAACGATTGCGGATCGAGCGTTCCAGCAGCGGATTGCCTTGCAGCAGGCGGTCCTGCTCCATGATCTGCAGCAAGAGCCGGATCGAGGTCTGCCACTCGGCACGGATGCGCTGGAAGATGGTGTCGCGCAGCTTTGTGTCGGTGACGAGCTCCGCATAACGCGAGGCGATGGCGATGCTGCTCTTCGAGAGCACCATGTCCATGTTCGACAACAGCGTGCGGAAGAATGGCCACTCGCGATAGAGCTCCTGCAGCAGTTCGATGCCCTTGTCGGGATGCTGCTTGATCCAGGTTTCCACCGCCGTGCCGAAGCCGAACCAGCCCGGCAGCATCAGGCGGCATTGCGCCCAGCTGAACACCCAGGGAATCGCACGCAGGTCTTCGATGCGGCGGGTCTGCTTGCGCGACGCCGGCCGGCTGCCGATGTTCAGCCCCGAGATTTCCGAGATCACTGTCGATTCCCAAAAATAGTCGGTGAAGCCTTCGGTCTCGTAGACCAGGTTGCGGTAGGCCGCGAACGCCAGCGACGACAGCTCTTCCATCGCCACGAGATAGTCTTCCCGGGGCGCCGCCTGCTGCGGCTGGATCAGGCTGGCCTCCAGCGTGGCCGCGACCAGAATCTCCAGATTGCGGCGGCCGACTTCCGCGTTGGAGTACTTGCTGGAGATGATTTCGCCCTGCTCGGTGATACGGATCTGGCCGTTCACGGCGCCGCCCGGCTGCGCAATGATGGCGTCGTAGCTCGGACCGCCGCCGCGGCCGACCGAGCCGCCGCGGCCGTGAAACAGCCGGAGACGCACGCCGTGGCGCTTGAACACCTCGATGAGGCTGATCTCGGCCTTGTAGAGCTCCCATCCGGAGGTGACGAAGCCACCATCCTTGTTGCTGTCGGAATAGCCGAGCATGACCTCCTGGACGCCGCCACGGCTGTCGACCAGCCGCCGGTAGGCGGGCAGCGACAGCAGCCGATCCATGATCCCGGCGCAGTGCTGCAAATCCCTGATGGTTTCGAACAGCGGCACAACATTGATGCGGCTTAGGCCCGAGGGGTCGATGACGCCGGATTCCTTCAGCAGCACGGCGATCTCCAGCAGATCGGAGACGCCCTCGGTCATCGAGACGATGCACTGGCTGATGGCTTTCTCGCCGAGCAAAGCCTGGGTGTCGGCCACCGCCCGCAGCAGGGCCAGTTCGCCGCGGGTCTCCTCGCCGTAACTCACGAAGGGCGAGACCAGCGGGCGAACCATCGCCAGCTCACGCGCCAAAAGCGCGATACGCTCGTCTTCGTTCAGATCGCGATACCCCACCTCGGGCTCGGCCGCGTCGAACAGTTCGATCAGGGTGCGCTCATGCACGGCGGAGTTCTGCCGGATGTCGAGCGTGGCCAGATAGAAGCCGAAGCAGTCCACCGCGCGACGCAACTGGCGCAGTCGGCCGCGGGCGATTACCCCCGCATTGTTGGCGAGCAGCGAGCGGTGGATGACGTCGAGATCGGCCCTGAAGTCGGCCACGCCGTCATAGGCCGCGGCCTTGCCGACCGGCCGGCGGTCGGAGACGATGCCGTCGAGCTTCAGCACCGTGGCGGCCAGGCGCGCATAGATGCCGGAGATCGCCAGCCGGTACGGCTCACCGCGCCGGTGTGGCGACGCATCCGGCGAGAGCTGTGCCAGTGCCTGCATCTCCTCCGACACATCGACCAGTTGTGCGGCAAGCGACAGTTCGGCGCCGAGTTGATGCAGTTCGTCGAGATAGAACCGCAGGATCCGGGTGCTCTGCATCCGCACCGTATCGCGCAGAACGTCCGCGGTCACAAAAGGATTGCCGTCGCGGTCGCCGCCGATCCAGCTTCCGATCCGCAGGAAGGAGGCCAGTTCGTCATGCGGCTTCGTGGTCTCCGCCACGTCCCGGTTGGCCATTTCCTCGGTCTGCAGCCGGTCTTCAAGCGCGCAATGCAGCCGCGGCAGCTCGCGCAGGAAGGTGTAGTCGTAGAACGACAATCCGTTCGCCACCTCGTCGAGCACCGTCAACTTGGTCCGGCGCAGCAGATTGGTCTGCCACAGCGTCAGGACGGCGCGGCGCAGCTGTTCCTCGCTGTCACGGCGTTCATCCGCCGTCATCTTGGTGCGCTCGCTGCGATCGAGCAGGTCCGCGATCTCCATCTCCCGGTCGATGGTGCTCTTGCGGCGCACTTCCGTGGGATGGGCCGTCAGCACCGGACTGACCAGCGCTTCATCAAAAAACCGGCGCAGCTGATCGGCGCCGATGCCGGCCTTGCGGGCGCGGGACAGCGCACCGGCCACAGTGGACGCCTCCGGCAACTGCCCGGCAAGCGTGCGCGAGCGATTCTGGCGAATGTGGTTCTGGTCTTCGGCGATATTGGCGAGATGGGAGAAATAGCTGAAGGCGCGCACGATGCGGACGGTATCGCTGGTCGACATCCGGCTCAGGATCTCGTCCAGCTCCCGCCGCGCCTCCTGGTCCTCGTCGCGGTGGAAACGGATCGAGGTCTGACGGATGCGCTCGACCAGATCGAACACCGCGGCCCCCTCCTGGTCGCGCACGGTATCGCCGAGGATCCGGCCGAGTTGGCGGATGTCGTTGCGAAGCTGGGTGTCCTCAAAGCCGGCCCCCCGGGCCTCGTCATAGAAGGGCGCCTCCGCGACGGATGTCTTGACCTCGGACGACATGGCCACCCCTTAGACCTGATTTTTGCACCGCATCATTTGTCCTCAATCCGGGTCGTCCACGCAAGATGCTGCCCTGCAAGAAATCGCCGATTTTGTTCCGGAACTTGAAGCCTCTGCCCAAGATATGGGCTGCCGTCGGCTGCTCCGCGCGAGCTGTCCCGGCCAAGCTTTCGAAGGCTCGCCGATCCATTAAGGACTCCGACAGCATCGGACGGATACCATGCCTGCAACCCACCGCCGGATATCCACACGCGGCCAACAGTGGCGTGCCGGGTGTTCGCGATCCCGAAAAATCGGGGTGCGCCTGCATTTGACTCACCACGATACGGCGCCGTTACGCACAAACACGCAAGACAGAATCAAATTAAGGTTTGATTAACCATACCGGTCGGACTCTCCGGATATGGACACGGACGCGCAAATCGCAGAAATTGAGGAGTTGCTGTCGCAACTGTCTGCGCCTCCGTCGATCGTGCTCTCGGACGGTCGCCTGGTCCGCTGGATCACCGTATCCATCGTCGTGATCGTCTTATCCGCCTTGTGTTTTGCTTTCATGCCTTTTCTGGCGGCCTACGGCAGCCTGCTGTCGGGCGCAAAAATCAACGCCATTCCGATTTCAGTCCCCGTTGCAACCACAGCTCCCGTGACACAAGTCGTCGCCGAGATGATGCCGGACACCGCCCAGGCGCCGGACAGCCTCTGCCGCGTCGCGCTGACTGACCTGCATCAGGCCACCGCACGCGTCACCGAATTGATCGCGCTTCGCCGCAGCATCGAAGACATTCCGATCGTCGCGTCATCGGATCCCGCGCAACGGCCGCGCGTCCGCGCGACGCGCGGACGAACCAGGCACGTCGCGGATCGGGCACCGGCCCCCAAGGAGTTCGCCGAGAAGGACGCAGAGCCGGCCGCGCCGGCAACGCTCCACGAGAAACTGTTCGGACCTCAACCGAAGCAACTGTAACGATAACGGGGAAGACCAATGCAGGACGCAGATATTCTCAATTCCGACGTCAAGGCCCTCCTGATCCTGTTGCTGCTCAAGACCGGCAC
>BFBZ01001234.1_pt1 | contig 17891 bp, 14 predicted proteins | sample 1888401 | NCBI WGS metagenome assembly BFBZ01 (sample SAMD00112614, study PRJDB3348) | symbiont metagenome | host: Chara braunii | reverse complement strand
CCCCCTGGCAGCGGCTCCGCCGGCTCTACATTCCCTCGGCGCTGCCCGCCATTCTGACCGGCGTCCATCTGGGGCTGATCTATTCCTGGCTTGCCACCGTCGGCGCCGAATATTTCATGACCGTCGGGCCGGGCATCGGCGGCCTGGTCATCGCCGGCCGCGAACGTTTCCAGATGGAACTGGTGATGCTGGGCGTCGTCATCCTCGGCGCGGTCGGCTATGCGCTCAACGCGCTGGCCTCCGGCATCGAGGCCCGGGCGCTGGCCTGGCGCGGCTGAGCGCGCCGGGCGACAGGCCGGACACCGAAATTCTGATCGCGCCCGTCGCCGGACGAAACGCCCTTGCGACGGCCAGGACCTTGGGAGAACGAGATCATGACGGCCGCCGACACCACGCTCTGGTATACCCGTTGCCCGGTGCCCTCGCCGCTCGGGCTCGCCGCCCGCAAGGGTTGGCTCGACAGCACCTTCGCGCGGGACGGCTTCACCATCGCCTCGATCATCGATTCGCCCGACCGCGCCATCCGGGAGAGCCATTTCGACCATCACCTGTCCCGGTCGTTCCGCCAGGGCGGCAATATTCCGGCCATCTGGGCCAGATCCAACGGCCGGAAGACCCGTCTTGTCGGCCTGACATGGACCGATGAATTCCAGGCCGTGATCACCTTGCCCGAGACGCGCATCACCAGGACGCAGGACCTCATAGGCCGGCGTTTCGGCATTCCGCGCAGGCTCAACGATCAGATCGACTTCCACCGCGCCACGGCGCTCAAGGGCATGGTCTCGGCGCTGGCGGTCGAGGCCATCGAACCCGGCGCGGTCGACATCGTCGACATCGGCATTGCCGAGACGGTCCTGGCCAGCCCCGGTGATCCGAACCTTGCCGGACTCCGCCGCCGCCACCCCTATTGGCATGAACTGCGTGCGCTGATCCGTGGTGAAGTCGACGCCATCTTCGTCAAGGGCGCCGAAGGCATCACCGTCGCCAATCTGGCGGCCGCGACAATCGTCGCGGAGTTCGGCCGGCACCCTGATCCGGCGATCCGGATCAACAACGGCACGCCGCGCACGCTGACAGTGGACGCGGAGCTCGCCGATACGCGCCCGGACCTGGTCGCCAAGCTGGTCGACCTGGTGGCCCAGGCCGGGACCTGGGCCTCCGAACGGCCGGAGGAGACACTGCGTTTCGTGGCGCGCGAGATCCTGACGAGCGAAGAAGCGGTCATCGCTTCGAATGGTGAGGACGTCCACCAGAAGCTCGGCATCGGTCTCGATCCAGCCCATGTCGCGGCCATCGTCCATTTCAAGGCATTTCTGCTGGCCTGGGGCATCCTGAAGCAGGACTTCGACGTCGAGAGCTGGATCGACCGCCGGCCCCTCGAAGCAGCCGGTTTGCTGCGCGCTGCCTGATAGCGATCACCGGCGATCCGTTCGGCCGCTATCATTGCGCGCGACCGCCAAGAAGACGAAGGAGCCCAAGGAATGTCCGAGCATCGCACCGCAGGGAACCACCAAGACGATGCGCCCGTCCTGGTCACCGGCGGCACCGGCCGCCTCGGCCGCCTGGTGGTCGCCGGCCTTCAGGCCCGGGGCGCGAGGGTGCGCGTCCTGACCGGCCGGCCGGCCGACGCGCGAACCGTTCTCGGCACCGGTGTCGAGCTTAGCCGAGGCCGGTTCGAGGACGCCGATGCCATCGCCGCCGCTCTGACGGACGTCAAGCGGCTGTTCCTCGTCTCACCGATTTCGGAGACCCTGGTCAGTGGCCAATCGGCGCTCATCAGGGCCGCGGAACGGGCCGGCGTGCGGCGTGTCGTCAAGATTTCCGGCTCCGACTGGACCATCGATCCGGCCGGCACCACCTGGGCCGGCGACGCCCACCGGGCCGTCGAAGAGGTTCTTGCCGGCGCCAGCCTCGACGGACTGGCATTGCGTCCCAATGCCTGGATGCAAACCTCGCTCGGCCCGGCCTTCGAGCGCGCCGCCTTCACCAATGTCCTGGCCTTGCCCTATGGCGAGGCGCCGGTCGCCTTCATCGACGCCCGCGACATCGCCGACGTCGCGGTCGCGCTCCTGTTGGCCGATGGCGGAGAGCTCGGGACCCGGGTCCTGACCGGACCTCGCGCGATCGACGGCAGCGAAATCGCCACGATCGCCTCGGACCTCGCCGGCCATCGGATCACCTTCGAGCGCCTGCCCTGGTCCGCATTCTCCGCGCGCCTGGCCGCATCGGGCGCGTCCGAATTGCACCTACGCAATGTCGAGCGTTTCGCCACGCTGATCTCGGCCGGCGCCGCGGCGCCGGTCACCGACGAAGTAGCGCGCATCCTCGGCCGACCTGCACGCGGCATCGAGCAGTTCCTGCGCCAGACAGTGGGTTGGCACGCTCCTGCGTCGTGACTTGAGGGTCCGCGTCGCCATGCAGCCTCCGGGTCCCGTTGGAAGTCTTTCACTCCGCTACCGCGCGGATGAGCAAGCCTGCCACAATGACGTGGATCATCGCGATCTGAACCGTCCGTCCAGGCCTCACGGTTGCGCACGAAGCGGCGGCAGCCGGGCATCCGCCGGATAGTGATCCGGTCTCATTCGCTGGCCGCGAGAAGCGAGATTTGCGCGAAGCGGATCGTATCATGACAAAAGCGATCTCGGCAGGGCGGCCTTTACCGGGACATATCCGCTATCGCGTCGTGACCTCATTTCTTCTTGTGGTGCGATGCCGACGTCTATCTATTTGCAACGCCTCGTTCGACGTCACCGCTGAACGGAGGAGGTCAGTCAGACCTCCAGGGCCATGCCATCGGTCGCCGGATCGGCACCACCTTGAAGGCCGTCGGGCGTCAGCTTGATGCCGTGAACCCATGCAAAGGTGTGGCTGAGGGGCGACCGCACCAGTTCGAAGCCCATGGCCGCAAGTTCCCGCTCGATCGAGCGAGGAATGCGGTTCGACAGGTCGATGACATCGCTGGTCGCGGAAAAGCGCGGGGCGCTGACCGCCTCCAGCATGCTCATGCCGAAATCGAGGACGTTGAGCGACACCTGAAGCACGCCCATGGCGATCTGGGTGGCACCGGGCGCACCGATAACCAGCACGGGGCGGCCGTCCTGGAACACGATGGAAGGGCAGACCGAGGTGAACCTAGCTTTCCCCGGGGCCAGCGACCCAGCTCGTCCCGGGCGCGGATCGAAAACCCCCATGCAGCCATTGTACATGAAGCCGAGCCCGGTGGTGACCACGCCGGACGGCAGGCCAAGGGAATGCGTCATCGATACGCAGTTGCCCTCGGCGTCGACGATGGTCGCCTGCGTGGTGTCCTTGCTTGGCAAGCCGGGATTGAAGCGTGCAACCGATGCCTTTTCACCGCGCCGAATGGCCGCGGCCAACTCGGCACCATATTCCTTCGAGGCAAGACGCCCGACTGGGACATCGACGAAAGCGGGATCTCCCACATGGAGGTCCTTGTCGCGCGTCGCCGCCTTCATCGCCTCGGCGACAACGCGGATATACTCCGCGCTGTTGTGACCAAGCCCGCGCAGATCGAAATTCTCCAGGGCGTTCAGCATCTCGAGGAGCATGATGCCGCCACCCGGCGGATGATTGGTCGTGACTTGAAAGTCGCGATAGGTTCCGGTGAGCGGCGCGTTCCGCTGAATGCGGTAGGCCTCGAGGTCGCTGCGGCGTACGAGACCGCCGTTGGCCTTCATATCGCTGTCGATCGCATCGGCAATTTCGCCGCGATAGAAGGCGTCGGCGCCCTGCCTGGAGATGGTCCTGAGCACGGTGCCGAAATCCCTGTTGACCACACGGTCGCCAATACGTTTCGGGGAGCCGTCCGGCCGACAATAAAGCTCGCGTCCGGCAGGCGTGTAGGCGATGCGCTCCGGAGAGCCGATGCGTCCCAGCGCGCCCGGATCGGACCAGAATGCGTAGACATGGGGCCGCACGTCCCAGCCACCCTCGGCATAGCCGATGGCGTGCGAGAAGAGCTCTGCCCAAGGCAACCGCCCATGGTCGCGGTGCGCCTCCGCGAAGGCCTTCAGCGACGCCGGAACACAGATCGACTGGTAGCCGATCTCGTTCACGTGGCCTTTGAGGATGAAGCCGTAACCGTCGCGCGTCTCGCCTTCGATGAGCGCTTCCCACATGTCGGGGCGAACGGCTGCAGGCGCGGGCGCATGGAAATCGTAATAGGTGTGAAGGCCCTCATCCTGCAGATAGGCGGCAAGGCTTCCAAAACCTGCAATGCCGCACATCAAGGGGTCGACGACACTCTGCACGAGAGCAGTGGCAATCGCCGCGTCGATCGCATTGCCGCCGGCGGCAAGAATGTCACGACCCGCTTCGGTCGCCTCAGGTTGAGGGGTAACGACCATGCCTTTTTTTGTCATCGTTCTCTCTCCCTGTCCTTGATTGACCGGCGGTGGCTCGGTCGGGCGTTCACACGTCAGACATCATCTTCGGCGGGTCGAAATTCGTTCTCGAATGCGACGGTCGTCATCACGATCCCGCCGGCCAGGACAATCGCCATCGTGACCAGGACGAGGCTGTAGTCCTGCAGCAACGTGGCACCGGGCGTGCGCGGCCAGACGAGATTGACGATCGCCAGAACGCCATAGGCCAAAGCCGCGACATTGACGGGCCACCCCCATTTTCCCAGCCTGAACGGTCCGGAGGGTGCCCAGCCGCGGCTGCGTGCGACAAGGGCGGCGACGACAGCCATCTGGAAGGAAAGGTAGATGCCGACGACCGCAAAGCTGATGATGGTCGTCAGCGCGTCCTGCAGGAAATGGCCAAGGACGACGATCAGGGCCGGTACCATGCCCGCGACGACCAGCGCATTGCCAGGGACCTTTGTCGTGGCGCTCAGCGCGGCAAGTTTCTCGTTGAGGAAAAGCCGCCGATCGCGCCCGAAGGCGAAGAGCAACCGGCTCGCCGCCGCCTGCAGGCTGAGCACGCAGGAAATGAAGGACACCAGCACGACGACGGCCACAGCCTTCGCGCCGACCGGCCCAAAGGACGAGGTCAGAATGACGCCGATCGGGTCTTTCTCGCTGCCGGAGACGACCTGGCCGATGTCCGGCGTCGCCAGAATGAGGGCAAAGCAGATGAAGATCGACGCGCCCACGCCGACATAGATCGTCATGCGCATGGCGCGCGGGATCGCCTCCTCCGGCCGTGGCGTCTCCTCCGCCACGTCTGCACAGGCCTCGAAGCCATAACACGAATAGAGGCCGACCAGCGCCGCGGCCAGGAAGGCACCGAGATAGGATCCGCCGGCGGCAGCACCGCCAGGATCAAGAATGATACCCAGGGGGTTCACCCGCGCGAAGATGAGCAGATAGCAGCCGACCACAAGGGCGCCGGCGAGCTCGCAGAGGAAACCGAAATAGGCAACCCGCGCCAAGATCTTGGTCCCACACAGATTGATGGACGTCGCAATTGCCACGAGGATCAGCGCAATGGCGGTGATCGTCAGCGGCGTCGCCGCAAAACCGAGAAGCAGCGCCAAGAACGGGCCGGCGCCGACGGCGACGGCCGCCACGGTCACGAAAAGGGCCCAGCCGTAGATCCAGCCGGCCATCCAGCCCCACCGCGGCCCAACGAGGCGCCGGCACCAGGGATAGAGGCCGCCGGTGATGGGGAATTGCGAGACGATCTCGCCGAAGACCAATGCGACGAGAAGCTGCCCGAGACCCGCGATCCCATAGGACCAGATCATCGGCGGGCCGCCAGCCGCCAGGCCGAAGGCGAAAACCGAATAGACCCCCACGACCGGCGACAGATAGGTGAAGCCGAGCGCGAAGTTCTCCATGAAGCTCATGGAGCGCTCGAAATGCGGTGCCGGACGTATGCCGGCAAGGGCGGTATCGGCAGTTGGTTGGCTCATCTTGCGTTCCAATACGGGCAGGTCTGCCGCGGTATCACCGGGCGCATGCGCGTGGAGGTCAGGATAGAACGGGCGCCGCCTTGGTTTCGTGGACCTGGCCCAGCCACTTCTTGCCGGGCAAGGCATCGAGGAGTGCCTGCGTATAGGGATGTTTTGGCGCGGCGAAGAGCTCACGCGTGGGCGCATCTTCGACGATGCGGCCCCGCTGCATGACGATGACGGAATCGCAGATGCGGGCGGCCACACGCAGATCATGCGTGATGAACAGCATCGCCAGGCCGAACTGGTCGCGGATATTTTCCAGGAGATCGAGCACCTGGGCCTGCACCGAGACATCGAGCGCGGAGACCGCCTCGTCGGCGATGAGCAGGCTCGGCTTGAGAAGCAAGGCGCGGGCGATGGCAATGCGCTGGCGCTGACCTCCGGAGAACTGGTGTGGATAGCGGTCCAGCGCCTCCGAGCCCAGTCCGACGGTGTGCAGCATTGCCTCGGCCGCGGCGGTCGCCTCCTGCCGTTTCTGCCCGAAGTTCAGTGGCCCCTCGACAAGCGACTGGCAGATGGTGCGGCGCGGATTGAGCGAGCGGTTCGGATCCTGGAAAATGACCTGAACCTTCTGGCGGTGCGGACGCAATTTCGCCTCGCTCAGCCCCGCGATGTCGATGCCATCGAGCTCGACCTGCCCGGAATTGGGATCGACGAACCGGGCAATGCAGCGGGCCGCGGTCGACTTGCCCGAACCCGACTCGCCGACAATGCCGATCGTCTGCCCCTTGCCGATGCTGAAAGAGACGTCGTCGACGGCGATGACCTGGCGCGCCGGACCGAGGATCGAGTGCGCAATATAGGTCTTGTTGAGAGCCTTGACGGACAGGACCGGCGCCGCCGCGCCGAATGCGGGCGATTGACGTGGCTGCAGCCTCGGCACGGCTGACAGAAGCTGGCGCGTATAATCGTGCTGCGGGCGGTACAGCACATCCTCCACCTCGCCGGCCTCCACGGCCTGCCCTCCCTTCATCACCACGACACGATCGGCGATATCCGCCACCACGCCGAAATCGTGGGTGATGAACAGCACGCCCGTCCCCTTGGAACGCTGCAGTTCCCTGATCAGGTGGATGATCTGCGCCTGCGTCGTCACGTCCAGTGCGGTCGTCGGCTCGTCGGCAATCAGAAGCGACGGTTCGAGCGCAAGCGCCATCGCGATCATGACCCGCTGCCGCTGCCCACCGGAAAGCTCATGCGGATAGGCATTGGCGATCGAGGCGGGATCGGGCAGATGCACGTCCCCGAACAGTTCGATCACACGTTCGCGGATCGACTGGCCCTGCTTGCGCCAATTGTGGGTCAGGAGCGATTCAGCCACCTGGGCGCCGACCCGCTCGACAGGGTTGAGGGCGGTCATCGGCTCCTGGAAGATCATGCCCATCTTGCCGCCGCGCAGAGCCCGGAGCGCGCGGCGGCTGGCGCCCAATACATCCGTGCCTTCGAGGAGAATGCGACCGGCCGAGGGACGCAGCGGGCTGAGCCGCATCACCGTCGCGGCCGTCACCGACTTGCCCGAGCCGGATTCGCCCACGAGGCAGACGATCTCCCCGCGGCGAACCGTGAAGCTCATATCCTTGACGGCAAAACTTCTGTCGCCGCTGCGCGGCAGGGGCACCGAGAGGCCAGTCACCTGGAGAATGTTGTCGCCGTCAGTCATCACCGCGACACTCCCTTCGCCGCACGAGGATCGAGGGTGTCACGCAGCGCATCTCCCAGGACATTGACGCAAAGAATCGTGACGGCCAGGAAGGCGCCCGGGTAGAGGATGATCCAGGGAGAACGCTGGAACACCGATCGACCGTCCGCGATGATGTTGCCCCAGGTGGGTATCTCCGTCGGCAGCCCTGCGCCGATGAAACTCAGCGTCGCCTCGATCAGCATGGCGGAGGCAAATATATATGTGCTCTGGACGATCAACGGCGGCACTGCATTGGGCAGAATATGCCTGATGACAGTCACGAGACGGGATGTGCCGACGCCGACGGCCGCCTCGACATAGGGCTCCTCGCGGATCGACAAGACGACACTTCGCACCAGGCGTGCGACGCGCGGAACTTCCGGAATCGCGATCGCGAAAATGACGGTGAAGAGACCGGCGCCCGAGAGCGAGACGAAGGCAATGGCCAGCAGAATGCCCGGGATCGCCATGATGCCGTCCATGACGCGCATCGTGACGTTGTCCAACCAACGCAGATAGCCGGAAAGCAGGCCGACGAAGAGACCGGCGCTCACCGAAAGAACGACAACGCATGAACCGACGAAGAGGGTCGTCCGTGCGCCATAGACCAGGCGCGTCCAGACATCCCGGCCAAGCATGTCGGTGCCAAGAAGGAACTGTTCCGAAGGCGGCCGCAGTCGCTGGCGCGGCGCGATCAGTTGCGGATCCAGATGGCTGAGCAAAGGCGCTGATATCGCCATCAGCAGAACCGAGGCAAGAATCGCCGTGCAGATCAGGAGAGGAACGTTCCTCAGCTCATAACGTGTGAGAATTTTTATCATGGCGCGGCTCAATACTTGATGCGCGGGTCGAGAACGACATAGGCGATGTCGATCAGCAAATTCACGACAACATAGACAATCGATAATATGACGATGACACCCTGGATTATTGGATAGTCGCGCCCAAGGACTGACTCGACGACAAGCCGGCCAAGGCCCGGAATGTTGAAAACGCTTTCGGTCACGACAACGCCGCCGATCATCAAGGCGAAACCGATGCCGATGACGGAAACGATGGGAACCGCCGCATTTCTCAGCCCGTGCCTGACCAGCACGACGGGTTCGCTCACGCCCTTCGAATAGGCCGTTCGTATGAAGTCCTCGGACAGCACCTCGAGCATCGAGGAACGGGTAATCCGCGAAAAAAGCGCGACATAGACAAGGCCAAGCGTCAGCGTCGGCAGCGCAATGTCGCGTGCAAACCCGAGAAAGCTCTGGGTGATGGGGGTGTAGCCCTGGACCGGGAACCACTCCAGCCTGACGGCGAAGACGTAGATCAGGATATAGCCGGTGACGAAGATCGGCGCCGAAAATCCGGCGACGGAAATCGCCATGATGCCGCGATCGAGGAGGCCGCCCTTGCGGGAGGCCGCGATGGTGCCGAGCGGAACGCCGACCAGGACCGCGAAGGCGATCGTGGTCAGGCCGAGCGCGATGGTCGGTCCGGCTCGATCGGCGACCATGGTGAGAACCGGCAACCGCGTCACGATCGAGACGCCGAAATTGCCCTGCAGCATCTGCCAGACCCAGATACCGTATTGCTGAACGAGCGGCTTATCGAGGCCCAGTTCGCGCGAGATGGCCGCAACCGTCTCGGGAGTGGCACTATCTCCCGCCAGCACGATCGCCGGGTTGCCCGAACTCAATCGCAGCAAAAGAAATACGATTACGGATACGAGAACGATGACCGGGATTGCAGATAGCAATCTATACGCGATCAACCACAATATTTTCATCCCCGATCCTCTGAATTCAACGCAAGGAAGTGCTTTTGAATTTTTATGGTGCACTTACTTCCACGAGACGACATTCGCCCATGGCGAACAGACATCCCGAGCTACTGGATCGAATGATCGATTTGGCGCGTCACGGCAAAACGACCTCGATCCCTACGGCACCCCTCGGCGGAATGACGCCAAAGCGGCTCGGAAACCATGGCAGCAAGACATGTGCCATCATTAAATATTGTGCAATATCAATGCATTAATACATTCGCATCTCGAACGTGCTGTAGTTTTGCAGCGGGACATGCGCAAATCTGCTCGCCTAGCCGGAGCGACAGGGCTTGCAGACGCTTTCGCACGAGCGTCAATCGCGGCCGCGCGACGTCTTTCGCACGAGAGTTGCGATATCGACCCCAAGATGACGAGCGGCTTCTCGCTTCGAACCATAACGCTCGATCGCGATGGCAATAACCTTGTCCTCGAAAGACTGACGCAAGTCTCTCAGCGTCTGGCCTTCTTTGAACAGGTCGCCGGGGGCAATGTCGGCTGCATCAATGCCGCGCTCCTGTTGCAGCGCCTCCGGGAGATCCTGCACGTCTGCGACCGTATCCGAGACGATATCAAGGAAATCGATCGTGCTCTTCAGTTCACGCATATTGCCGGGAAATTTGTAGGCCAGGAGCGCGGCTCGACATGCATCCGTCAATTCCAGCCGAGCACCACGCTCCGCCGTGGCCTTCGCCAATAGATTGTCGATGATCGCGTTGATATCCCGCCGCTCGCGCAGTGGCGGAATTTGGATTGGAAACGTGGTCAGCCGGAAATAGAGATCGCGGCGAAACAAGCCTCTTTCCACCATGTCCCGGAGATCGCGATTGGTGGCGCTGATGACACGTGCGTCGACATGCTTGCTCGATGGGGAGCCGATCGGCTGGATCGTCCCGTCCTCCAGAAACTTCAGCAGCTTGGCCTGGCCGGCGAGCGGCATCTCGCCGATCTCGTCCAGAAACAGCGTGCCGCCCGCCGCGCTTTCGATGAAGCCACGCTTGCCGCCTTGCAGGGCGCCGGTAAAAGACCCGCGCTCGTAACCGAACATCTCGGATTCAAACAGGGTCTCGGGAATGCTGGCGCAATTGACATGAATGAACGGGCGCGAACTTGGTCCGCCGCCATCATGAACATGGCGAGCGATCACCGTCTTGCCGACGCCGGACTCACCCAGCAGAAGCACCCGGATGTTGCGCGCATAAGCGCGGTTTGCCCGCTCGAGAGCCTTGGAAAGGACCGGCGTGAGAAGCAGCCCCTCCTGGCCCTTATAGGCGTTGCGGCTCGCCGACCGGCTCGCGGCATCCCCGCTGGCGAGCTCCCATCCTTCGATCGGGCGAAGGAAGTAAATTTCGAAACCTCTCGGGCGATCGGCCACCGGCAACATTCGTCGACTGGCCAACAAAATTCGCCCGGTGCTTTTTATTCGCACGCTCCCTTGGGCTTTTCCTCTCCGGGAAGCAGCAAGGAGATCTTCAAACTCGACGTCTGACGCCCTCAGGAAGCTTTCCAGAGCCACCGGGATGCGAGGCCTCGATTTGCCGCAGATAATTTCGGCCGCTTTGTTCAAGAATACGACAATATCAGATGGGTCGACCACGATGATCGCATCCGGGACGATATCGGCGAACGCCCTGAATTCATCGCGCTTGAACAGGCCATCCAGCATATCCGACGGACTGTTCAACGTCGGTCGCAGCCCGACGGAGAAATTCGAGATCTCCCGTTCGACCTTCATGGCCTTTTGCCCGCGGTCGGACGGCGCCTCACCAAGGCCCGGTCGGGTGGCTCGCGGATGACCGCAAGGATCCAAGTCTCTGCTTCTGGGCCGCGCACCGCGGTCATGTATAGTTCGACGGAACGCGGACCATTGCCCCCCGGTCGCACGACGCTCACCCGCGACCAGTGCGGTGGGGGCTTCAAATTCTCGATGCGTCGCTGGATGGCACGTTCCACAGCTTCGGCATTGCGAATGCTGTCGGCGAAGGCGCGATTGCGCCGCAATATGGCACCGGACGATGCGAGCAGGATTGCAGCGTCCGGCAGCGCATCAAACATGCGACCATAGGTTTCAACCACCTCCGCGACCCGGCCCTGCGCCTCTTTCTCCGGAGTGACGTCCCTCACATTTCCCCAGATGCGCAGCAGGCGTCCGTCCTCAATATCCGCCCTGACATCGTTGTGGATGTAAAGCGTGGACCCATCGTGGCGGCGGTCGACGCTCAGAGCATTGTCGATCGAGAAGCTTGCGTCGATGATCGATCCGACGAACTTTTCGTTTTCTTCGCTGCGTGGCCAGTATAGACGAACGCTGTTTTCTTTAAAGCGGGAGCCCTCTGGAAGTCCGTACATCCGGGCCATTGTCGCATTGCACATTCTCCAGATCGATTGATGCTCAAAAATTTGACGAATTACATCATCCCGCGATTGCAATATGTCCACGGGTTCGATGAACTCGATTGCCCAATGCGCCTCCTTGGCGTTCTCGATAATGCTTTCGAGCAATGCGACAGATGTCTGCAGTTCGTGCCACCTCTCGCCAACTTCGCCCATTCGGACCTTTACAAGGCGCAGATAGATCTGCCCAAGACGTCGGACGAACCGGGCTCGCCCGAGAACGGGCACAACACGATTGCCCGACCCGATCATGTCAAGTTGAAGCGAAATGGAATAATCCATCGGCTGACGATGGGAGAGCACCTGTCGTATCTGTGCGGCGGAACCGGACGAATAGATCTGCTCTATCTCAGCATCTTGCAGTCGGCCGACCGAAAATCCCAGGAAGTCGATCTCGGCCTGATTGGCGTCATCCATGCTGCCATCCAACCGAATGAAATCGACAAGGACCTCATCAAATTCGTCTCGGAACAGGTGCGTCTCCTCGTCCGCGCCCGGGTTTCCCTGGTGTTCTGGATTCCGCAATCCGCCCTGATTGAACGACATACACGATCCCTGTGGCCGTCTATTTGATAAGCTGCCCGCCTATTTGACCACCAAGCGAGTTTCGGCGCGTAGCGCTCTTCCGAACGCCCGAAGGAGGCTCCGGTTCTCCGGATAGAGTTCCGGGCGATATTCCGGATGCCACTGGACACCCACTGCGAAGGGATGAGCCGGCACGTGCACCACCTCGACCGTGCCGTCCGGCGCACGCCCTTCCACGACCAATTCCGGCGATACCTGGTCGAGTGCTTGATAGTGTAACGAGTTCACGAGAAAGCGTGTAGCCCCAAAGGCAGGCATCAATGGCGAGTCCTCGCGCAGAATAACCTGATGGAACGGGCCGTAGCTGACATCGGTATCGCCGTTCTCGGGAGCATGGTGGTTATTCCGCCCGGGCACGTCCGCGACCGACGCATGTAGCGTTCCGCCAAGTGCCACGTTCAGCTCCTGCAGACCGCGACAGATGAACAGGCTGGGCTTTTCCAACGCGATGGCCAGACGCACGAGATTGAGCGAGAAATTGTCCCGCGCCGGATCGAACGGCCCGGGCGCGTCCGCCGGACCGTTCCAATGGTGAGGCTCGATATTGGAAGCGCTTCCCGTGAACAGGAAGCCGTCGAGCCGCCCACAAAGCGCGCGTGCCTGGTCAGGGGAAATACAGCACGGAATCAACACCGGGATCGCGTCCGCGTGCTCGGCGATGGCCCTGGCATATTTGTCGCCCACCATGTGGACGGCAAAGCCATCGAGGCTGCGCAGATCACCGACAATTCCGACTGTTCTCACGCTCATTCGCTGTACCCATTCCCCTTTCAAGACGGCGCCTCGGTTCAGCCAAAGGCCGCATTGTCGGCGACGATGCGCTGACGCAAAGCCACCGTTTCGGCCGGCGACATTCCTATGCCCACCATCGCGACCAATCGGGACCCGCGATAACAGGCGACCGCAAACCCGGATCCGAGATGACCGTCGGCTGAGATTGAACCGGCAACCACCTCCCGGCGGTCGGCCAATGCGGGCGCGCCGAAACCCTGGATCCGCATGTCGAACTGATCGCTCCAGAACGACGGCAGCGGATCGAAGCGACTGCCGGAAAGCCCCTGGCCGTTCAGATGGGCAGCAAGGCTTTCCGCGGCTCGCTTCCCGGTCTGGCTTGGCACGCACCAGTGTTCGTAACGGCGTGGCACATCGTCGATGAAGAGATTGGGGAAGCGGGCGACATCGCCAGCGGCCACGACCTCGGCCCGGCCCCCGCATCGCATATGGCCGTCACACAACACTCCATCGCTCAGATCAAGGCCATTGCCCTGCAGCCACTCGACGTTGGCATGCGATCCGATAGCTTCCACAATCAGGTCCGCACGGACGGAAGTGCCGTCGTCGAGTTCGAGAGCGATCGGAGCTGCATCGCCAATTTCGTCCTGCAGGCCGACGACCTGTCGCCCGCAGCGGAATTCCGTGCCGTGCCTTTGGTGGACCGCGCGAACGGCAGCACCGGCATCGGGCCCGAGAATCCGCTCCAGCGGCTCCCCCAAGGGCTCTATGATGGTCACCGAAGCGCCGAGCCGGGTCAGCGTCGCCGCGACCTCGAGGCCGATGAAGCCGGCGCCGACGATCGCCACCTTGCAGAACGGACGGATGGCGGCACGCAGAGCCCGGGCATCATCGAGGGTCCGCAGGACGAAGCGACGATCATGCCCCGCTGAAAAAGGCAAACGCCTTGGCCGCAGGCCCGTCGCGATCACCAGGCCATCGAACGAGAGCCTTTCACCGCCCGCGAGCACAAGAGATCTCTTGTCGAGATCCGTCGAGACGGCGCGCCCGCCCAGTTTCCAGCACACATCGCGCAGTGCGGGCTTGATCTTGAAGGACAGTGCGTCGCGGGCCGCCTCGCCCAAATCCGCTCCCCCGAGAAACTCCTTCGACAAAGGCGGTCGATTATAGGGGCGATGCGGCTCATCCCCCAGGAGCATCAGGCTGACATCCGGCACGAGGGACACGAGTTGCTCGGCAACCCGCAGCCCCGCCATGGAGGCACCGACAATGATCAGGTTCTTGGGCAAAGACCTCAATCCTCGATCGTGATGGCCTGTACGGGACACACGTCGGCCGCATCCTCGATCTCGGGGCGCTCGGCCTCGTCGGGAGCGGGCACCCAATTGATGTTGCCATCGGCGTCGAAGCTGAAAACCTTGGGAGCCGAAATGATGCATTGCCCATGCAACTGGCACTTCTTGACGTCGACGATGACTTTCATGGCGCGTTCCTCCGCTGATCGGACAGGCGTGCTTGGAATTTGATTGGAAGGCTCACCGGGCCCGTATTGCCGCTATCCGGCAGCATCGGAATGTCGCCGTTGGCCTGGGGAGCCGTGATGCGGGGCGGCAAGACCTTGAGCACGACGCCCATGTCCGCCCTGGCGATGAAATGCCCCAGGCAGTGATGCGCGCCCATGCCAAATCCGAAGTGCGGGGGACGCCCTTCGGCCGTGATGTCGAACGTCGCCTCGACCTTGAGCGGATCGGTACCGGCCGACTCGGAGAGCAGGTGCACGGTCGTGCCCCCAGGGATACTGACCCCCTGGAATTCGATGTCCTCCATTGTCTCGCGCGTCACCCAGGTCACGGTGGGCCGCACGCGCATGACTTCCTCGACGGCCGGGTCGGCAAGATCAGGACGACTGGCGAGCAGGTCCCACTGCGCGGGGTGGGCCATGAACTGGAGGACACCGAGCCCCAACTGGTTGCGCGTCGTATCGATCCCGCCAAAGATCAGCAAAATCACCATGTCGAGCAGTTCCTGCTCGGACATCTTTTGCTCAGCCAGACTCGACGCGACGAGTTGCGACAGGAAGTCGTCGCGCGGAGTTTCGACGCGCTCGGCAATGAGAGCTCGCGAATATTCCTCCAGTTCCTCGAACGCCTTCTCGATTCGCTCATAGTCCTGTCGGTAGGTGACGCCGAGGGCAAGGCCGATCTCGCCCGCCCAACCCGCCATCTTCTTCCAGTCCTCCTGGGGGGCGCCGAGCAGCATGCACACGACGCGTGTGGCATAGGGCTCGGAGAAGTCCGCCATGAAATCGCATTCGCCCTTGTCGACGAACCCGTCGACGAGTTCGTTGGCGAGCGCCTCAAAGCGCGGAATGAGCGCCCCCACGAGCTTGATCGAGAAGGCGCCGTTCACAAGCCGGCGAAGGCGGGCGTGGTCGGTCCCCACCCGGTTCAACAGGATGCCACTCCACCACTCGGCGAAACGACCGGTGGTAACGCCGCAATGGGCCGGCCAGGCATGACTGCCCTGGCGCAGCCGCGGATCGCGGATCAGTTTGCCCACCTCCGCATATCGAAGGATCGCGAACCCATAGGAGGTCTTGGCATACCAGCTGGCGTCGCGGGCGGCCCGCACCTCCGCCGAGCGAACGGAGAATGCCGGGTCCGCGATGTTGAGGAATGGAACCTCGATGACCTCGGATGTGGCCATGATGTACTCCAAACGATAGTTGGTGCGGCGAAAGATGCTGCGGCGTTACGGGAGAACTTCGAGGAAGCGCTCGAAATCCCACTCGGTGACGGTGGCCATGAACCGCTCCCATTCGTCGCGCTTCAGGTGCAGGAAGACCCGCGACATGTCGCCAGGCAGGGCCGACATGATCACCGGATCCTCCTCCAGAGCGTTGAGCGCATCGCGGAGATCGGTGGGCAGGCGCTTGACCTGCTTTCCGGACTCGAGGGCCTCGTAGATGTTGCGCTGCTCGGGCGGGCCCGGGTCGAGCCTCCGGTCGATACCGTCGTCGAAGGCCCGCAACAAAGCGGCGCCCATCAGATAGGGGTTCACCAGGCTGTCCACGGCGCGGTATTCGACGCGGCCAGGTGCCGAGACACGGATGCCGACCGTGCGGTTCTGCATGCCCCAGTCCGCATAGACGGGAGCCCAATATCCAAGATCGCTCATGCGGCGGTAGGAATTGACTGTCGAAGAACCAAGCGCCGTCAGGGCGGGCAGGTGCTCGATCATGCCGCCGATACAATGCAGGCCCGTGTCCGTCGGCATCCATTCGCCCGAGGGGCGCTGGAACTCGTTCGTGCCGCCCTTGCGATAGGTGAAGGCTTCTTCGGCGCCGGGCAGGACCTCGTGGCGCAGCGTGTTGAGATTGTCCTTGCCGCCCGACCAGAGCGAGACGTTGTGATGGCAGCCATTGGCCGAGACCCCCACGAAGGGCTTCGTCATGAACGTCGCGATGAGATTGAACTCGCGGGCGACCTGGGCGCAGATCTGGCGATAGGTCGTAAGCCTGTCGGCGTTGCGCAGCACGTGATCGAAGGCAATGTTCAGTTCCAATTGACCGGGGGCATCCTCGTGGTCGCCCTGGATCATGTCGAGCCCCATGGCGCGCGCATAGTCGGTGATGCGCATGATGACCGGGGAGAGGCTCTCGAACTGTTCGATGTGATAGGCATAGGGTTTGGTCGTGCCGCCGGCGGACTTGCCGTCGGGACCACGCTTCAGCCACATCATCTCCGGTTCACAGCCAGCGCGCAGCTCGAAACCGTGCTTGGCCTGAAACGCGTCATGGATGCGACGGAGATTGCCGCGGCAGTCCGATGTCAGGAAGGAACCGGGATTTTCGTCTTCTTCGCGGTGCCGGAACAGGGTGCAGAACACCCGGGCGACGCGCTTGTTCCACGGCAGTTGAACGAAAGTCTCGGGATCAGGCAGAGCCACGAGCTCGGCGGCATTGGAAGGGTAACCGATGTAATTGCCTCGGCGGTCGGCGGACACGTCTGCCACCGCGCCGTACCAGAGCTGAACGCCCTTGTTCGACAAGCTCTCCCAGTGGACCGCGGGCGCAGACTTTCCCATAACGCGGCCGGTGACCGAAACGAACTGATAGTAGATGTGATCGACGCCGAGGGCGTCGATCTTCTCCTGGACTCGGCGGATTGCCGCTTGCCGCGCTTCCGAGCGAATGGTGCGGTGGATGTCGCTGTCCGTGCTGAGGGGCGGCGCAGCGGGTCTTGCCGACGTAGAAGCGTCCATTTCTTTTTCTCCTCTACGCGACTTCGAAGTAGCGCGCTTTTTCGGGGCTGCTGACGGCGCGACGGAGCGCATTGGCCTCGTGCCGCCGAGACGTGATGAAGTGCCTGACGAACTCGGCGCCGAAGAATTCGGGGGCCAAGTGGCTGGCCTCCAGGCGGTCGACGGCAAGCGCCAGACTGGAGGGCAATTCGACGACGCCGGACAGTTCGCTCTCGTTGCCAGTCGGCTCGACGGCCGCCGGCGGCACGACCCTGTTCTCGATGCCGAACAGGCCGGCGGCCATGAACATGGCGAGGCCGAGCCAAGGATTGACGTCGGCGCCAGGGATTCGGAATTCAAGACGGGTCAAGTCATCGTTGACCACGACGGCGCGGACCGCAGCGGTATAGCCGCCGAAGCTCCACGTCGCGGTTCGCGGCGCCCAGTTGCCAGGTGACATGCGGCGATAGGCATTGGCGGTGTGAGCGGCGAGCGGCAGGGTCTCGGGAAGGGCCTTCAGC
>BFBZ01001233.1_pt1 | contig 17891 bp, 21 predicted proteins | sample 1888401 | NCBI WGS metagenome assembly BFBZ01 (sample SAMD00112614, study PRJDB3348) | symbiont metagenome | host: Chara braunii | reverse complement strand
CCCGTCTCGGTCAAACAGGAGGGCCGGAAAATTGCGTGACGTGACCTATGACGAGGATGATCTGCGTCCCCGCCGTGGGCGCGTGGCCGAAACCGATTTCGACGACGACGAGCCGCGCGTGCCGTTCTGGCGCCAGCTTCTGGGCCGCAACAAGGGCGACATGCTCGCTATCGGCTGCGCCGCTTTCGTCGCCATCGGCATCGGTGTCAACGCGCTCGCCCGCCAAAGCGGACCGCATCCGGCGCCGCTCTTCGCGACGGCTCGGGTCGAAGCACCGGCGGCAGCGCCTGTGCCGGCCGGCCGGCCGGCCGAGATCCAGTCGACCGCGTCGATCACGCCCAGGGCTCCGGAACAGCGGCCGGCCGACCAGGCCGCCGGCGCCGCCCAGGGCCGGCCGCGCGCCGAAGTGGTCACCGATATTCAGCGTGAGCTTGCCCGCCGCTCGCTCTATGACGGCCCCGTCGATGGCTTGACCGGCCCGCGCACCGATGCCGCGATCAAGCGCTACGAGACGCAGTCCGGTCTGCGCGTCTCGGGTGAGGCGACCGAACAATTGCTCAATCACATGCGTCGCCCGGCGCAGCGCAGCGCGGCCCCGGCGGCGGCCCAGACGATCAACCAGTTGCTGGCCTCCGATGCCGCGCCGCAGCCGGCGCGGCCGGCACCCCAGGCCCGCCCCGAGGCGGCGCAATCGATCACCCAGTTGATCAATGCCAACGCCGCGGCGGCCACCGCCACGCGGCCGCAGACGCAGCCCCGGTCCGAGGCGCCGCAGTCGATCGGCCAGCTGATCTCGGCCAACGCCGCGGCGCCGACGCCGCGCCCGCAGGCTCCGCAGTCGGCCACTTCGGCCGATCGGCGCATGCAGGCGGTCAAGCGCGCGCTCGTCCAGGCCGGCTACGGCCCGCTCGGCGGCGATCCGCGCGAAGCGATCCAGCGCTTCGAGCGCGACCGCCGGCTGCCGGTCACCGGCCAGGCCAATGATCGGGTTGTTCGCGAACTGGCCAGTGTCACAGGCACGCGGATACAATAGCGGCCCATGGATCGCGTCACCTCCGACTTCTGGGTCACGGCCTATCTCAGACGGGTCCGGGTCGAGGGCGCCTTTGCGGTCCTGCGCCGGCGCGGTTCGCCGGAGGCCGGCGCCATCGCGGTCGTCGTGTCGCGTGCCGACCGGCTCGCCGGCCTGTTCCTTCAGGCGCCGCAATCGCTGTTCGACGAGGCAAAGCCGGGCGATCGGCTGTTCGTTGCGGCCTATCCGGAGGTCTTCGTCGAAGAGCAGCGGGTGGAAGAAAAGCTCAGGCGAGAGATCGATTTCGATCCGGACCTGTGGATCGTCGACGTCGAGGATCGTGACGGCCGCTCGTTCCTCGATCTGGCCAAGTCTTGACAGCGGCCACCTGACCGCGCTCCCCTGACCGCGAAGCCCGCCGGCTTTCAGCTGTCCTTGAGGCGCCGGCTCGCCGGCCAGAGCGGCGCTGCCGAACGCTGGCCGGGTCGCGCCGCCGGGCTTGATGCCTGGCGGGCGCTTGTCCGTTCCGATCCATCCAGGGCATGAACCGGCACGTGACGGCCATGCCGCTGCGGCGTTGCCGGGGCCAGGGCGGTTTCGCGCCAGGAATGCACCAGGACGAGCGCGACGGCGCGCGGAATGGCGTCGTAGAGCGCCGTCAGGCCGTGGACCCGCGCTACCGAAGTGCCGACCGAGGCATGCGCGAACAACAGGATGCGTGTCGCGGCCTCGCGGCCGAGATCGAGTGCGCGCGCCGCCACCACCAGCGGTTCGCCGGCCTCGTCCTCGGCGATGCGCCGGGCTGTCGCGGCATCGATCCCGAGCCCTTGAGCCAGCGCATCGGCCAAGGCGCCTGGCCGGCGCGACAGCGCGGCGAGCTCGATCGACTGCCCGGTATCACCGCCGATGGCGGGAAAACCCGCGCCACCATTGGCGTCAAGCGCCAGGCCGGCGATGATCGATTCGCGGGCATCGGGCGAAGCGTCCAGGAAGCGCCGGCCGACATCATTGTCTCTCGGCGAAGCGGGTGGTGTCGCGAACTCCAGCATCGGGTCGGCGATGCGGGCGGTGAGGGCCGCCGCGACACGCGGATCGTCCATGTCCTCGAGCGCCACCAGGGCGGCCAGGCCCAGATCGGCGCGCGAGGCGACGGCGAGCGCCTTTTCGGCGTCACCGGAGCGGACCGCCAGGAACATGTCGTCGTCCGACAGGGCGGTGGAACGCGACAGGATCGGAAAGGCGACGCGTGCCGTGTCGGCTGCGAGCTTGCGCGCCACCGCGGTCGGCGTCTGCGGATGGCCGGCCAGCTTGGCGGCGATGATCGCCCGGTCGTCCTCGTCGGCCTTGACGATCAGGTGCAGGGCCAGCTCACCGAACCGGGTGATTTCGGCGGCCGTGTGATGCGGCTCGGCGACGAACTGGTCGACCAGCACGCGCAGCAAGGTCTGGCGCACGTCGATGCCGTTCGACCGGGCAAGCCCGATCAGGCTTTGGACATGAGGCAGACGCGGCATGGACATGCTGAACCGTGAGACGGGAGTTTGGCGGCGGGGCGATCTCGACATTACGAGCGATTTCGTTAGCGGGCCGTTAACCAAGACCCGGAGCAAGTTATTGAAATCACAGGAAAGGCCGGGCCCAAGGGCGTGCCAGGCGGCAGCCCGGGCACCGATGGGCAGCCAGGCTTTCCGCCGCCACCGGCCGTGGTTGCGCCAGTGGCCGCGCCGGACCAAATGACGCACCGCCACGGCTTGCGTCATCCATGCCGGCTGGCTAGGGAGAGCGTGAGCGCAGGACGACCTGCGCTGACGCTGTGTTGGGGACGGCCCCGTTATCTCGAACTCAAGAGATGATGGAGTTGTGCCGTCCGATGACCAATCTCGGCGAATGCTGCGGATCGCGGCGCCCCTACACCTTTGAATCGAATGTTGTTCGCGCAGGCGCGCGTTCGGGCGCCTGCGCTCGTCCGGCGCTGAGCGCCCGAGCCTGCCGGACGCAGGCGCGCTATCGCAGTGTCGCCACACCGGCACCTCAGCCTCTGGGAGGCCTGTGATGGCTGGTCCCGTCGAACAATTTGAAATCAAGCCACTCTTTCGCATCGCCGAGATCGCCGGCCGGGAGATTCATTTCACCAACTCGGCCGCCTACATGTTGCTTGCGGTGGCCGTCAGCTGCCTGTTCCTCCTGTTGACGACGCGTCGGTGGCAGCTCGTTCCCGGCCGGTGGCAGTCGGCGGCGGAGATGCTCCATGAATTCGTCGCCAAGACGCTGCGCGAAAATGCCGGCGAACAGGGAATGCGGTTCTTTCCCCTGGTCTTCTCGCTTTTCATGTTTGTTCTGGCGGCCAACCTGATCGGCATGTTTCCTTATGCGTTCACGGTGACCAGCCACCTCATCATCACCTTTTCGCTGGCGATGGTGGTTTTCCTGACGGTGACGATCTATGGGGTCGTCAAGCACGGCTTCGGCTTCTTCCGGCTTTTCATGCCCGCGGGCATTCCGCTCGCCCTGGCGCCGATTATCGTCCCGATCGAGGTGATTTCTTATCTCTCCCGACCGGTGAGCCACTCGGTGCGCCTGTTCGCGGTCATGCTCGCGGGGCACATCACGCTCAAGGTCTTCGCCGGCTTCGTCGTGGCCCTTGGCGGGCTCGGCGCGCTTGGAATCGTCGCCGCCATCGTGCCCCTGGCCATGACCGTCGCGCTCACCGGGCTCGAACTGCTCATGTCGGTGATCCAGGCCTATATCTTCACGATGCTCACCTGCATGTACCTCAATGATGCGCTTCATCCGCATCATTGAGGCCGGCGAGCGGCACACGAGGGCTGCGGGACGTCCAGGTTAACCAGTCCGGCCAAGAGTAATGTGTCCTATATATTTCAATGGCTTGGGATTAACGCCTCGTTAACCAAACTGAAGTCTTAATGAATTCGTCCGACGCAATTCCATCCGTCGGACATCGTCGCCATGGAGGGCCGGCACAGAGGAGAGACAGATGGGTTTAGTGCTTCGATTCCCTCTTGAGCGCCGCAAGGCGCAGCGTCCGAATGCCGATCTCTCTGCCGATGATGTCCAAGTGCTGGTCCTGCCGGTCGTTCAGGTCGAACGCCATGAGGAACCTGCTCCGCAAGCCCCGGCAATGAATGCGCAGGAGCCTGCAACTGCAGCCACCGACACGCCCCGGCGTGGCGGCGACAAACCACGCCGCGGTCGCAAGAGCGCCTGATCGTTACCGAGTGCCCGAGAGGTTCGCCATCATGCCTGGCCACCGACCGCCACGATCGGCGCATCGCCTGGCTCGTTGGGGAACCGTTCTGGCCATGCTCGGCGGCCTCGCCGGATGCGGCCCGCAGCCCGGCGATTTCGGCCGGCCCCGGCCCAATGTCCTGAATGATGAGATCATGCCGGCGATCGGCAATGTCGCCGCGCGCGAACGCGGCGAGCCGGTGTCAGGTTATTCCTTTACCGATGCCGAGCGCGAAATGCGCCAGCTCGGTTACGCCCTGATCATGCCGACCCATCCGCTCGACCGTTGGAACCAGTACTGGGCCGAGCTTCGCCGTACCCGCATCGGCGACCCCGTGCGCTTCGACCCGGATCCACGCGGTTATGGGCATACCCTGGCCCGCGAAGACTATCGCTCCTCCAAGTCGCGCTTCATCCGCATGGTCGATGACATGCGGGCCGATCGGTCGCGCATCGCGCCATTCTGCGCCAAAGCGGTGGAGGTGGCCAATGCCGACCGGATCCGCGAAGGTGCCATGGGCTATGTCGCCGATCTCTCGGCGGTCGAAATCCGTAGCGGCCGCGACCGGATCGCCGAGAACCGCATGGTCGTCCATTGGGTGCGCCATGGCCTGGCGCAGCATGTCCAGGCCTATCGGGTGAGCCTGAACACCCAGCTCGTCGCCACCCCCGAGCAGGAGGCGGTCCTTGCTGAACGCGAACTGGCGGCACTCGAGGCCGATATCGCCCGCATGGACGTGATCTGCGTCGCCGCCGCGGGACGCGGCAGGATCGATGTCGAACAGGCGGCTCCGCGCTACTATCCGACCACGCCGGAGCCGCTAGTCGTCAAGTGAAACGCCTGTCCGACGCCCGCGGGGTGGCGGATCACCCGCTCGGGACCTGCTCGGCGGCGAGAATTTCGCAACGCGACTGCTGAGCCAGCTGGTCGCGCACCAGCGCCGCATTGCCTGGCTGCACGGCCAGCGCCCGGATCAGCACGAAGCCCTCCGATGTCGGCGACACCATGATCAGGTTGTCGGCCTGCGTTTCGTCTTCGCCGGTCGCGAGTTCGCGGCGCTGTGCGCTGGTGACGACGAACAGATCCATGGTCCGCCGGGTGGCCGCCTTGTCGTTGATCGCGCCGAAGGCGAGCCCGGTCGCGGTGTAGAGCGCTATGGCGGTGTAGTGAGACGTGACCGGAGCGCGGACATGAAGGATGCCGGCGGCAAGATCGAAGCGGCAGATCGCCGTTTCGAAAGCCGGATCGGCCAGCGGCAGATTGGTCGCCGCGCCGGCGCCGAGCATGGTCACCTGGTTCAACGCGGCGCCTTCCAGCCTGGCGCGGGCATCGTCCGGCGCCAGGCGCGGCAGCGCAAAGACCGACAGGATGTGCACGGCGAGGCCGAGGATCAGACCAGCAAGGATCCACAGGGCAGGGCCGAACAGGAAACGTTTCATGGGCATCCCACCCGTGTGATCGCGGGAAGCCCGGTGCTGGTGGAAATGGTGGTGGCGATCGGCGTGTCATAGAGCCTGAGAATCAGGCGAATCTGCTCGGCGCCGCCGGTCGGCAGCCAATTGCCGGGGCGCGCCGTGCCGGCGACCAGGATGTCGATCGGCAAGTCACCCTGGCGCAGCACCTCATAGCTGGTGAAGGCTTGGCGCGTGCCCGCCGGCGCGACAGGCTGGTAGTCCCGGCCGACCACGCCGAGTGTCCAGAACCGGGCCGGCGGCATGGCCCCGGCGACGCGGTACGTGCAGCGCCCGTCGAGCGTACGGCCGTCCTGGTCGGCTTCCGCGGTCAGCGCCAGGCCGTCGGCAAGGGCGAGCGGCAGGGTTCCGAGCCGTGCCGCCACCGCTCTTGCGTACGGATCGGCCTCGGTCGTGCCGGCCTTCGGCGTTGCCAGCCACGGGCCGATATGCAGGACGCCCGCGCCGGTGCCGCGGCCGACGGAAGCCGCCGTCAGGCCCAGGCCGGTCGCGGCCCCGATACCAAGGGCGAGAAAAATACCGGTGACGGTACGCAATGATCGGTCTCCGTCAGCGCAGGACGCGCACCTGCGGTTCGGCGGAGGATACGGTGCCGGGCCGCATCGGCGCATCCCATGCATCGCGCATCAGTTTTTCGATCCGGCCGAGCACCGTAAGCGAGCGCCGCGACAGAACCTGCGGCCGCTCCGGGATGCCGGCAACCGGCACCGGCGCCGTGGTCGGCGCTCCCGACGGCGGGCGCGCAGTGTCCGGTTGACCGAAGACCGGCCTGCGCTCCAGGCCCTGGTGGGCGACGGTCAGCACCCGGCTGAAGGTCATCGCCGGCAGCGATCCACCGGTCATCCGGTTGGTCTCGGAATAATCGTCATTGCCGAACCAGATGCCCGCCGCATATTGCCCGGAGAAGCCGACGAACAGAGCATCGCGATAGGAATTGGTCGTGCCGGTCTTGCCGGCAACCTGCACGCCTTCGACCTGCGCGCGCCGACCGGTGCCCGATTCGACCACGCCGACCAGCATGGAATTCATATCGGTCGCGACCGCCGGCGAGAAAACCTGGCGCGCCGGCGCCATGTCGCGGTCGGCGCGCCAGACCACTTCGCCGTGCGAATTCTTGATCTCCACCGAGGCATGAGGCGTTACGCTCCTGCCGCCGGATGCGAAGGTTGCGTAGGCCGTGGTCAGCTCGAGCAAAGTAACCTCGGCGGCGCCGATCGGCAGCGGCGCCGAATCGGTCAGCGGCCGGGTAATACCCATCTCGCGCGCGGTCGCGATGATCTTCTGCCGGCCGACGCGTGAATCGCCCCGGCCCATTTGCTGGGTCAGGATGACCGGGATCGAGTTGATCGACCGGACCAGCGCCGACATCACCGTGGTCTGGCCGGAAAAGCTGCGGCCGTAATTCTGCGGGCACCAGTTGCCGAGGCAGATCTGGCGGTCGACCACGATCGAGCGCGAGGTGATCAGCCCCTCGCGCAAGGCCGTGCCATAGACGATCGGCTTGAACGACGAGCCCGGCTGGCGCATGGCCTCGGTCGCCCGGTTGAACTGGCTTGCGCCATAGTCGCGGCCGCCGACGATGGCGCGCATGGTGCCGTCCACGTCCATCAGCACGACGGCGGCCTGCGACGCGCCATATTCGTTGCCGTACTGGCGCAGGATCGCCTCGACCGCGAGCTCGGTCTGGCGCTGCACGGTCAGGTCGAGGCCGGTGCGCACCGTCAGCACCCGGTCGGTCAGGCCGGGCGTCTGGGCCACCAGCCGCTTCACGTCCTCGAAGGCGTAGTCGAGATAGTAGTTCGGCACGACCTCGTCCTTGCGGTCGATCGGGGTCGCCGGATTGCGCCTCGCACCGAACACCTGGCCTTCGGTCATGAAACCGGCCTCGACCAGGTTGTCCAGGACCGTGTTGGCGCGGGCACGTGCCGCCGGCAGGTTGGCGTGCGGGGCGAAGCGCGTCGGCGCCTTGAACAGGCCTGCGAGCATGGCGGCTTCCGCCAGCGTCACGTCGCGCACCGATTTGCCGAAGTAATATTCAGCCGCGGCCTCGGCTCCGAAGGCGCCGCCGCCCATATAGGCGCGGTCGAGATAGGTCTTCAGGATCTCGGCCTTGGAGGCGCGGGCCTCGAGCCAGAGCGCCAGATAGGCCTCCTTGATCTTGCGTTCGATCGACCGTTCATTGGTCAGGAACAGGTTCTTGGCGAGTTGCTGCGTGATGGTCGAGCCGCCCTGCACGACCCCGCCCGCGCGTGCGTTGGTCATCACGGCGCGCAATGTGCCGATCAGGTCGATGCCGTAATGGTCGAAGAAGCGGCGGTCCTCGGTCGCCAGAACCGCCTTGATCATGTGGTCGGGGAAATCGTCCAGCGGCACCGAATCATTGTGCCGGATACCGCGGCGGCCGACTTCGTTGCCGTAGCGGTCCTGGAACACCACGGACAGTTCGCTCTTCTTCAGCCAGTCGCCGTCGCTGGTCTCGCGAAACGCCGGAATGGCCAGCGTCAGCATCGCCACCATGCCGATCGCACCCAGCGTCATCCCCTCGGATCCGAGTTCGGCGCCGGCCCGCTTCCAGCCATAGACCTGAACGCGGTCCGACAGGTCGGCGAGCTTTTCCCAACTGCGCCCGATCAGGCCGGCGAGGCGCCAGGCCCCGTCGGTCAACCTCGCGTCGAGATCGAGGAAGAAGCGCTTGGCCGCGCTTCCCCGACCGCCGCCGGGCTGAAAATCGGTCACGTCGGAAACATCCTTTGCGCGGGTCTCTTGACGATCTGCTTACCATAGCGGAAACGGCTGAGGTGAGCCAACTGCGTCAGGCCGGGCTCGCGGTCATCTGTCAACAGGGTTACCGTCAGAACGAGGGCACGGCCTTGAGGCCGGACGTCCGGAGAACAGATCATGAAACGGCGCGCGGGCGGCGAAAACGCCCCGAACCAGCCTCGACCGGAGCCGTTCTGGCGCACCAAGGCCATGGAGGACATGACCGGGCCGGAATGGGAAAGCCTGTGCGACGGCTGCGCGCGCTGCTGCCTGAACAAGCTCGAGGATGAGGATACCGGCGCGATCCACTTCACTTCGGTCGCCTGCACGCTGCTCGACGGCGAGACCTGCCGTTGCACCGATTACGACAACCGCCAGGCCAAGGTGCCCGATTGCGTGCGGCTGACCCCGGAGGAGGCGCGCACCTTGCCCTGGCTGCCGCCGACCTGCGCCTATCGCCTGGTCGCCGAGGGGCACGATCTCTACTGGTGGCACCCGCTGGTCTCGGGCGATGCCGAGACGGTGCATCAGGCGGGCATTTCGGTGCGTGGCCGGATCACCGCCTGGGAGCACGAACTAGCGGAATTGCAGGAGCTCGAAGACCATCTGGCCGAGTGGCCGGGCCAGGTGCCCGAGCCGCGCTGAGGCTCTGTCGCTTGGCCGGGCCGGCGGGCCTTGAGGCCTTGCGGATCGCGCCGGTAGATTGGCAGGTCGCCACGGGAGCCTGCCATGACCGGTTTTGTCGATCCGACTCGCGAGACCTTCCAACTGTTCAAGGATCTGCCGCGCGATCAGCCGGTTCATATGCTGAACCTGGTGCGGCTGCGGGCCAAGGCGGCCTATCCCGATGGCCGCGAGACAAGCGGCCTCGAGGCCTATCGCGCTTATGGTCGCGACAGCGGACCGGTGTTTCGCCGGCTTGGCGGCCGGCAGGTGTGGATCGGCCGGCCTGATCTGACCCTGATCGGGCCTGAGGACGAACGCTGGGACATCGCCTTCATCGCCGAATATCCGACCGGCGCGGCCTTTATCGAGATGCTGCGCGACCCGGTCTACCGGCAGGCCGTCTTGCACCGCCAGGCCGCGGTTGCCGATTCACGGCTGATCCGGATGCATCCGGGGGCGCCGGGCGAGGGCTTCGGCGAAGTCAGATAGGCGGCGGGCCGGATGGCCGCCGCCCAAGGTTTTGTCCGACCGAAGGACTCATTCACCCAAATCCGTTGTCAGCGCGCGCGGCTCAACTGCAGGGATGCGACGCCGATCGCGGCATTGAGCCCGGTCTGGGCCTGCACCGAGAATGGCTGCAGCGCCACGCTGTTGCGGTTGCCACCGACCAGGACGTTGGCGCCGAGGCCGACGCCGAGCGTCGCCTGCGCCTGGCCGCCGGCATAGGTTCCGGCGAGCTGGTAGGGTGCGTAGCGACGCTGCGCCGCCAGCACGGTCCAGACCAGTACGCCGCGGCCGGTCACGCCGAGATCCAGGCCGTAGTGCGAAATGCGGCCGACATAGATTTCCTGGCGGCCGCCGCGATCCGGCCGGAACCGGCAGGCGATGCCGCGCTGTGATGTGACGATCAGCCCGATACCGGCCGAGACGTCGCAACTGAGGACGCCGACGCGGACACGCTCCTGGGCGGAAGCCGGTAACGCGAGACCGGACAGGAGCAAGGTGGCGCCGGCGAGGCTAGCGAGATGGCGTTTCATGGAACTCTCCCGAACAGCATGCAATGGAATAACAATGCGCGAGCCGCGGATAAGTTGCGTGGCCATGAGCCGGACTGCTCCCGGCTGCGCAGGGTCACGCGACTGGCCTTGCCGGCCCGCGGCGGCGCTGCGTTGCCGCCGCATCGACCAACATGGTCGGCCGGCCCGTCCATTGCCCTTGGGGGAAACCTGGAGCCGGCTTCGGCAATATCCCCGGTATCGATCGATCTCAGCTTGCCGTTCCGCGTCGTGACGGATCGGGCAGCATCATGGCCATCACCTCGGGCAGGATGGTGTCGACATAGCTGGCGACATCCATGGCGCCGGCATGGCTGGCGAGCCGGCCTTCGATGGCGAGCTGGGCAAAACCATGGGCGGCCGACCAGCAGCCGAGCACCAGCGCCTCGGCCGGCAGGTCGAGTGCTGCCTCGGGCGGCCTGCCGAGATAGCGCTGAGCCATTTCCTTGACGACGCGCAGGCTCGCCTGTGCCGCCTCGTGCAGGGGTTCGCCGCTGATCAGCAGGTCCTTGCGGTACATCAGTTTGAATCGCCCGGGATATTTCAGGGCGAAGCGGACATAGGCGACGCCCATGGCACGCAGGGCGGCGGCCGGATCGGCATGGGCGCCGGCGGCGGCCCTGATCGTTTCGGCCAGGCCGTCATAGCCGCGGATGGCGACCTCCGTGAGCAGTCCGGCGGCGCTGCCGAAGTGATGTGCGGGGGCCGCCGCCGACACGCCGGCGCGCCGCGCCGCCGCACGCAAGGAGAAGCCTTCGATGCCGCTCTCCAGCAGGATGTCGTCGGTCGCCGCGATCAATGCCGCCTGTAACGTGCCGTGATGATAGGGCGAGGGCTTGTCCGCCTCGGGCAGGTCAGGGGACGGGCGGGGATAGTCGGTCATCTTACGCGGTCTTTACACTGTTAAGTTTGAATGCTAGATCCATCTTAACACCGTTAAGATGGATGGCGGTGGGAATATCGTCGAGCCTCGCCAAAGCCGGAAGCGGAGCATGATATGACTGAAAAAGCGAGTGATGGCAGCAATCGGCGCCTGGTCCTGGCATCAGTCGCAGCGGGGACCGTCGCAGGCGTCGCCGGACTCGCCACTGGCCTGTCGCTGGGCCAGGCCGGACGACCGGCACAACAGCGACCAAGCGGGCAGCGCCGTTTCGACGGCAAGGTCGTGCTGATCACCGGTGCGACTTCCGGCATTGGCCATGCCGCGGCCAAGGCCTTTGCCGCCGAGGGCGCCAAGGTCGCCTTTTGCGGGCGGCGCGAACAGCTCGGCCGGGACGTCGAGGCCGAGATCCGTTGGAATGGTGGTGAGGCGACCTATTTCCGCGCGGACGTGCGCGTCGAAAGCGATGTGAAGGCCTTTGTCGATGGCGCTGCCGGCAAATATGGCCGCCTCGACGTCGCCTTCAACAACGCCGGCATCACCTTGGAAAAACCGCTGCACGAACTGACGGCCGACGAGTTCGACGACGTCGCCCATACCAATCTCAGGGGCGTGTTCCTCTCGATCAAATATCAGGTGCCGCACATGATCGCGGGCGGCGGCGGCAGCATCGTGGTCACCGCCTCGTCCAACGCCATCGCGACTCAGGCGCGCCGTTCGGCCTATTCGGCCAGCAAGCGTGCGCTGATAGGTCTCGTCCAGAGCGCGGCGCTCGACTATGCGCCGCACGGCATCCGGGTCAACGCCCTGGTGCCTGGTACCACCGACACGGCGCTGGTGCGCCGCGCCGCCGGCATGGAGAATGTGCCCGACGCGGTTTGGCGCGCCGGCGCGGCGCAATGGGCCCGGAGCAATGTGCCTGGGCTCGGCCGGATGGCGACGGCCGACGAGATCGCCGCCTTCGCCCTGGTGCTGGCTTCGGATGACCATGCCTTCATGACTGGCGCGGCCCTGGTGATCGATGGCGGCAAGACCGCCCATGCCTGAGCGGACAGGCCGGGGGCTCTTCCATCTCCTCGAAACGGAAGAGCCCGCGGGTCATTCGGCCGGTTGCGCCATCGCCTTCGGTTCGGCGGCCTCCTCCTCCATGCGCGAGCACGCATAGAGCAGGGCCGCGACCATGGCATAGGCGAGCGCCACCGAGGGCGACTTGGCCAGGCCCACGGCCTCGCCATGCATGAAGCCGAAGAAGGTCAGCAGCGCGCCGCCGCCGGCGAAGGCCGCGGCGTTGAGAAATTTCTTTTCGACGATGAACACGCCGATGGCGCCCAGCACCAGCCCGGTGATGATGGCGCCGCCGGCCATCACCTCGAGACCGTGATAGAGCACGCCGACCTGGGCGAGCTTGTCCAGGCCGACCTGGGCGGCACTGGTGCCGGCGGCCCCGAGCGCACCGTCGAGCAGCGTCTTGGCCCAGGCGGCGAGATGCGGCGTCAGCGCCAGGACCACCGCCGGGGCATGGGCGACCGGCGTCGTCTGGAACGCCTGGGCGCCGATCAGCATGCCGATATAGAGCAGGATCGGGGCGATCGCGACGACCGGGATCAGGGCGGTGAGCAACGCGATGACGCCGAACCAGGCGAGCACCAGCACCATCACGCCGGTCAGCGCGGAATAGCCGATCCGCCCGCCCATGGCCTTCCAGCCGGGATGGCCGATATAGACCGCGTTGATGAAGGGATTGCCCATCAGGCAGCCGATCATGCTGATGACGCCGTCGGCGCTCAGCACGCGGGTCGTCGGGTAATGGTCACCGGCGGCCTCGGCGCTTTCGACATTGTCCATGGCCTCGACCAGGTCGTAGATGCCGAAGGGAATGGCGGTGACCAGGATGATGCCGAGGAACTGGAAGCCGGAAAAGACGTGGCCGATCGCCGGGACCGGCACCGCGAAGCCGAAGCTCGAGAAGGCCTGGGCGAGCTTGTCGAGGCCCATGCCGCCGAGCGGCAGGCCGATGAGCGTCGAGCCCCAGGCGATGATCGTGCCGGCGGCGATCGCCACCAGGCCGGCCGGAATGCCGCGCGGATAACGCAGGCCGCCGAACCACGACACCAGGATGATCGCGAAACAGGTCAGCCCGATCACCGGCGTCATGAACATTTCCATGGCCGGCCGCATCGAGATGAAGGCGATCGACACGCCCGCTAGCGTGCCGAGCAGGGCGGCGCGCGGCGTCACCTTGCGGATATAGGGCGCGATGAAGCCGCCGAGCATCAGGATGATGCTCTGGATGAACACCCAGGCAAGCCCCGCCTCCCAGCCTTTCAAGGGGTCGCCGGTCGCCATCGAGATCGGCAGCATGATGACGAAGGTGACGATGAACATATGCGGCACGCTGACGCCCGAGGGCAGGGCGCAGACATCGCCCCGGCCGGTCTTGCGGGCGAGTTCGTAGGCGAGCCACGCGTAATAGAGTGTCGACAGCGCCATCATCAGGCCAAGGGCCGGCAGGATGCGGCCGAACACCAAGCTGTCGGGCATTTTCAGGACGAAGCGCAACAGGCCGGTCAGCACCAGCATATTGACCAGGATGTTGGTGCCGAAACCGAAAAAGGCGTTCCAGTCACCCGGGGTCCAGATGGCCGGCTTGGCGGTCGTATCGGTCATGGCCATGCGCATCTCCTGTTGGTCGGAAGGGAAACGGTCAGGTCGGGGCGGGCAGGCTCGCCGCAATCGCGGCGGTGGTCGTGACAAAGCCGAAAATGCCGCCCTGGGCGGCGATCATCTTCAGGCCGACCGCATGGAATTCGTCGAAATAGGAGGCGCAGGCATCACCCGGCACGAGACAGCGGAACCCGCGGTCATTGGCCTCCCGTACGGTGGTGTGGACGCAGACCTCGGTCGTGACGCCGCAGACGACAAGGGTCTCGATCGCGCGATTGCGCAGGATCAGCGCAAGATCGGTCTCGTAGAAGGCGCCCTTGCCGGGCTTGTCGACGACCGGCTCGCCCTCGGCCGGTCGAAGCTCCGGCACGATGTCGTGGCCCGGTTCGCCGCGCACCAGGATGCGTCCCATCGGCCCGGGCGCGCCGATGCGAAATTGCGGGTCGCCGCGCGCCACCTTCAGCGGCGGCGCATCGGCGAGGTCGGGCCGGTGGCCCTCGCGGGTGTGGATGACCAGAATCTTGTTGGCACGCGCCAGCGTCAGCAGGTGCCGGATCGGACCGACGGCGCGGGAGAGCTTTGAGACGTCGTTGCCGAGCGCCTCGCCGAAGCCGCCGGGCTCCAGGAAATCGCGCTGCATGTCGATCACGACCAGGGCGGCGCGATCCCAGTCGATCGTCACCGCATTCGGTTCGGCTGGGATTTCGACCTTGCGCATGGCATCCCCCTTGGGATGCGGTGCAGCAAGGACCGGGCCAGCAAATTTCGCTGAATTTCCCGCGGCCCGCCCTGTGGCGACGCCGTGTCCTTGGGCATAGCCGTGTCGGTGTGGCTATGAATTGATCATCAGTGCGGAATTGTATGCATGGGATGGGGCCATCCGTGCCGGTTTAGCGGCGCAGGTAGCCGGCCGCGCGGCCCAGCAGAAGCTCGGCTTCGGCACCCATGCGCCGGACGATCGATTCGGCCGGCTCGATCGTGTGCACCAGGTCGACACCTTCGCCGACGATGACGGCGGCTACGTCGACATTGCCTTGATCGCGCGCCTCGGCATAACGCGCTTGCTCGGCTCCGAGAGTGTCCCGAAGGCCAGCGGGATCGGCACCCCATTGACGGCTGAAGTCATTGGCGAGCGTTCGTATTGTCCACGGTTCTGGCCAGTCGATGCCGCGCGCCAGATCGAACAGCGAGCCGCGAAACGTCGTGTCGCCGGATCCCGCGACGGCGGCCTGCTTGGCGTTGGGGTGGGCGAGCGATTCGCGGCTGGCGAAGAAAGCCGTGCCGCAGAGGACGCCGGCGGCTCCCAGCATCAGGGCCGCCGCCAGCCCTCGGCCGTCGGCTATGCCCCCGGCCGCGACCACGGGAATGGCGCCGACCGCATCGACCACCGCCGGCACCAGCGGCAAGGTCGCCCGGTTCGAGCCATGGCCACCGGCTTCGGTGCCCTGGGCCACGATGATGTCGGCGCCTTCGGCCGCGGCGGCGCGTGCTTCGGCGACGCTCTGGACCTGGACGACAAGAGCGGCGCCGGCGACCTTGATCTTGCTGGCGAAGCCGCCGATCGACCCGAAGGACAGGAAGATCGCCGGCGGGCGGCGCGCCAGAACCAGATCAATCAGCTCGGGGTCCTTTTCCAGGGCCCAGGCGATGAAGCCGACGCCGGCAGGCGTATTGCCGGCCGCCGCCATCTCGCGCCGAAGCCAGTCGCGGTCACAATAACCGCCGCCGATAAAGCCGAACCCGCCGGCATTGGTCACCGCGGCGGCGAGCGCGCCACCGCTGACGCCGGCCATTGGCGCCAGCAACACCGGCACGTCGAGGCCGAGCTTTTCGGTCAGCGGCGTGATGATCGCCATGGCAGCTCCTATCGATTCGCAGGCGCTGTCGCGATTGCGTTGCGACGCCTGTATTCGTCCAACGGCAGGCCGCCGACACCCCAATCCTCCATCGAAACCTCGTCGATGACCACGAAGGTCGTGGCAGGGTTCTTACCCAATACGCGAGCGAGCAGGCCGGTCACGCCGGCGATCAGCGCCGCCTTCTGTTCGGGGGGCCTTCGCGCGTGATCTTGATATTCACAGAGGGCATGCCGGCCCTTCCGCGATCCATGCGATCGTCGCCATCGGCATGAGACTGAAAGGCGAGCGCCCGGAGCCCGGTGCCGCAGGGGGCGAATCACCGGCTGCGGCACAATAAAAAAACCAGGGTTCGATCCGAACCCTGGTTGGTCGTCATGGTCTGTGGGGTTGGCGCGTTGGCGCTCAGCCCTTGTTCGGCTCGCCGCCGGCAGCCACGGGGGCCGAGGGGCTGGCAAGCTGGCCCGGGCGCGGCCGGCCGGTCGGGCGCGGCTTCGGCTTCGGGGCCGCAATCAAACCTTCGCGGATCGCCTGCTTGCGAGCAAGCTTGCGGGCCCGGCGCACGGCCTCGGCCTTCTCGCGCGTCTTGCGCTCCGACGGCTTTTCATAAGCCGAGCGCTGCTTCATTTCGCGGAAGATGCCTTCGCGCTGCATCTTCTTCTTGAGGACCTTGAGAGCCTGGTCGACATTGTTGTCGCGGACCAAAACCTGCAATGAAATCTCCTCCTGTTGTGACCCCGATCAATCGATCAGGTCGTCGCCTTGCGGCGCCAAAGCTGAAAACCAAATTCCGCGACACCGGCTTCGATCGCCGCGCGCTTCAGCCCATGAGGAGGGCTTCGATCCGGCAGTACGACACCCGTCCGCGTCCAGGGCGCGAACTTTTCCGGCAGCTGGCTGCCGGTCTTGTCGAGCGTGAAGGCGCCGAGCGCCTCCGACGTGCCGGATTGGAAAATGAAAAGACTGGGCTTGAGTGCCATCGGCGCACCTCACATTGGTTGCATGCGGTGGGCTCAAGGGCCTCGACGAATGCGAAACAGCGGAGCCACAGCCCTCAATCTGAGGGCGCGACCCCGCTGCTGCGGCCCGAGCATCCTAACCGGTCGTGAAGTGACCAGGAACCCAGGCCATGATCTTGCGAGTGCCGACCGCCGGTACATACATGGTCGGTCGGCTCAAGCGAGGCATGCTGTGATCAGCCTTCGGCCTTCAGATTGTCGGCCGAGGACTTGCCGCTGCGGCGGTCGGCCACAACTTCGTAGCTGATCTTCTGGCCTTCATTGAGGCCGTAGAGGCCGGCGCGCTCGACTGCGCTGATGTGAACGAACACATCCGGGCCGCCAGCGTCGGGCTGAATGAAGCCGAAGCCCTTCTGCGAGTTGAACCACTTAACCGTTCCGGTAGCCATCGATAGTCTCCATAGCAAAGGCTTTAGCGAGCGCAGATGGTTTTGCGCGATTTTGTCGATGTTTTGGAGGGAGATATCGTTAGCAAAACGCCGAAATAACAGCGCGGCGCGAAGTCGTTCAACCGAAACTCGATGACCCTATGTAAGGGTTGCGGGCTTGAAATTCAAGCCCAATCTTTTTGGGCGGCCGTCGCCAACCCGTGCCAGATCCTGATACCGCTCGGCTTTTCGGCCTCCGGCCGGTCCGGCCAGGCGATTCAGCCGTCGTTCTCGGCGCTCAACTGATCGGCCTCCAGCGCCGCGCCGCCGGTCTCCGTCAGCGTCGTCCTGAGCGCTTCGTTGATCCTGTCCTGCCAGCCGGGGCCATCGGCCTGAAAGCGCTCCAGGATATCGCGATCGATGCGCAAGGTCACCAGTTCCCTGGCATTGGGGATGACCGGCGCCGCTGGCCGGGGAAGCGGCGCGGGCGGCGCAGGCTTGGTGGTCGCCGATTTGAATGCCGCCTCGGCAGCATCGCGCGTGCTGCTCGGACCCCGTGTCCTGAACGGCGGATTGGCCATCATCTATCTCCTTCGATCGCGGCGCCGGACCAGGATGGCAGCGGCCCGCGGCGGCCTCAAGCCTTGGCTTTCGCTTTGGCTGTCTTTGCAGCGGCAGCCTTGGCAGCCTTGGATGCGGCTGCGGCGTCGGCCTGTTCCTTGGCCAGCCGGAGCGCCCTGAGCTTGATCGTCCGATCCTGGACATGCAGGGCCTGGTTTGCCGCCTCGGTCCGCGCCTTCATGGCGTCCTCGGCCTGTTTTTCAGCCCGCTCCTTGCGCGTCTGCGCGGCGGCCAAACTCTTGATCTGTTCTTCTGTCACCGCGTTTTCCTT
>BFBZ01001232.1_pt1 | contig 17899 bp, 15 predicted proteins | sample 1888401 | NCBI WGS metagenome assembly BFBZ01 (sample SAMD00112614, study PRJDB3348) | symbiont metagenome | host: Chara braunii | reverse complement strand
TTCGAACTCTCGGAAGCTTCCAATACCCCTGTTATGCTGCAGGTCGGCATTCGCAGCTGTCATGTGCACGGCCAGTTCGTCGCCAAGGACAACAAGCGGCCGGCCTATACGCTGAAGCAGGCGCTCGAAAATCCGATCCGCGACGTCAACCGCATCGTGCTGCCGCCCGCATCCTTCCTGCATGAGAAGGAGAAGCTGGAGAAGCGCTGGCCGGCGGCTGTCGAGTTCATCAAGCAGCGTCAGCTCAACGAATATTTCGGCCCGTCCGAAGGCGAGGTCGGCATCATCCTGCTCGGCGGTGCCTATAATGGTGTCATGCGCGCGCTGCAGCAGCTCGGCCTTGCCGATGTCTACGGCAATTCCGCCGTGCCTCTCTATGTCCTCAACGTTGCCTATCCGCTGATCGATGATCAGATGGCCGAGTTCTGCGCCAACAAGAAAGCCGTGCTGCTGGTCGAGGAAGGGGCGCCCGAATATATCGAGCAGTCGCTGAACACCATTCTGCGCCGCCGCGATATCCAGACCAAGGTCGCGGGCAAGGATGTCCTGCCGATGGGCGGGGAATATACCGCGCCTGTCCTGATGAAGGGCATCAAGAACTTCCTTGAGATGCATCAGCGCGTGCTGCTCGGCAATCAACCGCCGCTGCCGGATCCGTCGGCTGTTCTCAACGATCCGAAGATCAAGGCGCTGGCCGAAGTCGTGCCGCCGCGCCCACCGGGCTTCTGCATCGGCTGTCCCGAACGGCCGATCTTTGCCGCGATGAAGATGGTCGAGGGTGAACTCGGTCAGCATCACATCTCCGGCGATATTGGCTGCCACCTGTTCTCGATCCTGCCGCCGTTCAATCTGGGCAGCACGACCATGGGCTATGGGCTTGGCCCGGCTGCAGCATCGGCTTTCAACGTTGCCGCCGACAAGCGCGCGATCTCGGTCATGGGAGACGGTGGTTTCTGGCACAATGGTCTGGCGACCTCGGTCGGCAATGCTGTCTTCAACAAGCAGGATGGCGTCATCCTCGTCGTCGACAATTTTTACTCGGCAGCAACCGGCGGACAGGACATCCCATCCTCGCGGGCGTTGAATCCACGCCGCAAGACCAACAATTCCATCGTCAATGCGGTGAAAGGCATCGGCGCCACCTGGGTCCGCCAGATCGACCGCACCTATGATGTCGCGAAGATGCGCGACACGCTGCGCGAGGCGCTGACGTCGAAGGAGCCGGGGCCGAAGATCATCGTCGCTTCCTCGGAATGCATGCTGAACAAGCAGCGCCGCGTGAAGCCGCTATTTGCCAAGGCTGTGAAAGACGGCAAGCGCATGGTCAAGGAGCGTTTCGGTGTCGACGAGGATGTCTGCACCGGCGATCACGCCTGCATCCGTCTCTCCGGCTGTCCGTCGCTGTCGGTCAAGCATACCGACGATCCGCTGAAGGACGATCCGGTGGCGGCGATCGACAATAATTGCGTCGGCTGCGGCAATTGCGGTGAAGTCTCGGAGGCCGCGGTCCTCTGTCCGTCCTTCTATCGTGCCGATATCATTCACAACCCCACGGGCTGGGATCGTTTCGCTGCCCGCCTTCGCTCTGCCGTCATCGGCTGGCTGCAGGCGCGTCGTCGCGCCGGCCGCATCGTCTTTTCGGATTGAGAGGGCGATATGAACGAGCATGTGAGCATGAGTGATCTCGGCGCAAACAGACTTTCCACGGACAAGCCGCTGTCGCTTGCCGTTCTCGCCATGGGTGGGCAGGGCGGCGGCGTGCTTGCCGACTGGATCGTCGGTCTGGCCGAAGCCGAGGGGTGGATGGCGCAGACGACGTCGGTGCCCGGCGTGGCGCAGCGAACGGGCGCGACGATCTATTATATCGAGATGCTGCCGGCGAAGGATGGTCACGCGCCGATCTTTTCGCTGATGCCGACGCCGGGTGATGTCGATGTCGTCATGGCGGCGGAGCTGATGGAGGCGGGCCGCTCCGTGCTGCGTGGCCTGGTCACGCCTGATAAGACCGTGTTGATCGCCTCGACGCATCGCTCTTTTGCTGTTGGCGAGAAGGAGAAGCCGGGCGACGGCATCGGCAATCCCGAAGTGGTGGTCGAGGCGACAGATTTTGCCGCCAAACGCACCATTGCCTTCGATATGGAAACGATGGCCGTCAAAAATGGCAGCGTGATTTCAGCCTCGATGTTCGGCGCGCTGGCCGGCTCCGGTGCCTTGCCGTTCGGTAAGCCCGCTTTTGAGGCGATGATCCGCGCCGGCGGCAAGGGCATCGAGCCTAGCCTCAAGGCTTTTAATGCCGCCTTTGATCGGGTCAAGGACAAGCCGCGCGATGCTGTTTCCGCGACGCCGCCGAAGCATTTCGATGTTCTGCCGGAGACGGCCGGCCATCCGGCACTCGACCGCTTGGTCAATCGCATCCGCGCGGAATTTCCGGAAGCGGCTCACCCGCTGCTGTTTGCCGGCGCGAAGAGGCTGACCGACTATCAGGACCCCGCTTACGCCGACGAGTATCTGAGCCGCGTGGCAGCTCTTCATGCGCTCGACCGCAAGGCCGGCGGTGCGGACAAGGATTTTGCCTTCACCGTGCAGGCGGCGAAATATGTTGCCGTTGCCATGGCCTATGATGATGTCATCCGCGTTGCCGATCTGAAGGTGCGTGGATCGCGCTTCGAGCGCGTGCGCAAGGAGGTGGGCGCCAAGGACGATCAGATCGTCTACATGACCGAATACATGCATCCGCGCATGGAGGAAGTCTGCGGCACCATGCCGAAGGCTTTGGGTCTGTGGATCGAAAACCGGCCGAAGCTCTTCGATCGTCTCGATCGCATGGTCAACAAGGGCCGCCGTGTGCAGACCGGCACGCTCTTCTGGTTCCTCAGTCTCTATGTGGTTTCCGCATTGCGCCGCACCCGTCGCGGCACGCTGCGCCACTTGCGTGAGGTCGAACATCGTGAGGCGTGGCTGTTAGCTGCGGCTAACCTGCTGGCGGTGAACTACGACCTGGCCGTCGAAGTGCTGAACAATCGTCGCCTCGTCAAAGGCTATTCCGATACGCATGCGCGCGGTCTGTCGAAGTTCGATCGCGTAATGTCGGCCCTGTCGCTGCTGCGCGACCGCGAAGATGGAGCTGCGTGGATGAAGCGGCTGCGGCAGGCGGCGCTGCTGGATGAAAATGGGGTTGCATTGGATGGCGCGCTGAAGACGGTTGAGACGTTGTAAGCGCCGCATATCGCCCGCGTAGGTAGCGCGCAAGGCGAAAAAATCTCGAAGAAATCATTGGGAAGTCGGGCCTTTTCAATCGAAGGCCCGGCATTTCGTCGTCATTTCCCTTGTCTCTTCCCAATGTCTTACATGGGGTGGACAAAGGCGAGCCCTGTCTTATGTGAAGAAGGCAATGGGACGCCAATGGGGAGGAAAACCAATGTCCAAGAACACGATCTGCGTATGGTACGACAAGGAAGCTGAGACTGCCGCCCGGTTCTACGCCGATGTTTTTCCAGACAGCAAGGTGACTGCCGTTATCCGCGCGCCGGGAAATTATCCGGCCGGCGAACAGGGAGACGTGCTGGTTGTCGAATTCACGGTTGCCGGGGTCGCCTGCATGGGTCTGAACGGCGGCTCGGGGATCAAGCACAATGAGGCCTTTTCCTTTCAGATCGCAACGGACAATCAGGAGGAAACCGACCGCTACTGGAATGCCATTGTCGGCAATGGCGGCCAGGAAAGCGAGTGCGGCTGGTGCAAGGACAAGTGGGGCATCTCCTGGCAGATCACGCCGCGCGTGCTCACCGAGGCACTTAAAGTCGGCGGCGATGAAGCAAAGCGCGCATTCGATGCGATGATGACCATGAGGAGGATCGACGCTGCGGCGATCGAAGCCGCCCGGCGCGGCTGACGCCTCGTCAGATCTCGTGCTTGCGGATGTTGTGAAGCACCTTGTGCAGGGTCGAGATGAAGCCGCGATATTCGGCCTCCTCGACCCCGTCGAACATCTGCAGGAACAGGTCGTACATGGTGGGCCACACCTTCTCGAAGGCGGCGCGGCCTTCTTCGGTGATCGAGACGTCGCGGATGCGCATGTCCTCGGCGCGCGGCTGGCGGCGGATGAAGCCCTGGCGCTCGAGAGAGTCGAGCGTGCGGCTCATCGTCGATTGTTCGGTGACGGCAAAGACCGAGAGTTCGTTGATCGTGAGGCTTGAGGAGACGCTGAGGACCGCGAGCGCCCGCATCTTGGCGGTCGTCATGTCGTATTCGCGCAGTTCCTCCGACAGGTTGGCGTTCCAGCGGGCCATCAGCCGGTTCATCAGATAGGGCGCGAAATGATTGAGGCCGATTTCGCCCATGGTCGGGCGCTTTGCGGTTTCATCCCGCTTGCGCCTCAAAACGGTGCCTGAAAACCGCTCTTCCATCGACCATACTCCCCAGGAAACTTGTTATTTCAGCGATGATGCGAGCAGAAAACCGGAGCCTCCACCCAGGCCCGGACCGGGATGCGCCGAGGCACCGATATGGTAGAGCCCCGTTATGTGGGTGCGGTGGTTAACAGATGACTTGAAGGGCCGCCAGATGAAAAACTGGTCGAGGCCGCAATAGCCGCCATAGGGGTCGCCGCCGACAAGGTTCATGTTCATGGCTTCGAGATCACCCGGCGAATAGGCGCGGCGTGCGAGCTTTATGCCGGCGAAATTCTCGATATGGCTTTCAAGCAGTGAGTCGATGCGGTCGGCATAGTGCTCGCGCACCTCTTCCGTCCAGCGGCCGTCTGCCGGCGTTGCGATCTTGCCCGCAGCATCCCCTTTGATGTGGCGCGGCGCTTCGGGAAGCTGCAGCCAGAGGATCGACTTGCCTTCCGGCGCGCGGCTCGGATCAAGCGCGACGGGTTGGCCGACGCAGACGGTGGGTTCGGCGGGCAACAGCCCCCGTTCGCATTCATTGGCGGCGCGGGAGACACCATCAAGGCCCGGCGTCAGATGCAGCAGCGCCACCTTGCCGAGTTCGGCATTGGCTTTCCAGCGTGGCGGTTCGGACAAGGCATAGTGGATCTGCATGTCGCCCTTGCCGTAGCGATAGTTGGCGACGCCAGTTTTCACTTCGGCCGGCATCGGATCCGGCCAATCCTTCATCAGCCGATCGTAGAGCTGGTTGGGTGTTACCGAGCAGATCACGCCGGATTTGGCCCTCAGGGTCTCACCGCCGGTAAGGCGGACCCCGTCGGCGCGACGATTGGGGCCGGCAATGATGGCCTCGACGTCGGCGCCAACGCGGATTTCGCCGCCATTGTCAGTGATCAGCCGCTCGAAAGCCGTCAGCAGAGTTCCCGCGCCGCCCTTGACGATCGGCGCGCCGCCAAGCTCCAGCGCAAAGCCGATGACCTTAAGCATTTCGGCGGAATAGGCACTCTCCGGCCCGAGGCCGCAGTGCAACACCCAGGGCGCCCATAGCGCGTGGATATCTTCTGACCGGTAGCTGGTTTCAAGATAGCCGCGCGCCGGTGTCAGGGCTTCTCCGAACCAGGCGGCGAGCTTGCGCAGGCCGCGATTCCAGCCTTGGCCGGCAACGCTCTTCAGCGTCGAGCCCGACCACAAGGAACCGCCGAGCAGGGAAAAGAGAAAGGGAGCATCGGTGGCGAGCGCATCCATCTCGCGAGAGAAGGTCTGTCCGTCGCCGAGCGACAGTTCGTCGAAGGTGGCGATGTTCCGCCGCCTGTCTTTGGAAAAGATGACGTGGGAGCCATCGGGCCGGACCACACCTGTGGGAAGATCGGCATGGGCGAATTCGAGGCCGCGTGCCTCAAGGTCCTTGCCGATGGCGCCATAGGCCGGCGATGTCAGGAACAGCACCATGGTCGTCGCCATGACATCATGGATAAAGCCGGGCTCGGTGATCTCCTCGGTGCGCAGGCAACCGCCAATGCGGTCGTTACGCTCGAGGATGAGCACCTTGTGGCCCTTCTTGCCAAGCATGGCGGCTGCGACAAGCGCATTTATGCCGCTGCCGACGATGATGTAGTCATGATCGCCCATTGCCATCGCCCCTCACAGGCAAAATGAGTGGAAAGGCGGAGCCTAACTCGCCCCCGGACTCCAACCTTTCCAGCCTATCACGCAATCAATGCCAGCGCACGAACCGGCGAGCCCGTGCCTTTGACGAACTTCAGCGGAGCCGCAATCAGCACGGCGCCCTTGGCGGGAAGCTGATCGAGGTTGGAGAGGCTGGCAAGACCATAGCGATTGGCCTTGTGCATGAGATTATGTGCCGGGAAGGGCGGGTTCATGCCGCCGGCGGAACCGGCATCGGTACCGATCGTTTCCTGACCCCAGCCGATAATGCCCTTGGTCAGCAGATATTCGATCGCTTCGGCGGTCGGGCCGGGAGAATGCGGACCGTTTTCGTCGGCATTCAGGAAGGTCTCGGTCGAGCCGTTGCGCTTGTACCAGTCGGTGCGCAGCAATACCCAGCTGCCAGCCTCGATCGCGCCGTTCTGGGCTTCCCATTCCTTGATGCTCTCGATGGTCAGCAGATAGTCCGGATTGGCGGCAGCTTCCTTGGAGCGGTCGATGACATTGACCGGTGCCACGAAGTTCTGCGGCGGAATGGTGTCCGTCGTGTTGTTCGGGTGATCCTTGCCGGTGATCCAGTGGCAGGGAGCATCGAAATGCGTGCCGGTATGCTCGCCGAGCTCCAGCCAATTCCAGGCCCAGAAGGGGCCGTCCTGATTATATTCCGAAATCGTATGGACCTTGACGTTCGGCGTGTTCTTGCCGAACTGTGGCGGCAGGTAGAGTACCGGGGTGTCCGGGCCGAGCGGCGCGGTGAGATCGACGACCTTGACGGAGCCCGAAATCAGGGCCGAGGCCAGGCTGGTGAGTGTGTTGGCGGTCATTTTAGCGTTCCCCTTGTTGTTGCATGACCCCATGCCAAGAGCCGCCTTGCGGATCTTCTGCCGGGATCGAGCATGAAACCATCGCCGCCATGCGCGGGGTGCCTTTCCTCCTGGCACCTAGTCCGCGCGGCGGCGGAATGAAGGGAGCCTATGTCACAATATATGATATTGCAAGCATTCCGACGTGGTTCCAAAGCCCAAATTTGACCTGGAATCGACGGCGTGAGGCCTACCGATAAATTACTGAAATCGCACGGTAATCGATAGGAAAACTTGGAGTGTCTCCGCTTTTGATTGTCCTCGCTCCCTCGAATTCGCGGTGATGGGTACTTGAAGCTTAAAGCTCAGGATGTATGCATGTACAATAATAATCATCAGGGAAGAGGGGCATTCGATGAGCTATGATGCGATCATAGTGGGGGCGGGCCATAATGGCCTTGCAGCGGCGGTGCATCTTGCGGCGAAGGGCTGGAAAGTTGCCGTGATCGAAGGCAATGCCGAGCCGGGCGGGGCGGTCAAAACCCGCGAGGTGACGTTGCCGGGCTTCCGCCACGATCTCTGTGCAATGAACCTCTCCATGTTCGCCGGCTCGGCATTCTTTGCCCAGTACAGGAATGAACTTTCGGCCGAAGGTCTGGGTTTCGTGCCGGCGGCGGATTGCTTTGCGAGCGTCTTTCGTGATGGCACCTATCTCGGCGTCAGCACCGATCTGGAAAAGACCACTGGCGCCATTGCCGACATGTCGCCGCAGGACGCTGCCGCCTGGCGGCACATGCTCTCGGAATTCGGCGCGGATGCGCCCCATATCTTCGGCCTGCTTGGTTCTCCCATGCCGTCGCTGGCGGCTGCCAAGGTCATCTGGAAGGCCTGGCGCGCGAAGGGCACGGGGTGGCTCTACGACACCGCGCGCATGCTGTTTGCCTCGCCGCGCGATTTTCTCGATGCGCGGTTCCAGAATGCCAAGCTCAAGACGATGATGGCCGCCTGGGGGCTGCATCTCGATTTCGCGCCCGATGTCGCCGGCGGTGCGCTGTTTCCCTATCTCGAATCCATGGCCAATCAGGCTTTCGGCATGGTGATCGGCAAGGGCGGAGCCGATACGATCGTCAAGGCGATGGCAGCCGTGCTGAAGAGCAAGGGCGGCGAACTTATGCTCGGCACGCGCGTCGACAAGATCGTCACCTCGAGCGGCAAGGCGACCGGCGTCATCCTCGCCGATGGGCGCCGCTATGAAGCCAAGCGCGCCGTCATCGCCAATGTTCATCCTCAGATCCTGTTCGGCAAGCTTCTCGACCAAGACCCGGCGCGTGAGGAGTTCGACAGCAAGGTTAAGCGTTTCCGGGCTGGCCCCGGGACGATGATGATCCATCTGGCGCTATCGGGACTCCCGGACTGGACGGCCGGCAAGGCGCTGCAGAATTTCGCCTATGTCCATGTCGCGCCGGATCTCGAGATGATGTCGCGCGTCTATGCCGAGGCGATGGGCGGGTTGTTACCTGCCGAGCCGGCTCTGGTGATCGGGCAACCCACTGCGATCGACCCGTCGCGCGCGCCGGCGGGGCAGCATGTGCTCTGGATCCAAGTGCGCGTTCTGCCAGCTGAATTCCGTGCCGATGCGGCAGGCGAAATCAACGGTCAAAGCTGGGACGAGATCAAGGATGCCTATGCCGAGCGGGTGCTCGATATTGCCGAACGCTATGCGCCGGGGTTGCGTGGCAAGATATTGGCAAGATCGGTGTTTTCGCCCGTCGATCTTGAACGCGAGAACCCGAATCTGATCGGCGGCGACAATCTTTCCGGCAGCCATCATCTCGACCAGAACTTCCTGTTCCGCCCTGTCGCTGGCTATTCGCGCTACAGGACGCCGGTCGGATCGTTGTTCATGTGCGGAGCTTCGACGTGGCCCGGCGCGGGCACCGGGGCCGGTTCCGGCTTCATGCTGGGGAAGATGCTGGCCAAGTGACGCCATTCGGCTTGACGGGCAAACCTTTGACATTTCAAATGTTGCTCCCTAGATCGTTCAGGTAAGCAATGCAAAGCGGTGGATCGAGCTGACGTGATGACAGAGTCTGAAAGTGCAACCGTCGACCTGGAGATCATCGTTCAGGGTACGCAGGAAGGTAAAAAGCAGGAGCTGCGGCTCTGGCTGCGCATGCTTTCGACCACCAAATTGATCTCGCAAGAAATCCGCCGGCGGCTGCGCAATGAATTCGGCGCGACGCTGCCGCAATTCGACCTGATGGCGCAGCTCTATCGCGAACGCGATGGCCTGCGTCTCGGCGAGCTTTCGAAGCGGACGATGGTCACCAACGGCAATGTCACGGGACTGGTCGAGCGGCTGGAAACGGACGGGCTGGTGCTGCGCGCGACACCCGACGGAGATCGGCGCGTAACCGTCGCGAAGCTGACCGTAAGAGGGGAGACGCTGTTCAGCGCCATGGCTGCTGCCCATGAGGGCTGGCTGCGCGACATGATGGCGGATGTCGATCCCGCCATCATCAGCGAACTCTGGCAGGATATCGGCGCGGTAAAGTCTTCGGTCAGCAATCACCTTTCGGGTGCCGACTTCGATTGACGCTTCGCTTCTTTGCTAGCAGTAACTAGCGCGCCCGCTCACTCTTGAATCTCTTCTCGAGCACGCTCACCAGCCGCACCATCGGCCAGAGCAGGATGATGTAGATCAGCGCGGCCATGATCAGCGGCGAGGGGTTGGCGTAGAGCCCTTGGGCGTTCTGCCCTTCTTTCAGCAGTTCCGGCAGGGCAACCGTCGAGGCGAGCGACGTGTCCTTGAACATAGAGACACAGTTGCTTGTTGTCGGTGGGATGACGATGCGGACTGCCTGCGGCAGCACCACCTTGTAGAGTGTGATCAGAAAGGGGATGCCGAGAGCTGCGGCAGCCTCGAACTGGCCGCGCGGCACGCTTTCGATGCCGGAACGGAAGACCTCGGCCGAGTAGGCAGCCAACACGATGGAAAAGCCGAGGATCGCCGACCACCAGGCCGAAAAGCTGATGCCGACGAAGGGTAGCGCGTAATAGATCAGGATCAGCACGACCAGCACCGGCATGGCGCGCATGATGTCGATATAGGCAATCATCAGCAACTGCAGCGGCTTGGGGGCGTAGAGGCGGATGAGGCTGACGATGAGGCCGGCTGTGATACCGATGAGGATGCTGACCACGCCGAGCGCGATGGTCATCCAGAGCCCGCGCAGCAGCTGCGGGAAAGCCGAAATCATGACGTCGGAATTCAGGAAGGTATCGACGAAAGACATTGGCACTCCCGTGAGCAAGACGAAGATGGAATTTCCCTATATTTACGCCGGCCGAGATGGCCGGCGTAAGCTTATTTCAAAGATGATCTTTTGATCACGCCTTGGGGATAGGCAATTCGGTGACGGTGGAGGAGCCGGCCGGTGCCTTGCCGCCGAACCACTTCTCGTGGATCTTTTCGAGCGAGCCGTCCTTCTTCATCGCGGTGATGGCGTCGTTGATCTTGGCGACGAGCGGCGAATCCTTGGTCATCATCAGGCCGTACTGTTCGCCGGTCTTGATGCGATCCTTGATGGCGAAGCCCTTGGTCTTGACGAAGAGATATTGCATGCCGGGGATGTCGCTGACGACGGCATCGATGCGGCCTGCGCCGAGATCGAGGAACATGTCCTGCTGCGAGTTGTAGCCCTTGACGTCGGCAAAGCCCTGCGCGGCCTTGTTGTCATTGACCCATTTTTCGCCCGTCGAGCCCGAGAGTACGCCGACGACGGAGCCCTTGAGATCGGCAAGCGATTTGATCGAGCTGGCTTCCTTGGTGGCGACACCCATGTCGGAATCGTAATAGGGCTGGGTGAAGGACTGCGACTTCAGGCGTTCCGGCGTGATGGTGATGGATGAGATCGCCACGTCGATGCGCTTGGAGGCCGTTGCCGCAAACAGGGCCTGGAAGCCATAGTCGGCGATGTTGGTGGTCATGCCGGCGCGCTTTGCGGCTTCATTGACGACATCGACCTCGAAGCCTTCGAAGCCGCCGTTCGCGGTCTTGTATTCGAAGGGCGGGTTGTTCGGGTAGGAGCCGACATTCAGCACATCGGCGGCATAGGCGAAGTGGCTTCCGCCGGCAAGGCCGACGGCGGTCGCGAGGACCAATAGACTGCGACGAGTTACAGGCATTTTCTTAGTCTCCCTCTGGTTATGGCTGCGGGCTTTTCCTCTTACCCGCGGGTATTCCCGTCCGCCCGTTGGGCGGCCGTCTCATGTCATCGCATCGACCATGCGGTCGAGGGCGATGCGCATCTGTTCGGTTTCGCGGAAAGTACACATGCGCAGGAAGGCGCGGGACGATTCGCCGAAGTGGTATCCGGGCGCCAGGCCGACGCGGGCTGTCTCCAGAATGCGTTCGCACAGCGCGGTCGCATCGGCTTCACCCTGCAGTGCAAAGAAGGCATACATGCCGCCGCGGGGCTTTTCGGGCAGAATGATGCCCGGTATCTGCGGCAATTTTTCATAGGCAATGTCGAGGCCGGCCTTGATCCGGCCGCGGATCTCTGAAACCAGCGGTTCGCCCTCGCGCAAGGCCGCAGCGGCTCCCGCCTGGACCATGGCAGAGGTGCCGCTGTTGACATATTGCGTCATCGCGCCGAGCTGGTCGGCAATCGCCGATGGGTGCGTCAGCCAGCCGACGCGCCAGCCGGTCATCGCCCATGCCTTGGAGAAGCTGTTGATGGCGATCACGCGATCGCCGTCCTCCGCCACCTGCAGGATGGAGGGTGCGATCTCGCCGCCGAAATAGAGGCGGGCATAGACTTCGTCGGAGATGATCCAGATGCCGGTGCGGCGGCTGAAATCCAGCAAAGCCTGCATCTCTTCGCGCGAGGCGGTCCAGCCCGTGGGATTGCAGGGTGTCGACAGGAAGATAGCGCGGGTGCGAGCATCACAGCGGGCAAAGAGCTTGTCGAGATCGAGGCGCCAGTCGGTGTCGAAATCGAGCGATACGGCGCGGGGTTCGCCGCCGATCAGATGGATGGCGTTATGGATGTTCGGCCACTGCGGCGCGACGTAGACGACATTGGTGCCGACATCGACGAGCAGCTCGAGCGCCATGTAGAGCGCCTGCATGCCGCCGGGGGCGACCGTGGTGCGCTCGATGGGGATGGGGCGACCGTGCCAGTGGGTCTGATAGTCCGACAGCGCTTCGTTCAGCGTGGCAAGGCCGCGCATGTTCGGAACATAGAAGGTCGCGCCATCGTCGAGCGCCTTCTTTGCGGCGTCGCGGATAAAGGCCGGCGTCACCACGTCGCCCTCGCCGAACCAGAGCGGGATGACGCCGCCGAGTTCGCGGGCACGCTTGGCGAGCACGGCTATGTTGTCGGTGCGCATATCGCGGATCTGGGCGCGGATGCCTTCGAGGGCATCGCGGCCCGATATCGCATTCGGCAGGTTATGCTGCGGCAGAAGAGACAAGGAATTTCCCCTTGGAACCCGGTGCTGAAGAGACGAGGCGATTGCTGAAACCAGCCCTCGAATTGCCCTTGATTTTAGAATGGTTATCCAAAACCGACTGCATTTCAAGGATAAAGTTTAAGCTTAAAAAGTCTGCCGTTTCATTTGATTCAACCATGACGATCGCATGTCTTAAGCTGCTGGGATCATTCATTTTTTCTTGGATCCCGAAATGGCATTTTGGTTCTTTGCGTCGGCGACGCCGGCAGCCAGGCTGGCGCCGAGAAACATCGTGTCGCTGGCCACAAGAAAGAAGCTTATTCCGGCCGCCGACCATGCGTCGACGTCATCCGGCGACGGGCGGAAGATACCGACCGCGCGAGCGGCCGACAGCGCCGTTTTCGCGATGGTCTGGATGGCGGCATCGAGCTTCTCCTTGCCCGCCGGCCCCATCGCATCGATCGAGACCGAGAGATCGCCGGGACCGATGAAGATGAGATCGACGCCTTCGACTGCAGCGATATCGGCGATATTCGCCAGTCCCTCGGCGGTCTCGACCTGGATGGCAAGCAGCAGTTCGACATTGGCCTTGGCGAGATAATCCGGAATGCGATAGCCATAGGCCGCAGCCCGGCCGGGACCGACGCCGCGTGCTCCGAGCGGCGGATAGCGGGTTGCCTTGACGGCCGCTCTTGCCTGTTCCGCTGTCGAAATGCGCGGCACCAGAACGCCGGCGGCGCCGGCATCCAGCACGGCCGCGATATCCTCCGCCGCATGGCCGGGCACGCGAACCATGGTGGGAACGCGATGGACGTCGGCGGCGCGGATCAGGTCCTCGATGCGCTCGCGGCTGATCTGCGAGTGCTCCCAGTCGATGCAGAGAAAATCAACGCCGGAAGCGGCGGTCACTTCGATGGCGACCGGATGCGGGATGGCCGCAAACGTGCCGATCAGCGGCTTGCGCTCGATACAGTTCCGACGGAAATCGCTCATCGTCTTCCTCACATTTCAGTGGTCCTCTCAACGAGGGATAGACCGAAAAGTCATAGCTGCGAAGCGGCAATCTGCCTTGAATTCCGGGCAGCCTCCCGTACCGATCAAGGCCTCGGTACGGTGGCATTGCGGTGGCGGAGTTGTTCGGGCGCCGCCACCGCTCGTGGGCGCTGCTTATTTGCGCCGCGCCATGATCTCGGTCAGGACCGCGTCGAACCGGGCGATTTCCTCGACCTTGTTATAATGCACCAGCGACACGCGGATGGCGCCCGTTTCCATGGAAAGACCGAGGCGCTTCATCAGGCGGGGCGCAAACATATGGCCGTCGCGCAGGCCGATACCGGCTTTTCCCATCTCGGCGGCAAAGTCCTGCGGCGTGATGCCAGGCATGTTGAAGCAGATGGTGGGAACGCGCTGTTCGAGATGAGCTTCGTCGGAGATGCCGTAGATGACGGCGCCGTGGCGTTTCAAGACCGCGATCATTTCGCGCGACAGCATCAGCTCGTATTGACGGATCGCGCCCATCGCTGAGGCCAGGGCCTGACGACGTGTATGCTCGCCGGCAGGCAGGAAGCGCCGGCCGAGAGCTTCGAGATATTTGACCGCGGCGTTCATGCCGGCGACGTTCTCGTAAGTGAAAGTGCCGACCTCGATCTTGTAGGGTGGCACGTCGGGAATGAAGTCTTCCTTGAATGTGGGAAGCTTGACCAGCGCCTCGTAGCGGCCCCAGAGGAAGCCCATATGCGGCGAGAAATTCTTGTAGCCGGAGCAGACAAGGTAATCGCAGCCCCAGGCCTGAACATCCATCAGCCCATGCGGACCAAAATGGACGCAATCGAGGAAGGCTTCGGCACCGGCTTCATGGGCGAGTTTGCAGACGGCGGCGACATCGACGATCGTGCCGATGGAATGTGCTGTTACCGTGCAGGCGACGAGGCGCGTCTTGTCGTTCAACAACGGCTTCAGATCTTCCACGTGCAGCGTGCCATCCTCGCGCATGCGCCACCATACGATCTTGGCGCCGTCGGCTTCGAGCGCGAGCCAGGTGGCGATGTTGGCATCGTGATCCATGTCGGTGACGACGATCTCGTTGCGCTCGCCGAGCAGCTTGGCGATGCCAAGGCTTACGAGGCGAATGAACGAGGTGGCGTTCTGGCCGAAGGAGATTTCCTCCGGTCTGTAGGCATTGACCAGCATGGCGACGCTTTCGCGCGCCTCTTCGAGATTGCGATCGACGCCCTGGCTATGCTGGTATTTCGCCATGCGCTGGACGTTGAAATCGATGAGATGGTTGGCAACGGCGTCCACTACCGTCTGAGGGACCTGCGAGCCGCCCGCATTGTCGAGAAAGACGAAGTCGCCGGCCTTTTGGATGGCCGGGAACATGGCGCGGACTTCATCGACCGGAAAGCTGTTATGGCCGACAAATTGGTTTGTAGAAGGGGCGGAACTCATGGGGATCTCGCTCTGAACGATGGGATTGAAATCTTTAGTTTGATCATTTGATCACAAACTAGTTTAAGGTTCAACCAAATTCCGTTTGATGATGATCGCAGGCTAGCGGCGGAATGCGGAGCCGGATCCCTTGCTGCGTGGTTCGTCCTGAGTGACCGGGCAATATTCACGCAGAATTTCGTGCGTGCGGCTGATATCGGCAACGACTCCATCACGGGCAGCGGCAAAATCGCCGGCCTTCAAGGCCTCGACAATCGGGACATGCTGCCCGGCGGGATCGAGTTCGCCGCTGCGCATCAGCGGTTCGACCGAGGCGGACAGCATGCGCATGTAGGGGCCGAAGCGCAGCCATAATGTTTCGATGAGCTGCAGCAGCACTTCCGAGCCGGAGGCGCTGTAGATGGTGAAATGGAACTGCTGGTTCTTCGCCATCAGGTCGTAGACATTGCTGCCGAGGCCGATTGCGTGCTGATCGACGGCAATACGCTCGAGCGTGGCGATGTCGGTCGGGGTGAGGTTGGGTATGCCAAGCTCGGCGGCCAGGCCCTCCACGGCGATGCGGGCGCGGCAGAGATCATCCAGCCGGGCCAGCGTCACCATCGGAATCCGGGCCGAGCCATTGGCGGCCACTTCGAGCGCGTTTTCGGCGGCCAACCGGCGCAGGGCTTCGCGGACCGGCATGTTGCTCGTGCCGAAGGTTTCGGCGAGCGAGGCGATGGTCAGCGTCTGGCCGGGATCGAAATTTCCGGCCATCAACGCATTTCTGAGCTGCTGGTAGACACCCTCCTGGATCGTCGTTCTGGAGGACACCGGTTCCAGGGCTATGCGCACACTTGCTTCCTTTTCGCTTGGGGACTCGTTCATGGTAGAACGAAGACCACGCGAATGGAAAGAGCTTCGCTCGGAAGCCTCAGGCTTCCTCCGCCTCCCAGCCCGGTTCTTCGGCTTCAAGAGACGCTTCATCCGCCGCCGTTGGTGCCTTTCGCAGGCCAATGCCGACGCCGAGGAGGGCGAGCGCGCCACCGATGGCGTGATAGGCGTGCAACTGTTCTCCGATAAGCACCCAGGCAAGTGCCGCGACGACGATCGGCAGGAGGTTGATCAGCAGCGAGGTGCGGCTGGCGCCGAGTTGCTGGATGCCGATCATCCAGCAGAGCGGGGCGACGAGCGATGTCGGGATCGCGGCGTAAAGGATCAGCGGCAGATTGGCCGTCGTCACCGGCGAGATCTCGCCCATCAGGAAGACCGGCAACAGCAACAATGTCGAAAAGCCTATCTGCCAGAAGAGCTGCTGCCACATCGGCATCGGCATGGCCCAACGTCTCAGCATCACGCCATAGAGCGCGTTCGACAGGACGGCGATGATCATCAGGCCGTCGCCGATATGCAGGCCGCCGTTCACCAGCCGCATCAGGTCACCCTGAGACGTCAGGTAGACGAGCCCAATCAGCGAGATAGCGCCGCCTGCGATGCTGGAAACACTCAGTCTTTCTCCGGCAAGCAGGCTGGCGAAAAACGTCGACAGCAATGGCATCAAGGCAAGCATGACGCCCATGTTGACGGCCGAGGTGGTCTTGGCGGCCTCATAGGCAAGGCTCTGGTAGATCACCATGCCGAGGGCTCCGAGGATCGCAAGCTTCAGCCAGTGCTCGCGCAACAATGCGCGGTTGCGCCATGCCGCGCGACCGACGAAGGGCAGCAGCACGACGAAGGCAAGCAGCCAGCGATAGAAGGAGATTGAGCCCGGCGAAATAAGCCCGGCGGATGCCTTGGTGACGACGACGTTGCCAGACCAGATCAGCACGGTGAGCAGCGGTGCAAGGCCTGCTGTGCTGAGGATGGATGCGGATGCGTTCGGCTGGGTGTTCATATGGTCGTCTCCCGACGTCATTCTGGCTTTATGCAGAGCAATCGATGGCGGACATCCGTTCGCCTATCGTGAGGTTTTTCTACTCCCTGTCCGAATTTTGGTATATAACGAGATTAGGACAACCGATAATGAAATGAGGACATGACAGAGAGGCTTCCGCGCATTGAGGGCGATCCGCCGCGCCCCGTTTCCTTTCGGACTGAAAATTTCAAGGCAGGCACGGTGTTTCCGAAAAAGAGCCAGCCATGGGGTGAGCTCAATTATGCGCTGATCGGTGTTTGTGAGTTCGATATTCAGGGGGTGCCCTATCTGTCGCCGCCGCATTACGCCATCTGGCTGCCGCCGGATACGATGCATGGGGCTCACAACCAGCACGATCTGCGCTATGTCACCGTCTATGTGGAGCGCGCCCTCTGTGCGGATTTGCCGGTCGAGCCTTCGACGCTGAGTATCAGCCCATTGCTTAAGGCGATCCTGGCGGATTTTGCGGCGCGCGATATCACTATGCCGGAAACCGCGGAGGACCTGCGGCTGGCGCAGGTTCTGGTCGATCAGATTCGCCTGGCGCCGCGCTGCGAAAGCTATCTGCCGTTCTCGGACGATCCATTGCTCGGTCCGGTGTTGACTGCCTTGCAGGCCGATCCCGGCGATCGGCATTCCCAAGCGGAATGGGCACGCCGGATGGGTACCACCGAGCGGACCTTGTCGCGCCGATGCCAGGACGATCTCGGCCTTTCCTTCAACGAATGGCGGCAGCGGCTGAAGCTGGTTGCCGCATTGTCGCTGATCGAAGCGGGGGAGCCGGTGCATCGGATTGCATCGCAGCTGGGTTACAGCAACGCCTCCGCCTTCATCGCCATGTTCCGCCGGCTGACGGGCACGAGCCCGACACAGATGCGGTAGATATCACGGCTCGATCATCACGACGTCGAGCTTACGCAATTCCTCAGAATCGGCCATGGCGTCGACGGCGGTGATCATGCCGTTCGCGGCGATGGTGAAGCGAAGTGCGATGCGCAACTGTCCGCCGAGAATCACAACGGCGCCGATCGAGCCATCGATAACGGCCGGCCGGGCGGCTTGCGCACGACCACGGAAAGCCTCGGCGACTGCGGGCCGCCCGTGGATGTCGCTCACGGAGCCCATAAGCGCGGCGACGGCGTCGGGGCGGAAGACGATTTTCGGATCAAGGACAGCCAGCAGCGCCTGCATGTCGCCACCGCGAGAAGCCGTCAGGAAGGCATCGACAACATGCCACTGGCGGG
>BFBZ01001224.1_pt1 | contig 17910 bp, 23 predicted proteins | sample 1888401 | NCBI WGS metagenome assembly BFBZ01 (sample SAMD00112614, study PRJDB3348) | symbiont metagenome | host: Chara braunii | reverse complement strand
GTTATGCCGGCGTCGCGCTGCTGATGGCGATCGAATCCGCCTGCATTCCCTTGCCGTCCGAGATCATCATGCCGTTCGCCGGCTATCTCGTCTCCACCGGCGAGCTGACCCTGCTGGGCATCGCCACCGCCGGTGCCATCGGCTGCAATATCGGCTCGACGGTCGCTTACGCCGTCGGCGCGCGTGGCGGCCGCCCGGCGGTGGAGCGCTGGGGCCGCTATGTCCTGCTGTCATCGGCCGATATCGACATGGCCGAGCGCTTTTTCGCCCGTTACGGTTCGGTCACTGTCTTCGTCTGCCGCCTGCTGCCTGTCGTGCGCACCTTCATCGCGCTGCCGGCGGGCATCGCCCGGATGAATGTCTGGCGCTTCCAGGCCTATACCTTCGTCGGTTCCTGGATCTGGTGTTATGCTCTGGGCTATGTCGGCGCGCGGCTCGGTGCCGAATGGAACACCAACCCGACCGTCAAGGCGATCTTCCACCAGGCCGACGTCATCATTGTCGGGGTCGGCGTGCTTGGGATCGGCTTCGTGCTGTGGCATCGGCTCAGGCGGCGGGGCGCCTGAGCGACGGGCCGGGGGCAACTCAGCTTTTCCGCAGGCGCCGCGCATTGGCCCGCACCTTGGTGCGATAGCTTCTGACGACGCTGTCGGGCGTGGCACCCCACATCAGCCGCCCGGTGGCCTCGGTCGCCGCGGCGACTTTCTCGCTGACCATCCGGCGGGCTTCGGCATCGGCGCGGGGCCCGCCGAGGGCAAGCTTGACCATGCGCAGGCCAATGACCTGCTGGGATTCGGCCGCGAGCATCGCCAGGTTGAACCATGCCGCAAACGGGTTGACCGGCTTGCCGCGGCTCATGATGCGCGGCCATGGCGCGTCGGCCGGCCATGCCTGTCGTGGCGCTGCCTGCGCCGTGCGGCGCGCCTCGGCCGATGGGCGGCGCCTTGCCGGCCGGGACGTCTCGGCCGGGTCGGCCCGTCGGAGCCGGCTTCGACCCCCTGAGCGATCTCGTCGTCGCGGCTCATGCCGCCGCCCATGGCGCCGCCGGCCGAACTGGCGCCGCCATGGCCGCCGTCGCGCTGAGCCGGTGGCACTTGCGCGACGGCCGGGCCGGACAGGGCCGCTGCGATGAACCCGGCGACCAGACTGCGACGATCGATCATGCGATATCCTCCGGCTGCCGATGCAGCAGGGCAACGCGGCGGTGGGCCGATCGTTCCCCGCGGCTACCGCGCCGTGGCTGCTAGCCGAGCCAGCCGGTCAGCCGGAACCAGCCATAGTCGAGCGGCAGCAGCACCAGGAAGGTGATGGCGGCGAGCGCCAGGCAAAGCTTCAGGCCCTCGCGTGCCGGCACATCGGCCATGGCCATGGCGACCACGATGGGGGCTGCCTGATAAGGCATCAGCGGTGTCGCATAGCCGATCACCTGGGTCATCAGCACGGTCGAAAGCGGCAGGCCGGTGGCATCCGCCAGCATGCGCGCCAGCGGCGTGAACAGCGCCGGCACGCCATTGGCGGTGACCACGAAATTCATCAACGTGGTGAGCCCGACCAGCGAGGCGAAACTCTGCGCCGGTCGGGCCGGATCGAGCGGTAGCCAGGCAATGACGGCGCGGCCGAGCGTGTCGCCGAGCCCGGTCCGGGTCACCACCGCGGCCAGCCCCAGGATCGCGGCGACATGGATGCAGGTGCGGATATTGACGCCGCTGGCGAACTCGTCGCCGGTGACGAAACCGATACGCGGCAACAGGCAGATGCAGGCCGCGGCGAGGCCGACCCAGGCCGGCTGGATGCCATGCAGGGAGTCGGTCGCCCAGAGCGCCAGCGTTACGGCGAGCAGCAGGCCGAGCCGGCGTTCGGCCGGGCTGAGCGGCGTGGCGGCCGGCGCCGCCGCGGCCGGCGCGGGGACGGCTGGAAACATCAGCGCGATCAGTCCGGCCAGCGCCGCGCCCTTGACGAGGCCGAGCAGCGGCGCGTGCAGCACGAGATAGGGCAGGTAGCCGAAATGGACACCGAAGGCGGTTTCCGCGGCGCCCGACATCACCAGGTTCGGCACATTGGCCGGCAGGATGCTGGCCGACAGCTGGAACGTGCCGAAACCGACGGCCAGCGCCAAGCCCATCCGGCCTCGGCTGGTCTTGCCGAGGCCCGCCTGGTCGGCCAGCGCCATGACGATCGGCATCAGCAGCGCGATGCGGCCCATGTTGGAAGGCATGACGAAGGCCAGACCATAGGTCATGGCGACGACGCCCGCCACCATGCGCCACCACGAGCCGGTCAGGCGGCCGGCGAGCAGGCGCGCGCCGCGCTCGGCCAACCCCACCTTGCGAATGGCGACGCCCAGCACGAAGCCGCTCAGCACCAGCCAGAAGGCCGGCGACTGGAAGCCGGAGAACACCGCGTCGGCCGGCGCCAGGTGCAGCACCATGGCGGCGGTGAAGAACAAGAGCGCGGTGAGAAATTCCGGCAGCAGGGCGGCCGCCCACAGGAGGATGGTCGCGGCCGTCACGAGCGCCGGCAGCAGGAGGCCGCCGGTCAATGAAAATGCACCCAAGACACCACCCCTCGAGACGTCGCGCGGCGAGGTTGCAGGACGGTGGCGGCGAAGAGAATAGGGAATTGCGCGAAGCAGCCTCGATATTTCGTTGAGGCGCGGCCAGGCCTCACCCAGCCAGGACGTCGGTCGCCCGGTGGTCCGCCGAAACGCCGTCGATCAGGATCGTGTCGCCCTCGGAATTGTCGGTGCGCAACGCCAGGATGTCCTGATAGGCCGGCGAGACATACCAGGCGCGGGCGCTCGCGCCGTCGGGGAAGCTGATGACGATGAGATCGCCGGACCACTGGCCCTCGAGCAGATCGGCCTTGCCGCCGTGGATGATGAACCGGCCGCCGAACGGCGCCAGCGTCGCGTCGATGCGCTGGAGATATTCGACGATCTGGGGGCCGACCCGGACGTTGCGCAGGCGGGCGATGGCATAGGCGGACATGGTGGTCTCCGTTGGGTGACGACCCGGCCGGGGTGGTCGGTTCGTGGCGACACCATCGCCGTTCGCGGGAGGCGGATCGATTATGTCAGAGGTCATGAAGTGACGGCGATCGGGATCTCTCGCGTGGGATTTAAAATTCGTCGTGACTCTAATTAGATATTTTGCTAAATATAGACATCATCAACGCCGATCGGAGCTCCATGGGCATCAACGCGGTTTTCGAAGCGCTGTCGCACCCCGTTCGGCGCAAGGTGCTGGCCTTGCTCAAGGCCGGCCCGATGAGCGCCGGCGACCTCGCCGGCCATTTCGACCTGAGCAAGCCGACATTGTCGGTTCACTTCAACAAGCTGAAGCAGGCGGAACTGGTGACCGTGGAACGCCAGGGGACGAGCCTGATCTATCACCTCAGCGCCTCCATTCTCGAAGAGGCCCTGGCGGGGCTTCTCAGTCTCAAGGATCAGGATCAATGAGCCCGATGCTGTTCTCGCGCTTCAACCTCGCGCTCTGGGCCATGCTGGCGCTGGTGACGCTCGCCGGCCATGTGCTGGTGCCGGCCGGCGCCGTCCTGCCGGTCCATTGGGGGTTGAACGGCCAGCCTGACGCGTTCTGGCCGCGCAGCGCGGCGCTGGCCGTCGCGCCCGCCATGGTCGTCGTCAACGCGGCGATCTTCGGCCTCGTCGGCCGTTTCGCGCCGCCCGACCAACTGGCCGCCGGCAAGCATGTGCTGGCCGTCGCGGTGCTCACGGTCTCCGGCCTCGCCTTGGCGATCCAGGCCGGCATCGTGCTGATCGGAGCCGGTTATCCCGACATGATGGTACGCATCATCAGTCTCGGCATCGGCCTCATGCTGATCCTGCTGGGCAATGTGCTGCCGAAGACCCGGCCCAACCGGCTGGCCGGCCTGCGCCTGCCCTGGATGTCCCAGGAGCCGGCCGCCTGGCGTGCCACGCAGCGCCTGACCGGCGTCCTGATGATGCTCGGTGGCGCCGGCCTTCTCCTCTGCGGCCTGATCGTCGCCGAGGCGCGATGGCTGGCCGCGGCGATTGCCGTGGCGGTGCTCCTGCCGGCCATCGTCGGTACCGTTTACGGCAGCCTTCGCGGCCGCCGACCGGCGCGACGCGGCTAGCCCCGGGGGCCTTGCGTGGCCATCGCCTGCGCGACTGTTGCCGGGCGCCCGCCGGCCGGCAGATGCCCCACTTGTCACTCGCGGTTCACCACGGCTCCGGCCCGTCGTCGTTGAAGAAGCCGCCGGTCGGGCCGTCGGGGCCGAGCGTCGCCAGCCGCACGGCGATGGCCGCGCCTTCGGCGACCGTGCGCGGGCCCGCATGGCCGTTGAGGTCGGTCGCGACATGGCCGGGACTGGCCGCATTGATCTTGATCGGCGTGCTGCCGAATTCCTTGGCGAAGGCCAGCGTCAATGCGTTTAGCGCGGTTTTCGACGAGTTATAGGCCAGCAGGTTGGTGGCATAGAACGGGCTCGTCGGGTCGGCGGCCCTGCCGAGCGAGCCGAGGCCGCTGCTCATCATGACGATGCGGGCGGCCGGTGCGGCGCGCAGCAGCGGCAGGAAGGCCTGGGTGACCCGCACCGGGCCGAAGACATTGACCTCGTAGGTCGATTTGAGCAGCGCCATGTCGACGGCGCTCGGCGGCAATTTGGCGTCGAGCGCGATGCCGGCATTGTTGACCAGCACGTCGAGCCTGCGGGTTTCGCCGGCGAGCGCCGCGGCCGCGTGCATCACGCTGTCGCCGTCGGCGACGTCGAGCCGCAGGACACGCACGTCGCCAATGGTCTGGCGCATCTCCCGGGCGGTTGTTTCGGCCCGCTGGATGTCGCGGCAACCGAGCCAGACGCGATAGCCGAGGCCGGCCAGCTGGCCGGCGATCTCGCGGCCGATGCCCTTATTGGCGCCGGTGACCAGCGCGGTCTTGATTGTCTCTGCCATGGTCTGCCCCCGAATGCCCAGATCGCGGTATCGATGCGGGCTGGAGCCAATGCCAGAACCGGCGTGCGCGGCGTGAGCCGGATGCTGGCGGGTTCTTGCACAATCCTCTCAAAGCACCGATCTGCGGGAAGGGTGGCCTTGCGCGCGCGGCGCGGCGGGAGCCTCCTTGCCGATGAGACCCCCGATGGATCCTTTGCATGAACTGCGCGCGTTGATCGCGCGCCACTGCGCGGCTGGACGCGGCCAGGCGGTCATTCCGCGCCTCTCGATGATGCGCTCCGATGTCACCACGCAGCCCGCCCAGGGGCTCTACGAGCCGCTGGTCTGTTTTGTCGTCCAGGGGCGCAAGCGCGTGACCTTCGGTGGAAGGCTGCTGGATTACGACGCCGCCAAATATCTCATTGCCTCGGTCGACCTGCCGGCATCAGGCGAAATCGCCGAGGCGAGCCCCGAGACGCCCTATCTCGCCGTGTCGCTCAAGCTCGATCCGGCCATGCTCGCGGCCCTGCTGATCGAGATGCCGGACCATGCCGGCGACGCGGCGTCGAGCCCGGGGGCTGGCGGTCAGCCGGGTCACCGCCGAGCTCATCGATCCGGTGTTGCGGCTCGTCCGGTTGATCGACCGGCCCTGCGATATCGCCATGCTGGCGCCGCTGATCGAACGGGAGATTCTCTATCGCCTCATGCTCGGCGAGCAGGGGGCGATGCTGCGCCAGATCGCGCTGGCCGACAGCCGGCTGTCGCAGGTCCGCCGGGCCATCGGCTGGATCAAGCAGCATTACGACCGGCCCTTGCGCATCGAAACCCTGGCTGGCATCGCCCGCATGAGTCCGTCCTCGCTGCACCGTCATTTCAAGGCGGTGACGGCGATGAGCCCGCTGCAATTCCAGAAGCGGATCAGGCTGCAACAGGCACGCCTGCGGGTGCTGAGCGAGCAGGCGGATACCGCCAGTATCGGTTTCGCCGTGGGCTATGAAAGCCCGTCGCAGTTCAATCGCGAATATCGGCGGCTGTTCGGCACACCGCCCGGGCGCGACGCGGCCAGGCTGCGCGGCGCGACGGCCGAGCGGCGCGCGCTGGAACCGCCGCTATAGGGGAAGGGCAGGCTAACGCCTTGGCCGCGGCGTCTCGATCCCCGGGATGCCGCGAATATGTTCGGCCAGGAAGTCGACCAGCAGCCGGACCCGTGCAATTCCGGCCCGCTGTGGGACAATCAGCATGCTCAGCGGGACGGATGCCGGCGAATAGTCCGGCAGGATCGTCACGAGTCGTCCGGCTGCCAGGAGATCGTCGACAAGCCATCGATGCGCAGGCGCGATGCCGCGGCCGGCGACAAGCGCCTCTCGCGCGGCAAGCCCATGGTCGATCCGGAATCGTCCTGCGAAGGACACGGAATGACGCTCGCCGTCCGGCCCTTGCAAAACCAGCGTGTCGCTGCCGGCGACATTCGACATCCTGATGCCTTCATGGCCGGTCAGATCCAGAGGGACAGCGGGGCTGCCTCGTGCCGCGAGATAATCCGGCGACGCCACGAGCAGAGGCCGGCTTTCGCCGAGGGCCCGCAGTTTCATCGAACTGTCGGTGAGCGGGCCCAGGCGAAGCGCGATATCGACCCCCTCGCGGACAAGGTCGATCCGCTCGTCGGTGAGGCTGAGGTCAATCCCGATATCGGGATAGCGATCCTGAAAGGCGAAAATCAGCCGGCTCACGTGGAGCACCCCGAAAGCCGCGGTACAGGAGATCCGGATCGTGCCGGCCGAAGCGCCGCGCGTGCCCCGCGCCGCGTCGCCGGCCTGCTCGACGAGGCGCAGGACCTGGACGCAATCGGCGTAGTAGCGGCTGCCTTCGTCGGTCATCGTGACACGACGGGTGGTCCTCGAGAGCAGAGGCACACCGACCGCCGCCTCCAGCTCGCGCAGATGCCGCGTCACGGTCGATTGGCCGATGCCGAGTTCGCGCGCGACCGCCGACAGGCTGCCGCGTTCGGCGACGCGGACGAAGCTGCGCATGCGCTCGAGTGTGACGTCGGATCTATCCATTATTCGGCACAATCATATCCATTGCCGAGAGGTAGTGGATCGAGCCGGCCCTGGCCACCTGAAGTGACCGTTTCACAGCACAGGATCGCCGGCCCCATGAAAGTTCTGCTCGTCTTCGCCCATCCCGAACCGCGCTCGCTCAACGGCGCGCTGCGCGACGTCGCCATCAAGGAACTCGAGGCCCAGGGCCACGAGGTGCGGGTGTCGGACCTCTATGCCGAGAACTGGAAATCCGCGGTCGATCGTGCCGACTTTCCCGCCCTGGCGCCGGACGCGCGGCTCAAGCCGGCGGCGGCCTCCGGAGAAGCCTTCGCCGTCAACGCGCTGACCGACGACGTCAGGGCCGAGCACGACAAGCTGCTGTGGGCCGATACCCTGATCCTGCAGTTCCCGCTCTGGTGGTACGCGATGCCGGCGATCCTCAAAGGCTGGGTCGACCGGGTCTATGCCTATGGTTTCGCTTATGGCGTCGGCGAGCACAGCGACAAGCATTGGGGCGACCGCTTTGGTGAGGGAACGCTCAGCGGCAAGCGTGCGATGCTGCTCGTGACGACGGGCGGCTGGGAGGAGCATTACGCCGCCCGCGGGGTCAACGGCCCGATCGACGACCTGCTGTTCCCGATCAATCACGGCATCCTCTATTATCCCGGTTACGACGTGCTGCCGCCCTTCGTGGCCTACCGGGTCGATCGTCTCGACGAGGCAGGTTTTGCGGCGTTGGCCGAGCGTCTGCGCGAGCGGATGCGGACGCTTGGCTCCACGCCGCCGATTGCCTATCGGCGGCAGAACGGCGGCGACTATCTGATCCCGAGCCTGCAACTCCGCCCCGACGTGGGTGATGCCAATGCGACCGGCTTCGCGCTGCATGTGAAGGGGTGAGATGGGGGTGAGCGAATGGTGAATGGGGTGCGACGCGAAAGGCTGTGCGCAAACCCTCTTCCAGAGGGAGAGGGTTGATCGCGTTGAGCTTTTTGGTCTTGGTGGCTCGCCGATGTCAACGCTTCAGCGCCATGGTTTTAGCGCCGCCCGCCCCTCATTCCGGCTTGGCCTGGGGGGGCTTGTCGCCGACGCCGTTGAGTAGCGCCGTCACTGCGTCCGGGCCGTCGAAGCCGGCCTCGCGCAGCACTCGGTCGAGGACCGGCTTGTTGGCCTGATAGGCCAGCAACTGGCCGGCGATGCCGTCGCCGAGGCCGACGCCGCCACCACCCGCGCCGGCGCTGTTGCCGCCGCGGCCGAGCATGCCGCCGGTGTCGAAGATCTTGATGTCGGAAATCTTCTCGATCGGCTTTACCGCCTCGGCCAGCGCCTGCGGGATGACCCGCAGCCGCTCGCGTGCCACCTCGAAGGCGATGACCTCGGCGCTCAGCTTGTTGCGTGCCTGGTTGAGGGTGGATTCATTCTCGGCCGCGGCCCGGCCGATCTCCAGCATGCCGCCGGCCTTGACCTTGGCGGCCTGGGCTTCGGCTTCGGCGAGCGTGGTGATCGCCGCGGCCTGGTCGAGCGCCGCCTGCTTTTCGGCTTCCGCTTTGACGGTCACCGCGGTCGCCTCGGTTTCGGCCTTCATGCGGGCGTCGATGACGGCGATCTGCTTTTCGCGCTCGGCGATCTCCACCGCCTTGGCGGTTCCGACTTTTTCCTCCGCCGCGATGGCCAGCGCCCGGGCGGTTTCGGCGGCGGCCTTGGCATCCGATTCCTCGCGGCTCTTGTTGGACACCGCGATGGCGCTTTCCTGCGAGACGATCTGCAGGTCGCGCTTGGCTTCGGTATCCTTCTGCTGGACGTCGCGGGCCGCCTCGATATTGGCGGTTTCGCGGGCGCGCCGCGCCGCCGCCTCGCGTTCGGCGATGGCCTGTTCGGATTCGATGCGCGCCTCTTCCTCGGCGCGTTTGGCCGCCTGTTCCTTCTGGGCGGTCTCGGCCCGCGTCGCCGCCGTCTTGTTGGCGATGTCGCGCTCCTGGGTCAGCTCGGCCTCGCGCTTGGTCCGCTCGATCGACAGCGTCTGCTGGCGCGCCTCCAGATCCTTCTGGGCGATCGCCACCTCGGTGTCGCGCACGATCGAATTGCGCTCCTTGCGGCGTTCCTCGGTGATCCGGGTCAGTGCCGCCAGGCCCTGGGCGTCGAAGAAGTTGTTGGCGTTGAAATGCTTGATGTCGGTCTGGTCGAGCCGGGTCAGCGACACCGATTCAAGCTCAAGGCCGTTCGACTGCAGATCGGCGCCGACGGCTTCCTGCACCGCTTTGACGAAGTCCATGCGCTGTTCCTGCAGCGCGTCGAGGTTCATGGTGGCGGCGACCGAGCGCAGGCCGTCGACGAACTTGGCTTCGATCAGCAGGCGCAGTTCGTCGACATTGTTGGTGCGCTGGCCGAGCGTCTGGGCGGCCAGCGCGATGGAGGAGGCGTCCGGCTTGACCCGGACATAGAACTCCGCGCCGATATCGACGCGCATCCGGTCCTTGGTGATCAGGGCTTCGCCTTCGCCGCGCCGGACCTCCAGGCGGAGGGTTTTCAGGTTGACCCGGGCGATCGACTGGAAGATCGGCAGCACCACCGAGCCGCCGTCCAGCACCACCTTCTGGCCGCCGAGGCCGGTGCGCACATAAGCCTCGTCGCGCGACGAGCGATTGTACAGCGAGGCCAGCACGAAGCCGATGCCGCAAATGGCGATGATGCCGATGATCGCCGGGATGATGAGCTCGAACATGGATCAGCGCTCCAGAGTTCCGTCGGATGGGGAAGGCCCGGCCGCGAGATCGGCGGGCGCGGGAATGGCGAGAAAAATGCCCTTGGCCAGGTCGACCAGCAGCACGGTGGCGCCGACCGGGATGCGGTGCTGCGCGGCCGCGGCGCGGGCATTGGCGACATGCCAGTTGCCGTGGACGTCCTTCAGGCGGACGCGGCCGGGCTTGCCCTGGTCGAGCGGACCGACGGTGACTTCGGCGGTGCGGCCGACGAAATCGGCGAGTTCGACCGCATAGGTCTCGTCGCGCGGCACCACCCGCGCCACCAGCCGGCTCGACCAACGGACGGCGGGGGTGCTCGCCGCCACGGCCGCGGCCGCGGCGATCAGCACCGGCAAGGGCCTGATGAGGGCCGCGGCCAGCGCCTGGATAATGAAACCGGTGGCCGCGAAGAAGGCGAGCGCCAGCAGGATCAGCACCATCAACGGCACGCCGCCGACATTGAGCCAGGAAAGAGAGTGCGACAGGCCGTGGTCGCCGAAGGATTTGTCGACGATCTCGCTGAGCGAGATGCCGACGACCAGCATCAGCACCTCGATCGCAGTCAGGCCGAACAGCATCACGGCGGCAATGGCGAAGGGACGCACATCCGCTGCGAGGAAAAGGTCCATTGTCAGCCGCCGGACTTGAAGCGGGCGAGACGGGCTTCAATGGCGCGCTCGCGATGCAGCCGGTCGAGCTCGTCGAGTTCGGCTGCGCCCGAAGCTTCCGCCTGCGGCACGCCGGTGACCCGCGAGACCGCGGCCGCCGCGCGCGCCGCGCCGAGTTCGGCCGAGGGCCGCGAGGAGCGGCTCGAGCTCTCCTCGGGCGCGTGGCGGGCAATGCTGCGCTTCAGCTCGGCGAGCCGCGCCTCGGCTTCGCGTCGGGTGGCGAGCACCGCCTGCATGGCCTTCTGGCCGTCGTCGATGCGCGCGGCGGCATCGGCCAGCGCCTTGTCGAGGGCGGCGACCTGCGATTCCAGGTCGATCTGGCGGGCGACCGCGGCTTTGGCCAGATCGTCGCGGCCTTCGGCGACCGCCAGCCGGATCTTGTCGTCGAGCGCTGTCAGGTCGGCGTGGATTTCGCTGCGCCGGCTCTGGATCCGATACTCCTCGGCGCGCGCCTTGCCGAGATCGACCCGGGCTTCGTCGGCGGCGGCATCGATCTCGCGGATCGCCTGTTCGACCACGGCGACCTTGCTGGTGCCTTCGGCTTTGTCGATGGCGGCATTGGCGACGCCGGCGATGAGCCGTCCCATGCGGGACAGAATACCTTCCTGAACCATCATCTTCTGCTCCATTGGCAAGATTTTCGGCACGACGCCGATCTCGATCTCGTAACGGCCGCCGCTAGCGACGAGCCGGGCCGGGAACACGCTGTTCCAGCCCGGCGCATAACCCCTGATGTCGAAGGGCACGACGATGCGCCCATAGACCGTGGCGATGGTGAGGGCCGAGGGGCCCTTGATGGCGAACAGCTTCTCGTCGAGCGGCAGGCCGCCGAGGCCGGCGGTCGTGCGGTTGCTGGCGAAGTCGCGCAGGCCCAGCGTCACCAGCCGCGAGGGCAGGCGGGTGCGCTGGCGGATCGTCCCATAGGCGAGGTCGTGCAAGGCCACGAGATTGGCGCCGCCATCCGGCGACAGCTCGGCCAGGATCGACAGCATCAGGCCATAATCGGCGAAGGTTTCCTCGATCGCCAGTGCCGCGGTCGCATCGGGGGCCAGCGCGTAGCGCAAGGTTGACTGATCGGTCCGCAGCGCATCCATCATGGCGATGGACATAAAGCACTTCGCTGGTGCTTTCAAGGTGTGCCGTGGGGGAATATTGCCATCGGGGGTTGGTCTCGGGGAGCCGGTCCATGAAGGTCGCCGCCGAATCGAAGCCCGCGGCCTGGGCGTCGCTGATCGGGCCGCTCGGCCTTGCCGGCACCGCGGTGGATGAACGCGTCGCGATGCCGGCCGGTGCGCCGCCGCTCGCCGGCACGATCGCCTGGGCCGGACTTGCGCCGGTGCTGGCCGGCAAGGTGGAGCGGGTCGGCCAGAACCGCAACCAACGCGAAGTGACGCTGATTCTGAATCGCCCGGGCGCCCGGCCTCGCGCTCATTGACGCCGATAGCTGGGGCGGCATCGTGCGCGTGGCGGCCAGCCTCTATTTCTACGGCGAGGATGCCCTGGCTGTCGCAGCCCGCGAGCAAAAGGCCTGGAATGCGTGGTTGGCCGAGCATTTCGAGGCGCCGCCCGGCACGGTTGCCGGCAGTTGAGCGCGCGCTTTTCCTCGCGTTGTCATTGTCTCCCGGTATCAGCGTGCTAGCGTGCCCGTGGGGCAACGTGAAACTGGAGAACCCGCATGAGCATTTTCAGCTCGATCCTGAACAAGATTCTGCCCGGTCGCGCCAACGCGGCCGAGGCTCCGGCGGCACCGGCCGGCCAGCCCGCGGGTGGCGGCGCGAGCCCGGCCCCGGCGGCGGGCGGCGGCGCAGCGGCTCCGGCCGCCGGCGGCGCGCCGGCCGCGACCGTCGATGTCGGTGCCTTGCTCGACGGCCTCGCCTCGAACGCTTCGCAGCCGCTGAACTGGAAGACCTCGATCGTCGACCTGATGAAGCTGCTTGATCTCGACAGCAGCCTGACGGCGCGCAAGGAACTCGCCAAGGAGCTCAACTACACCGGCGATACCAATGACTCGGCCACGATGAACGTCTGGCTGCACAAGCAGGTGATGGTCAAGCTCGCCGCCAATGGCGGCAAGGTGCCTGACGATCTGAAGCACTGAGCTCCGGCCTAGCAAGAACCAGCGCCCCTTCGCGACCGCGGTCCGAAGGGGCTTTTTTTTGTCCGCGCCCGACGGCAATGCGGGACGGCACACTGCCGGCCGCATGTCGGCAAGAAGCCGGTCTCTACGCTGCGGTCAGTCCTGGTTTCGGAGCTGGCGCGAATAGCCGAACCAGTGGAAGCCGGGATGAAGGCCGGGCAGGGCCGCCTCGACCCGCAACTGCCGCAGCGGGTCCTGCGTCATCAGGTCGTCTTCGGCATGCAGCCGTGCTCTCCCGGCCGATGCGTGGATCATGGTCGATGCGGCATCGGCATGCCACGGCTTCGCGCCGGACGGCATGATGGCTTGCATACTTTCGGCATGATTCGTTCTTGATTATGCTCCTGACTCATGAACCTTCAGGACATCGAAGCCTTCGTCGCAGTGGCCGAGGCGGGCTCGGTCAACCGCGCCGCCATCCGGCTCAACCTGACCCAGCCGGCGACCACCCGGCGTATCCAGAATTTCGAGGCCGCCATCGGCGACGCGCCCCTGTTCAACCGGGCGGTCAAGCCGGCCGCGCTGACCTCGCTCGGCACCCATGTCCTCGAACATTGCCGGCGGGTGCTGGCGGCGGTGGCGGAGTTGGAGGCTTCGACCACCAGGGGCGGGGCCCCGGCCGGCGAACTCAGGGCCGGCGTCGCCCATGGCCTCGGCGAAATGGTGCTGACCACGCCGCTCGATGCGCTACGCCGGGGCTTTCCGCGCATCCGGCTGCAGGTCAGCTCGCACTGGAGCAGCGGGCTCATCGAGGAGGTCCGCGCCGGCGCGCTGGATTGCGCCGTCGGCCTGCTGACAGAAGCGCATGGCGTGCCCGCCAATCTCATGGCCATCGCGCTCGGTGAGGAACAGGTGGTGGTGGTCGCCGCGTCGCGTTCGCCGACGCGCCGCGACGGACAGCCCTGGCGGCTGCGCGATCTCGCCGGCGAAGGATGGTTCCTCAATCCGCCGGGTTGCGGCTGCCGGGCGGCACTGGTCCGCTCGTTCGACCGCCTGCAACTGCCGGTTCACATCGCCGCAGAGGTATTCGGCGAGGACTTGCAGATGTCGCTTCTCGCCCATGGCGGCGGGCTCGGGCTGGTGCCGCGCCGGCAGTTCGAGGCAAGTCCGCATCGGCATCGGCTGCGGATCCTGGAAGTCCTGGACTTCAACCTGCCGGCGACCGTCACGATGGTTCGCAAAGCGGCGCCGGGCCGTTTCGACGCCGCCATCAACCTGCTCGCCGATGCCGTGCGAGCCAGGTTCGACGAACCGCTGGATGGTGCATAATCATAATAGATGAAATGCATTTGATTTATCATGTGGTGATCCGCGAACATCCCTGCGAACGCCGACCTTTCGGGGCCATGCGGCCCGGCGGCGCCATGTTTCGTCCAGCAGAGGTGTTCCCATGATCGTCACGGTTCTTCGGTCCAGGCTCAATCCGGGTGTGCAGGACGACTACGGCCCGATGGCCCGGGAGATGAGCGAGCTGGCCCGGACCATTCCCGGCTATGTCTCGCACAAGGGGTTCGTCGCCGAGGACGGCGAGCGCGTGACCATTGTCGAGTTCGAGACCGAGGCGGCGCTGCACGCTTGGCGGGTCCATCCCGAACACGCCAAGGCCAAGCGGCACGGCATCCAGAGCTTCTTCGCCGAATACAAGATGCAGATCTGCAGCGTCATCAAGGATCGCGTCTGGGCAGCCCGGCCGCGGGGGGCAGAATGACCTGGCGGGTGGTCGGCATCAGGTCACCGCGGAACTGATCGATCGGTACCGGCGGCACGCCAACGGCCTGCGTAATGCCGCGCTCCGCGCGGCGATGGTGGGGGCGATGCGCTGGATCCGGCGGCTCGCCCAGGCGCCGTTTGAATCGGGGCGAGGCTTTCCCGCTAAGCCCTTTCCGCGTCGATGAGCTGCATGGCGGGTGGGATCAGCGCCAGCAGCCGTGCCCGCGGCGTGCCGTCGCGCGCCTGCACCGACAGGCCGTGCAGCAGGCTGGCGAAACAGTCGCCGAGCGCTTGCGCATCCGTGCCGGGCTTGAGCTCGCCTTCCGCCGCCGCCTGTTCGTGCTGGCGCTGGCGCTCTATGCACTGTCGTCGCTGGCCGGCGGGCTCGCAACCAGCCCGGCGGTGATCATCGGTGCTCGCGCGGTGCAGGGCATCGGTGGCGCGCTGCTGTTTCCGGCGACGCTGTCGCTGATCAACCGGCTGTTCGCCGAGGGCCCGGCGCGCAATCGCGCGCTGGCCGTTTGGGGTGGCGCCGGCGCCAGCGGTTTGACGCTCGGTTCGCTGCTCGGCGGCTTCCTGACCAGCGCCTTCGGCTGGCCGGCGGTGTTCTTCGTCAATGTGCCGCTCGCCGGCCTGATCGCGCTTGCCGCCTTCGCGTTGATCCCGCGCGACCAGCCGCGTCATGAAAAGCGCGGCTTCGACATTCCCGGCGCACTCACCGTCACCGCCGGCGTCACGCTTCTGGTCTTCGTGCTGGTCGAGGGGCCGGAGGTCGGCTGGCGCGCGCCGGTGATCCTGGCAAGCGCCGCGCTCTCGGCGCTTCTGCTCACCGCCTTCGCCCTGATCGAGAGCCGCGCCCGCGATCCGCTGATGCCGCTTCGGCTGTTCCGCAACCGCAGCCTCGCCGCCGGCATGACCATCACCTTCATCTATATGGGCACGTTCGGCGCGCTGCCCTATTTCCTCACCGTGCTGTTCCAGAAGGTCCATGGCTTCTCGGCCTATCAGACCGGGCTTGCCTTCCTGGTGCCGTCGCTGGCGATCGCCGCCGGCACCCAGATCGGCGAGCGGCTGGCGACCCGCGCTTCGGTGCGGGCAACCTTGCTGTCAGGCATGATCGTCGGTGCGCTCGGCACGGCGGCCATGGTGGCCGGCGCCGGCCTCGACAGCGGCTATGCGATCATCGTGCCCGGCCTGATCGTCTCCGGCATCGGCCGGGGCATGACCTGGACGGCGATGTGGATCGCGGCGGCCTCGGGCGTCGCCCATGACGAGCAGGGCGTCGCCTCCGGCATGGCCTCGACCACCCTGAACATCGGCAACGCCATTGGCCTCGCCATTCTGGTCGGGCTGGCCAATAGCGACGCGCAAGGGCTTTCCGGCGAGGCGCCGCGCACCAGCACGGCCGGCGGCGTGCGCCTGGCGTTCTGGCTGGCGGCCGCTGGCATCCTGTTCGGCTTCCTGGTGGCTCTGACCTTGCCGAAGGCCCGTACGGGGCCGACCGGCTGACGCCACGCGTCAGCCGTCCCGTTCCGGCGAAGGATCCGGCACGGGCCTGATGCAAGGCGGAATATCGTGCTCTTCCTGCGACGCATCACGCCCTAAGGCGCCAGTCGCGCCGCCCTGCTGATCAGCACCGGTCGGGCGATGCGGTCGACCGGCTCGGCGCGGGTCGCGTGAATGCGCCTGATCACATCCATGCCCTCGACCACCTTGCCGAAGGCGGCGAAACCTTGGCCGTCCGGATGCCGGCCGCCGCCGAAATCGAGCGAGGGCTGGTCGCCGATGCAGATGAAGAAGCCGGCGCTCGCCGTGCCTGTGCCGAGCCGCGCCATCGAGAGCGTGCCGTCCAGGTGCTTCAGCCCGATGACGTCGGTGGTTTCGTGGGCGATGCGCGGCAAGGGCGGCTCCTGGCCTTCGGCACCGCGCCAGCCGAACTGGATCACCTCGATCTTGTGCTGCGTGCTGGCCGGCTGGTTGGCCATGGTGACGATGCGATAGACCGACTGGCCGTCGAGCAGGCCCTTGTCGACATAGGCGAGGAAGTTGTTGGCCGAGACCGGCGCGCGATCGGGATAGACCTCGACGACGAAATCGCCGAGCTCAGTCGCGATCCTCACCCGCGGTGGCCGGCCTTGCGCGTCGACCCGCCCGGCAAGCGAGACCGCCCCGACGGCAAGCGCCGCCGGCAAGATGGCGTTGAGCAGGCGGCGGCGCATGATCGAAATGCCTCGTGATGAATGCCGGTCGGTCATGAACCCCTCGTCCTTGCCGCTCAGGGCCATGCCCGGTGGAGCATGGCCCTGGCGATCATCGAGCAAGGGCTCGCGCCGGGCAATGGGCGCCGCCCGACCGGCGGCGAACATCTGCCGGTGGCTGGCGGCATGGCTCGTCAGGCCTGCGCCTCGAGGCGGGCATAGCTCGCCTCCATGCCGTTCTCCATGCCGCTCGCCAGCATGGCGGTGCGCGTCTCGGCATTGGGCAAGGTCATGCGCATGGTCATCAGCGTGCCCGCGCCATCCGCGTCGAAACGGGTTTCGACATGGTTGTCCGGGGTTGTGTCGGGCAAATGCATGCGCTCGACATGGACGATCCGGCTGAACGGGACGAGTTCGACATATTCGCCGGTCAGGCTGAAGCCGGCGCCTTTGCCGTCGCTCCACTCATAGCGGATCTTGCCGCCCGGATGCGCCTCGTTGACGCAGACCGGCATGGTCCAGCCATCGGGACCGAGCAGCCATTTCTGGATCAGCTTCGGTTCGGTATGGGCGCGATAGACCGCTTCCGGTGAAGCCTGGAAACGCCTGGTCACGACGACATGGCGGTCGCCTTCGGTCTTGAGCACGAGCTTGGTCATGGTAGTTCCCTTCGGAGGCTGGATTGTCAGGTGTTCGGAATTGCTCAGTCGTCGGGGCTCATGCCGGCCAGCACCTGGTCCAGCCGGTCATAGTTGATCGCCAGCGCGTCCCGCAGCATGGCGAGCCACTGGTCGATCTCGGTGATGCCGCCCGCCGCCAGCCGGCAGGGGCGCTTGGTGCCTTCGATGCGCCGCTCGATCAGTCCGGCACCTTCGAGCACCTTCAGATGCCGGGAGATCGCCGGCTGCGTCATCTCGAACGGCTCGGCCAATTCCATGACTGTCGCTTCTCCCAGCGCGAGCCGGGCGAGTAGGGCGCGGCGTGTCGGGTCGGCAAGGGCGGAAAAGGTTGCATCCAAGCGGGTCATTTGCGTCACTCGTTATATAACGAGTATTTTATATAACGAGATCGATATCGTCAAGCAAATGCCGGAGCTTTTCATCTTGGCAGGAGACGAGGCGGCCGTGCGCCTCCCACGAAGCTTCCGCATGGCCGGACCAAGCCATTGTCACGTCGTGATAAAAAGATCCGGGCCTGCGCGCGCGGCGCTGCCCGAGCAGGGCCGGACATGGCATGCTGGCGGCAGCAAATCTCGGAGCGCCGCTATTCACCCCATGGAAACCTGGAATTATTGGCGCGACGGCAGTCCGGCCGCGATCGAACTGGCGTGCTGGGCCGGCGATCGCGCCCCGGACCTCAAGGCCCATTTTCACAACGCGACGCAGCTCACCCTGGTTCTTGCGGGCGCCCGAGCCTTCGAGGCGGGGGGCGCCAGGTTCGATGTCGCGGCCGGGCAATGCGCCATCGTGCCGGCGGGCTTGCCGCATCGCGGGCTGCCGGTGCCGCAT
>BFBZ01000007.1_pt514 | contig 17912 bp, 21 predicted proteins | sample 1888401 | NCBI WGS metagenome assembly BFBZ01 (sample SAMD00112614, study PRJDB3348) | symbiont metagenome | host: Chara braunii | reverse complement strand
GGCCGTCAAATTCCTCAGCGCCAATGGTACTATGGCTTAAGCCCTGGGAGAGTAGGTCGCTGCCAGGCCTGCCAAACACACAGATTGTCCTCTTTGTCGAGTCACGAACCAAAAACGCCGCTTCCCTCGGGAGGCGGTGTTTTTGCGTTTGGAATGCGGATTTTGATGCGCGGCTCAGCTCTCGATGGCGCCGGCCAGCATGTCGCGCAACTGCTGGGCTGGGATTACGCTGCCGTTGCTGATCTGCACGCCGTACGGATTGACGAGTTGCCAGACATTTCGCTCAACGAACAGCAGCAGATCCTGGTCGAGTGGCACCATGGCGCCGTCGATCCGGACGGATGCCACGAAGAGACCGTCCAGCCAGGACAGCACCAGATTGTTGGCGCCGTTGAAGAATCTTCCCGGACCGTCACTGGCGTTGAGGGTGCGGGGAACAGCGGCTGCGTTCGGGCGATATCGCTGTCCGCCACCGTTGGCCGCCCAGTCCGGAATGTCGCCTGCAGCGATCGGCATCCCGTTGATGCTGAGCGTCATGGATTGGCTGTAGACGTTGAACACGTAGACACTGCCGGGCATGGAGTTTCTCCTGTGCTGATGGTGGTCTGCGGGTGCAGACCGAATCTTCGAGGATTGAATTGTCGCGAAGCAAGGTCTTGCGGACCCGAGCGTCGCCATCATCGGCGACAAACGAATTTCCGATGGTCAATTGGAAAAAGAAAAAATAGTGCGAGCTGATGAAAGTCGCTTCAGACTAGCGGCGCGCCGGGCCGCGTCAATCGTGGAGTCGGTGCGGTTCGTGTCTCGATGTGTCAGTGGGAGCCGCGATGGTGTCGTTTCGTCATGCTGGCACCACGAACCGGCGCGAGGTTTGGCCCCGGCACGGATGAAGCGGGCGAAACCTTTTCGGTCAGGCTCGGTTCATCTTGCTGCTGATTAGCTGCATGCCGGTCGCCGCTGCCTGGCAAAACCATCGGGAACTTTGAACCGGGCGGGGACGGCGGCCGACGAATACCGAATCAGCCGGTCATGACGTTTCAACCTGTAGAGGACACCACGATGCGCACTTTCATTCCCACGAGGCGGGCAGCTTTGACCATCGCATGTTTGGCGATGACCACCGCTCTCGTGTCCGGCGGCAACGCATTCGCGCAGGCGAAGGATGCGCCGAAAGCGGCAGCGCCGGCTGTGGCCCCGGCAGCGCCTCCGCCGGCCGCGGCGCAGCAGCAGGTGCCCGAGCTGAAGCAGATGGCGCTGACCGACAAGCAGATCGAGGGCGTGCTGGCGGCCCAGAAGGAGCTGGACGCGATCACCGACAAGATTCCGGAGGGACAGGCCGACAAGCCGGATCCGAAAGTGCAGGCCCAGCTCGATACGGTCGCCAAGAAATACGGCTTTGCGAATTACGACAACTACAGCGACGTGGTCGACAATATCAGCCTGGTCCTGTCCGGCATCGATCCGAAGACCAAGGCCTTCACCCAGCCGCCGGAGGCGCTGAAAAAGCAGATCGCCGCGATCCAGGCCGACACCAAGATGCCGGCCAAGGACAAGAAGGCCGCGCTCGATGACATGAACGAGGCCGTGAAGAACACGCCGAACGTGCAATTCCCCGACAACGTCGCGCTGGTGACCAAGAATTACGAGAAGCTCAGCGCCGCGCTGCAGGAAGACTGAGTTCGCTGCGATTCACCGACAAGAAGCCTCCGCGCCCCACCGCGGAGGCTTTTTTGCATTCGGCCGGGCTCCCCTTTTTCGGGGCATGCTTTAATCTCGCGCATGAGATCCAGTTTGGGAGGGCGCCATGATTCGGACATTCACAATTTCAGCTTCCGCGGCCGTGCTTGCGTGGGCCGCAATGGCCTCGATGGACGTCGCGCGTGCCCAGGCGCCGGCGGCCGCGGTCGATGCGGTGACCGCGTCGATCGTGGCCAACCCCAAGGTCGCCAAGGCGTTCGAGGACATCAAGGCGGATGATGCCCGTGCCCTGGAGGAGCAGAAACGAATCACCGAAATCCCCGCGCCGCCCTACAAGGAACGGGTGCGCGGCGAATATCTGCTCAAGCGATTTCAGGAGCTCGGCTTCAAGGATGCCGCCTTCGACAGCGAAGGCAACGTGATCGCGCTGCGCAAGGGCAGCGGCGGCGGCCGGCCCCGGCTGGTGGTCTCAGCGCATCAGGACACGGTGTTTCCCGAAGGCACCGATGTCACAGTGAAGGAGAAGGACGGCGCCATTCTCGCGCCCGGCATCGGCGACGATTCGCGCGGCCTTGCCGCCTTGCTGTCGCTGATCCAGGCCTTGAACGCCAACCAGATCGCGACCGTCGGCGACATCATGTTCGTCGCCACGGTGGGCGAGGAGGAACTCGGCAACCTGCGCGGGGTGAAGGCGCTGTTCCGGGATCACAAGGATATCGACGGCTTCATCTCGATCGATGGCCTCGGCATCACCCGGGTGGTCAATCAGGCCACCGGCAGCCATCGTTATGAGATGATTTTCAGGGGGCCCGGCGGCCACAGCTTCCAGGAGTTCGGCCTGCCGAGCGCCAATCACGCGCTSGGRCGCGCCATCGCCAAGATCGCSGAYCTGCAGACGCCSTCGGAGCCGCGCACCACYTTCACRGTSGGCACCGTCAGCGGCGGCACSTCSGTCAAYGCCATCGCSGCGGAAGCCCGCATGGCGGTGGACATGCGYTCGAAYTCCACCGAAGAGCTKYTSAAGCTCGARGCGCGGYTGCTCGATCWGGTCAAGGACGCSGCKRCSGARGARAACAAGCGCTGGAAYACCGACAAGATCACCGTCGAGATCAAGATGATCGGCGACCGCCCGGCCGGGATCGTTTCCGAGGATTCTCCGATCGTGCAGGCAACACAGCGCGCTGTCACCGTGCTGACCCGCACGCCGCGCGTGACCTTTGCCGGCTCGAGCACCGATTCCAACCTGGCGATGTCGCTGGGAATTCCGGCGGTGACGATCGGTGGCGGCGGCGAGGGCGGCAACTGGCACTCGCGCAACGAGTGGTACAAGCCGGTCGATGCCTGGCTCGGGCCGCAGAACGCGCTGCTGACGATCTTGACGCTGTCGGGCGTCGACGGAGTGACGCAGCCGCTGCTGAAGGTGCGGAAGTAGAATGCGATTTGAGTCGATGCCGTGCTGGCTTGTAGGGCGGATAGCGTCAGCGTAATCCGCCGCCCGCGCGCTCAGAGGTCGTGAACGGTGGTTACGCTGACGCTAACCCACCCTACGGTCTGTGCGTCCGTGAGATGCTTCAATTCCTCAACTGTCGAACACCACGATGCTGCGCAACGTCTTGCCGGCCTTCATGTTGGCAAAGCCGTCATTGATCTCACTGAGCGTCAGTTTGGCCGAGACCCAGTCCTCGAGATGCAGCTTGCCGCGCATGTAGAACTCGATCAGGCGGGGCATGTCGACGCGGAAATGGTTCGAGCCCATCGACGAGCCTTGGATCTTGCGTTCGCGCAGGAAATCGAAGCCATGCAGTTCGATCTTCTGGCCGAACGGCACCATGCCGACGATGGTGGCGGTGCCGCCGGCCGCCAGCATCGCGAACGACTGCTCCGCGGTTTCCTTCATGCCCAGCACCTCGAAGGCGTGCTGGACGCCGCCCTTGGTCAGCTCCTTCACCTGGGCCACGGGGTCACCGTCCTTGGGGTTGACCAGGTCGGTGGCGCCGAGCTTGGTGGCGAGCTGCAGCTTGGCGGGATTGGTATCGATGGCGATGATGCGGCCGGCGCCTGCGATCGCGGCGCCATTGATCGCGGCCATGCCGACGCCGCCGCAGCCGATCACGGCGACCGTCTCGCCGGCGGTTACTTTCGCCGTGTTCACCACCGCGCCATAGCCGGTGATCACGCCGCAGCCGATCAGTGCGGCGAGTTCCAGCGGCATGTCGCGGCGGATTTTCACGATGGCGTTTTCGTGCACCAGCATCTGTTCGGCGAACGACGACAGGTTGAGGAACTGATGTATCAGTTCGCCGCCCTTCCAGCTCAGCCGTTTTGACTGCCCCGGCAGCATCTTCACGTCGGCGTTGGTGCACAGCACGGTGCGCCCGGTGGTGCAGTTGTCGCAGGTGCCGCAGAACACCGACAGGCAGGTCACCACGTGGTCGCCTGGCTGGACGTAGGTGACATCGGAGCCGACCTGCTCGACCACGCCGGCGGATTCGTGCCCCAGCACCGCGGGCAGCGGGTGCGGATAAAGCCCTTCCATGAAGTGCAGGTCGGAGTGGCAGAGCCCGGCGACGCGGGTGCGGATCAGCACTTCACGCGGTCCCGGTTTCTGCAGGCTGACGTCTTCGATGACCAGCGGGGTGTGCGGAGCGTGCAGAACGGCGGCCTTCATGATGCTGTTTCCTTCTGTTTTTCTTGTTGTTGTCTCGATCCCGCGGCGACGCCTTGAGGGCCGGAGCCCCGCAGGATGAGCCCTGGTCGAGGGAGGGCTCTTGCGTTGAGTGGCTATCTCTTGCCCAGTTCGGTCAACAGCCGGGTCATCAGATAGAGCCGCGGCACGATCGAGTCGGTGACGATGTATTCGTCCCGGGCGTGGTAACCGAAGCCCGAGAGGCCGAGGCTCTCCAGCACCGCCGCCTTGCCGCTGCGGCCGGCGAAGCCCGCGTCGGTGCCGCCGCCGGTCATCTCGATGATATCCAGCGGCCGGTCGATCTCGGAATAGATCGCCTGCGCCCGCCTGGCGAGTGCGCGGCTTGGTTCGCCGCCGACAAAGGCGGGGCGGCCGCCCTCGATCCTGATGGTGGTTTCGGTGTCCGGCACCAGCTTGCCGGAATTGACCTTGTCCTGCAGCGCGGCGCGTAGCTTTGCTGCGCCGTCATTCACGGTCAGGCGCACGTCGCCGCTGGCGCTGGCCTTGTCGGGGATCTGGTTGCGCACGGTGCCGGCCTGCGCCACCGTCCAGTTCAGCTGCACGCCGGGAATGGCCTTGGCGATGTCACGGGTTTGCAGCAGTTGATACGACAGCTCGATCAGGGCATTGCGGCCGAGATCCGGCGCCACGCCGGCGTGCGATGCCCGTCCCCTGACCTCCATCACCACGGAGGTGATGCCGCTGGTGCCCAGCAGCACCGATTCATTCCTGCTGGCCTCGCCACCGAGTGTCGGTTCGCAGGAGAGCACCACATCGTGCTGGTCGGCGGCTTCCGCAATCGCCTCGCCGGAACCGATCGAGCCGACCTCCTCGTCGGGATTGAACATCACCGTGAGCCTGGCGTAGTCGCGCCAGCCGGCGTCGTGCAGGATTTTCAGGGCGTGCAGGATGACGGCGAGGCCGCCCTTGTCATCGGCGATGCCGGGTCCGTAAATCCGGTTGCCGTCCACGCGATAGGGCTGCGTTGCCAGGATGCCGGGCTGATAGACCGTATCCATATGTCCGATCAGCATCAGCTTCCTGGTGCCGGTGCCCTCCAGGGTGCCGATCACGATGTCGCCGCCGGCGCCCTTCGTCACCTTGCGCCGCTCGGTTTTGAAACCCAGCGCCTTCAGCCGCGCCTCGGTGAAGTCGGCCATTTTGACCAGCCCCGCGACGTCGGAACTGCCGGATTCGATCAGGACCATGTCATGCAGGGTTTCGATCACGGCGGGCTGCGCTTGTTCCGCCGCCGCCTTCAAGGCCGCATCGGGGGCCGCCATCACGGACGAAACCGAACCGATCATGCCGAGGACGGCGGCGGCCGCCGCAACACCCGGAAAAGCCTTGAGAAAATTTGTCATCAGAGTTGCCCCCATCGATCGAACGAAGACAGGCTAGCAGCTGGGGCATCATTTGCCAGATGTCGGCACCGCACACATGCCTGAGTAGCTGCCGGCGCATCGCATTGAAGGCGGGTATGCGGCCTTCGTTGTGCTGTGCACACGCAAGCGGGATTGTCGCTTTTCGGGTGGCGGGGAAGCGGGGGCATCCCCACAATAGAGAGCAAGATTCTCCAAGTGTACGCCCCGGTGCACCATGGTAGCCTTGAGCCAGAGACAGTCATGACCGTTGGATTCACACTGTTCGACACCGCCATCGGCCGATGCGGCATCGCCTGGGGCGAGAGCGGCATTGTCGGCGTGCAATTGCCGTTGCCCAAGGAAAGCCAGACGCGAACGCGGCTGCTGCAACGATGTCCCGGGGCCGAAGAGGCCGCGCCGCCACCCCACGTGCGAGCCGCCATTCTCGGCATGGTCGCGCTGATGAACGGCGAGGCGCGGGATTTGTCCGATGTCGTGCTCGATACCGCGGATGTGCCGGATTTCAATCGCCGGGTCTATGAGATCGCGCGCGGCATCGAGTCTGGCAAGACACTGAGTTATGGCGATATCGCCAAACGCCTCGGTGGCGTCGAACTGTCCCGCGACGTGGGGCAGGCGCTGGGGCAGAATCCGTTTCCCATCATTGTGCCCTGCCATCGTGTCCTGGCTGCCGGCGGCAAGCCCGGGGGCTTTTCCGCCAATGGCGGCACGGTGACCAAGCTGCGCATGCTGGCGATCGAAGGCGCCTATGTGAACCACACGCCGTCGCTGTTCGATTTCGCGGATGACGCGCCGCGCGGCACGGGATCGGGCCGGCACTGATGGTCACCACGGTGCTCCAGCAGGGACGGGTCTCGGTTTTCGATCACCGTTGCAGCCTGGGGCCCACCGACAAGCCTTTCACCGAGATGCACGAAGGCTTTTCCATCGCTTACGTCCGCAAGGGCAGCTTCGCCTGCGACGCGCTGGGCCGCTCCTACGATCTGGTGGCCGGATCGTTGCTGATCGGCCGCCCCGGCGATGAATATGTCTGCAGCCACGATCATCATGGCTGCGGCGACGAATGCCTGCATTTCCAGTTCGCACCGGAGCTTGCGGAAACGCTCTCCGATCATCTCGGCGCCTGGCAGGCCGCCGCTCTGCCGCCGCTGCCCGAGGTGATGGTGGCGGGCGAGCTGGCGCAGTCGGTGGCCGACAATCGCAGCGATCTCGGCCTCGATGAGGCTGGCCTGCTGCTGGCGTCCCGTTTCACCGAAGCGGTGACGGGGCGTAAGAACCGCAGCGGCAGCGTGCGCAGCCATGATCGCCGCCGCATGGTCGAAACCGCGCTCTGGATCGATACCTATTCGCATCGCGCGATCGATCTCGACAGCGCCGCGGAGCGCGCCGATCTCAGCTCATTCCATTTCCTGCGCCTGTTCACCAAGGCACTGGGCGTCAGCCCGCATCAGTATCTGGTGCGCTCGCGATTGCGGCATGCGGCGCGTCTGCTCGCCGATCGGGAGCGCTCGGTCACCGATATCGCGTTTGATGTCGGCTTCGGCGACCTCTCGAATTTCGTTCGCACCTTCCATCGCGCGGCGGGGGTGTCGCCACGTGGTTTCCAGCGTATGGCGAAGGGCGACCGCAAGACCATCGAGGGCCGGCTGAACGCGGCGCTGCTCTGATTTTTCTTCGATCCCGCCCGTGCAGCAAGAATGTCCAAGTCGTGGACGTGAGCTTCGATCTAGCGTGAGGATCCCTGATAGCAGGAGATCATCATGTACGATCACATCGGATTGAAAGTCAGAAATCTCGAGACCAGCGTGCGTTTCTATGAGGCGGCCCTTGCCGGGCTTGGGCACGTGCTCTGCTCGCGCGATGAGACGGGCGCCGGTTTCGGCCCGAAGGGCGCACCGGCCCTGTGGCTGCATCTGGCGAAGGCGTCACCGAACGCCGGCGCTCATGTCGCGTTTCATGCCGCCAATCGCAAGGCGGTGGATCGTTTCCACGCGGATGGCGTCAAGGCCGGGGGCAAGGACAATGGTGCGCCGGGCCTGCGGGCCGATTACAGCCCGACCTACTATGCCGCCTTCCTGATCGATCCGGACGGCAACAATGTCGAAGCCGTCTGTCTGAAGTAACGGAGCAGCATCATGGCGTCCATTCGCAGGGAGTTTCACGTGGCGGCGCCGGCCGCGATCGTCTGGGCGGCGCTCGCCGATTTCGGCGCCGTCGACAAGCTGGCACCGGGCTTTGTCACCGAGTGCCGTCTCGATCATGGTGGTGCGCGAAACATCACCTTCAGCAACGGCGCGACCGCGCGCGAGCTGCTGGTCGATTGTGACGCGGCTTCGCGGCGGTTGGCGTATGCCATTGTCGGCGCGCGGCCGACGCATTACGGCGCGGCGGCACAGGTGTTTTCGAATCCCGATGGCGGCAGCCGGTTTGTCTGGGTGGTCGATGTCTTGCCGAATGAGCTGGCCGGCTACATCGGTGGGCAGATGGATCTCGGCACGGCCGCGATGAAGGCGGGGCTGGAGGGGAAATCATCCCACACACCATTGTTATCACCGGGCTTGTCCCGGTGATCCCGCTTAGGGACGCACTGCATTTCTACGTTAGAGAGGCACTGCGTCCCTAAGCGGGGTTGTGTCCGCGACTTCGGCGAAGCCGAAGTCGCTGAGGACGGGCCCGGCAACGACAACAAGAGAAGTCTGCTTACGAGTTCAATTAAACCACTTGTCGTAGATCTTCTTGTAGCTACCGTTCTCCATGCTGATGTGCAGCCACTGGTCGACGAAGGCCTTCAGTGCGACGTCGCGCTGCAGCCAGTAGGCCTTCTCGGCGAAGTCGAACGGCTTGTCGGGATGCACCGCGCAGAGCACGCCGGGGTGCAGCTTCTGCTGGTAACGCGTCTCCGAGGAATCCGTCATCATCAGGTCGGCGTTGCCCTTGGCGATCTCGTCGAAGATCGTGACGTTGTCCGGATAAACCCTGATCTCGGCGTTCTTGACGTTGGCGCGGGCAAAACGCTCGTTGGTGCCGCCGGGATTGACAATGACACGGGTGCCCGGCTTGTCGATCTCGGCAAGGGTGTCGAATTTTCCGGCGTCGGTGCAGCGGGCGATCGGAGTCTTGCCCTCGCGCATGATCGGTGTCGAGAACAAACCCTTCTTCTGCCGGTCCAGTGTGATCGACACGCCGCCGGCGACCATGTCGAAGCTGTTGGCCTCGAAATCCTTCATCATCGAAGGCCAGCTCGTGGGCACGAATTCCACCTTGACGCCGAGCGCCTGTCCCAGCGCATTGGCCATGTCGACGTCGAAGCCTTCGAATGTCGTGGTCGCCCTGTCGAGGGAGGTGAAGGGGCGATAGTCGCCGGTCATGCCGACCCGCAGCGTGCCGCGGCTGACGATCTCGTCGAGGCGGGAAGGGGCCGGCGCCTGGGCGTGAGCTGATGACGTCATCGCGATCACCGCGAACGCCACCGCACCGATCATCCATCGCATCACGACTGTCTCCCCCGTTGCTTTGTCTTTGCAGGCCGCGGGTCACGCGGCCGGTGGCACCGTATCCCTGACCGAGGGACGCGTCATCATTGTCTCGTAGAAGGCCTTGAGTTTGGGAAAGTGATCGCGCCAGCCGCAATCCGGGAAGCGGAAGTCGGCATATCCGAGCGCGCATGTCAGCGCGATCTGGGTGATGTCGAGCGAACGCGAGAATGTCTCCGGGCGCTGCTCGAACATCTGGAAGCCGGTCCAGGCGCGGTCCCATTGGTCGTCATACCAGGCCTGCCAGCGCAGGTTTTCCGGGCGCAGCAGGTTTTCATAACGGCACAGCAACATGGCATCGAGCATGCCCTGCAGCATGGAATGCTCGCTGCGCCGCTGCCAGCGCGCAGCAGGAGCGGCCGGGATGAGCTTGCCGCCGGCGAGCTCATCGAGATATTCGACGATGGTCAGCGAGTCGACCAGCACCGTGCCATCATCGAGGATCAGCGCCGGAAGCTTGCGCACCGGGCTGATCGTGGTCGCATAGTCCTCGTTCTTCTTGGTTGGCGTCACCGCGGCGGAAACGAACTCGATCCGGTCGACCAGACCGAGTTCGATCGCCACGATCTTGACCTTGCGCGCGAACGGCGAGGCCGGAGAAAACGTCAGCTTCATGCGCAAGGCTCCCGCGATCCAAGAAGTAAGGTGGTTACGCTTCGACGATCTGCTGGCGCTGGGCGCCGAGSCCGTCGATGCCCAGCGTGACGACGTCACCGGCAKTGAGGAAYTTCGGCGGCTTCATGCCGGCGCCGACRCCGGGCGGGGTGCCGGTGGTGACGACRTCGCCGGGCAGCAGCGTCATGAACTGCGAGACGTAGGCAATGCACTTCGCCATGGTGAAGATCATGGTCGAGGTGTTGCCGGTCTGCCGCCGCTCGCCATTGACGTCGAGCCACATGCCGAGCTTCTGCACGTCGGCGATTTCATCCTTGGTGACCAGCCATGGGCCGAGCGGGCCGAAGCTGTCGTGGGACTTGCCCTTGGTCCAGGTGCCGCCGCGCTCGAGCTGGAAATTGCGTTCGGAGACGTCGTTGCAGACCGCGTAACCGGCGACATGCTTCAGCGCGTCGGCTTCGCTGACGTATTTCGCGCGCGTACCGATCACGGCGGCAAGCTCGACTTCCCAGTCGAGCTTGGTCGATCCGCGCGGCTTTTCAGTCGCATCGTTGGGGCCGCACAGGCTGGTGTTGGCCTTCAGGAAGAAGATCGGCTCGGGCGGGATCGGCATGCCGGATTCGGCGGCGTGGTCGGCATAGTTCAGCCCGATGGCGACGAACTTCGAGATGCCGGTGATGGGCGCACCGAAGCGGGGGGAGCCGTCCACCAGCGGCAGCTTGGCGGGGTCGAGGGTGGCGAGCTTGGCGAGGCCCTCGGGCGAGACGGTCTCGCCGGTGAGATCCCTGACGTGGGCCGACAGGTCTCGGATCTTGCCGGCACTGTCCAGCAATCCCGGCTTCTCCTGGCCGGCGGCGCCAAAGCGTACAAGTTTCATTTTTTGTCTCCGGTTGGCTTTTGATGTCTGGCGGGTGATCTCATCGCAAAACCGGCATCCAGGCTTGCAGACCGCGCGCCGTCCTGCAGTTGTTTGGAACAGCCGGTTCGAAAATTCAACAGCGCGGACCGGGCCTCATGAAATGCCTGAAAACATGGCTCAAGATGTGGGACGGCCGCCGCTGCGCCACGCTCAAACCTGCATCCGGAAAGCGTTTCCGTCGCGAACAATGCGGCCGGCGCTGAAATGGCCGCCGATCACCCGTGTCGGTGTATCGGCAAACCGCGCGAACAGCTCACGTCGTGTTTGGGTCGCCTGCGCGGGGTCGTAGTCGGCGGTGGATGACCAGTCGAGATGGGCCATCTGCACCGGATGGTGCGCCGCATCACCGGCAAGCAGCATCTGCTCGCCATCCGATCGCACCAGAATGCTGAGATGGCCGGGGCTGTGACCGGGCGTCGGGATCAGCGTCAGCTCCTCGCACACGCGATGGTCGCTGCCGATCAGGTCCGCACGTCCGGCCTCGACAACGGGTTTGACCGAGTCGATGAACGACACCGGCGGATGAGCGGGATCGTGCTGGTGCGCCGCCCAGTACTCGTATTCGGTCTTGCCGAACAGGTAGCGCGCATTGGTGAATGTCGGCACCCAGCGGCCGTCGACCAGCCGCGTGTTCCAGCCGACATGGTCGACGTGCAGATGGGTGCACAGCACCAGATCGATGGTGTCAGGTGGATAGCCGGCATCCGTCATCTGTGCGAGGTACGGTGTGTTTAGCTTGTTCCAGACGGGAACGTGGCGGCCCTCCTTGTCATTGCCGAGCCCGGTGTCGACCACGATCCTGTGATCGGGCGTCTCCACGATCAGGGAATGGATCGTCATTCTCAACCGTCCCTGCTCATTGGCGAACTCCGGCACCAGCCACGGCATCTTGAGCACCTCCTCGCTGGAGGCCTGCGGCAGGATGAAACGGGTTCCACCCGTGGAGTCGACCTCCACGATCTTGGTGATTTTCACCCTGCCCACGGTCCACTGCATCCGCTGCTCCCTTTGCCTTGTTGCAGCATGGAACATTGGCGGGGCCTGCGACAAGGCTCAGATCCGGGGTGGAGAAATGCGGTCTCGCAGGGATCGGTCATCCTGGTGAGGTGTTGTCGATCAGAGCCAATCACAGATGGAGCCGCGCATGCCTGAACTCTCGATCTCGCCGGAGAAAGTCGGGTTCCTCATCCTGAAGGCCAGGGAATTCGATGCGAAGGAGATGGTGGCCGATCCGGATGCCGGTTCCAACGGCAGCGATGATGGCATGATTGATGTGCTGGAGGATGATGGGCGCGATCCGGTGGTGCGCGAGATCGCCGGTTTCGTCGGTGCGCTGAGCGAAGACGAGCAGGTGGATCTGGTGGCGCTGGTGCGGCTGGGGCGTGGCGACGGATCGATCGACGACTGGGCCGAGCTGCGCGCCGAAGCTGCGCGCAATCACAATTCGCGCACGGCGCAATACCTGCTGGGCGAGCCGCTGCTCGGCGACATGCTGGCCGAAGGGCTCGACGAGTTCGGCATTGCCCTGGACAGCGGGCGCACGACGCCGGTGCATTAACAGCCACACGGCATGACAAACAAAAAGAGCGGGCCGAGGCCCGCTCTTGAACGATTGTGTCGGAAGGCCTTACAGCGTGCCGGGATAAGCGCCGCCATCGAGCAGGATATTCTGCCCGGTGATAAAGCCGGACTTGGCGCCGCACAGGAAGGCGCAGGCGAGGCCGAATTCCTCGGGGTCGCCGATGCGGCCGGCCGGATTTTCGGCGGCGCGTTTCTTCAGGATCTCTTCGGCGGTGGTGCCGGCGACCTTGGCCTGGTTGGCGCTGACGGTGCGGATCCGGTCGGTGTCGAACGGCCCGGGCAGCAGCGCGTTGATGGTCACGTTGTCCTTGACCGTCTTGCGCGACAGGCCGGCGACGAAGCCGGTAAGGCCGGCGCGGGCGCCGTTGGATAGTCCCAGCACGTCGATCGGGGCTTTCACCGCAGCGGAGGTGATGTTGACGATGCGGCCGAATTTGCGCGCGATCATCCCGTCCACCGTCGCCTTGATCAGCTCGATCGGGGTCAGCATGTTGGCGTCGATCGCCTTGATCCAGTCATCCCGGGTCCAGTTGCGGAAATCGCCGGGCGGAGGACCGCCGGCGTTGTTGATCAGGATGTCCGGATTGGGACACGCGGCAAGCGCCGCGGTGCGGCCTTCCGCCGTGGTGATGTCGCCGGCCACGGTCTTGACCGTGATGTTCGGGTGGGCCTTGCGGATCTCCTCCGCGGTTTTTTCCAGCGCTTCCGCGCCGCGGGCGGTCAGGGTGACGTTCACCCCCTCGGCCGCCAGCGCGATGGCGCAGGCCCGGCCCAGACCCTTGCTGGCTGCGCAAACCAGCGCATTGCGCCCTGAAATTCCCAAATCCACTGCTGTTACTCCGCATGTTGTTGTGGTGACCCGCCGTTTTCGCCACTCAGGACGAGTGGACGGCGCGATGTCGCGCGCCATGCTTCACGTTTTCGCCCCCGCCGCAAGTGAGTGAAATAAATCGAGCAATTTCAATGTGTTGCAGCAGCGTACGGCGGCGTCATAAAAACATGAAAAAGATCGGTGCTGCCCCTTTCCAAAGCAGATATCGATTGGTACATACCGCTCGCACCGCGGGCGTTTGCCCCGGCCGCCTTCTCTGGAACCCCGGATAAGCTCGATCGGCGCCTTGATCTCAGGGCTGCTGTTTTCGACCTTCTCCGGATCACGGTCCAGGCAGGGTGGAGCACAAGTTTATCGCGGGGTGGAGCAGCCCGGTAGCTCGTCAGGCTCATAACCTGAAGGTCATAGGTTCAAATCCTATCCCCGCAACCAAATTCGGACTTTACCGGTCCCGATGAGAAAATGGCCCGCTTCGTGCGGGCCATTTTTGTTTGACGAGACGATGGCCTCGGGCCATCGAGAAACCACGGTGGATGGCAATCCAGCCGAGGGGCGGAAGTATATCGATGAAGCGCGCTGACTCGGCGATGTGGAATTGAGTGCACTGGCACCATAACGACGTGCCAGTGATTGCGGGTTGCCACCGGTGGTTTCGCAGCGGTTTGTTGAGGCGATGGGACAGCATGTTTCGTCGGTTTGTGTGATCACGACGTGACATGCGGGCCAAAATCAGGGGCTCACCGCCACTGCAGTCAGCTCGGTTTTGCGTCAACCAGAGCGGCGTTACGCACGAGACATCATGGCCGCAAGTCGCTTCTGCAGAGGCGAAAGAGAGTGCGTCCGCGATGAGCGCTCGTGGGAATGCATCCTTGCAAGTTTCGGTGGCATACCCTTGCGTTTTGCGAAGAGCCAATAGCGGGTCGTGCGGCGCGCGGCAGCATCCAATACAGGACGCGGCGGGACCGCGAGTTGACTGCCTTTGACAAGGAGGAATGGTGAGTGGAATATTTCCGCCTCTTGCTCTCACTTTCTGTCAGGAACTTGAGCAATAAAATGGTTCTCGGGCGCACCGCATGGATAATTTTCACGTTGCTCATCTTGATCGCGAGCCTTCCATTCCTGAACGGGCTTATCGTGATCTATCGCGCCGAAGCCATTGCTTCGGATCGTCCCTATTGCATCCAGGTCATGGCCGACGAACGAAACGATTATAATAATTATAGAGAGGCTAAAACGCTTTACGATGTTTCGCCGTTCAGTATGTTCACAATGGCTGAACCGACGTCTGGTTCAGATGATATGGCATTCAGCCATCATGGCATTCTGGTTCTGACCAATCCGGCCGATTTCATGAACTGGTCCTATTGGTCCGAAAATTTCCGGTCGGAAGTGCTGAATCGTGACCTTCCCGGGGAGAGCTACAGGCCAAGCATAAAATGTCGGCCCAAACGGCATTTTGGATTGGATTTGTTGCGACCGTAGGGAGGCCGGCATTGTCCCGATCCTATGAGACCGTTCGCATTGTCCGAGAGCCCAGCCTTGTAGACGGATTCCGCAAAGCGCTTGTCGGTGCCGGTTAGCTTCCGCGATCTCTGGCCTGTTTGATTCAACAATCGGTGGCCCAAGATATTTGGAACGGGGCAGTTAAACGTCGAATGGCCTCTGCCTTTGGAGGGAAACGCCAAGCGATCGCCTTAAACAACAATTTGAGATGGTTGCAGGTCCCCGCAACCAGGCTTTGATCGCCGATCAACGAAAAGCCCGCCTTCCGGGGGGCTTTTTGCTGTGCCGATGACGACGGCCTGAAGCGCGGCCACCGATGCCGCTCAGAGCAACTCGTCGCTGCGTTGCGCGATGATGGCGAAGCGGTCGGACAATTCCGCCAGCGCGACATCGTGAAGGGTCGCCGCGGCGATCGTGCCGCCGCGTCCGTCCGGAAGGTCGCGTGTGGCGCAGCTGCTGGCGTCGATGGTGGTCCGGAAACCGAGATCGAGGGCCGCGCGTGCGGTCGAGCTGACGCACATGTGGGTCATGAAGCCCACCACGATGATGTCCTTGCGTCCGGTGGCGGCAAGGCGCGCCTGCAGATCAGTGCCGGCAAAGGCGTTCGGCAGCTCTTTCTCGATCACCGGCTCAGCGGGCCGCGGAGCCAGTGCCGAGACGATCGCGCCGCGCTCGGCATCGCGGTCGAACAGGCTGCCGGCTTTTCCCTTGTGCGCGATATGGAAGATCGGCGCGCCGCTGCTGCGGGCCTGCGCCAGCAGTTTCGCCGTGTTGGCGATCGCGGCCTCGGCGCCGGTGACGGCGATGGGGCCGGCGAGATACTCGTTTTGGATGTCGATGAGAACGAGACAGGCGTCCCGCACCTTGGCTGGGGTGAGGTCGGCGCCGGCGAGCTGGAACAGGGTTTTGGCGGTGGTCATCTGCAAATGAATCCTTCCTTGAGGCGACTCCGGCACTATGGCGAGGGCGGCGGCGGCTTTCACGCAGGCAAAATGCCACCGTTGGCTGCATAATTGCAGGCGGCGGGCAGTCCTGCGATAATCACCGCATGAACTGGGACGATTTCCGCATCATCGCCGCCGTCAAGGAAGAGGGGACCTTCGCGGCGGCCAGCGCGCGGTTGCGCATCGACGAAACCACCGTGTCGCGGCGGCTGGCGCGGGTCGAACGCAGCCTCGGCCTGCGGTTGTTCGAGGCGGTCGATGGCCTGCGCAAACCGACCGCGCAGTGCGATGCGGTGCTCGCCCACATCCAGGCGATGGCGCGGCATGCCGCGGAGATCGGCAAGGTCGGCGCGGCCCTGTCTGGTCCGGTGGGCCGCTTCCGCATCGCGTGCACCAGCGCCATGGCCGAGGAGGTGCTGTCGCCGCACGCCAGCGAATTGCTGGCGCAGAATCCGGGCCTGACGCTTCATTTCCTGACGTCGAACGAGAACGTCAACTTTTCGGGTTGGGAAGCCGATCTCGCGATCCGGCTGCGCAAGCCGGACAAGGGCGACTTCACCATTTCGAAGCTCGCCGAGGTCGAACTCTGTCTTGTCGAACCGGTTCTCGCAACCGAGGCCGCACCCATTGTCTGCGGTTATCCTCCCGAACTCGATTTCACGCCGGAGACTCAGTTCCTCAAGGCGAATGGATTGCACCCGCGCCTGCGCTGCATCACCGACAACCCGCGCATCATCAAGACCCAGGTCCAGAGCTCCAGCGCAGTCGGCATTCTGCCGGGCTATATGTGTGGGGATCTGCGGGCCGATCGCCGGTTGCGGGTGACGCCGCTGCCCAAGGGCCGCGATGCCTGGCTGCTGGTGCAGAATCATCTCAAGCGCGATCCGGCGGCGCGGACCGTCATCGACTGGATTCGTGATTGTTTTCGCCGCTTCTCGCTGGCGTGATGATCGCCGCAGAACGAGGCGCCCTTCACAACAGCAGAAGTCCGAGCTTGAGGCCGATCGCAACCGCGTCGGTCCGGTTGCGGGCGCCGAGCTTGGTCAGCAGCGAACCGACGTGGAACTTGGCGGTCGCGACCGAGATGTTCAGGTCGCGGGCGATCATTTTGTTGGAGGCACCCGCGGCCAGCCTGTCCAGCACCTGCTGTTCGCGCGCCGTCAGCGGTTCGCCGGTTTCGGCCGGGCCGTCGTCGAAAGATGCCACCGCCCGCAGGGGATGCTCGGCGCGAGGAGCCGTGATCCGGTAGCCGTGCGCGACAAGGCAGATCGCAGCCTCCAGCACGTCCTTGCCGGCGGTCTTGTCGACGCCGTTGGCCGTTGCGTTCATCGCTGCGCGGTCCTGCAGGACGAGATACGGAGCGGTGTGCGCGTGGGCCACGTCGGTCAAGATAACGTCCGCATGGTCGATGTCGACGTCTTCCACCGTTGCCATCTGCGAGATCATCGCACGGATGCGCAGCGCGAGGGCTTGGTCGGTCACGGCGAGGCCGACCAGAATCGTGTCGGTCTCGTCCGGGCCAAACGCTGGCTCCGGGCTGTCCTGGTCGCGTGCCGCTTCCATCCCGGCTATGTAGGTGGCCGCTCGCCAACGACAATGTCGATGGTGGCCGGCTGATCGGCGCGCAGGATGCCCAGCGCCACTTTCGTCCCGGCGCTGCCGGGACCGAGATGCCGGAAGATCTCCCGAACCCCTGCCACGGTGTCGCCGTTCCAACTGACGATGCTGTCGCCCACCAGCAGGCCTGCCGCGGCTCCCGGTCCGCCCGGCTCGAGCTTGACAATGATGGCACCGGCACGGCGCTGGCCGTCGCGCAGAGGATGCAACTGAACGCCGAGATAACCGCGCCGGATCGTGCCGGATGTCGCCAGCTGATCGGTGATGCGTGTCACGGTCTCGGCGGGAATGGCAATCGTGGTTCGTCGCGGGCCGAATGCGGCCAGCCCGATCAGCCGTCCGGTGGCGTCGACGATAGCGCCGCCGTGGGCGCGGCGTGGCAGCGCCAGGTCGAACCTGAGGTTCCGTTCGATGGTGCCGCCCAGCGAGCTGCGCCATTCGCCCCCGGTTTCGGCGACGATGCCCGTCGCCGCCAGTTCGGACGTGGCGCCGCGCCCGATCGCCAGCGCGAAATCTCCGGGCTCGACCGCCGCCGCAAGTTCGAACGGGGACGGGTCGACGTCCGCCTTGAACAGCGCGATATCGGTCGATGGATCGCG
>BFBZ01000029.1_pt140 | contig 17917 bp, 16 predicted proteins | sample 1888401 | NCBI WGS metagenome assembly BFBZ01 (sample SAMD00112614, study PRJDB3348) | symbiont metagenome | host: Chara braunii | reverse complement strand
GAGCGCGCTTCGTATTGCAGCAGGAAACGTCGTGCGTGACCGATCGTCGGAACCACGGTCACAGGCGGTGAGCCGCCGCGTCTGGTTGGGGGGTGCGATTGCGGCGTCGATCGGTGGTGCTGCATATCTCGCCGCCCGGCCGCCACTCGACCTTTGGCCCTCGCTGGTGGAACTTGCGGCCGACTACCGTACCGACATTGGCGAACGGCGCGGGCTTACTTTCGCGAACGCGATCACCGTCGAGATGAATACCCGCACCAGCCTCGCCGTCACCGGGAAGACCGCCAAGGCCAGCGATATCGAGCTGATCGCCGGGGAGATCGCCGTCACCGCCGGGGCCGGAGGCAAAGAGTCGGCCGTGCCCTTCGTCGTGATCGCCGGCCACGGCCGCGCAAGCGCCGCCCGGGCCACGTTTGATCTGCGCTACGAAGGCGAGACGGCAACAGTCACCTGCCTGGATGGCGAGGTGCAGGTCGAGTGCAACGGCAAGACCGCGCGGCTGAGCGCGAACCAGCAAATCGCTTACAATGCGCAAGGCCTCGCCGGGGTTGCCGCGATGGACAGGCGCAACGTCGGCGCATGGCGGCGGGGTCTGCTGGTCTTCGACAATCAGCCACTCTCCGAGGTCGTGCCGGAGATCAATCGCTACCGGCGTGGCCGGATCGTCCTGATGAACGACGATGTCGGACGCTTGCCGCTCGACGCGACGTTCCGGCTCGACCGTATTGACGAGGTCGTTCCCAAGATCGCCCACATTTTCAATCTTCGCGTCAGGGCGCTTCCCGGAGGCATGGTTCTGTTGAGCTGACGGACATCGGCGGTGCGATCGGTCGTCACGAAAGGTTCACCATCTTTTTTGGCGGGCCGCGCGCCGGGGGAGCGTCCTTCAGGGATAGGACGGCAAAGGTTCGACAGACGCCAGACACAGGCGGTGGCTGGCGGGTTGCGGTCTTCAGGTGCCGCTGCACCTGTCATTCCAGGCTCTTGCTCCAGGACCCGTCAATGTCCAACGTTCCGCCCGCAACTCGCCGGTTCTCCGTGAAACATCGTCCGCTGTTGATGAGGACGTTGCTGACGAGCGTCAGCACGCTGGCGCTGTTTGTGGCCGGCTCGGAGGCGCAGGCGCGGCCGTTCGGTTCCGCCAACTGGCCGTCGCCGTCGGTTGCGGCCGCCGCGGCGGCGCAATCGGGCCAGGCCGATGCCGAGCGCATGGCGCGCCAGGCGCAGGACTCCTTGCGGCGCGCCACCAGCGCCATCCAGGCCCTGCAACAGGCCCAGCAGGCGGCGCGCAACGCGGCCGCCAATACCGCCTCGACGGTGACGAACGGGCTGTCCGCGGGCGGCCTCATCGTCGATCCGCGGGTCAAGGCCGGCGATTCCAGCCTGTGGCAGAACATCAGCCAGCCGAGCCAGACCGTGAACGGCGGCCAGACCACGGTGACGCTGACGCAGACCTCGCAGCGCGCGATCGCGACGTGGGGGCAGTTCAACGTCGGCAAGGACACGACGGTCTATTTCGACCAGCGCGCCGGCAACACGTCGGACGGCAATGCGTGGGTGGCGCTCAACCGCGTCGATGCCGCCGGCAGCCCGAGCCGGATCCTGGGATCGATCAAGGCCGAAGGCACTGTGCTGCTGATCAATCCCAACGGCATTATCTTCAGCGGCACCAGCCAGATCAACGTTCATTCGCTGATCGCCTCGACGATGGATATGAACAGCTTCAACGGCATCTCCAATGGCGCCTTCAAGGCGAACGCGGATGCCTATGTGCCAGTGCTGGTCAACGGGCTTGCTCAGACGACATCGGGTCGGACGCCACTGCTGGCGCCATCCGACGAAGCCAATGCCAACACGGGATTTCTGGCCAATGGCCTGTTCGTCAACCTCGGCTTCGTGTTGCCTGGCGCACTGACATCAACCGGCAACGCGGCGCTGTTCTCGGCCGGACCAGTGCCGGGGCAGGGCAATATCGGCATCCGGGTGGAGGCGGGCGCGAGCATCACGACCAGTGTGAGCGGCTTCGACAATGGCGGCTTTGTCGCTTTGCTGGGGCCCCAGGTGACGAACGCCGGGGCGATTAGCACCGCGGCCGGCGAGATCATCCTGGCGGCCGGCTCGAGCGTGCAGATCGCGGCGCCGGGCGCCAACACGACGCAGACGAGCTACGCGGTGAGGGTCGGCTCCGCCATTGACCACCCGCTGGTGTATACGCCACCGGCAGTGAACGGCGGTTCTCTCGTGCGCAACGACGCGAGCGGGTTGCTGGTCTCCCGGCGCGGCAACATCACGCTGAGCGGTGACGCGGTCGAACAGCTTGGCCTCGTCGCGGCCACCACCAGCATTACCCGTCCGGGCTCGATCACGATCGTCGCGAATGGGGTGGACGTGGGTAACCAAGTCGTGTTCGGCAGCGCCAGCCTGACCACGATTCTGCCGGAGGAGAACGGGGAGACCATCCCGTCGGACGCAGGTTCGCTCGCCAATTTCACGGCGCCGCGCATCGACATCGCCGCGCCCTATGTCGACTTCCAGTCGGGATCATGGGTATTGGCGCCGTCGGCCAACATGACCGTGACCGGGTCGGGACTGGGAAATCTGGGCAACGGGTCGGCACCGCCACCCTTCGGTCGCGTGCTGATGGAGGCCGGCAGCACCATCGACCTATCAGGGCTGAGCGCGACGCGCTCGGTGGCCGACTATCTCTACACCTTCAAGGTGACGTCCAACGACGTCGCCGACACGCCGCTGGCGCAGAACCTGATCGGCAAGACCGTGACGATCGATCTCAGCCTGTCGGGAACCCGCGCCGATGGCGAGGCCTGGGTTGGCTCGCCGCTGTTTGCCTCCTCGGGTGCCGGCTATCTCGCCAACATCACGCAAGGCATCGACCAGCTCCTGACCAAGGGCGGCTCGCTGACATTTGGCAATGGCTTCAGTGTCGGTAACGGCCAGACCACGGCCGCCTTCACGGATGTGTTGCAGGCGCAGGGCGCGGTGATCAACGTTTCCGGCGGACTGATCCAGTATACCGGAGCCCGCATCTCGACCACGCAACTGGTCGGTTCGGACGGGCGGCGCTACGACATCGGCAGCGCCAATCCGTTCATCGTCAACGCGATTCAATCCGGCTTCACGGTGGCGCATCCGCACTGGGGCGTCTACGAGACGTACATGAGCCCGCTACAGAGCGGCGGCTATTACAGGCCGGGCTATGTCGGTGGCGTCAGCGCTGGCGGGGTCGCCATCACGGCGACGAATCCGCTCCTCGAGGGCGATCTCGCCGACGATATCGTGATCGGGATGCTGCAGCGCCAGCTCGCCCAGGTCGGCACCGGGACCGGTGGCGCGCAGGCGACGCCGGGCCAGCTGCCGAAGGGGGCCTCGCTGACGATCGCGCTGGCGGCGGACAGCAGTGGCAAGCACAACGCCGTAATCCTCGATGCTTCGGCTCCTCACATCCTCGGCTCAGGGTTCGAGATCGGCTCGTCGCTGACGTTGCCGAACAACACCGATGGGGTGTCGGTGATCACCTATGCCACCGACCGCCTCTCGGCCTTCGGCCTCGGCTCGCTCACGATCAGCGGCGCCGACACGCTTGCCATGACCGCGGGCGCCCGCCTGTCGGTGCGCGACGGCGGCGGCATCAAGCTTGGCGGCGCCACCAATATCGACGGCGCGCTCACCGCGCATGGCGGCAGCATCACCATCAGCGGGGCAACGGCATCCAGTGTAGTGGCGTCGGCTACCGGCGCGTTGCCGCCGCTGACCATCCGCGCCAACGCCCTGCTGGACGTCAGCGGGCAGTGGATCAACGACACCGGCCGTTATGGCGGTGCCTTCACTGGCGCGCTTTTCATCAATGGTGGTAGCGTCAGCCTGAGCACCGACAATCTGAGCAAGGTGGTCTCCTACGATCCCACCACGCAGGTCGTGACGGCCGTGGATCGCAGCTCCTCGCTCATCCTGGCGAAGGGCAGCGTGATCGACGTGTCGAGCGGCGGCTATGTCGGCGTCGACGGCCGGCTTGCGCTCGGCTCGGATGGTCTCTCCAAGGGCAAGGGCGGCAACCTCTCGCTGTTGAGCTACACCGGGACATGGAGTCCGAGCACAGGCATCACCCCCGAAGCGTTCAGCTTGACCGGGTTCCAAACCCTCACCTACGCGCCGAAAACGGCGACCGGCGCCAATGTCGTCATGGACGGAGCGATCTACGCAGGTGGGCTGTCGCAGGGTGGAAGCTTCAGCCTGCAGGTGCCGTCCATCATCATCGACCAGCAGGCGGCAGGGGTTGCTTCCATCACCACGGGCGCGGCTGCCGGCACGGTGGTGCTGCCGACCTCGTTGTTCACCGACAGCGGGTTTGGAAACTTCAAGCTGACCTCTACCTACGGCAGCGTCACTGTGACCGCCGGCACCAATGTGACGCTCAAACAGCAGACTTACATCGTGGCCTCGAAGGCCGGTCTCCCGGTGACCGGCGCGCGGCTGCGCGATTTCGCCTCCAGCGGCTTTGCGCTCGACGGCGTGCGCCACGCGGTCGACCTGACGCTGATGCAGAGCGGCTACGCGTGGGGTGCCGCGGGTGATGCAAGTGCCACCGCGACGCTGCTGATCGATCAGGGCGCGCGCATCGTCGGCGACCCGCTCGCCAACATCAGCCTCACGGCGGGCAATCCCGCCATCGTGCTCGGCAGCGTCAAGGCGCCGGGCGGCACCATCACCATCAACGGTTCTCCGCAATACATCTGGATCGGTGCAGATGCGGTGCTCGACGTCGCCGGCACCTTCGTGCCCAATCCGCGCGTCGCCGCCTATTCGACCGGCAGCGCTCTGTCCGGCGGGTCGATTACCTTGTCGACGCCTGGGGTCATCGTCGCGCTCAAAGGTTCGGTGTTCGACATCGCCGGGGCGAGCGCCACGATCGAGGTGCCGGAGGCCAACGGCCTGCGCGGACCGCGCTTCGCCACGCAGCAGGTCTGGAGCACTGGCGGCAGTCTGACGCTCGCAACATCCGATTTCACCGGCGCGGGATTGTACAACAGCCTGTATTTTGCTGGCACCATCGATGCGGCGGGCGGCGCCGCGCAGGCCGCCGGCGGCACGCTCAACATCAGCAACGTGCGCGGTATCCTGCTCAGCCAGGGGGGCGACGTCACCGCGCCTTTCACGGTCGGCGCGACACCGACCCTCACACAATTCCTCGCACTGCTGCCGACCGGCGCATCAACCTCGTTCATCGGCGCCGACACGATCAACACCGCCACCAGCGGCCTCGATACCGTGTCGTTCACGGGCCCTCTCTATTTCAGCGGCAATGTCGATCTGAAGGTGACGGGCTCTGTCCTGATCGATAACAAGTTCAAGGCGACGACCTTGTTGCCGGCCGGGGTGACCGACACGGCCTACAGCGTGTCCGCCTGCACGGCCGGCGGCTGCATTCCCTCGATCGGTGGCAGCAATGTGACGCTCGAGGCCGGCTATATCCGCTTCTATAATGGGTACGATAGCTCCGACACCGTACCGCTTCCGACGCTCGCCGATGGCACGCTGACGCTCAATGCGAGCCGGGGGATCGATCTCCTCGGTGTGCCCACCGTCAACAACGCCGGCACGGTCAATCTCCTCAGCGGTGGCGATATCCGTCTCACCGGCGTGGTCAACCTCGGCGCGGCCAACACGAGCATCGTGGTCATCAATACGAGCGCAGGCTATGGCGGGATGCCGTGGGTCGGCAGCCTTGTCGTCGCCGACAACCTCAATCTGGCGGCGCGCGCCATCTATCCGACAACCGACACCGCCTTTCTGTTGATGTCGCTCGGGCTTGCGCCGGTGGACGCCGCGGGCAGCCACGGCACCATCACCTTTGCCTCCAACGGCCAGACGCCGGTGGCGCCGCTGTCGGCCGGCGGCGCCATCGTTGTCGATGCCAAAACCATCGTGCAGGGCGGCGTGCTTTATGCTCCGCTAGGTACTATCCAGCTCGGTTTCGATTCGAGCCAGACTCTGCCCGGCATCTTCGTCAGCGGCACAATCAACAATCCCTATGATCCCGTCCAATCGAACGGCGCCGGCATCTTCGGGTCGCGGATCGCGACGGTCGCCACCGACAGTGTCACGTTGTCGCCGGGCAGCTTCACCTCGGTCGCCGCCAGCGGCCTGGCGATCCCCTACGGCACCACCACCGATGGCACCGGCTGGACCGACAATGGCAGGCTCTTGAACGGGCCGCCGGCAAAGCTGCTTCTGCTGGGCGGTGCCAGAATCGATACGCAAGCCGGCGCCGTGATCGACGGCAGCGGCGGCGGCGATGTCTACGCCACCGAATATGTGCCCGGCACCGGCGGCTCGCGCAACGTGCTCACCACCACCACCCAGACCGTCTATGCCCTCGTGCCGGGCTACGACTCGGCGCTTGCGGCCTATGATCCGAGCTTCGTCACCACGGCCGCCGCCGGCACGACCGTCACGCTCCCGGGCGGCAACGGAATGGCGGCCGGTACCTACACGCTGCTGCCTGCAGAATATGCCACCGTGCCCGGCGCCTACCGCGTGGTCGTGGTCTCCGCCAGCAACACCAATCAGCCGAGCAAAGCCTTCACCGCGCCCGACGGCTCGATCTATATGACCGGCCTGCTCGGCAACGCCATCAACGGCTCGCGCTCCTCGCAGACAGCCGTGTTGCAACTTCAGTCGAACGCGGTCTGGCGCAAGTATTCCGAAATCGACACCGCAAAAGGCTCCGACTACTTCCGCGCGCTGGCCGTCAGCGCCGGTTCGGCCGCGCCGCGGCTTGCCGAGGATTCCGCACGCATCGTTGTGACCGCCGACACCTCGCTCCTGCTCAACGCGACCAACCGGTTTGTGCCTGCGGAGGGCGGTCTCGGTGGCCAGCTCGACATCACCGGAGCGAACCTTGTGGTGGCGGCGAGTGATCGGCTCGACACATTCGGCTCCGCCACCAATGGCGTTTTCACGCCAAACAGCGCTTACGCCAGCTATTTGTTCCTCGATGCCGACATGCTGAGCAAGCTTGGCATCGAAAGCACGCTGATCGGCGGCTATCGCGGCACGACGGCACGGGGGACCCTGATCACGGCAACCGCGCTCAATCTCGAGATCGCAACCGATGCCGTGCATCCGCTGAGTGGGCCCGAACTGCTGTTCTCGGTGCTGGCGCCGACCGCCGCGGACCCCAGCGTGCGCGGGCTCAGCGTTGATGCCGGGAGCGTGGTCGCGGCGAAAGGGACGGTGGTGGGTAAATCGTCGTTGCCGCTCGTCATCGGCGTCGATCCGGTCGCCACATACAACGCCGATACCGGCAAGCTGGAGAGCTGGAGCACGGGCGTCAGCGGCGACGGCGCTCTGTTGCGCGTCTCCAACGGGGGCCTGGTCGATATCGTGCGCCACTTCGTGCCGGGGGTCTACCACGTGCCGACGACGACGCCGGCGCCCACCGGACCGATCTCGACGGCTGCCCTCGGCAACCTCTCTGTCGAAGCGGATGTGGTGCTGTCCGGTAACACGCTGACGCTTGATTCCAGCGGGACGACGACGCTTGCCGCCGGTGTAAGCCTTACGGCCAGGAACTACGACCTCTCGGGCAGCGTCATCAATCTCGGCGGTGGCTCCGGCGGCCTCATCGTCACGAGCGCTCTGATCGGCAAGTTTGCCGGCGCGGACATCGTGCGGCTGCGCTCGGCCTCCGTGTTCAACCTTTACGGCAACAACAGCTTCGGCGACGCAGCCAATCCGATCGGCACGCTGACCCTGGACGGCGCCGGCCTCTACAGCGACGGCGGCGCGACCAGCATCGCCGCGCGCGATATCGTCTTCGTCAACACTCAGGCCGCCGCCAATGTTGCCGACGCCAACACCAGCGGCTCCGGCGGCAGCCTTGGCCTCGATGCCAGCGGGACGCTCACCTTTGGGGCCGGGGACAAGACGCTGTCGGGCTTCGCCGGGGTGAGTGGCAGCGCCGGGGTGGAGGTGCTGTTCACCGGCACCGGCAGCCTCGATGCCAAGGGAGCCGCCGTCAGCCTGGCGGCTCCGCTGTTCCTTGTCGGTGCATCGACCTCGCAGTCGCTCGTCACCACCGGTGCACTGTCGCTGAAGCCCGGGATGGCTGCCGCACCAGCCATCGATCCCACCATAGCCGGCGGCATCCTCGCCTTGAAGGGCGGCGCGATCGATCTCCGCGGCAGGCTCGTCGCCCAGGGCGGCACGCTGACGCTTGAGGCAACGACCGGCGACCTGTCGATATCCGGCGACACACTGCTCTCGGTGACTGGTACGCGCATTTCCATCGGCGACCTGATCCAGGATACACCGGCGGGCACCATTCGCCTCTTCGCCGATGTCGGCAACCTCAGGCTCGGTGCCGGCACCACGGTCGATGTCTCCGGCGCCGGCAGCGGCTATGCCGGCACGCTCTCGATCTATGCCGGCGGCACCGCTGGGCTCGACGGTACCATCAAAGGTGCCGCCCGCTACAACGACCTCGGCGGCCAGTTCGCGCTGATCGCCAACCGGCTCAACGGTGACTTGCCGCTGGGCGCCGGCTTCACTCGCAGCTTCGCGGTCAGTGTCGGGCAGGGCGATCTCGCCATCGGCGCCGGCCAGACGCTGACCTCCGAGAATGTGCTGCTGGTCGCCAACACCGGCGGCATCGTCGTCGACGGCACCATCGATGCGAGCTCGGCCTCGGGCGGCACCATCGCGCTCTATGGCGCCGGTAGCTCAACCGCGCTGGCCGGCACGGCGGGCGCCTCCGGCGTCACCGTCGGGGCGAGCGCACGGCTCTACGCCCGCTATCAGGCTCCTGATGTGAATAGCCCCGGCTATGCCAAGGGGACGTCGACCCTGGTGCAGAAGGGCGGCACCATCACGCTCGGCACGACAGGAACGCCGGTGGACAGCACGCAGAGCGACGCGCTGAATGCGACCTATGGCTATCAGAACGTGCAGGGCTCAGGCGCCATCACGGTGGCGGCGGGCGCAATCTTCGACGTTTCGGGCGGGGCAGGTGGCGCCAACATCGACAACACCGGCGGTAGCGTCATCCTGCGCGCACCGATCCTGACCAACAATTCGATCAATGTCAGCTTCAACGGCACCATCGTCACCAACGCCAGGGCCGACGGCATGGCCAGCGGCAATCCTCTGGTCGTCAACGCCTTCGCGGTGTGGAGCACGACGGATACCGTCGCCGATCCGAATACGCACTTCGACGGCATCATCGATCCGGCGGGCTTCTTCGATCCCAGCGGCACGCAACTCGTCTTCGCCGACGCGAACGGTCTTTATCCGACTTCGACGGCCGATGTACCGGCAACCGACGCCTATCTGCCGCACGTGATCTTCTATCAGAAGACGCTGCTCGACTTCGTCAATGCGCCGTTCGATACCAATGCGGTGGCCGCAAGCTTTGCCGGCGCCAGGCTGAAGGTAGGTTCAAATGCCGAAACGGCATTGCCATCCTCGGCCCTGCATCTGCGCCCCGAGATCGACCTCGTCAACCCATCGACCAGCGTCAACAACGGCGACATCACCGTGGCCTCGAGCTGGAACTTTGGAGCCGGCAGCATCGATTCGAGCGGCAACGTCAATCTGCTCTACCGTACCACCGACGGCGGCGAGGCTGGCACGCTTACCCTGCGCGCAGCCGACAATGTCAGGATCAACGCATCGATCTCGGATGGGTTCTTTGCCGATTATGCGCCCGGTACCGCGGCCGCGGATGCGGGAACGCTCTATGCGGGTGAGTTGAATTCGAGCCTGTACCAAGCCTATCTGGCGATGTTTTCGAACAATCTGCCACAATACAATTCGGCCGGTATCAATGCCTACCTTGCTTTGACGAACAGGAGCTGGAGCGGTCTCGGCCTCACAGCGCCGCCAGTCACCTCGCTTGCAAGCGCGGCATTCTTCAATCTCACGCAGAGCAGGTTCGATTCCCTGCAATTCCAATTGCAGGCGCCAACGGTGATCACCGGATCAGCCGATGTGATCGATCAGTACAATCAATTCTACGCTGCCTACGTCGGCATGTTCCGCGCCTATGAAACCGAAATCGTCACCTTGAACACCAGTGCGCTCATCGGAGATCCCTCCACGAGGGTCACCGGACCCGGAATTCTATCCTATGCCGACTATGTCGCGTACATCACTGCCATCCAAGCTACGCGCCGGGTCATCCTGAATCCCGTCACCGGCAACCGAGCCTCCTTTGTTCCTCCTGCGGCGCCGACGACAGGAAGTCTCTACTACGATATAACCAACGGGGTCATGACGAACCGGTTTACGTACTTCATCGAAAGCGCCGGAGGTTGGGTCAGGTCTACGCCAGCGACGGACTATGCGACTCTCTGGACCGCATATTTGATCGATGTCGTCACCGCAAACATGTACAACTCTGGTGGAAGCGCAGTCCGTACTGCTGTCGCTGCCAGATATGGTGACGGCGTACTTCCAAGCCTGACCAATGTTCCCGGTCTTGATGCGTCGTCGGGAATATATGCCGCCTTCGCTGTCACGCCGCCTTTTGCGCCGCCGGCCTACACCACGATCCAGACGGGATATTCTTCGTCGACACCAACGCCATCGCCTGCCGATCGGATTGCAAACAATCCTGGCGCGTTTGTGAGCGCCACAGGCGTCACCGCCGTCAATAATGCGACGTCATCCGCCAATCTGATGACGGCGGCGGTGAGCGGCAAAGGCAGTTTCTCCTACGATGTCGTCGGCGGTGCGCAATTCAACGGCGATGGCACGTCCTCGGTCAATCCCAATGCCGTCGTGCAGCTCTCGGCGCTGTCGTCGAGCCTCACCGGCAATGTCACCGTTGACGGCCATACGTCGTATGTCAATCCGTTGAACAAGCTCTTGGTCGATGTCCCGACGCTGGTGCGTACCGGCACCGGCTCGATCACGATCGCGGCAGCCGGCGATTTCGCCCTGCTCGACGTCGTCGCGCCCGGCGCGGTTTATACGGCGGGCCATGTCGCCGACAATGCCGCCGGCTTCACCGCGCCGACGTTGCCGACGACGACGGTCAGCAGCGGGCTGCTGACCACGCCGGTCTGGGCGACGGGCGGCGGCGCCGTCACAGTGACGGCAGGGCACGACATCATCGGCATCGAGACACCGGTCGATCCCACCGGCGAGCGGTTCTCGACGGACGGCTCGTCCTTCGGTGTGTCCACGGGGCAGTTCTGGAGTGCCTGGTATTATGTCAATGGCCAATCGACCGGCAGCGCCATCGCACCATTCGATCCCTCGGCCGGTGGGACGCAATATTCGAGCTGGATCAACTATGGTACCTTCTTCCAGGGCTTTGGCGCGCTCGGCGGCGGCAACGTCTCGCTCACAGCTGGCCGCAATGTCCAGGACGTTTCCGCCTCGCTTCCCGAGACCATCCAGGTCTCCGGCGGCCAGTCGGCAAACGGGCCGGCGGCGACCGCGCATTACTACGGCGGCGGCAATCTCCACGTGGAAGCTGGCAACGACGTGCTCTCCGGCGTCTACTATGTCGGGCGCGGCACGGGACTGATCCGTGCCGGCGGCAACGTGGTCTCGGATGCCACACTCGACACCAGCTATTATACCGACGTCCCGCCCACCATCTTCAATCCGGCCAACGGACTGCCGGCACCATTCTCGGTGCCGCTGCTGCTCGCCGTGCAGGACGGCACGATCAGCGTGCAGGCGGCAGGCTCCATCGATCTCGGCGGCGTCTTCGAGCCGACGCGCATTCGCGCCGATCTGTTCAGGAATCTTCTGCCGCGCACCTTCGATCAGGGCGGTGCGGCCCTCACCCTGCCGGCCGCCATCGGCGCCGCCTTCGACAGCTATGGCGCGAACAGCGGCGTGGCGCTGTCAAGCAGCACCGGTTCAATCGCCGTCAATACGTTGGAGCAGTCCGATGACAGCGGCATCGGCCTTAGCGATACGCTGTTCACGCATGCCGGCGGCGGTTCGTTTGGAGGAGCGTTCTCGGACAATCTCATCGCACCGAATCTCTCGGTCACAGCCCTGACCGGCGATATCACGCTGGGGAACGGCGCCTCCTCCCACAACGGCTTCTATCTCTATCCGTCCTCGACCGGCCAGTTGAGCCTGATCGCCGGCGGCTCCATCCTCGGAACCGCCAGGGTTGGTTCGGGAGCCACCTCGGTTGGCATCACGATGTCCGATATCGGCGACACGAAATTCGGTGTTTCCGACCTTCTGACGAAGCCGATGCTCGGCAGTCAGCCTGCCGCGCTCACCATGCCTCTGCACGCTGGCGACGACGTGCCGGTGCTGATCTATGCCGGCAAGGATATCGACGGTGGCACCTATGCGCTGCTGAAGCAGACGCGGATGTGGGCGGGACGGGACATCCTCAACGTCGCCTTTACCGGCTTGAACGCCGCCGACGGCGATATCACCAGTATCGTCGCTGGCCGCGACATCGTCGCCAGCCTCGTTCCCGATGTGCTGGGGCGCGCAAGCGAGGCCACGAGCATCAGCTTGAGCCTCTACGGGCCGGGTGATTTCGTGATCGAGGCCGGGCGCAATCTCGGGCCGTTCAGTACCTATGACCGCGCCACCATCGCGAACAATCCGGATCGCAACTTTGGTGGCGGCATCTTCGCCATTGGTGACGGCGCCAACAGCAACTCCGTATTGTTGCCGACAAAGCCCTATCTTGGGAAGCAGGGCGCCGACATTTCCCTGCGTTACGGCGTCGCCGCCGGCATCGATTATGGCGCCGCGATCGCCACCTATGGCGACGCGGCGACCGCGGCCGCCAGCGGCATCGACTTCGTCTCCGGCGTCATCCCGCAGCTCGAGCGGCTCGCCGACCAGCTGATCGTCGATCAGGCGAAGGCGGCGGGCATCGCGAATCCGCGCGTCGCCGTCGCACTCACTCCGGCCGAAGCCGGAGAGCTGTTCACGGCGCTGCCCACGTTGGCCATCAATGACAAGCTCGCGGCGCTGGCGGCCAGGGCCGGGCTGGGCAGCCTCGCGTTCAACCTGACGCCGGCGCAGTTCCTGTCCCTGCTGCAGCAGCAGCAGGCGATGAAGCTCGCGATCGACAGTGGCTTCCATGCCCTGCTGACACAGGTCAGCAAGGACTACAAGGATCCGTCGAGCCCCTATCTCGGCAAATACGGGCGCGCCTACCAGGCGATCGCCACGCTGTTCCCGGCGTCGCTGGGCTACACCGACAACAGTGCCGGTGGCACCGGCGCCGTGCCGGCGCTGAGCCACACCGGCGACCTCAGGATGGCGCGCTCGCTGGTGGAGACGCAGACCGGCGGCAACATCGATATCCTCGGTCCCGGCGGCAACGCCTATGTCGGCAGCAACAGCGCCGATGCCCTGGCGTCGAACCAGCAGGGCATCCTGACCCTGCAGGGCGGATCGGTGCGCTCCTATACCGATGCCAGCGTGCTGATCTACCAGAGCCGTATCTTCACCGAGCAGGGCGGCAACATCGAGCTGTTCTCCGCCAACGGCGACCTCAACGCCGGCAAGGGGCCGAAGAGCTCGGCCGCCTATCCGCCCTTGAAGCTGATCTGCGATGTCGACGGCTACTGTCGCGTCAATCCGTCGGGCCTCGTCACCGGCGCCGGCGTTGGCGCGCTGCTCTCGGTGCCCGGCCAGGATCCGACCAAGAGCAACGTGGTGCTGGCGGCGCCGCACGGCACCGTGGACTTCGGTGCGGCCGGTGTCCGCGTCGCCGGCAATCTCAACGTCCTTGCGCTGCAGGTTCTCAATGCCTTCAACGTCAATGTGGGCGGTGTGACGATTGGCCTGCCGACGACGGCAGCGCCCAACATCGGTGCCTTGACCACCGCAGGAAACGTCGTCGGCGCCACAACCCATGCAACCACAGCGCCACAGGCGACCCCCGGCAATCAGCCCTCCGTCATCATTGTCGAGGTGCTCGGCTATGGCGGCAGCGATGGTGACGGCGACGAACAGCAGAAACGCAGCGACCAGAGAAGCCAGAACGGAACGCAGGATCCGGCAAGTCCCGTCCAGGTCATCGGCGGCGGCACGCTGGGGCCGGCGCAGCGGAACAAGCTCACCGCGACGGAGCTGCGAAACTTCGACGCACCGTAGGCGCCACGTCGGACGTTGCCGTCCCGGGGCGCCGCGCCGACGACGATCGAGCTCGCGCGGATCGGCACCGTGACCGACGCGCGCAAGCGCTACGACGAACTGATGCGCGACCTCGTCAACCCGTCGCCGCGGGTCGAGCCGCAACTGGCGGCGGAGTAGGGGGCGTCGTCAAGTGGCTGCCGACATCGCGCAAAGCTTGTGGCATTCGAAACCAAGCATCGTCGGGATTGCCATGGTCGCATAATGTCGAAACATCGGCCATAGCGGCTTTATCTCATTCAGCAGATGAGACTCGCCCGTGGTCACGATGACCAAGTCCAATGTATGCGGCTTTTGCTGTGGCATCGGCAAGGCCATGCGCTGACCGTGATCGAGCCCGAACGTTCCGTTTCCCAATGATTGATGTAAGCTTGAAATGGCTGCGATCAGGGCGCGCAGGCGTTCCTGCCGCGCGTCGACCTGTCGCGAGCGATTCTCCGCCGACTCAAGGCTTCCTTCGAAAAAGTGAGGCATGGCAATGAAGGCACGCATGTCGTCTCGCAACCGGTATCGGTAAAAGCAGATCAATCCTTGTTAGACGATCGAGCGAGCTCAAACCCGCAAAAGATTTTTTAAATTATTTGATTGCCGACTGCGACACAATGTCCATATATTGCTGTGTATATATCGCTGCGCATGTTTGGCTTGCTGGGGAGCGAGCGTGGTCGAGTGCATCAATCAAAGGCCCGATTCAGGGCTCGAATGCGCAGCTTTGTTGGTTCGGTCCCGCGGGATGGCGTGGGAATCCGAGTCGATCTGTCATCGCTTGGGCGGTGGCTCGCTTCGACCCGCTGAGAAGCTAAACGCGCGCGTTGTCGCCACGATATGGAAGCCGCCCGAAGCGATAGTTGGGCTCTCGGTCGGCGGCTTTCTTGCTCGCGTTCATCTCGTCGACGATAAAGTATTGACGCACAATCCGCCCGAAGAATGCCCACGATTGTTAACGCGCGCAGAATTCGAAGCCGCATCGACGGGCCAGTTGGCGCGGATGGCCTGCCTTGCCTTGCTTGGCGATTTGGGGCGCAGCTCTAACGTTGGTCGATTTTTCCAAGCAGGACACAAGTGCCGACAGTTGCTGGGCAAGTTTTGGGCTGTATCGCTCTTCTCTCGAATATTTAAACTCCTTCCCCTGCTTTTTTGGGGCCGATGCGTAACATGCAAGGGCGAGAGATTGTCGGTGATGCCGAATAGGATAGCATCGTAAGTAAAGATGATGCTGTGTGTAAAAAATGATTATACGTCCAACGACGGCGTTGCTTGAGCGCCGTTTAATATTGGCGGAATCTGAACCAAGGGCTTGAGCATGTTTGAACCAGTCGATGGCAGAGATCGATACGTTTTGGATCCAGAAACCGGTGTCGTGATGTTTATCAAAAATACGCCGGAGCTTCAGTCGCTGGAGGTTTCTGTAAAATTTCCAAGCTCGCCTGAAATCAAGTTCGGTGTCGGCCTGGAGCCTAAATATCCTGATCGCCCGTTTGTGCCGAACGACTTATCTAATCCAATGATTCAACTCTCTTTGGGATCTCTCCAACTGGCTGTGAGGGCGCGGCCAGGATCTTACGACGAAAATTCGAGGTTTGTACTGTACCTGCTTTCTGGACTCTCGGTGATTAACCGGAAGTGGCCGCTTTGCGGCAATCCCTTTTTCTACAGTGATCTAGATGACTACGCGGGCCGAGAAAACATCTTTCCGTTCTCGTTTCCATCGAACGAAGAGATCGCAAAGCTCTGACTCGGGCGGACGATTTTGAATTGACGGCGCTTTAGCCTGAGGTTGATCATGGCAACACTTAGTTCCTTCGAGACCCTTCTCCGTCAATCGATGCCTTATCTGTCCGACGCTCAAGCTGCAGAGCTGGCGACTATGCCTGTCGATGGCGCTGCCGGTGAGACATGGGCGCAATTGTTTAATAGCGTTATGGCAGAATCCGCGCATGTCGACGGAGCTGCCAATATTTACTGGAGCGGCAATGTCACCATAAATGGTGTCAGCGTTAGGGCGTCCGACGCGGCAAGTGCGATCGCGGATGCGTCTGGTGGACGGCTGGCCACCATATCACAAACGGATGTCGGAAAAACGATCGCCGGCATTGATTTCAGCACCTACCAGGACGCACTCGTTGCTGCCATTGCGGAAGTGGGAGGGCCTACGGTCACACCATATCCTGTATCCAGTAGTGTGGCGGATGCTTTCTGGCGTGGTGCTTCTGAACGTTTTGCTGCCTCGTCGGAGGGGGCATCAATTTTTATGGGAGATATCGTAAATCCGAGCCGAAGTTTTTATCAAAATGAAGTTCCGTTTGCCGCCAGCTCCATTGATGGAGCTGATCCAGCGACGTTGCGAGGTCTGGAAGCTTCGGATCCTGCGGGGCTTCAGAATCTCGTCACTAGCTTCAACCAAGATTTTGATTTCTCGAAATTCGAAGCGGGATTGTCGCTTCTGCAAGATGCCCCTAAGGGCGAGATAACGAACCTTGCAGACGTGGTTAAGTTGGGTAATAGCGCTGCGACGACCGCTGGAGAGCTGTCGCCGTCTGCATTTAGCGATCCGCTTATTCGTTCATACGTCAATGGTTTGATTGCCTCCGCAAAAGCCAATTTGGGGGAGACGGTATTTTCAACGTCGACCGTGGCTGATCTATTGTCCTTGGAGCCAGAACTCGCCTTTCTTGCTAAACAAGTCACGGTGCCGGATGCAGGTACGGTCGTCTACAAGGGGCAGGTCCTCACCGCTAATGATGCAGCGGCGTTTGAGAACACGCTGACAAAATTTGCGGCGGAGCCGGCGGCGACCGCTGCCGCGTTGGAGGCAGGGGCAGTCGGACCGGGTGTTGATCCCGATATCAGTATCAAGGCTGGAAAGATCGTTGATGAACTCGGCAATCCAAGCGTCGACGCTGCGCTTGTGGATGTCGGAGCGTTGGGGCGAGGTATCGCGCTAGTCGAGAAAGCGGGCGAAGTCGGCATTTTGGTAGGCGGGCTGCTGACCGTTGTACAAGCCGAAAATTATATGCTGGACGGCAAGCCGAAAGAGGCCGTGGATACACTGGCCAATTTCGGCAATGACACGGTCAATGGAGGGGTTGGCGGTATTGCGGGATGGGCAGCTGCGGCGGCACTGGGTCTGGATCCCCCGGTCGCTGCTTTGGCTGCGGTGGTCTTTGGCTACTACATGATCCAGTCGAACGGCGATGCCTACGGGGCCGCGCAGTTGATGCTCAGAGATGCGGAGACTGTTTCCAATGATCCCGCTGGAGCAGCGGGGGCTGTCGGCCAGGGGGTCAAGAACATTTGGAATGGCGTCTCGACAGTAGTGAGGGAGTCGGTGACCTCTCCTCAGGCTCCGAATCCAGGCGATACCGCGACGTTACCCGATGGCGCGGTTGTCTACATGGGCCCAGGGGGCGCGCTAGCTGTCACCACCCCGGCCGGCAACAATGGTTCAGTTTCTGCTACGTTCAACAACGGCACCCTGCAGTCCGTGTCGTCGACCCAAACACAGCCTGGTGGTGCGACGACGGCGACGTTTATCGCAGTCTCTCACACCGGTTCGGGGGTGGAGGCGACTGCGACGCTGTTCAGCGATGGTTCTATCACTGTCTCTTATACACATCTAGATGTGTATAAGAGACAGCAACAGCACCGATCCGGGCAAGCACTTCGATGGCATCATCGATCCGGCGGGCTTCTTCGATCCCAGCGGCACGCAACTCGTCTTCGCCGACGCGAACGGTCTTTATCCGACTTCGACGGCCGATGT
>BFBZ01000015.1_pt13 | contig 17940 bp, 16 predicted proteins | sample 1888401 | NCBI WGS metagenome assembly BFBZ01 (sample SAMD00112614, study PRJDB3348) | symbiont metagenome | host: Chara braunii | reverse complement strand
AGGCTCTGCCACCAGCTCTGGCCGTAGGATTTTTCCGTCAGGGCCCCGTCCGCGCCTCGCAACCGCATATAGCGATTGGCATAGCAGCCGATCGACAGTCCTTGATCGCGCAGGAAATMCATCCCCTCGCGCAGCACCGGCTCGACATCGTCGAGATACATCCGGCGCTCTGCCGCATCCGTATCGCTCCAGTCCTGGCCGGAGCGGATCATGCACAAATTATCCTGCGCAATCACACGCAGGCGCGGCCCGTCTTGCACAAGGGTCGGCTTGCCGAGCGATCTCATCTCGCTGGTCTGCGACAGCGGGATTCGATCGCGCATGCCGCCCCAATAAGCGTGCTCCAAGACCTCGCCGCTCATGCCCTCGGCGATCACCGCGATCCCCTCCGGACGCCCCAGCGACGAGAACAACGTCTCGTAACGCTCGACCGCCGGGCGCAGCACCTCGATGAAGCGGCCGCCCCCCTCCGCGCCGGGCCCGGTCCACGCCGCACGCGCCGGCTCGAACCAGCTGTCGAAGCGCACGACATCGTCCCAATAGGCGACGAAGACGTCGTTCGCAAATCCGGCYTGGTCGACATAATGGGCGAGGTCCCAATGCGAGGGGCCGTCGGCGCGCGACACCAGCACCATGAAGTCGGCTGTCGAGGCCGCGGCCGGCGTCTCGGCGCGGTATTGCACGCCGAAATAGGCCATGACCACCCGGCTGACGTCCGCCCCATGACGCGCGACGAACGACGGATAAGGCGGCTTGTAGTCGTCATCGACGCGGCGATGCCGGCAGCGCGTGGTGATCAGATGCGGGGGAATGGCCGATTCCATGGCGCCGTTCCTCAGATGGATTGATCGGGCCGCGCGACGGCGGCCTCGCCGGGTAATGCCGCGGCGGCGCTGTCGACCGGCAGCGAGAAATGCTCGACGCGGTTGAGCGGCTTCTTGTTGAGCAGCAGCCGCGTCACGTCCGGACGCGAATAGTGCCCGGCCGGATCGGCGGCGTTCTTGGCGATGCCGATCATGCCGAGGTCGATCTCGGCGATCAGCAGACCTTCCTGATCCGGCGGCAGCTGCGCGGCCAGCGCGCTGCCGTCAGGGCCGAAGATCGCGGCATGGCCGCCGCCGGCATGCAGCAGCGCGTGCTTGTCGGGCCGGTCGCACAGCTCGTCGATCATGGCCTGCGAGACCGTCGCGCATGGCGCYAGCACGAAGCACGAGCCCTCCACCGCATAGACGCGCGACGCGGCGTTGTTGACCTCGGCGCCGAGTGCGGGCGCGAACGGATCATACAGCGAGAAGCTCGGCCAGGCCGCGACRTGCACCTGCTCGTTCTGCGCATACATCGCGTATTTCGACAGCGGCTGCAGATGCTCCCAGCAACAGAGCGCGCCGATCCGTCCGATGTCCGGGCGCTCATGGACTGCGAGGTCGCTGCCGTCGCCTTCGCCATAGACGGTGCGCTCGGCATGGGTCGGCCGCAGCTTCCGGCGCTTGGCGATCGTCTCGCCATCCGGTCCGATCAGCCATTGGGCGATATAGAGGCTGCCGCCGTCCCGCTCGGACAGGCCGAGCACAGCCGTCAACTGGGCCTTGCGCACCGCGGCGCGCAACGCCTCGGCCTGCGGGCTGTCATAGGCCAGCGAATTGTCGAAATAGCGCTGCACAAAGCCGCGTCCGATGCACCAGGCCGGCGAGTCCATCCAGATGTGCCAGGGATAGCCGGGGATGAACACCTCGGGGAATGCGATCAGCTTGGCGCCCTTGTCCGCAGCCTCCTCGATCAGCGCGATCGTCTTCTTGATCGAAGCGTCCAGATCGAGCCAGGCGGGCGCCGCCTGCACCACCGCCACCTTGTATTTCGGATGTGCCAGTCCCATTGCTCGTCTCCCCTGCCTGCCGATTGGCGCCGGCGGCGCCGCTGTCATGGCCGCACTATTGACCTCGGCCGTCATTCGCGCTCGTCTTGGAAGGAACGAAAACTCGACTGCGGCCACGGCGCAGGGTTGGCGGCCCGGAATTTGCTGCAGTSCCGGGCGATACGATCGAAACAGGCGGGAGGCGGAGCGATGCCGGTCCTGTTCACCACGGATGGAAGCCCGGGCCACCGCCGGCTGGCGCAGTGGCAGGATATCGTTTGCGACGTCTATGTCGGCCTCGACTGCACGTCCGATCTCGGCAGCGCGTTTCGCGGCTCAGTGACGCATACGGCTTTGGGACGAGCCGTCTGCTCCGAGGTCGCGTCCGACCGGCAGCGCGTGCACCGCACGTCGCAGCGCATCGCCCGCGCCGATGCCGACTACGTGCTGATCGCGCTGGGCCGCGAGGGAATCGGCGGCGTGGTTCAGGATGGCCGTGACACGGTGATCCGACCAGGCGAATTCGCCATCTACGATACGACCCGCCCTTACGAGYTGCAGTTCGACGCCGCGTTCCGGCAGACCGTGTTCAAGCTGCCGCGAGACATGCTGCAGCGCAGGATCGGCGCGACCGAAGCAGTCACAGCGATCAGCTTCGGCGCCGACAGCCCGCTGCAGCCGCTTGCCTATGACTTCATCATCAGGCTGTGCGAGCGTGCCGACCACATCGGCACCGAACATGCTGAACGCCTGTCGGATCAGGCCGCCGACCTGGTTGCGATGACCCTGGCCGAGCGGCTCCGCACCCAGCCCCTGCCCGCCTCCAGCCATCGCGCGGCATTGCTGTACCGGATCAAGGCGCATGTCCGGACGCACCTCGCCGATCCCGACCTGTCGCTGGCGACGGCAGCCCGCGAGCTTGGGCTGTCAGCGCGCTACGTCAACGATCTGTTCTCGGACGAGCAGCTGTCCTTCCAGCGTTTCGTGCTTGCCGAGCGGCTGAGGCAGTGCCAGCGCGACCTCGGCATGCCGGCGCTGGCGCATCGTCACATCAGCGAGATCGCGTTGTCCTGGGGCTTTAACGATCTCTCGCATTTCGGCCGTGTGTTCCGGGCGCARTTCGGCCTGTCACCGCGCGAGTGGCGACGCACCGCCGTGAAGCGCTAAGCTCGCCGGCACGCGGCGGCCCCGATGCATCGGTCGGTCGCGTCCGGATGATGCCATGCGCCGCTTTGCCATGAAGGCTCTGTTTGCCCTGCTGACGTTGAGCCGCGACGACGACGATCCGCCCCGCTGGGACCGGATCGTCCTTGTCGCCTCGAYGATCGTGACCATTGGCCTGGTCGCACTTTACGCCTATGGGAAGACGACCGGMCGCTGGTAGCCGGACYGGAGTGAGCTGTTCCATGAGGATGCAAGCTGGGCTTGGACTGCTGCTGCTCGGCGCGTTGGCGAGCCCCAGCCATGCGCTGGACAGCGAGCAGAGCCGAGGAAAAGCGCTCTTGCAAAGGCTTTGCAGCAGATGCCATGCGGTAGGTCGGACCGGCGCGAGCCCGCATCCCGACGCGCCGCCATTCAGGACATTTGGTGACAGCAAGCTTTACGACGAAGACTTTGCCCAGCGATTGCAGRCCGGCCTCTCGACCATCCACAAGGACATGCCGAGCTTCCGCTTCGATCGGGCCGATGCGGAGGCTGCGGTCAATTATCTCAAGGCGATTCAGGTCCGCCCCAAGCCGAAATGACGYGCGCGCCGCGCTGACGAGCCTGGAACACCGTTTCCCCCGCGCGGTTGCCTGTTTCCGTTCGTTGTCCGCGGCCCGGCTGCGGCCGGAGCCGGCGCAATGACATCGACGACCACGGTTCTGCACGCCGACGGCCTGCCGCTGCCGCAGCGGACCTGGGCGATCGTGACGATCGCGCTCGGCATCGTGCTCGCCGTGGTCGACGGCGCCATCGCCAATGTCGCGCTGCCGACCATCGCGCGCGACCTCAATGCCAGCCCGGCTTTCTCGATCTGGATCGTCAACGGCTATCARCTGGCGGTGACGATCTCGCTGCTGCCGCTGGCGTCGCTCGGCGAGATCATCGGCTATCGCCGCGTCTATCTCGCGGGCCTCGTSCTGTTCACCGCGGCATCTGCGTTCTGCGCGCTGGCCGACAATCTGCCGCTGTTGACGCTGGCGCGCATTCTGCAGGGGTTCGGCGCCGCCGGCATTCTCAGCGTCAATTCCGCACTSGTGCGCTTCACCTATCCGCAGGCCCTGCTCGGCCGCGGCATCGGCATCAACGCCATGGTGGTCGCAGTGTCCGCCGCGGTCGGGCCGACCATCGCGGCCGGCATCCTCGCCGTCGGCAGCTGGCCCTGGCTGTTCGCGATCAACGTGCCGCTCGGCATCGTCACCTTCGTGTTCGGCTTCCGCTTCCTGCCGCACACGCCGCGTGCCCCGCATATGTTCGACTGGCAGAGCGCGGCGTTGAGCGCGGTGACGTTCGGCTTCCTGATTGCCGCCGTCGACAGCCTCGGCCATGGCGAGGCATTGGTGACCTGCGCCATCGAGTTCGTCGTCGCAATCATCGCCGGGRTGTGGYTGGTATATCGCCAGACTCACATGGCCTCGCCGCTGCTGCCGCTCGACCTGCTGCGCATTCCGGTGTTCGCGCTGTCGATTGCGACCTCGATCTCCTCGTTCTGCGGCCAGATGCTCGCCTTCGTGGCGATCCCGTTCTATCTGGAAAGCCATTTCGGCTACTCGCCGGTGCAGATGGGCCTGCTGATCACGCCCTGGCCGATCGCGGTCGGGCTAACCGCGCCGATTGCCGGCCGGCTGGTGGAGCGCGTTCCGGCCGGCCTGCTCGGCGGCATCGGGCTCGTGATCTTCGCCTGCGGGCTCGGCGCCCTCGGACTGCTGCCGCGGGAGCCTTCGGCCTGGGACGTGGTCTGGCGCATGGCGCTGGCCGGCTGCGGCTTCGGCCTGTTCCAGACACCGAACAACCGAACCATGATCGCCGCCGCGCCGCGCGAGCGCGCTGGCGGCGCCAGCGGCATGCTCGGCACCGCGCGCCTGCTCGGCCAGACCACCGGCGCCGCGCTGGTGGCGATGTTCCTGGCCATCGACCCGGCGGACGGCACCCGGCTGTCGCTCCTRACCGGCGTCGGCTTCGCCCTGATGGGCGCCTTCCTGAGCATGCTACGGCTGTCGCCTGCCGGGGCGCGCGGCGCCGAGCATGTGCGAATTCATGACGGCCAGCGGCTCAAGGGCGAATGATGCGGCCGCCGGATTATGGTACCAAGCGCGACAAAGCCGTGAGACGCGGGCGACCGGAATGACCGACTGGACAATGCTGGCGCTGTTGGCCCTCGCCGCCTTCGGGTCCGGTATCGTCAACGCCCTGGCCGGCGGCGGCGCGTTCCTGACCTTCCCGACGCTGCTCGCGGCCGGCATTCCCGCCATCGACGCCAACGCCTCCAGCACGGTGGCACTGTGTCCGGGCCAGTTCGTCAGCGCCTTTGCCTCGCGGGTTGTGCTGACGGACGCAAAGGCGCCGTGGCGCCGCGACCTCGTCCGGCTGTCGATCATCAGCCTGATCGGCGGCACGCTCGGCGCAGYCCTGCTCCTGGTGACGCCATCGGCGGCGTTCAGCCGGCTGGTGCCATGGCTGCTGCTGTTCGCCACCGYCGTGTTCGCCTTCGGCATGCGCTTCACGCCCAAGGACGGCAAGCCCTGGTTCGGCCCCCTGACCATCCAGGCGGTGCAGTTCGTGATCGCGATCTATGGCGGCTATTTCGGTGGCGGCATCGGCATTCTGATGCTGGCCGCGCTGGTGTTCTACGGGATGCGCGACATCCGCGCGATGAACGGCATGAAGGTGCTGCTCGCCGCACTGATGAACACGACCGCCTCGGTGATCTTCGCCTTTTCCGGGCGCGTGCATTGGATGGAAACGCTSACAATGATGGCCGCGGCCATGGCCGGCGGCTTCGTCGGCGCCCGACTCGGCCAGATCATCCCGCCGGCCTATGTGCGGCGTTTCGTGATCGCGGTCGGCTGCGGGCTGACGGTGTACTTCTTCATCAAGCCGGCCTGACCTCGGCGAGGCCCTCGCATCAAGGGCAAGTCGATCGCTGATGCGAAAACGGGTCTATCCAACGAAGATTGCTGCSAATTTGTTGCTGGTCATGCCCGGGCTCTGTCCGGCTCTGTSCCCGCCATGACGGCGCGGAGATAGCTGAACACAAGCAGCACCGACCGCGCTGCCAAACAGAAAAAGACCGGCGCGAGGCCGGCCTTTTGCATTCATGGCTATCGTGGTGCGGGCTCACGCCTTGACCAGGGGTCCCTTCGGGGCYGGGCCCTTCGAGCCGCCACCGCCGGATTTCGGCTTGCGCTTGCGCGCCGCCGGCACTTCCGACTTCGGCGTGACCGGCCCCTCGACGAACTCGAAGCCGATCTTCTCGTCGGCGCCTTCCTCGTCCTTGACRAGGACCACACGGACGTGGCCGCCCCCCTTCAGCTTGCCGAACAGCACCTCATCGGCCAATGGCTTCTTGATGTGCTCCTGGATCACGCGGCCCATCGGGCGCGCACCCATCTGCTCGTCATAACCGTGCTGGATCAGCCAGCTCTTGGCCGGTTCCGACAGCTCGATCGTGACGTCGCGATCGGCCAGCTGGGCCTCGAGCTGCAGCACGAACTTCTCGACCACCATGCCGATCACGTCGACCGACAGATGCGCGAACGAGACGATCGCATCGAGACGGTTACGGAATTCCGGCGCAAACTGCCGGTTGATCGCCTCGTGGTCGTCGCCTTCGCGCTTGGAGCGGTGGAAACCGAACGCCTGCTTGGCGAGGTCGGCCGCGCCGGCATTCGTCGTCATGATCAGGATGACGTTACGGAAGTTGACCTGCTTGCCGTTGTGGTCGGTGAGCCGGCCATGGTCCATGATCTGCAACAGCACATTGTACAGATCCGGATGCGCCTTCTCGATCTCGTCGAGCAACACCACGCAATGCGGATGCTGGTCGACGCCATCGGTCAGGAGACCGCCCTGGTCGAAGCCGACATAGCCCGGAGGGGCGCCGATCAGGCGSGACACCGTGTGCCGCTCCATATACTCCGACATGTCGAAGCGCAGGAGTTCCACACCGAGCGTYGCCGCGAGYTGCTTGGCCACCTCGGTCTTGCCGACGCCGGTCGGGCCCGAGAACAGATAGCAGCCGATCGGCTTCTCCGGCTCGCGCAGGCCAGCCCGCGCCAGCTTGATCGAGGCCGACAACGAGTCGATCGCCTTGTCCTGACCGAACACCACGCGCTTCAGGGTCTGCTCGAGATGCTTGAGCACCTCGGCATCGTCCTTCGACACGCTCTTRGGCGGGATCCGCGCCATGGTCGCGATCGTGGTCTCGATCTCCTTGATGCCGATCGTCTTCTTGCGCTTGTTCTCGGCCAGCAGCATCTGCGCCGCGCCGGATTCGTCGATCACGTCGATCGCCTTGTCCGGCAGCTTGCGGTCATGGATGTAGCGCGACGACAGCTGCACCGCGGCCTCAATGGCCTCGTTGGTGTATTTCAGCCGGTGATAATCCTCGAAATAGGGCTTCAGGCCCTTGAGGATCGCGATCGCATCCTCGACGGACGGCTCGTTGACGTCGATCTTCTGGAAGCGCCGCACCAGCGCGCGATCCTTCTCGAAATGCTGGCGGTACTCCTTGTAGGTCGTGGAGCCCATGCAGCGGATCGAGCCCGAGGCCAGMGCAGGCTTGAGCAGGTTCGACGCGTCCATCGCGCCYCCCGACGTCGCGCCGGCACCGATCACGGTRTGGATCTCGTCGATGAACAGGATCGCGTTCGGATGGGCCTCGAGCTCCTTGAGGACCTGCTTCAGGCGCTCCTCGAAGTCGCCGCGATAGCGCGTGCCCGCAAGCAGCGTGCCCATGTCGAGCGAGAACACGGTCGCTGCGGACAGCACCTCCGGCACATCGCTGTCGACGATGCGCTTGGCCAGACCTTCCGCGATCGCGGTCTTGCCGACGCCGGCCTCGCCGACGAACAACGGATTGTTCTTCTGGCGGCGGCACAGCACCTGGATGGCGCGATTGATCTCGGAGTTACGGCCGATCACCGGATCGATTTTGCCGTCGCGAGCTTTCTTGTTGAGATTGACGCAATAGGTTTCCAGCGCCTCGCCCTTTTTCTTCGAGTCCTCGTTGCCCTTGGTCTCGGTCTCCTCGTCGACGCCGCGCACCGGGCGGGCTTCGGAGACTCCAGGGCGYTTGGCGATGCCGTGGCTGATGTAGTTCACGGCGTCGTAGCGCGTCATGTCCTGCTCTTGCAGGAAATAGGCGGCGTGGCTCTCGCGCTCGGCRAAGATCGCGATCAGCACGTTGGCGCCGGTCACCTCTTCGCGGCCGGACGACTGGACGTGAATCACGGCGCGCTGGATCACMCGCTGRAAACCCGCGGTCGGCTTGGCGTCATCGCTGCCGTCGGTAACCAGGTTTTCGAACTCGGTTTCGAGATAATTCACGAGACTGCCGCGCAGCTTGTCGAGATCGACGCTGCATGCGCGCATCACGGCCGCTGCATCGCTGTCATCGATCAAGGACAGCAGGAGATGCTCCAGTGTCGCGTATTGATGATGACGCTCGTTGGCAATCGCCAGCGCACGATGCAGGGATTGTTCAAGGCTTTGAGAAAAAGTCGGCATGCGCGTCCTCTGTGGCCCCCTGCCATCATGATCGCCGCCGCCCGGTCAGGCAACAACAACCTTTGTCAAATATAGTTATAACCGAGTGCGACAAAAGGCCGGCCGAGCGACTCGATTACGGGTTCACCGGATCGTCAATGCAAAACCCGTTCCGCCCCCCGTTGCGGCCGCCGGTCGGCAAGGCCGGGGACGGTCACGGCGCCTGATCGGCGCCCGGATCTCGCGACTCGATCGCGCCCGTGATTCTCCGGGCGGACGCTATCGCGTTCGGTGAGCGGCGCGCAAAGCCGACCCCGCCAAGAGCGCCGGACCAATAGCGCCTGACCAAGAGTCCCTGACCAAGAGCGCGGCTGACCAGAAGAGGTCTCAGCGCCGCGGGAACGAGCGGCCTACTTCTTTTCCATCACACATTGCAGCGGATGCTGATGCTTGCGGGCGAAATCCATCACCTGCGTCACCTTGGTCTCGGCGATCTCGTAGGTGAAGACCCCGCACTCGCCGATGCCGTGATGATGGACGTGGAGCATGATCTTGGTCGCGGCCTCGACGTCCTTGTTGAAGAACTTCTCAAGGACGTGAACGACGAACTCCATCGGCGTGTAGTCGTCGTTCAGAATCAGGACGCGATACAGGTTCGGCCGCTTGGTCTTGGGCTTGACCTTGGTGATRACGGAGGTCACCGGGCCGCCGGTTCCGCCTGATTTGTTGTCGTTATTGCTCATCCTAGGCGCGGGTCGGTTCAATCTGGCTGGCTGCGACATTTTACATGCATTAGATATGACTGCGAGGATCCCAACAAAGGGTTTCCCGCATWGTCCCCTCGGGCGTCGTCCGGTCCGGGATTCCGTCCGTACGACGTCCCTGCCGGGCCGCTTCCGCCGCCCGGTCCTGCTTTCCAGATCGCCTGTCCCAGCCGACCGGTCCGCTCGGACCGACACCAGGAATATGGGTCAGCAGCCGGTGTGCCGCAAGCGTAGCCGCCAATCAAGCGTAGCCGCCAATGGAGCGACGTGCCGACAGGACCGGACCGATTCCCTCCCCCGGCGATGAGCGGCAAGGTTAATCAAACCGAACGCATTTGACAAAGCCGATTCAGCGGACGTTGACAGGGAACCGCCGCCGCGGCGACACCCGGGCCGTACRGCGGCAATTGCTCGATTTTTCGGCTTTCCATTCACCCGCCCTTGGCGAAAGGGCCTCGATATGGCCACCGGAAAACCATCACCGGTGAGCGACATGACCGATGTGCCCCTCGTCCGCCTTTGCCGCCAGGTCTCGCGACGTTTTTCCGGCGACATCAGCGGCAATATCGCCACGCTGTTCGCGATCGCGCTGCTGCCGATTCTCGCCTTCATCGGCGCCGCGATCGACTACAGCCGCGCCAACGCCGCCCGATCGGCCATGCAGGGGGCGCTCGACTCGACGGCCCTGATGCTGTCGCGCGACTTGTCGCAGGGGACGATCACCGCCGCCGATGTCGCAGCCAAGGCAAGCACCTATTTCAAGGCGCTCTATACCAGCACCGACGCCCAGAGCGTCGCGGTCACGGCGAGCTACACCGCGTCGACCARTTCCTCGGCCTCCAACATTCAGCTGAACGCGTCGGGGCAGATCGTTACGCAGTTCATGAAGCTCGTGGGCTTTCCGACCATGACCTTCAACACCAAGGCCACCACCACCTGGGGCGACGTCAAGATGCGGGTGGCGCTGGCGCTCGATAATACCGGATCGATGGCCTATAGCGGCAAGATGACGGCGCTGCAGAACGCGGTTGCGGGAAGCGGCGGACTGATCGACCAGCTCAGCGCGCTCGCCAAGTCGCCGGGCGACGTCTATATCTCGCTCATCCCCTTCGCCAAGGTCGTCAACGTCGGCGCGAGCAATTACGCTCAGAGCTGGATCGACTGGACCGATTGGCAGAATCCGCCCACGATCCAGCCCAATAACGGGTCCTATCAGGCCGCAATTCCGAATGCGTCGTTCACGCAGTCGCAGTGGGACATGGTCGGACCGGGGTCGTCGTGTCCCTTTACCTCCGGCAACGGCTTTCCGTATTTCTCCTGCACCAGCGGGCCTGCGACCGCGAGCTCGAGCGCGTCGAAGGTCCCCTCCAGCGGCTCGTATAGCGGCTACATCTGCCCGGGCTACGATTCCGCGTCCCACAGCTATTACAATGGCTGCTGGAACAGCGTGCAGAACAGCACCAGGGTGAATTGGTGCACCGGCAGCTATTGCAGCTGCCCCACCACCGGCAGCAATGTTCCCAACAATACCTGCAGCTGTACGGGGAGCGGCTCCAGCACGGTGTGCAAGGTCAACACCTTCACGCACACCTGGATCGCGAACGCCACGAGCACTTGGACTGGCTGCGTGGCCGACCGCACCCAGCCTAACGATGCGAACGCGGTCTCGCCGGCGAGCTCGGACGTCGCCACGCTGTTTCCCGCAAATCAGCACATGGAGAACAACGTCCAATATTGCAGCAGCTCCGCCTCGACGAAACTCGGGCAGATCGTTCCGCTCAGCTACAATTGGACATCGTTGAAGTCGGCCGTGAATGCGATGGAGCCGACCGGCGGCACCAACCAGGCGATCGGAATGGCCTGGGCGGTCCAGTCGCTGATTCCCAACGGCGTGCTCGGCGCGCCGGCCGAAGACGCCAACACGACCTACAACCGTGTGATCATTCTGCTGTCGGACGGATTGAACACCGAGGATCGCTGGCCGGACTATGGCAACGGCTCGACCCAGGCCTCGGGGAACCCGATTGACGCYCGCCARGCCCTGCTCTGCTCGAACCTGAAGAACACGAAGGATTCGAAGGGCAATGCGATGTACACGATCTACACGATCCAGGTGAACACCAGCTCGCCCGCCGATCCGACCTCAACCGTGCTGCAGAACTGCGCCAGCAGCCCGGACAAGTTCTACATGCTGACGAGTTCGAGCCAGATCGTGACCACCTTCAACTCGATCGGCACCGCTCTGTCGAAATTGCGCGTCGCCAAATAGATCCGTCCAAGACAGACGCGCGGTCGAGGCTCTCCCCTAATCACCAGACAAAATAAAAAAGCCCGGCGTCAGCCGGGCTTCGTGCTTCCTGCGCGGGCGCAAACGACTTAGTGAGCGGCCGGCGGGGTGAACTTCGCAGCGATGCCTTCAAGCGGCTTGAACGCCTGCTTGGCGAGATCCGAGTACAGGCCGGCGATCTTCTGCGAATCGGCGACGAAGGTCTCGTAAGCCGATTTGGCGAACTCGGTCTGGGCCTCGAGCACCTTGTCGAGCGACTTCACGCCCTGCAGCTTCTCGACGAACGACTTGGTGTCTTCGAAGGACTTCTTGGTGTAGTCGCCATAGGCGGTGGCGATCGCATGAAGACCATTCTGCACCGTGGTCGCGGAATTGACGACGGTCTCGAACTGCTCCTTACCGTAGTTCTGGAAATCTTCGACCTTAAACATTGGCATTCCTTTCCCTGACTTTGAGCGCCCTCAGGGAARCCCCGGCTCCCTGACGCAATCACAATATAGTGCACCGCACAAATAAATCAAGAATCTTGTGCAATGCACAATTGAGGGCATTGCGCTCCAATTCGGCGCGAATCGCCCGAAATCCTGTAGGTGCGCGCAAGATTTCTTTAATCTTTTGGCAACTCCACCGTCCTAACCTCTCCGGTGGTCCCGGCCAGCGTCGGCGGGGACCGTAAAGCTGTTCTAAAACAGCGTCTTAACAAAACCTCAGTTCCGGACTTTCGATTGCAGGGCCGCGTCAGGCCATGCGCGAGGGGTCGGCAGGTCTGATCATAGGGGCGTTCGGCACAATTTCGCCTTACGGGCCGGTGATCACGTCAGAAATTGGACGGGGATTTCATGCTTCGCAAAAACTTGGCTTCCTCGCGCCTGATGCGGGTCGGCGTTTACGGGCTGCTCACCCTGACGATGGCAGCCGTGGTCACCGTCGACAGCGCGGAGGCGCGCCGGCGCCACCGCCATCATCACGCGCGTCACTCCCCCCACAATGATGAGGGCAGCTACAGCCCGGCCTTCGCGTCGATCGTCGTCGACGGCAATTCGGGCGCGGTCCTGACCGCGACCAATCCCGACGCGCTCCGCCATCCGGCCTCGCTGACCAAGATCATGACGCTTTATCTGCTGTTCGAGCGCCTCGACTCCGGCAAGATGAAGCTCGACACCGAAATGCCGGTCTCGGAGCATGCCTCCGAGCAGTCGCCGACCAAGCTCGGCCTGCGCCCCGGACAGACCATCCGTGTCGAAGATGCGATCAAGGGCCTGGTGACCCGCTCGGCCAACGACGCGGCCGTGGTGATCGCCGAAGCGATCGGCGGCGACGAGGACGAGTTCGCCAAGATGATGACGCGCAAGGCGCGGGCGCTCGGCATGAGCCGCACCACCTATGTCAACGCGTCCGGGCTTCCCGCCGACGAACAGATCACGACGGCGCGCGACCAGTCGATCCTGGGCCGGGCGATCCAGGACCGGTTCCCGCGCTATTATCGCTATTTCTCGACCGTGGTGTTCAATTATCGCGGCCAGTCGATCCGCAACCACAATCACCTGCTCGGCAATGTCGAGGGCATCGACGGCATCAAGACCGGCTACACCCGCGCCTCCGGCTTCAACATCGTGACCTCGTTGCGCCGCGGCAACCGGCATCTGGTCGGCGTCGTCCTGGGCGGCCGCAGCGGCGGTTCGCGCGACGCGATCATGCGCAACCTGCTCGCTGAAAACCTGGAGAAGGGCGCCACCAGGCGCACCGTGGCAGCGATCGGCGAGCGCGGCACATCGGATGGCGGCGACACCGCCGACCAGAGCACGGTTCAGATGGCCTCTGCGGCGGCCGACGCCCCGGCGCCGAGCCGCGCGGCCAAGATGATCTCCGCGCTCTCCGAGGCCACGGCCGCGCTGCCACCCTCGCCCCCCAAGGAGACCAAGGTCGAACCCGCGCCGATGACCTCCGGCGTGATCCAGAACCAGCCGATGGCGCTGATCCCCGGCTCCACCGACCCGATGAAGCCGGTGAAGGTCAAGACGGTCCAGGTCAAGGCGGGCACCGTCAAGCTCGCAACAGCCGCACCGCAGCCCGTCGCCCCGGCCCCCGCGCCCGCCCCGGCTCCGGCCGCCTTCGCTCAGCGCGTCGAAGCGGTCGCGCCCTCGCCTCCGCTGGTCCGCGCCGAAGCGCCGCGGCCCGAGCTGCCGGTCCAGCCGGCCGGTCACGGCACCGGCAACGGCATTCTCGGCGTGCTGCCGGCCTCCAGCCTGCCGCCGGCCTCATCGCAGGCGATGGCCTACGCGCCMTCACCGCCGCCGGCTCCTGCTCCGACCCAGCTCGCCTCCGCAAGTCCGACGCCCGAACCGATCTCCAAGCCGACCGTCACGCGCAGCGGCTGGATCATCCAAGTCGGTGCRCTCGACACCGAAGCCGAGGCGCAGAAGCGGATCGAGGCGGCCCGCAGCTCGGCGCAGGGCCTTCTGAGCAAGGCAGATCCTTTCACGGAGACGGTTGCGAAAGGCGACAAGAAGCTCATCCGCGCCCGCTTCGCCGGTCTCGATCGCGATCAGGCGGAAGCAGTCTGCAAGAAGCTGAAGCGCGCCGACATCTCCTGCATGACCATGCACAACTAACTCACCGAGACACCCAGCMGATGCGGCCCGCGCGACACAGGCGCGGGCCTTTTTGTTTGGCTCTGCGCGAGCGCAGGCGGGACGGCCGAGCGCAAACCTCTCGTCAAGGATTTGCCGCTAGAACTTCTTCACCATGAAGAACGATTGCGCCGGATAACGGCGCAGACCGCGGAGCACACGATGCCGCGGTGCAAGCGGATGTCGGTCTTGTGGCGTTGGTGGCGTTGCCGGAGTTAGCCGTGATGCGTACGAAGCAGAGTATCCTTGGCCTCGTTCACCCGCGCGGCGAGATACGTCGACCCCCCCTGGTCGGGATGCAGTTTCTTCATGAGCGCACGGTGGGCTCGACCGATCTCGTCGCGCCCCGCGCCCGGCTGCAGGCCAAGGATCTGATAGGCCTCCTCGTCCGTCATTTTGGAACTCGCCGCCGCGCGGCGCTGCCGCCCTGCCGCGTCGCCCTGCGCGTTCTGACGCCATCCGGGAAACCGGCGGTCCAGATACGTTTCAAGTAAAGCCACGCTGTCCGCGTCGAGGCTCGGAATCGTCGCCGCGAGCTGCGCCAGATCGAATTCGTCCAGCGCGCGGCCGGCATGCGCGCCGGCGACGAACCGTCCCTCCACGCGACCGCTGTCGTGATCGAGCGTCATCTCGATGAACTGCGAGCGCACGCGCGAGCCTTGACCGCCGGAGCGCTGCGACCCCAGCCCGAACATGTTTCCGAAGCTGCCGAGGCCAGCCGGGCTCCAGCCCAGCAGCCCCGCTCCAAACAGGCCGATGGGAATGGCGACCACCAGCTCGCCCTTGATCCCGGTAAAGGCCGCGGCGGCCAGACAGCCGATGCCMCCGGCGACCTTGATCGCGCGCGCCAGCGCGGCCGGGTTGGCGTTCCGGAACATCTGCAGCAACAGATAGAGGGTGATGACGGCAACGGCGCCAGCGATCAGTGTCATCGCTCGAATATAGGGCTTGTCGGGAAAAAAGGCATCGTGCTGCGGAGAACTCGGGGCGCTAACGCCCTGCCCGCGGCTGCGACCGCGCCCGCCCGATCGCTTGCCGCTACGTCATTTGGCCGAGCAGCAAGGCCGCGCCGGATTCGGCCGCGGCCAGCCGACGCAGAGCCTCACGGCCGCCGGCAGCGTAGGCCGCGGCGGCACGCAACAGATCGCGCAGTTGCGCCGCCGCTCCGGGATCGAACCGGCACCAGGCGCCGCCTGACAACCGCGCCATCTCGCGGAACGCCTGCTCGGCCACTGGGTCGTTGCCCTCCTGGAACATGAACAGCGGCACCTTCAACAGTCCGAGTTCGCCAGCCCTGGCGCACAATTCGTCGACGCTCTCCTCCATCGCATCGCCGACGAACACCACCGCGCGGATTCCCTCGGCGGTCGCGTTGCGTCTGGCCTCGCCAAGGATCTTGCCGATCTGGGTCTTGCCGCCGCGGCAATCGATCTTGCCCATCAACCGCGCCAGCTCGCTGCTGTCGGAAATCCATCCGGTGGCACGACACTCGCTGAAGCCGCGATAATAGACCAGCCTGATGTCGAGACTGCCGAGCGCCGCGGCCTCGCGAAACATTTCCGCCTGCAGCGCGCAGGCCATGTCCCAGGTCGGCTGCCGGCTCAAGGTCGCATCGAGCGCGAAGACGAGACGGCCCCTGGCGCCCTGGGTCGCGGGCGCCATGGCGCGCACCTGAGCAACGAAGGCGGCAATCGCATCGCCGCCRGACGGCTCGGCCTGCGGCAACCGTTCGTCGGACGTCCCCTCAMGCGGAGACGTTTTGGATCCGAAACGAGATTTGGAAGGGACGTCGCTCATAACGCACCTGTTCGATGCGCCTGATGTGGGCAGCGACTCGGCGACCTTCAATGCGCCGCCAGGATCATCGGCTTGTCATGGCGGCGGTCATGGCCGGCGGCACCGCCCGCCGCAAACTCAGATCCGCGAGAGTTCAGGTTCGCAAGTTCAGGTCAGTGCGTCAGCGGCTTGGCCGCGGTGGCGGCCTTGCCGACCGGCGCATAGGGCGCGACCGGTCCCGGATCGAGCAACGGCGTCTTGGTCTTGACCGGGGAGATGGCGCTCGAGCTGTCGCTGTCGGCCAGGAACTTGTCGAGCATGGCCTGGATGGACTGCTTGGCGTCGTCGGGGCCGGTRTCACGCATGTCGTTATGCTGGAAATCGGTGTTCACGACAGTGATGCCGGTCTTCTCGCAGATCTCGTCATCCGGAACGACGCCAGGATCAGGCTTGAACACCGGGTCCTTGGAGCGGAACGAGAGGATCTTGAACCGGCCGTCGGTCACGAACGGCACCCGCAGATTGTCGAGTGTGACCACCTTCCGCACATCGTCCGGATACTGCTTGGCAAAATACATCGAGATGTCGCCGCCCATCGAATGGCCGACGATGGTCAGATGATCGTAGTCGGCATTCGGCTGGAGCTGGCGCATCTGCTCGACGGCGAATCTGATGTTGGCAACGCCGCGCTGGATCTGCGGCAGTCGGCCGACATAGAGCTCGCCCGCCTTGGTCACCATCGGCGCGTCGGTCGGCAGGTCATGCTGAATGCTGACAGCCATGTAGCCGCGCGCAGCAAACACGTTGGCCAGGAACGAGTACTCGGTGAACTTGACGGTGTTGCCGTGGTTGAGGACAGCGACCGGCAGCTTGATCATGCCGGCTTCGGCCTGCATCTCCCTGTCGCGACGCACGGCGATATCGACCTCGACCAGCCGGTTGCCGCGGGAGGAATCGTATAACCGCACCGTCTCGTGGCGGATCGCCCACTTGCTCGCCGTGAAGTAGCCGACGGTGGCCAGAACGCTGACAGACAGAAGAACGGCAATTCCACGCTTCATGTTCGTCCCTCGGGGTCCGCAACCCAAAGTCGCTTGAAACCTGTAAGACTCTCGCAGCCCGTTCTGTTGAATATATATAACGGCCCTGTGACAGAAAGGCTAAATGTTGTGTATCCGACGCCCGTTCGTTGTGCGGCGCACCTAGTTGCTGTGCAACATGGGCCAGCCGCCCTTCCATGAGATTTCAATCGTGAACGTCACGTTCAAATCAGTCAGGAATTTGACGGCAATCTAGCGATTGCGCCCGTTTCCGCCTTGACCTGAGACAAATATGGCCAAAAGCCCGGCTGGCCAGTCCCAGGGCTCACGATGCGGAGCGGTCRCCAAACACCGTCGCCCTGATTGTGAGCGCAGCGCTGGCACTCGTCCAGGACGCACAATGTCTCAGGCGACGCCGCGTCTCAGGCCGGTGCCGGGCCGAGCGAACCTTGGTCCCGGCTGGAGGTGTCAAATCAGTCCCGGCTCAAATCAGTCCAGCTTCAAATCAGTCCAGCGCCGACAGGCTCAGGCGCTGATGATGTCGTGCAGTTCAAGAGGCTTGTCGACCTGTGCGAACCATTCGGCGCGATTGGCGGCGCGGCGGCGGCCGCGCTCGTCCAGCGGCAGCTTGAGCTGGCGCAGCAGACTCGTGACCTCCTCCCGGGCCGTGACATGGCCGAGATTGGGGCGGGTGCCGAGCGTCGCCTCGTCGATATCGTCCAGCGCCGTCAGTCCGCGCGGGAAGAATTCGCGATAGACGACGCGCTCGGCGAAGCCGTCGATGGCGCGGAAGCCGAGCCGCAGCGACAGCTCCTTCAGGCCGTCGGCCACCAGCTGCTTGTTGCGCGAGCCGAGCATCGACAATCGGTTCCGGACGACGATCCAATCCGTCATCGCGCCG
>BFBZ01001229.1_pt1 | contig 17945 bp, 14 predicted proteins | sample 1888401 | NCBI WGS metagenome assembly BFBZ01 (sample SAMD00112614, study PRJDB3348) | symbiont metagenome | host: Chara braunii | reverse complement strand
CATGGTCATTTCCTCGTTCTTGTGTCTCGTGAACCGCTGGCGTCACCTCGTCCAGGCGACCGCCGGAGAAGAGGACGCAATCGAGCCAACCCTCTCCCTCTGGGAGAGGGTTGGTTCAGGTGGGTGTCTCCACACCGCCTCTTCGGTCCTTCTCCCGCTCAATCGATCGTCTGGCGCGCGATGTCCTTCGGCGCCTTGGTGAGAATTTCCGGCGTCGCGCCCACCACCACCGTGTCGTCGTGGCGGAAGCCGCCGAGGCCCCATTCATAGATGCCGGGTTCGGCCGAATAGACCTCGTTGGCGATCAGGGCGCGCGTGTTGAAAGCCATGTCCTCGGGGAACTCATGGCCGAGCGTGCCCATGCCGTGGCCGGTGCGATGCAGGATCAGGTCGGCGACACCCTCGCGTTCGAGCACGGCTTGCGCCGCCGCGTCGATGGCGCAGACCGGCTGGCCGGTGACGGCGGCCTCGCAGGCCGCCTCATTGGCCGCGCGCGAGGCCTCGTAGAGCTTGACCTGGCGCTGGGACGGCTTGCCGCAGAACCAGGTGCGTTCGTTTTCCACCACCAGGCCGTTCACCCGGGGGATGACGATATTGACCAGACCGTGGCCCGCCTCGATGCGTGCGCCGGACGAGCGGCCATCGCCATGAGGCGCGCAACTCGCCGGCCCCGACAGTGTCCAGCAGCGTAGGATTTCGAGGGCCTCGCCGGGAAAGCGCCTGGCCGATTCCTCGGCCATCATCGCCGCCATCGACATGTCGAGCTCCTGCACCAGGCGCCCCGGCCGGATGTTTTCGCGATAGCGGTCCTGCACCCAGTCGGTGAGCCCCGCGATCTCGCGCATCAGCTGGATCTCCTCGGCGTGCTTGACCCAGCGCAGCCGGCGGCATTCGGCGGTCGCCGTTTCGATCTTCAGGTGCGGCAGCAGGCCCGAGACCCTGGCCAGAGCGCCGCCGCCGGCATCCACTCCGATGCGGCCGCGGCCGAGGCCTGTTTCCTTCAGCTTGGCGGCGACGATCTCGGCCCACTGGCTGGCGAGCGGCAGGCGCCGGCCGATGCGCGGATGCTCGGCATAAAAGCTCGCATCGGTCACCCACAGGTGCCGGGCTTCGCGCGAGAAGCGCCAATGGTTGGTCGACAGCTCGTTCAGGATGGCGAAGGGCTCGCCGTTGCGCGGCACGACGCAGACGATCGGCCGCTCCCAGGGCTGCACGTCGGTGGCGAAATTGGTGACGAACTGGAAGAAGTCGCCCTGGGTGAAGGCGAGCGCATCATAGCCTTCGCGATCCATCATGTCGCGCATCAGGCTGTAGCGGTAGTCGCGGACGGCGGTGCCGAGAAAGGCCATGGGATTTCCTCAGGAATATCAGGTCATCGGGAAGCAGGCGGACCCTGGCGCCGAAGGTGGCATCCACGAAAAAGCTGCGCGGAACCCTCTCTCAGAGGGAGAGGGTTGGTAAGCGTGCCGCGCGCTCCAAAGCATTTGATTGCTCGTCATGTCTCACCGCCTGTAGCGCCGGGCGAGCACGGTGCTGCCGACCGCGGTCAGTGTCAGCGTCACGAACAAGAGCAGGAAGGCGAGCGATGCGCCGAACGGCCAGTTATTGCTCTTGACGAACTGGTCGTAGACCGCCGGCGCCATCATCTTGAACTGCGGTCCGCCGAGCAGCACTGGCGTCGCATAGGCGTTCATGCAGAGGATGAAGACCAGCACGGAGCCGGCCGCTACGCCCGGCATGGCGAGCGGCAGCACCACGCGGCGGAACACGGTCATCGGCCGGGCCCCGAGATTGGCCGCGGCTTCCTCCGTCTGGCGCGTAATGCCCTCGATGACCGCCGCAAGCGTCAGGATCATATAGGGCAGCACGACGGCGACGATGCCGACCACTACGGCGCCGGTCGTGTACATCATCTGGAACGACGACGAGATGATGCCTGTGCCCTTCAGCGTCGCGTTGATGGCGCCGTCGGTGCCGAGCAAGGCGAGCCAGCCGGCCGAGCGGATGACATTGCCGACGAACAGCGGGAACAGCGTCAGGATGGTGACGACGCTCTTCCAGCGGCTTTGCATGCGGGCGAGCGAATAGGCCGCGGGAAAGCCGATCGCGAGCGCGATCAGCGTGCAGGCGAACGCCATCAGCAGCGTCGAGCTCAGCACGTTCTGGTAATAGGGATCGCGGAACGCCTGGGTGTAATTGTCCAGCGTCAGCGCCTCCACCATCAGCTCGGTCGGGCTGAAGCGGTTGAGCGAGATGCGGAACAGGATAGCCATGGGCGCCGCCAGCAGCGCCAGGACCAGGAGACCCGCCGGGAGGACGAGGAAGGCCATCAGGTCACCGGTGCGTGGTGAGTGGCGAATGGCGAGTGGTGTGTGTTCGGCACATCGGTCGGTCGTCTTTCGTGATCGGCTCTGCTGGCATCTCACGCGGGCCTCGAATGGGGAGCTGCCCCCATTCGCTATTCGCAATTCGCTATTCGCTCTCAGCCTTTGAACTGCTTGTTCCAGAAATCCAGGATCTGGCTCTGGCTGCGCGTCACATAGGCGAAGTCGGGCGTCAGCAACCGGGCGCGCTCGGCATCCGAAAGCGCCAGCTGCTGGGCAAGTTCCGGTGGCAAGGTGGCGGTGGTGACGGTTGGCACATAACCCATGCGGTCGGCGAAACCGGCCTGCGCTTTCGGGTCCAGCATGGCGTCGAGATAGCGCCAGGCATTGTCCTTGTTGCGGGCATTTTTGGGCACGCCCGCTTCGAACACGATGGTGGTGGCGCCTTCGGCGGGAACCACGTGCTTCAAGGGAATGCCGGCCTTCTGCCACATGAAGCCGCGCGCCATCCACATGACGGTGAGCCAGACCTCCTCGGCCTTCAGCGCCGCGGCCAGCGCCTCGTTGGACGGATAGAGCTTCACGTCGAGCGAGCGCCATTCCATCAGCTTCTTCTGGGCCGGCTCGTAATTGGACACGCTGCCGCCGCCGGCGAGCGCGGCGGATTCGGTATTGGCGAGATAGAGAATGTCCGAGAGGCCGACGCGGCCGCGCCATTTCGGGTCGAACAGGTCGGCATAGGATTTCGGCGGCACCGGCACCTTGCTCGGATTGTAGAGGATCACCCGGTAGGAATAGATGTGCGGGATGGCGTAGCTCTTGCGCAACGCCGGGATGATCGCGCCCGCGCCCTTCACCTTGTCGAGCGGCACCTCGTCGAACACGCCCTGCTGGGCGATCAGGTACATGTCGCTGTCGGACAGGCAGGCGACGTCCATGGCGCCGCGCCGGCTCTGCCGCTCGGCGATCAGCTTGGTCTTGCGCGGATCGGCATTGGCCAGGTCCTGCAGGATCTCGACGCCCTGCGGCTTCATCAGCGGCGTGTCGATCATCTGGCGCAGCAACTCGCCATAGTCGCCGCCCCAGGTGCCGACGATGGCCTGGTTGGCCTGAGCCTGGGCGAGACCCGGCAGGCCGGCGGCATAGGCGGCCAGCGCTCCGGCGCCCAACAATGCATCGCGACGGGTGAGGCTCATCATCAGGCTCCTTGGTGGATCAGGTCGGTCGGGGGCAATATGCGGGCGGCGGCCTGGTCCCAGCTCACAGTCACCGGCTCGCCCGGGCGCAGGGCCTTCAAGGGATGGTCGCCGGCCGGCGTCGCCTGCACGGCGAGCAGGCTGAGGCCGCCGAGATCGAGGTGATATTCGGTCTGGGCACCGAGATAGGTCACCGCGGCAAGGCGCGCGGGCAGGCCAGGCTCGGAGCCCGACTGCGTTCCGGCCTTCAGCAGGATGCGCTCGGGCCGCAACGCGATGGTTCCGCTGGCAGTCTTCGCCGTGTCGGTGGCGCAGGGAATGACCACGCCGGAACCGGCACGGAAACGGCCGTCGGCTTCGATCGCGCCTTCGATCAGGTTGCAGCGGCCGACAAAGCCGGCGACGAAGGCATCCGCCGGGCGCTCATAGAGGTCTTCCGCCGTGCCGATCTGGCGCACCCGGCCGCGATCCATCACGACCAGGCGGTCGGCCATGGTCAGCGCCTCCTCCTGGTCATGGGTGACGATCAGGGTGGTCAGGCCAAGCCGCTGCTGCAGGTTGCGGATTTCCAGGCGCACCTCGCCGCGCAGCTTGGCGTCGAGGTTGGACAGCGGCTCGTCGAGCAGGAAGACGGCCGGGTTGATGACCAGGGCGCGGGCCAGCGCCACGCGCTGCTGCTGGCCGCCGGACAGTTCGCTCGGGCGCCGTTCCGCCAGGTGGTCGAGCCGCACCATGCGCAGCGCTTCGGCGATGCGCGTGTCGCGCTCTGCCTTGCCGATCTTGCGCATTTCAAGGCCGAAGGAGACGTTTTCCGCCACCGTCATGTGGGGGAACAGCGCATAGGACTGGAACACCATGCCGGTGTCGCGGGCATGCGGCGGCCTGGCGGTCACGTCTTCGCCGCCGATGATCACCTTGCCCGTGCTCGGCTTGATGAAACCGGCGACCATGCGCAGCGTGGTGGTCTTGCCGCAGCCGGACGGTCCGAGCAGCGCCACCAGTTCGCCCTCGGCGACATCGAGGTCGACGCCGGCGACGGCGAGCGCCTCGTTGTAGCGCTTGGACAGTTGTTCGAGCCGGAGATTGCCCACGTCTTCGTCCTTCGGACCTAGAGAACCCTGGAGAGCTTCACGAACCGGTCGGTGATCAGCATCAGCGCGCCGATCAGCACGATCTGCACGGTGGCGACCGCGGCGAGTGTCGGATCCATGCGGAACTCCAGGTAATTGAGCATGGCCACCGGCAGTGTCGTCAGGCCGGGGCCGACCAGCAGCAAGGTGATCTCGAGGTTCTCGAAGCTGGCGATGAAGGAAAAGATCGAGGCGGCGACGATGCCGGGGCGCAGCATCGGCAAGGTGATGCGGGTGAACACGGTGAGCGGGCCGGCGCCGAGATTGGCGGCGGCTTCCTCCGGCGCCCGGTCCAGCCCCTGGAGGCTGGCGGTGGCGAGCCTCACCGTCCACGGAATGGTCAGCAGCACATGGGCGGCGACCAGGCCGACAATGGTGGCGTTGACGTCGTGGTCGAGCGCGTTTTCGAGCTTCAGGTAGAACATGTAGAGGGCCGCGCCCGCCACCACGCCGGGCATGGCGAGCGGCCCGAGCAGCAGGCTGTTGATGGCGGCCTTGCCGGGCAGGCGCGAGCGCACCAGGGCGAGCGCCGCGGCGGTGCCGAGCGGCACGCCGATGACGGTCGCGGCCAGGGCCACCTTAAGGCTGGTCTCGAAGCCGCGGGCGAACTCGCGCTTCGACCAGGCATTGATGTACCACTGGAAGGTCAGGCCGCTCGGCGGGAAGGAGACGATCTCGTCGGCGAAGAACGAGGTGATGACGACCAGCACGACCGGCGCGAAGATCAGCAGATAGGCGGCGATCACGGCGAACCGGAAGGCGATGCGGCCGGCTGCCGCCATCAGAGGCGGCGGGGCCGTGGGCAGGGCGCCCGTCGAGGCGGCCGAACCGCCGCCGGCCGCGGCTCCGGCAAGGCGCAAGGGATCGTCGGATGCCCTCATGAAATGGCCCATCCTGCCTCGCGGGCGGGCCGCGGGTTCGCGTCGTAATGTCGGGATTTGCAATGACCGGCGCGCTGCCGTCATCACCTGATACATTCAGACTGACCTGCTTGTAAGTGCGAGTCAAGCGGCGGCGAAACGGTGCGGAGAAGAAAATTTCAGGCGATCGAAAGCACGCTGATGAAGAGGAGAACGGGAAGGCAGCGTAGCGAATGGGGCGCGATGCGCAATGCTTCATGCCGAGCCGCCATGCGACGATGCCGGAGCGGGGCATCAGCCCGGACCCTCGAGGCCGGCGCTTGCAGCACAGTCCCGCTCTCACCCGAGCCTGCGAACGGCCCGAGAGTTCGCGGGCGACCGATGCGCCGCCCTATTCCCGCGCCGGCACCGCCCGTCAGAACCCGGTCATGATCGACTGGGTGCGCTGGGCCTGGCCGTTGCGGACCTGTTCCAGGGTCTGGCTGCACAGCGTGAAGGCCTCGCTGGGCGGCGGGCTGCCGAGCTTGGTGCAATGCGCGATGGTCTCACGCGCCATCTCGGCGAGGTGAGCCCGGTCGGTGGCGGCCCGGTAGGCGGGGCCGGCGACAAAGGCGACATAGCCGAGCAGGCCGAGGAAGGCGGCGGCGAGGATCGCCTCGGCGATCGGCACCGCATGGGCACGATCCAGGTGCAACTGCTCCATGGTTCTCATTGGATGCTCCATCGTTTCGAGGCCTTGCCCGATGGGAAAGCCACCTCTTATGCTGCGCCGTCCTCAGGCTTTGCGCGTCATACGTTGGGAGGAGGGCCCGACGATTTGCCGCCACCGGGGAGGCTGCGGCCGGGGCTGTGCTGGCGGCCGGTTCGAGGGTGCGGGAGGACAGCGATGCCGGACGCCGCCGCGGCCAGGACGGAGCAGTTCTCGCTGGTGGTCGCGGCCATCTATGACTGCGCGCTCGCGCCCGGCAAATGGCCCGAGGCGCTGCGCCTGATCGCCGGCATGGGCGGCGTTGCGGCGTCCCGCGATCGGGCCATGCCGAATTCGAGCGAAGGCGATCCCGGCATGGCCCGCTTGCTGGCGCCGCACATCTGCAAGGCTTTCGCGATCTCGGGCGTGCTGGAGCGCCACGTGCTCACATCGCATTGGCTGGAAGCGACCCTCGATGCACTGGCGCTCGGCGTGTTCCTGGTCGAGGCCGACGGCCGGATCGCCCATATGAACCGGGCCGCCGAGCAATTGATCCAGTCCGGCACAGCGCTGCGCGTCGCCGATCATCGCATGGCGCCGGCCGATGCCGCGGCCGCCGGCGCGCTCGCCGCCGCCATCATCACGGTCGCCGGCAATGACGCCGACGCTTCGGCGACGCGAACCCTCGCGCTGCCGGACGGGCGGGGCGGCGGGCTGGTGGCGACCGTGTTGCCGCTGGCTCGGGCCGAGACGCCGGGCCGGCCCGGACCGCCGGACGCAGCGGCCGTGGTCTTCGTGCAGCGGCCGGGCGAGCCGCGGGTCCTGCCATGCGCGGCGCTGGCGCGGCTCTACGGCCTGACCCGCGCCGAGCTCAAGGTGCTGCTGGCGATGGCGCCGGGCCTCGGCCTCAAGGAGGCCGCCGCGACCCTCGGTATCGGCGAAACCACCGCCAAGACGCATCTCCAGCATGTCTTCGAGAAGACCGGCACGGCGAAGCAGAGCGAATTGCTGCGCCTGCTGATGAGCGCCTCGGCGCCGGTCGGCCCGCATTGACGCCGGCGGCCATGGCCGGCCGCCGGACCTGGCGCTCGCTCAGTCCGGCGCAATGCCCGCGGCGGTCACCACCTGGCCCCATTTCTCCACCTCCTGGCGGATATAGGCGGCGAAGCGCTCGGGAGGCCCGCCCTGGATCTCGATGCCGAGGGTGGTCAGGGCGGCGCGCAGGTCGGGCGCCGCCAGCGCCGCGTTGATCTCGCGGTTCAGCCTGAGCACGATCTCCCGCGGCGTGCCGGCCGGAGCCAGGATGCCGCCCCAGGTATTGGCGTCGTAACCGGCAAGGCCGGTCTCGGCCAGAGTGGGAATGGCCGGCAGCGAGGGCGAGCGGCTGGTGGTGGTGACGGCGAGCGCCCTGACGCCGCCCGATTGGACATGCGGCAGGATGGCGGTGATCGTATCGAAGATGACCTGCGCGCGGCCGACCAGCAGGTCGGCATGGGCCGCCGTGCTGCCCCGATAGGGTACATGCAGCATGCGGGTGCCGGTCATCGCCATGAACAGTTCGGCGGCCATGTGCAGCGAGCTGCCCTTGCCCGATGAGGCATAGGTGGCGCTGGCCGGGTTCGCCTTGATCCAGGCGATCAGCTCGGGAACCGTGGCCGCCGGCACGGAGGGGTGCACCGCCAGCACCAGCGGCACCACATGGGTGAACACGACGGGCTCGAAATCGGCGATCGGATCATAGGGCAACTGCCGGAACAGGTGCTTGTTGGTGGCATGGCTGGAGGCGACGATGACCAGCGTGTAGCCGTCGGCCGCGCTCTTGGCGACCACGTCGGTGCCGAGATTGTTGGAGGCGCCCGGCCGGTTTTCCACCACCACGGCCTGGCCCATGGAGACCTGCAGCTTGTCGGCGACCCGTCGCGCGATCACGTCGATCGCGCCGCCCGGCGTCGCCGGCACGATGATCCTGATGGTCTGGTTCGGATAGGCCTGCGCCCACGTCGGTGCCGGCCAGAACACGCTGGCGACGGCAAGCAAGAGTCCCCAGAGAATATGAGGTATCGGCATGCGATCTTCCTCCGTATTCGCTTTTTATGATTGGGCACTCCTCTTAGGCCCGGGCGAGCAGTGCTTGGAGGATACTCTGGGGCGCAAGGGCGGCAAGTCAATGCGCGCGGACGCTCTCGCTTCAGCTCTCGTCTGACCTGGCCGCCCGCAGCTCGCCCGGCGTCGCGTCATAGGCGGCGCGGAACGAGCGGTAGAAGGTCGGCAGGCTGTCGAAGCCGCAGGCGAAGGCGATCTCGGTCATGCGCCGTTCGGGCTCGGTGGTGATCAGGCGGAAGGCCTCGGCGAGCCGAGCGGTCTTGATCATGCGGGCGACGCTGACGCCCGAGGGTTCGAAGATCATGTGCAGCTGGCGTGTCGATATGCCCATCAAGCGGGCCACCCGCTCGGCGTCGAGCTCGGGCCGGTGCAGGTTGCGCAGGATGATCTCGCGCGCCACCGTCAGGCGCCCCTCGCGCAGCGCGACGCGGTTCTGCTCGTCCGCCGCCGGCACCAGGCCGCGCGCGGCGAGCGCGAGCTGCGCGAGCACTTTCACCGCGGCGTCCGCCGCCTCGCCGGTCAGGTAGGGCGCCTGCGCGACGAAGGCGGTGAAATAGGCCGAGAACAGCATGGTCGCGCCGGGCTCGCCGTCGACCGGCCGAGCGGCGAGCAGGCCGCGCCCGTCATGCCGCAGCAGCGGCCGGCAGAGCGCGAAGGGGATCTTGACGATCCTGAGGTGGAATCCGCCATCGGCCGGAACGGTCCGGTAGGGCAGGTCGGAATAGCTGGTGGCGAGCGCGCCCGCGCCGATCACGAAGTCGTCCTGGCCGTCGATGCCGAACCAGCCTCGGCCGCCGAGCTGTTGGTAGACGCACAGGCTATCCACAGGCGCGCGGGCGATATCGACCGGTCCGCGCTCGACCCGGTAGGCCGAGGCCTGCATGTCCACCAGCATGGCGCCGCCGAGCGGAACAGCTTGCAACTCGGCCCGGAAGCCCGCGCGTGCCGCCGGCTCGAGTTCGGCGGTGATGCCGAAAATATGCCGGGCGCGCAGCTCGCGCCAGGCATCGAAGCGCTCGGTTTCGGCGAAGCGGTCGGTCGACCAGTGGATCATCGGGGCGGCGTCGAGGGAAAGCGGAAGACGGACTCAAGGCTTTCCCATGATAGCCGATGATGACAAAACGCAATCAGGAGTTTGCGGGCGCGAGATGCGGCGTCGCTGTCGGCTCGCCACCGGCCGTCTCGGTCTCCTCCAGCGCCGCGCCGCCGAGGCGTTTGACCAGCAGCACTGCGACCGTGTTGCCATAGACGTTCACCATGGTGCGGCCCATATCCATGAAGGCGTCGACGCCGGCGATGATGGCGATGGCCTCGACCGGCAGGCCAATCGCCGTGGTGACCGTGGCGAGGGCGACGAGGCCGCCCGAAGGCACGTTGGCGATGCCCTTGGAGGCGATCAGCGTGGTCAGCAGAATGGTGGCGAGGCCGGCCCAGTCCAGGTGCAGCCCATAGGCCTCGGCGAGGAAGGTGACGGCCAGCGCGATATAGAGGCTGGAACCGTCGAGATTGAAGCTGTAGCCGAGCGGCAGCACCACCGAGACCACCTTGTCGGGCGCGCCCATGGCCTTCAGCTTTTCCATGTGCACCGGCAGCGTCACCTCCGACGAGCGGGTGGTGAAGCCGAGGATCAAGGGCTCCATCACCTTGGCGGTGACGCCGAGCGGGCTTTCGCCGATCAGCCCGAGCGCCAGCCAGGACAGCAGGATGGCGAGCGCGATGCCGAGATACATGACGCCGATCAGCTTCGCGAGCGCGGCGATGGTGGCGATACCCTGGGTGGCGAACAGCCAGGCCATGATGGCGAAGACCGCCACCGGCGCGAAGCCGACGATCCATTGGGTCAGCTTGAACATCGCGTCGAGCAGGGCGGCGAGCGCGTCGGTGATCGGCCGCGCGCGCGGCCCGATCGCGGCCAGCGCCATGCCGAACAGTACGGCGAAGACGATGGTCGGCAGCACCTTCTGGCCGGCCATGGCGGCCAGCACGTTGGCGGGGATCAGGTCGAGAAAATACTTCGTCCAGTCGACTGAAGCCGCGAGATTGGCCGGCAGCCGGCCGGTGCCGGCAAGGCTCGCGCCGGCGCCGGGGTGGAAAATGCCGTTCAGCGCCAGTCCGATGACGATGCTGACGAGCGTCGCGAAAAAGAACCAGGCGAGCGCGATTGCCGCGACCCGGCCGAAGCGGTTCAGTTCGCTGCCCATGCGGGCGACGCCCAGCGTCACAGCTGAGAACACCAGCGGGATCACCACCATCTTGATCGCCTCGATGAAGGCGGTGCCGGCCGGCTGCAGCGCCGCACCGAGTTTCGGCCAGATCAGCCCGACCGCGAGCCCGGCTACGAGGCCGAGCACCATCTGAACGGGCAAGGGCAGACGTTTTCGGCGGACAGGTCCGGTCGCAGCGTAAGTCATCGTTCCCCTCATGATGAATGCCCGTACCGGGTTTTGCCCGGTTTTCGGTGCGTCGAAATGCGGTCGCCAGCCTAGCCGCGCGGCGGGGCTCGACGGCATGACGAATGCGCTGCACACTATTCGCGAATGGAATAGGGGCGCCGCATGGACCATGCTTGGCTGCTGGACTTCCTGGCGCTGGCGCGTTCGGGCAGCTTCTCCAAGGCGGCACAGCACCGCAACACCACGCAGTCGACGCTGAGCAAGCGCATCCGCGCGCTGGAGCAATGGGTCGACGCCGAGCTGTTCGACCGCTCGGCGCTGCCGATCCGGCTGACCGAAGCCGGCCGCGCCTTCGAGCCGGGCGTCCAGGACATCACCGAGCGGCTGGTGACTTCGCGCAATCGCGCCCGCCAGGCGGCCGGCCGGATCCAGGCGGCGCTGGCCTTCGCCGCGACCCATGCGGTCGCCTTCTCGTTCTTTCCCGGCTGGCTGCAGCGGGTCGAACGCGATCTCGGCCGCTTTCCCCTGAAGCTCGATTGCCACAGGGCCGACCGTTGTTTCGAGGCGCTGGATGACGGCAAGGTGGAGCTCGTCATGTGCCATGTGCCGCTGCGGCCGATGGAGGGGCTGGGGGCTGCGCGTTTCGCCTCGGTGCTGCTCGCAGCGGACGATGCAGTGCCGGTTTCCGCGCCTGATGCCGCCGGCCGTCCGGCCCATCCGCTGCCCGGCCGTGCGGCCAGGCCCACCGCCTATCTGTCGCTGGCGCAGGGCTCCTGGATGGGCAGCGCCGTGCGCGTGCTGATCGCCGAGCGAGAACCGGCGCCGGTGCTAGACACTGTGTTCGAAAGCCCGCTGACGGAGGCGGTGAAGAGCATGGCGCTGCACGGCCACGGGCTGGCCTGGCTGCCGCGCAGCATGATCGGCGGCGAACTGGCGAGCGGCCGGCTATGCCTCGCCGGCGACGCCGACTGGCTGGTTCCGATGCAGATCCGTTTGTTTCGCTCGGGCCGGACCATGAGCCCACGCGGCGAGGCGCTGTGGAGCCACGTGAAGGGGGCGAGTGACGAATAGCGAATGGCGAGTGGCGCATGGTTGATCGCCAGTCGATTGGTCCGACCCAGGCCCACGCCGCCAGCCTCGCACTCGTCTTGGCCGGGCTTGTCCCGGCCATCCACGAATTGTTCCGGTTCAAGGCATACTGGATGGCCGGGACGAGCCCGGCCAAGGCGACGAGTAGAGCTATTGCTATTCCAAAATCGCATAACCTTGCGCGAAACTGTCATGGGCGCCGCTGCATCGCGCGTTTTAAACAGCGGCGCAACGCAGCGAAGGAATTGTTCCATGGCGACCGAGCACCACACCCAGGCGAAACCGGCCTATCTCGACATGGACACCGGCGCCCATCTGCCGCTCGACCGGCCGGTCTGGCGCTCGGCCTCGGGCCGGCCCTTGATGATCACCCCGCTTGCCGGCATCGGCCGCGCCGACATCGATAGCTCGCGCCGCTCGCTCTGGCGTTACGCCAAGAGCCTGCCGCTTCACGTCGCCGATCCGATCAGCCTGGGCGAGGGCTGCACGCCGTTGGTCGAGCGGATGGTCGATGGCGCCACCGTGCTGTGCAAGCTCGAATGGGTGATGCCGACGGGCAGTTTCAAGGACCGCGGCGCTTCGGTCATGCTCTCGGTGCTGCGCCAGCAGGGCATTTCGGCAGTGCTGGAGGACAGTTCCGGCAATGGCGGCGCGGCGATCGCGGGCTATGCCGCGGCCGGCGGCATGGCGGCCAAGATCCTGGTGCCGGCCTCGACGCAACCCGGCAAGACAGTGCAGATGCGCGCCTATGGTGCCGAAGTCGAGCTGATCGAAGGGCCGCGCCAAGCCACAGCGGACGCAGCGGTCAGCCAGTCCGACGCGATTTTCTATGCCAGCCACAACTGGCAGCCCTTTTTCCTGCAAGGCACCAAGACGCTCGCCTATGAACTCTGGGAAGATCTGGGTTTCCGCGCGCCCGACAATGTGATCATTCCCTTGGGGGCCGGCAGCAATGTGCTCGGCTGCGACATCGGCTTCGGCGAGCTGAAGCGCTCCGGCGAGATCGACCGGCTGCCGCGGCTCTTCGGCGTCCAGCCGGAACGCTGCGCGCCCATTCATGCGAGCTTCGTCGCGGGCCTCGACACGGCCGTGCCGGTCGAGACCGGCCCGACCATTGCCGAGGGCACGGCGATCGCCCGGCCCGAGCGGCTGAGGGAAGTGATCGCGGCGCTGCGCCGCTCGCGCGGGGCTACCGTCGCGGTCTCGGAAGCGGCGATCGAGGCGGCGCTCTGGCAATCGGCAAGGGCCGGGCTCTATGTCGAGCCGACCTCGGCCGGTGCCTTCGCCGCCTACAGGCAATTGCTGGCGTCCAGCGCCATCCGGCGCGACGAGACCACGGTGCTGGTGCTCACCGGTTCCGGCTTGAAAGCGACCCAAAGGGTGGCCGGGCTGATGGGCGTGGAGATGTGAAGGGGCGAATGGCGAATAGGGCATGATGCGACGAGCCTCGCGCGACCCCTCCCGCAAGGGGGCGAGGGTTTACGCGCACTGTGCGTTTCGCTTCATCTCCATTCGCCAATCGCCCCACAACCGTTGCCCCTGCGCCACACTTCCTGACGCTACGTGAATACCCTTGGTCTGGCGGTTGCTGTGACCGCGCGGCCTTGCTACGCCTGGATTTCAGCATTCGGTTGCAATGCTCGCGGTTTCCCGTGACAGACATTGCGCCGGTCGCCTGTGGGGGGACGACCAGTCATGTTTTCATCCAAGCGGTCCGGCGGCCGGCCACATCGCGGCCTGTTGCTCGTCTCGGTTTCCGCGCTGGCGCTGTCGGCGGTGGCCGCACGGGCGCAAACCTGGACCAGTCCCGGTGGAGCTGACTGGGGCAATGCCTCGGCCTGGAGCGGCGGCACCGTACCCAACGCGGTGGATGCCGAGGCGACCTTCAACATCAGTCACACCAGCAGCTCCGGCAGCATGACCCTGGGGGGCACGTCCTACACCATAGGCACGCTGAACCTGCTCGGGCCGCAGACCAATGGCGGCTATTCATTCGCCAACGGCACCCTGATTCTGGAGTCGAGTTCGGGTTCGGCCGCCATCAATCTCGACCCGAACAGCAACAATTTCGAGCCGCATTTCACGTCCACGGCGACGCTGCAGCTGAACTCGAGCACGGTCATCACCGTCGGCGCCAATTCGAATTTCGTCGTGGCCGGCACCATTACCGGCCCCGGTGACCTGACCTTGCAGGGCGGCGGCACGATCACGCTCAATGGCAGCAACAGTTACGGCGGCACGACCTATCTCTACGCCGGTACGACCCTGAGTGTCGGCAACAGCAATGCGCTGAGCACCAGCTCGCTCTACACATCGTCTGGCAGCACGCTGAATATCCAGAACGGCGTGAACATCGCCAATTTCATCTATCTGTGGGGGCCGCTCACCCTCAATGTCGCGGCCGGCGCGACCGGCACCGTGTCGGGCGTCATCGCCGACGTCGACGATCCCTTTGGCCTGATCAAGACCGGTGCGGGCACGCTGGTGGTCAGCGGCACCAATACCTTCGGCGGCCAGAGCGAGATCCGCGCCGGCATTCTGCGGGTCGACAATGTGAAGGCGCTCGGCACCAACCAGGTGACGATCAACGGCGGCACGCTGCAGGCAGGCCTCAGCGATACGCTCGCCAACAATCTCATCGTCATTGGTGCGGCCGGCGGCACCATCGACACAAACGGCTTCAACCTGACGATCTCGGGCGATATCGTCGATCTGCCGCCTCCGGCGGGGGCGCTGACGAAATCGGGCGCGGGCACGCTGACGCTGACCGGCCACAGCACCTATACCGGGTCGACCCTGGTCACGACCGGCACGCTGCAGGCCGGCATCGTCAACGCCTTTTCCGCTGCCAGCGCCTATAGCGTTTCGTCCGGCGCGACGCTCGATCTCGGCGGCTTCAACCAGGTGGTCGGCTCGCTCGCCGGCTCCGGCCAGGTGATGCTCGGCACCGCCACGCTGAAGGCCGGTGGCGACAACACGTCCACCAGCTTCGACGGCCAGATCACCGGCACCGGAACGTTCGTCAAGCAGGGCGCCGGCACCATGACGCTGGGCGCGGCCGGCAGCATGGCCGGGCCGGCGACGGTGGAAGCCGGTGGCATGATCGTCAACGGAACGATCGGCGGCCTCGCCACCGTGCAGTCCGGCGCTTCCATGAGCGGCACCGGTTCGGTCGGCGGCCTGGCGCTGAACGGCATGCTGGCGCCGGGCAATGCCGGCATCGGCGTCTTCACCGTCAATGGCAATGCCAGCTTCAATGCCGGCAGCACCACGGTCATTGAGCTGACCAGCGCCGCGGCCGACCGCATCAATATCACGGGCACGGCCAATCTCGCCGGCGGCCTGAGCCTGGTGGGCATCGGCTCCGGCTTCTCCTTTGGCACCCAGTACACCATCCTGTCGGCGCCTGGTGGCCTGACCGGCACGTTCGGCCCGGTGGCGCGGTCCGGTTCATTGAACCCGAGCATCCGCACGACGCTGAGCTATGTCGGCTCCGACGTGATCCTGACGCTCGACCCGAACCTGCTCCAGCCCCTCCTGCCGGCGGGCACCGCCACCAACCCGGCCAATGTCGCCGGAGGCCTCGACCGGGCCATGCTCGGCGGCGCCAATCTCTCGGCCTTTTTTCCGATCTACCTGCAGTCGCCTGCCGGCATGGTGGCGAGCTTCAATAGCCTGTCGGGCGAGGCGGCCACGGGCACCCAGGGCGCGGCGCTGAATGCCGCGAGCCTGTTCCTCAACCTGATGCTCGATCCGATGGCCGGCGCCCGTGGCGCCCAGGCTTCAGGCGCCGGCCCGTCGCTGATCCAGATGGCCGATCTGAACGCCGGCCGGGCAACGCCGGCGGCCCGCGTCGAACAGGGCTGGAGCCTCTGGACCAAGGCCTTCGGCCAGTCCGGCCGCACCCAGGGCGACGCGGCGACCGGTTCAGCGGCAACCTCGGGCGGTCTCTACGGCGTGGCGGCCGGCGCCGACAAGCGCCTCTCGGCCGATACCCTGGTCGGCTTCGCGCTCGCCGGCGGCGGCACCTCCTACGGCCTCGGCGGCCGGGGCGGCGGCACCGGCGACCTGTTCCAGATCGGCCTCTACGGCTCCACCCGCTTCGGCAACGGCTATGTCTCGGCGGCCATCGCCTATGGCTGGAACGGCTTCGACATCAAGCGCAACGTCAATATCGCGGGCCCCGAGGTCTATTCGTCGCGGCTGACGGCGCAGACCTATGGCGGACGGCTCGAAGCCGGCTGGCGCTTCGGCGAGCGCGCCTTCGGCTGGACGCCTTATGCCGCGCTGGAGGCGATCGGTTATTCGGCGCCGGGCTATAGCGAAACCTCGAGCCCGGCCGGCGGCGCCTTCGGCCTGAGCTTCGCCGCCAAGAGCACCGCCTCGCTGCGCAGCGAACTCGGCATCCGGCTGGACGGCCAGACCCGGGTGTCGGAGACCGCCGACCTGATCACCTATGGCCGTCTCGCCTGGGCCTACCAGGCGCGCACCGATCGCTCGATCGACGCCCAGTTCCAGACTCTGGCCAATTCGGCCTTCACCGTGTTCGGCGCCCGTCCGTCCATGCATACCGCGCTCGCTTCGGTCGGCGCCGAGCTCAGGCTCGCCGGCGGTGTCCGGCTGTCGACCTCGATCGAAGGCGAGGTCGGCGAGCGCCACCATGCGATCAGAGGCAATGCCGGGCTGAGGTATGAGTGGTAAGCGCGAATAGCGAATAGCGAATAGCGAATGGGGAAGAGGGCGCCTTCAATGGCACTCGTCATCCCGTTCCCTTCGCTTCGCTCGGCCTGGGATGACGCATGGCGCGGCGGCGCTGGCCGCATCATGGCCCATTCGCCATTCGCCATTCGCTATCAGCTACTCGCCACCCCGCCCGAAACTCGCCGTGCCGGCCAGGAGCCGCACCAGGTCGGCCTGGCGGCGCGTGCCGGTCTTGGCCATGACGCCTTTCAGCTGGCTGCGGATGGTCTCGCGGCCGAGCCCGTGGCGGGTGGCGATGCCGTCGAGCGTCTCGCCGGCCGCCAGCCCCTTGGCCACGCGCGCCTCGGCGGCGGTGAGGTCGAACAGGCCCTGCAGCACGCCGGATTCGATCTGGCCGACCCGTGCGACGGGCGCGCAGACCAGCAGCCAGCGGGTCGACGAGAAGATGTCGTTGGCAGCCCCCGCGACCGGTACCAGATGCACCACCATGGGCGCCGCGTGCGGGCCGGCGGGCACCGGGAAGGTCAGGCCGGAAACGCCGGAGCGCAGCGCCTGAAGGCCCAGGCCGAACAGCTTGTCGGCCTCCCGGTCGTTGAATTTCAGCCGCTCGCGCCAGTCGCGCGCGACATCGGGCAGCAGCGCCTGGAACAGGTCGTTGGCGACCTTCAGCCGGCCTTCGGCGGAAAGGGCCGCGGCCGGCAGGCCGATCGCGGCGAGGGCCTGCACCGCGGCGCGCGCCTGCTCCAGCCTGAGCCGGGCCGCGAGGAATGCCGCGCGCGCGATGTGCGGTCTCAGCTTGGTCAGCCAGTCGATCCGCTCGCGCTGCACCGGGCCCATCACATAGGGCCGGTGCACCGAGACGGTGATGTGGGTGTCGGTCGGCCCGGAAATCACCGTGCCGGCGGACCAGGCGATGCCATTGGGCCGCATGAATTCCTGGTAGAACCGGGAGCCCTCGAGCTCGACCTCGTCGAACACGTCATATTCGCCGATGAAATCCGGCAAGGCGCGGGCGATGGCCCGGTCCGATAACGGATTGCGCGCGCCCCAGCCGTCGCGGGTGTAGACGTCCATGGCCTCGGCGATCAAGGGATTGCCGATCCAGCCATTGACCTCGGCGCCGTCGGTGGCGATCAGCACGGCGGCGCGGCAATCGGCCAGCCCCGCCAGTGTGTCCAGCGTGCGCGGCCAGAGTTCCGGCACGGCCGCGGCTTCATAGATCCGGTCGATCAATTCGCCTTCGTCACCCGGCGATACGTCCCGTGCCAGCATGTCCAGACCTTCGACACGCCGGAGCGCTAGACGCCCGGCTCGCGGAAGGCTGCCATGGACCCGGATTGATGTCGTCTCATTTTGTGCAAACTACCGTGGTTTTTGCGCAAAATGAGAGGGGCGAATGGCGAATGGTGAGTGGCGAATGGCGAATGGGGCATGATGCGACAGGAGCAGCGAGCGCCCTGA
>BFBZ01001228.1_pt1 | contig 17951 bp, 10 predicted proteins | sample 1888401 | NCBI WGS metagenome assembly BFBZ01 (sample SAMD00112614, study PRJDB3348) | symbiont metagenome | host: Chara braunii | reverse complement strand
GTTCACCTTTTTAACCGGCCCGCATATGCGATCAATATTGATCTTGGTAGTAGCATGCACTCTGGAAAAATGCCGATGGGTCGAATCTGTAAAAGTAGCCGATAAATAATATGTAATGCCGTCTGCGCCAGGTTCAATATTAGTTATATTATATTGCGCATGGGTGGACAGGTCAAACGATAATAATTGCCCCTGCCAAGTGAATCCTATATATTGTGATTTCTTATTTTTTTCCCTGGCATAATAACTTTCTGTAGCATCTGCCATCTCTTTATCAAAATACCAGAATGCATCATGAGCATCCCCTTTATAAGAGCTGAATGGTGCTTCCTTCGATCTTTTATCCTGGCCTGGATGCCAGCGTTCTGCCAGCCATCCTTGTTTGTTATCAACTTTTGTCAATTGCACTCTTTCATCCAAAGGCTGGTGTTGCGGCAGGCGGTATTGGGCGGCTTTTCTTATAAATAAAGAGAGATAGTCCACCACTTCATCCGACACATCAAAGTGACCATGGCCCGCATCGCATAAAAAAGAGATACAGCTTTCAGGATACATCATGCGAAATGCCAGCGCAGGGTTCACTCTGGCTTCCCACCATTCGTATTCGCCTTCAACCATTAACCCCGGAATACCATCAATATTCCTGCTCCTGCCCCATTCGAGATTCTCTCTTCCATACCCGGTAAGATTGGTTCGGGGTGCATCGCCATGATAGGAAATGATCGCCAGGGTCCGTTCCGGGTTCCAGGCTGCAAAGTTCCAGGGGAAAGTGGCCATAGCTGAATGACCCAGGGGAATGAACGGTGCATATTTTAATTCGGTATAACCGCTTTTATCTGCGAGTGCAAGCATCATATCATCAAACACTTTCTGGCAGCCGTTCTTTACATCCCATTGCTGATCGATACCGGGAGATATCCATACAATAGCAAAGCCGAGTTCTGCCATCGTTTTTCTGAAAGTAGCATTTTCAAAAATGGGTTCTTCGCACATGTTGTGCTGCCCAACTACCACTGCCCGCACCTGCCTGCAATCAGGGGGTATCCATAAAAAGGCATCAGGATTATCATTGGTTTCCGCGGAAATATATCCTTTTACTTTCACTGACCACTGGTATTCGGCGCTTCTTGCTGAGGAAGAAAAGAAAAGGAAAAACAGCGAAAAGAATAGTATCTTTTTAATGTTCATGTATTATTTTTTTAACCGCCAGTAGACAATGTACCGCTCATGATGCACATCATATAAAGGTCTTACAATAATATTTTCATTAACTATCTTAAAAGTAAGTGGGCGGCCCTCGACGGGTTGTATATAATTATCCGGTTTCTCAGCGTCAAGCGTAAGGATTGTATCGATATTACCAGGAACAGCATAATTGTAAGTAATATAGTCGTTATGTTTTGCCGGATCTGAATAAGGTTCCCTGCCCGAAAAATTTCCCGTGCCCATTTCACCAGCCAATATCACCGGACCATAGGCAATTGCTGCAACGGACGGGTTGTCATTTGCCGGAACGATATGCAATTGCAGCGGGAAGCGCAATTCAATGCGGTCGCCTTTTTCCCAGGAACGGCTGATCGTTATATAGCTTCCGGGGATCTGTTTTATTTTTAGTGCCCGGCCATTTATAGATATTTCGGCGCCTGCTTTTGCCCAGGAGGGGTAACGGATATTTATCGCGATTGACGAAGCAGGTGCCTCGTCAATCGTGAAACTCATATTGCCATTTTCGGGGAATTTAGTTTGCTGTGTAAGCTTAAATTTCTTCTTTTCCCAGTTCAAAGTGGAAGGAATAAAAAGATTTACAAATAAGGCGTCGTCAGTGTGGTAATATATACCCTCTCCATATTTTGCCTGGTTCTCAAAACCCGTGCCTACACAGCACCAGAAAGAACTATCGGGCGTACTATACACTTTATGCGCGCCCGGCAGCATGGGTAAAAAATAAGCGATCATGCCCGTTGCCGGATCTTGCTGTCCCAATATATGATTGAACAAAGCATTTTCATAATAGTCCGCATATTTTACATCCCCACTGTGTATGTACAAATGCCTTGTCAGCTTCAGCATATTATATACATTACAGCTTTCACCGGTATAGCCTGTCAGGTGTTTTGAAATTGCATCCGGTTCAAAAAAATGCTCCCGATCACTATTACTGCCCGTTGCAAAAGAATGGTGGTCAACAACGGTTTGCCAGAAAAATTTTGCGATAGCATCCTGCCCTGCCTTATTTTCAATTTCATAATCGCGCGTTACACCAAGCAGTTTGGGAATATAAGTATTGGCGTGTGTGCCCTGCAAATTATCAATGCCATTCTTCAGCGGATCAAGCATCCGGTTATCGTAGAAAAAATTTCCTAACCATTGATCATTCCGGTTAGCGGTGATGGCATACAGGTTGTAAAACGTTTCATTAATACCGCCAAATTCATTGCGCAGCATAACGGCGCGCTGTTGCTGCGTCAGCGGCTGCAGTTTTTTAAAGGCCCACGCCGAAAAGTCTTTCGCCACAGCTAATGCCTGCCGGTTACTACAGTATAAATACTGATCAAGAATGCCGGCGATAATTTTATGCAAGGTATACCAGGGTGCCCACACTTTTTCACCGCGAATATTGCGGTTGATTAATTCCTGTGGAAAGGCACTCAGGTAGCCATCCTGGTTCAGCGTTTTCTGTACAGCAGCCAGTGCAGCTATAATAGTATCCCCTTTCAACTTATATACTTCATCACCGGTTGCGGCATACATCAGTGCAAGGCCCGATAAAATATGGCCGGTGGTATGCCCGCGCAGTTCACAATCCAGCGATTCCCACCCTGCATATTTTTTAATCTCATCATAACCTCCTTCATTGGCATCATACATTCCCGCATTGATATAAAAACTGTGCAGCAGGCTTTTAGTACTGATGCGTAAAAGCCATTGCTGCTCCCGCACCATGTTATCTTTAAAGCGGCTATTAAGCAACTTGATGTCTTTAAGATCAAAACCATATACCGCTGGTTTTAGTTTGTCAGGTACGGTAAATTTATCCGTATGCTGGCCGGGATAGTGTGATTGGGCATTGATAGCAAGCGGGAAAACAAGAAAAAATATGATTAGCAGCTTGTTCATTTGCTGTTTTTTTTATTAACAATATCTCTAACCACAAAAGCCAATGCCGGGCTTGACAAAAAAGGATTAAACACCACTGTTTCAGGCTTGTAGTTGCCGAAGTGACTTTTATAAATTACTTTATTATCTTTTGTGATTAAAACAGACGCGCCGGAATAATAACCACTATCTACCCATTCCTGTATTTTTCGTTCCAAAGGAGGAAAATCGTAACAGGTACTTTGCAGGTCTCTTTGTGCCTGTGCCTGTGCAAAGAAAAAGAGCAGTCCCATCATGCCATATTTGAAGCAGCATAACTTCTTTTCAGATGGATTATTTAACTGGATTCCTTTCACACAACAATGTTGACGTTCAAAAAAGTTTACTTAAACACTATATGCTCCACGTGCTCTCCTATAAAAATCCGGGCCATATCGCCTGTCTTATACCATACTGGTTTACCAGACATGTTATCTGTGATCTTTGTACCATTGATAACAAGATTCTCAAAAGTGATGTTCTTAACCTTGCGGGTATCATCGTAGCCTGCAATAAGTGATAGTTCTGCATTCTTTCCGTTATAGCTTATATTTCTGAAAAGAACATTTTCGATGCCGCGGCCGGGTGCCGTACAGTATTTTTTATTGAATGCTACGCGCATATTCACTAGTTGTCCGCGATGAATGTCATCCACTCGTATGTTTTCAAAAAGCACATTGCGAACAAGGTTATTATCACCGGCGTTAATTGCCATACATCCCTGGTAATCTATCTGCATTTCATTTTGATTCAGGATATCAATGTTGGAATAGCTCAGGTCTTCTATCGTGTCCGGTCTGGGTGAATTACCATGAAGCCCGATAAAAATGGGATGCGCCACATCTGCCCATAATGTTGAATTTTGCATAGCGATATTCTTGCAACCACCTGTAAACCCTCCCCGGGTAGCATATACGGTGGTGCAATCATCGGAATTACGGCAAAACACCCTGTCATATAAAATATTGCTGCTGGCAAAAACATTCAGGCCATCGCCCCAGTTATAATAGCTGATGYTTTTTACGTTTCGTATCGTTACACTATCCGAACCGCCGGTAGGACATTGTGTAAATGCCAGTCCCTCTACTAAAATGTTACGAGAGTTTTCAATCCGAACCCCCTGTTTAACTGAAAAGTCCACAATACCTCTTCCCATAATTTTTACATCGCGTACATGGCTTACCAATAACTGCCCCTTAATGACTGCACCACCTGCCACATACACTGTTTTTCCTGAGGGTATTTTCAACCGGCCTTCCGGAATCTCATGCACGCCGGGGCCAAAGTAGATAAGGTTATTATCTTTTTCATTTACTTTAAACGTATCAATGGGATTAGCAAACAAATGCAGGTTATGAAAGATATCTCCATTCAATTCTACCGAAAGATTAGAAGGCTTATCCAGATTAAAGTAAAGTGTATTCCCTTTTATTTCATGAGCAATATGGTAAGATAATGGACGAATGCGCGCCGTTTCAATCCTGCCCTTATTATTGGTTACGGCCAATTCCACTGCCCCCGAAAAATCAAAGCTGCACAGAGATGCATTCATTACCGTATGCTTCGCCTCTTTTACTTCATCTACCTTTACATTGTATTCGTACAGGTCCTGCCAGGCGCCACCGGGCTTTCTGACTTTAACGGTAAACTCATCGTTGTGCAATGCACCTGTTTCTGCGGCCGGCGCTGGGTATACTACCAGTTGCTGGGCGTTCGTAAACAGTGCAGGCATTGATAATAAAAACACCATTACACTCCTCTTTAATCCTAATCTCCTCATAATTGATTTGCTTTAATACTATTTAAAAAACAAAATGGTGTGCTTACGCATCATTACTTCACTAATTTTTTTTCCAGCGCTTCCAGCGAAACGCCCTTGGTTTCGGGCACTTTCATCCATACCCAAAGCAGCTGCAATACCATCATAAATGCGAAGAAGGCAAATATGGGCCAGGGGTTGTCTTTAAAGATCCCGTTTGCAGCATCTAAGAAAACAGGAGTGATCAATGTGATCAATGCAGCAAATATCCAATGCACGCTGGCGCCGAAAGCCTGGCCGGCGGCCCTTACTTTTGTTGGAAATATTTCAGCAATAAATACCCAGATAACCGCGCCCTGTCCGATGGCGTGTGAAGCGATGAACAGCATCAGGAAAACCAATAAGAAGCCCGCACTGGCGCCGGAGTAGAAGGCCCAGGCAACCATGGCCAGACTCAAAATGTACCCCAGTGAGCCCACTATCAGAAGGGTTTTACGGCCCACCCTGTCAATAAAATACAATCCAACAAATGTGAATGCCAGGTTTGTAAGTCCTATCAGTATGGAATTACCTAAAGAATCTTTGGCTGCAAGCCCGGCACGGGCTAATATTTCCGGTGCATAATAAAGAATGAAATTGATACCGCTCCATTGGTTGAAAAAAGCAACGAAAAAAGCCAGCCATACAATGGTGCGGCATCTGCGGGCAAAAATTCCGGTTGAAGAAATGTTGGCTTTCTCTTCTTTTTCTGCTGCTTCGATCTCCTTTATTTCAGCATCCGGGTCGTTTATACTTAAACGTAACATTACTTTTTTTGCCGCTTCTTTATCACGTTTAACTGATAATAACCAGCGTGGACTTTCCGGTATACCAAACACCATCAATGTATAAATAGCAGAAGGAATGGCCATTACACCGAGCATCCAGCGCCAGTCGTTAGCCCCTCCCATGCCTTGTAAAAAATAATTCGACAAAAAAGCGATCAATATGCCGAACACAATATTGAACTGGTACATGGCCCCAAGCCTTCCCCTTGTTTTGGGTGTGGCTATTTCTGAAATATAAGTGGGCGCAGCTACAGAAGACACTCCTATTCCCAGTCCACCTATAAAACGAAAGAAAGAAAAGATATAGGGATCCTGCGCCAGGGCCGAGCCTATTGCAGAAACACTGAACAAGATGCCGATCCACAGCAATACTTTTTTACGGCCATACTTTTGTGTGGGTATCCCGCCCAATAATGCCCCAACCACAGTACCCCATAGCGCCATTGACATAATGAAGAATCCGTGAAACCATGGAGAGGTGTGCCATAATGCTTTAATGGGCAAATTAGCCCCGGAAATCACCACTGTATCAAAGCCAAAAATGAATCCGGCCAAAGCGGCAATTAATGAGATACCGAATAAACCGGCGCCGGTTTGTTTATTAAAATCGCCTGATGGTTGCTGTTGTTGCATAAACTGTTTTATAAAATATCTAATCGGCTTTAACCGGTGTTAGCCATATTGCCTGGCCGCCGGAAGCTTTTAGCATTACGTTTACTATTGTTTTGGAAGTAATTATTTTTTTATCAACGCGAACTTTTGTCTTCGTATCTGCCTTATCATCATCACTATAAATGTTGGCTTCATATTTTTGCCCTGGGGCAAGGAAACCAAAATCAATGGTGATGGTTCTTGCTTCATTATTGGTGATGCTTCCCACAAACCAGTCGGCGCCACTTCTCCGCGCAATTGTTACAAATTCACCAACCGCTCCATTTAATGCTTTCGTATCATCCCACACGGTTTTTACTTTATCGAAAAATGCTATTTCCGGTTCTCCGTTATACATTTTAGGATTATCATACCAATACAAAAATTGCAACGGACTATAATACACTGCAGCCAGGGCCAGTTGATGTGCATGTGTGGTTTTAATGCGATTGTTATAGTAGCAAATAGTGTAGTCTGCCGCCCCGGCTAAAAACCTGGTGAAAGGCAGCGTAGCATTATGTGTTGCATCGGGCATCTCTTCATTACCCCTCACGCCTTCCTGTGTTAGTAAATTAGGGTAGGTTCTGCTAAAACCTGTAGGCCGGTATTCATCATGAATATCTACCATCAAACCATAATCGGCACATTTCTTTACTGCGTCATGCAACCAGGTACTCCATTGCTGGCTGCCAATCTGAACAAAGCCAAATTTAATTCCTTTAATACCCCATTGTTTATATAGCGGAAGGATAGAATCGAGCTGGCGGTACAGTGCCCGCTGGTTCACATACACAAATATACCCACGCCTTTATCTGCTGCATACCGGGTTAAAGAAGGGAAATCAATATCCTTATCTGCGCGAACTTTTGTAGCATCCGATTGCATGCTCATTTCGGGGCCATACCAGCCGGCATCCAAATGCACATATTGCAAACCGCGTTGCGCCGCAAAGTCTACGCAGGCTTTCGCTTCAGCCTGGCTTAGTCCTGAGCGTATGGCTTTACCAGGCCTGATCCATGAAACATCTTTGATTTTGTTTTCCGGGTTGAGGTTTAAAATGATATCGTTGTTGTTGATCAGATCAACCGGGTGTTCACCTGCCATTACAACTCTCCAGGGTGTTCCATAAGGCGTGATAACATCGGCGGCGGAGTACATCGACAACTGAAGCGTATTGGCTTTTTCGCTACACAATGCAAATTTACCCCGGGCATAGTCTATCATATTGGCTTCGGCTAACGCAACGGTTAATCCGTTCGGTAATTTTAAAGTAAGCGGGCGCTCCGCCTCATCTTTCCAATCCTTTAATGGCAATAAACTAATAGGCCCCTGAGCCCATTTTTCATAATAAGCCCGTGTACCTTTAGGTAAAGTGAACTGCGTTTGTTCGCCCCTGATATGCAAAAACAAACCATTCACCGCTTCCGGAAAATGATAACGGAATGCAACACCTTCATTGTAAGCGCGCAATTCCACATTCATAAAATAATACCTGCGCTTGTCATACGCATCGCTCATTGTACCGGCTTCTGCACCGCCCTTTCTGAATTTCAATACCAACTGGTTATATTGATCTTTCACCCTGTTACGTTCCCCGTAAACAGGGTGCCAGGTTGTATTTACAGATAAAGTATCCACCCCTATCAGTTCCAGGTTATCGCTCCAATGTTTAAATGTGTCATTGGGAATGCCGAGCGCCGATTCGAATAAATGGTTTTGAATAAACACACCCATTTCCGATTCGAGTAACACTTCTTTCCCCCTAAAGGAAAGCGTATAATACATTTGCCGGGCACCATCTTCTTTTTTCTTTTGATAAAATGAAAACCGGTAATTACCATCCGGAGAGGTCAAAACCTTCTTTGTATCACTCATGATCTCCTGTGAAAAAAGCGGTAATGAACTAACCAATAACACCCATATAAAAAATGATTTGACCATAGTACTGGATCGCATTTACTGTTTTAAGGAAATATTAAAAAGTATCCGAAATGTGCTTAAGTCTTAACAATGCTTCAATATAATAATAATCCGCATAGATAATCGATGCGTCAATCTCCCCTCCATTCGGCTTATGGCCTGTGCTGTGTAAAAGAAAAGCATTATTAATATTACGGCTTTGGTATCTTTCGGAAGACAATTCCTTTAACATGCCAACCGCTTTGTCATAATACATTTTCGCTTTTTCCCTGTCCGTCATTAAGGTTGAAAGTTCCAGCAGCGACGAAGCAACAACCGCCGCTGCTGAAGCATCACGCGGTGCGTTTGGAATAGCCGGATCGTCAAAATCCCAATAAGGAACCAAATCTTTGGGGAGCCGTTCCAGGTAAACATCTGTTACTTTCTGTACAAAGTTCAGGAATTGCGTATCTTTTGTTTCCCTGTACACCATTGTATAGCCATAGATAGCCCATGCCTGGCCACGCGCCCACATGCTGCTATTGCTATATCCCTGGTGTGTGATGGCTTTTATTTTTTTGCCGGTAGCGGTATCATATACCACCACATGAAAAGATGAATGATCGGGTCTGAATTGGTTCTGCATTGTTACAAGCGCATGGCTTACCGCTATATCATACAAATGTGCTGACCCACCGTTTTTAGCGGCCCAAAACAACAGTTCAAGATTGATCATATTATCCATAATGGTGTTATGGCGCAACGGCCAGTCCGTGCCAGGCACACTACGCGGCCAGGATAAAATCGTTCCCACTTTTGGATTGTACAAAGTAGCCAACGAATCTGCCGCCCGCAGCATTATCCGTTTATAATTATTATCCTTTGTAAACTTATAACCATTGCCTAAGCTGCAATAAAGCTGAAACCCCAGATCGTGGTCAATGGGAGCAGAATCTATTAATGGAAATAAGTTTCTTGAATACTTATCTGCCTCGTTCCTCCATTTTGGTTCCCCGGTATAATCATAAATATACCAAAGAATACCTGGCCAAAAACCTGATGTCCAATCCCGGTAATCAACAAACCGCCATTGCTTTTGCCTGTTTTGTATACTCCTGGGAAGATGTGTACTATCTGTTAGTGCAGCCAACGTTTTAACTGTCTGTTGCAAGCAGTAGTTCAGCTCTTTCTCTGTATGAAAGGTGGAAACGGTTTTACAGCTTCCTCCCAAAAAAACAACCATTATAAAGACGCACCCCCACTTCATTATTTTTCTGACGGGCATTATATTACTACTCATTAATTTCTACTTTAATATCCATTTGTGAATGGTACCTGATTTTTCCTGATATATTCCCGTAGAGAACATGCCATCAAAACAAATGGGCCCTTATCTGGTAAACAATAAAGTACCGAACCCTAACTGATCAAAGCCACCGCTATTGGGACCGTAATCGCCCCCACCTCCTTCCGGTTGTGTTCTTTGAACCCCCATTGCGGTATAGGTCAAATTCGACGCGGGTATGTTGCTTATTTTTGCATAATGGTTGTAGATCATTGCCCACATCGGCCTTATAGTTCCACGACTACCAGCGCCAACAACAGGCAGTAGTTCTGTCGTATTATCACACTTGGGATACCAGCTATAAGCAGTATAAGGAACATCTAAAAAAGCAATATTATATTTTGCAGTGTATTCGCTTGCCTTTAGTACCATATTGTTATTAAAACCCCACAGATCATCCCCCTGGTTCCATGCTAACTGGCATATAGTTGTCAATAGCGCCAATGATAAAGTAGCATGCCCCTGGTCTCTGCCACTTTCCTGCATTTGCGCCATTTGCGATGTAATGGAATCATAAACAAAAGGTATGGTTCTAAAAATATAACCGTTACCAAGGCCGCTTTTCTGGATGTAATTAATAACATAATTGTACATAGACCTGTTATCAGTCAGGATGCCAATTCCCATAATTGATGCCAGGTTGCACAAATCCCAGTTGGACCAGGTATGTTGAGGGTTACAACCCCAATGGCTGGACAAAAAACTGTAGTTAACAGGATAAAAGACATTCGACATCCACTGCTGGTATTTCGTAAAATCCACTGCTGCCCAACCAGCATAATCTCGCAACTGCTCACCTGCGATCGCGAACTCATACCCATATATACCAGCACCAAGTGCAGCATTCGGATCGCCACTTACTCCGGTACAAGTGTTTGCCCAGGCGTTCAATATATTCACCGCAGCTTGTGCATAAGTAGCATCTCTCGTTATTTTCCAACGAACACCCAATTGAAACGCCGCAGCTGCATCATTCATGGCATGAGAATAATTATCGGGCAAAGGTTGTTCCGGGCTGTTACCGCCACGTATTAGCAAGGTAGTTGGACTAGCCGTATAAGTCGTTTGTGCATGTGGGTTGGCACAAAGTTTAGTCCAGCCACTTTTCCAGGGTTCTGTAGCCGTATCGGATTTAATTCTTGTAATGTCATCATTGCTCATCAATCCCCCCGGATGTTTCAGTGCTACAGAAGGAGCCAACGTATCGATGTATTTTATTTTATGCGTTGTGGAAGTATCTGTAGCGGAACTGCTGCTGCTTCCTCCACTTTTGCTACAGGATGCAATGAAGAAAAAGCAAGTGAGCACTGCCACGGAAATAACGCTATTCTTTGAATATCCCATTTTTACTATTTTAAATATTGAAAATAACCCCACTTAAAAATGAGGCTATTTCATTTCAACCTCCTGAATAGAAATTGTACCTAATTATTCTTTACCAGTTTTATCCAATCGATTCTTATATAGCTACCCGGATTAGCTGTTCCATTTCCCCATTTTATATTGGCTAAAAATCCTATTGAAACAACCTGCGATGATGATACTGTAAAATTGAATGACTTAATTTCTGTGAGATTAGGTGAAGTACTTCCAACATTTGCCGGGCTTGCAAGGGCTACGGATCCTAATGCGGAAGCAATGTTGGCTAAAACAGGAATACCACCATTTCCGGAAGCCGCCGCGAAATAAACAGATGAATTTGATTGAACTTCTGAGTAATAACGAACAGACAATGTATAATTCCCCGGAGTTAATGGCATTGAAGTAGGTTGATAAACAATACCATCTGTAATCGGTGTATTATTCCAGGTCTCCCAGCAAATATTTCCTTTAATTCCGCCTGGTCCTACATCTGTGGAGTATCCTCCTACTCCACTTTTGTTCTTCGCTGCAGCATTGGTAACCCAGGGGGTAGCCAGTGTCCCCCATCTGTTGGAGACCAATGCATCAGTGTTATTAATGAAGCCTCCGTTTTTTGTTGTATCACCGGTATTGCCTAAAAAGTAGGGGGTAATATTACCTGGCGCACTGGGATTAATGATTCCGGGGTTTCCGCTGATAGTCAATCCCCCTATCGTAATTGTCACATTACCGGAAGAAAATCCGTTAGGTGCAACTGCCTTAATAAGCGTATCATTAATAAATGGAACACTGACAGCAGGAGTCCCGTTAAATTGTATCAACAATTTAGATGCATCCGCTCCAAAGCGAATACCTTTTATATAAACTGTATCTCCCGGGAATGCAATATTCGATATCGGCCTGAGGGTATAATTTGAACTAATGGCAGGAGCTGGGCTAACCGTAAAAGCGCCAATGGAATCAATTTTATTTGTCCATACTTGCAGACTTACTTTTCCTGAGACAGCATTGGAAGGCACCTGGACCACAAGCTGATTGTTTGTACAACTTACTATAGTAGTTGCCTGGATACCGCCAAACCAGACCTTTACTGCACCTGTAAGTGAATCAAAGTTTTTGCCCGTAATAGTAACATTGATCCCGGGGTAGCCGGCAGCCGGGCTCATACCTGAAGCAGCCGGGGCAGGGTAAGTAAACGCCCTGTAGGCTGGTTCTTTTTCGCAACTAACGATGATAATGGCCATTATTGATAAAAGGCTCATTAAACAGGTGAATTTATTTCGCATAAAATTTTCTGATTTAAAATAAATAATGAAATAGCATTATTATTCCTGTTAGTACCCGGGGTTCTGAAGCAGCTTACTATTCAATGTAATCTGGCTCAACGGTACAGGATACAAATAATGCTTTTTGACAACAGAATGATTTGCTTTACTGTCTACTACCACACAAGTCAATGTGCCCTTCGGAGTTTGCACGGCTTCTTCACCAAATACATAAGTTGCGGGATGATAATTGGCAGCAATTACACTATCGGTTCCGGTAGAAGAAGCTGTTTTAAAGCTGGTCGTATAACTTGCACCACCTACTACCATTCCCAGGCGGGATGGGTTTAATGAAGCTTCTAAAATGCCCCAACGTTTTAAGTCGTCGAAACGACGCCCTTCCCTATACAATTCCACAGCTCTTTCCCTTCGGATTTCGGTAAGCATATCCAATCCATTAGTTGTAACCAACGCATTGCTCAGGTGTGCAACACCGCCTCTGTCTCTCAACACGTTGATTGAAGCATCTAACTGAGCATCCGTAATAGCCCCATTCAATTCATACAAAGCCTCGGCATACATCAGGTACACTTCAGCCAACCGGATAATGGGATAATTGGCCGATTCGGTATTGTCCGTCCTGCGGCTACCATAACCGTATACAGCATATTTACCATTACCATATCCACTGAAACCTAAGCCGCCGAAATCCAATGTAACAGCAGTTGGCGCAGCGCCGTTGCTGTACAAATAATTTATTAAACGATAATCCCTGCTTTTAAATTCATCTCCTGTTTTATGATATCCTTGAAACAGTGGAGATTTTTCGGGAGGCAGACCATCTGAACACACCGCCATATCTACAAACTTGCGACTGGGGTACAGTTGCCATGACGTCCAGGTAATATTTTTTCCTCCTTTTTTCAGTGTATAATCATACACATTATATAAAATGAACTCGGCATTGCTTGTTTTATCAAAGCCTCCGGGATTACTTGCTGCATCTTCGAGATTGAACAAATACCAGGAACTTGCTTTTGTCATACTGCTGGTAGCATTTTTATTCCATATTGCATAACCGCCATTATTCATTACATCCTGGCATAAGGCTACAACATCGGCCAGGTATTTGGTTACATTGGATGCATCATACCCGGCAGTACCGCCGCCTGTTGCTTTACCGTCTCCGTCTGCAGACTGGCCCACATATTTTTCCCATGTAGCTTCATACAATTCTATTTGTGCTTTTACTGCTTCAGCCGCCCATTTGCTTATCCTGCCCTTATCGGCAGCAGGTATATTTTGTTCAGCAGGTAAATTAGGAATGGCCTGGTTTAAATCCGACAGAATCTGCTTTACCACTTCATACCGGCTATTGCGGGGTGCAAACAACTCCGGCGAACTTGTAGTAAGTACCGTAGTGTCAATGGGCACACCACCATAGGTTTTCAGCAGGTTGAAATAAGCAAATGCCCGAAAGAAATAAGCTTCACCTACATACTGGCTGATATTACCGCCACCCGTATACGCCCTGGCTTTTGCCAACAAAGTATTACAACTGCGTATGCCGGAATAATCCCATGAACCGCTGGTACTGGTAGCAATCGTACCATGGCCTATATCATAACCAGCGCCATTAGCATTGGCAGACAGATCGGAATTGTTATCCATAGTGCCAAAATCCCAGCCAGGCAGCTGGCCATAAAAGCCGGTAGCAAATGTTTTAAAATCGCCGGGTTGTTTAAAATATACCGCATCTGTAAAATTTGCAGTAGGGCTTATATCTATAAAGTTTTTCTGGCAGGCTGCAAGGCTGATCATCACCCCGGCCATTATAAATATTGACAATCGTTTCATCTTATAATTATTTTATCGTGATTAGAATCCTATGTTTACGCCAAAAGCCCAGGTCCGGGCAAACGGATAACCTGAATTTTGCGAAGTCTCGCCCATTTCCGGATCAAACCCATCTTTAATATGCGTCAGTTCCCACAAATCGTTCCCAGAGAAGCATACCCGTACTCTTTCCAACTTCACTTTTCTAAGTAAAGAGGGTGGCAGGCTATACCCTACTACCAATGACTTTAAACGGATGTAACGGTTATTCTGCAACATGAAATCGTTGTTGGCATAATCCCATCTTGCACGGTTAGGATTAACCGTTAATCGCGGAAAAATTGCATTAGGATTATCAGTAGTCCATGTTTTACCCAGGAAAGAAGGGTTTTGATTGGTATAAATTGCATTGAACGGATAAGACATCCAGCCATTGCGCATAATCAATTGCTTTAACTGCCCCTGAAAAAATGCGTTGATGTCGAACCCTTTCCACGATGCACCCAGGTTGATGCCAAAAGTATAATGTGGTGTACCATCGCCGGCATAGATCAGCGAACTGGTTCCATTACCAGAACCGGTAATTGTTCCGCCGGAGCCTGCAACTTTTTTGGTATCGCCAGGGCGTAACGCAACGGCTGTATTGTTTTGCGGCAAACCAGCGAGGTCGGGGCTGTTGGCATATTGGGCATAATAGGCGTCTACATCGGCCTGGTTTTTAAAATACCCGTTGGTTTTGTATACAAACCATGGCTGATAAGGATACCCGTTTACAATACCCATTTTGCCGGGAGAATAGGAGTCTGCACCCTGAACGCCGGTTATTTTTGTCGTTGTATTGCTTAGCGTTAATGCAATATTGTAGGCAAAATCTTTCACATGATCATCCCATTTGATAATAGCTTCCAGGCCCCTGGTGCTGAAATGGCCGCTATTGGTTTTCGGAGCGGCACCCCCCAGGACAGACGGGTAATTTACATTGACCAGCATGCCTATATTATCCTTGGTAAAATATTCAAAACTGGTAGAAAGCCTGTTCCTCAAAAATGCCAGATCGAGCGCAATGTTTTTCATTTCTACACGCTCCCATGTCCTGTCATAACTGATGATGCCATTATTAAGTAATGAAGAAGAGTTTTGCAATGCAGCGGGCAAGCCCAAAACCGTAGTGCCTATTTTTACCAGCGACAAATAGTCGAATTCACCAAGTCCGGTTGCCTGATTACCAGAAGAGCCATAGCTTGCTCTTAACTTACCAAAATTAAGAACGGAGCTGAGGCCGTGTAGAAAGTCTTCACGGGTAAATACCCAACCTACAGAAGCGCCACCATAGGCCTGGAACTTATGCCCTGTGGCAAAACGGGAACTGCCATCGACCCTGCCCTGCAATTCCAATAAATATTTTTCCGCATAGTTGTAATTGAACCTACCCAGATAAGCGTAGTTGCCATATTGCGAGCTAAACCCATTATTGGTTTGCACCGCAGTGGATGCCAGGCTAATGTTCTGAACACCCAGGTCGGTAAAACCAATACGGTTGGCATCGATCCAGCTATAATTTGTTTTTTGCGCTTCAATACCTGCAAATCCAGAAATATTATGCAGTTGTTTGAAAGTTGTGTTATAACGCAGCAACGCTGAATAATACTGAAGCGTGCTGGTCCATGACTTGACATAATAACTTGTTTTGGTGGTGTCTGTACCGCCGGCCCATCCGGTTTGTTTGGTGCCATACCAATTATAGATCGGTATAGCCAATACATATTTATCTTCTGTAAAACGCTCGTTCTGTATGGAAGCTTTTGCTTCAACGGACAGTCCTTTCGTTATCTGGTAAGTAGCTTTTAGGTCTACCCGGCCCGTTAGTGAATTCTGATTATCCCTTCCTCCGGCTGATGTTAAAGCGGCCGGGTTTCTGTTGGCGCCGCCATCTACACCATTAAAAATAGGGAACCATTGCCCGAAGGGGTTTTTAGCCGGGAAGAAAGGCATATCATTAGCATATAAAGTAGCATCCAAACCTACAGAAGGTGTAGCCGTTTTAGCGTCTACCACACTAACGCCCGTTTCCAGCTTTAACCTGTCTGAAAGCTTAATATCATAATTAAACCGGAGGTTATACTGTTTCTGTCCGTCGTAAGCCGTAGCAAGGTTTCCTTTATTGTCTGCCATCAGGAAAGACAAGCGGTAAGTCGATTTATCGTTACCGCCGGAAATGCTCAGGTTATTTTGATAAGAATAGCGGGTGGCAAAAAGTTCCTTGATACGATTGGTATTGAAAATAAAATAATCAACGCCGGGCCAGGTAGCAAAATGATACGCGCCTTCTACTCCTTGCTGCATCTTCAACACATTGTCTTGCGTACCCCAAACCCACCAGTTGGGTGTTGCCTCTTCTTTATTCGCATTGAGCCACATAGTGGCATATTGTTGCATGCTGGGCGAATAACTGGTAATACCATTGGTGCTAAATCGCATATTACTTCCAAAGTCATAATGGGTTTTGCCTTTACCACGTTTAGTGGTTACCAAAATAACACCATTGGATGCAGCGCTACCATATATAGAGGCTGCAGCATCTTTTAATACTGATATACTTTCAATATCATCGGGGTTCAGGTTTAAAAATGAAAAGCTGTTGAGTGCGGGAGTTCCATCTACAATGATCAGCGGCGCACTTCCATTCACTGAGCTCAGGCCCCTGATCACAAAGTTCAGGCCTTCATTACCAGGGCGCGGAGAAGTACGTGTTACCACCAATCCTGGCGTTTGGCCCTGCAACGCCAACCCAACATTGGTTACCGCCCTGTCCTGGAAGACTTTTGATGAAATGGCTTCTACAGAACCAGTGAGGGTGGCTTTCTTCTGACTGCCATATCCCACCACCACCACCTGTTCCAACTCCTGAGAAGTGGGTGTGAGCAAAAGGTTCGACAAATCTGAACCGGGAGCTGCTTCTAACTCCTTATAGCCAACGATGGTTACAAAGAGGGTGGCATTGGCAGGAGCTTTTAAAGTGAAGCGCCCCTGCTCATCCGATGTCGTTCTTGTTTTACTCCCTTTAATAGATACAGTGGCTCCTGCTACAGGCTTTTTAGAAACCGCATCGGTTATGGTTCCGGATAATACCCGCGATTGGGCGTTGATAAGTGTACAAAAGACAATTAAAATAAAAAGCAAAAAAAACTGCTTTCCGCAATTCGGTTTGGCTGCAATCGGTTTAAACATGATCTGTTATTTAATTTTTACGTGTTAACGGCAATACAAGCAGCACAATATTAAGTTACAGGGTGGGGGGTGATAGGAGGATATCTATCAAAAAAAGGGGGGTAAACTGACATTTTTGAAAATTATTTTGGGGGGTAAATTTTCAAATCTGTCAAGCAGGTTGCCTTATAAAGTATTGGTTATTAGTTAATTAATAGAAACCGGCTTGCTGTGTAAGACTCCTAAAGCCTTTATGCCTCTCCTTTTCCTAAAATGTCTTTATTGACCGTAAACTTGTTTGCAAAGGGCTTCCGGTATTTTTTAATAAAGTCAGATGGATTCATTCCGAATTGTTTGCTGAACTGTTCGCGAAAATAACGGGCATCGAAAATACCTACAATGGCAGCCACTTCGTTTACATTATTACTACTATCAATAAATAAACGAGCCGCTTTTCGCAGACGGATGAAACGGATAAAACTATTCAGCGGCTGCCCTGAAACAGCTTTCACTCTTTTGGTAATAGCCGAATAGCTCATGCCCATAGCGGCAGCAAGTTGCTTACTGCCGAACATTTCATCGTCTAAATGGTCTTCTACTATCTGAATGCATTTTTCAAGAAATTCACGGTACTTTTCAGGGACTTTTGCATCCTGCTTACTAA
>BFBZ01001227.1_pt1 | contig 17956 bp, 15 predicted proteins | sample 1888401 | NCBI WGS metagenome assembly BFBZ01 (sample SAMD00112614, study PRJDB3348) | symbiont metagenome | host: Chara braunii | reverse complement strand
CTGTGGTTGGCGTTGTCGATCTCCTCGAAGATGACGGTGCCCGCGAAGGTGAGCGCGACCGGCCCGAGCCGCACGCCGATCTCGCCCTTGTAGGTCTTGTCGTCGACCACTTCGGTGAGTTTTGCGCCGGGCATGCAGGGCGCGATGCCCTGAATGTTCATCAGCACGGGCCACGCCTGATCCGGCGGAAGCGGCACTTCGAATGTGTTGTCGAATTCCATTGCGTACTTTTACTCCGCGGCCACCGAAGCGCCGCCGTGGGCTTTCGACCAGCCGGCGGGATCGTGCAGGAACTTCTCGATCTCCTGCAACTTGATCGGGTCGAACTGGCCGCAGGTCTTGGCGAATTCAAGCACGTCCCACCATGTTGCGAGGTGGTGCAGGTTGACGCCGAGATCGGACATGATTTTCGTGCTCTCCGGATAGATGCCGTAGAAGAACACGACGAAGATGTGCTCGACCGTCGCGCCGGCATTGCGCAGCGCGTTGCAGAAGTTGACCTTGCTGCGCCCGTCGGTCGTCAGGTCCTCGACGAGCAGCACGCGCTGGCCGGGCTCGAGATGGCCTTCGATCTGCGCGTTGCGGCCGAAGCCTTTCGGCTTCTTGCGGACATACTGCATCGGCAGTTCGAGCTTGTCGGCCATCCAGGCCGCGAACGGAATGCCGGCGGTCTCGCCGCCAACCACGGTGTCGAACTGCTCGAAGCCCGCGTCGCGCAGCACGGTTGCGGCGCCGAAGTCGATCAGCGTCTTGCGCACGCGCGGGAACGAGATCAGCCGGCGGCAGTCGGTGTAGACCGGGCTTGCCCAGCCAGACGTGAAGATGAACGGCTTGTCGTCCATGAAGCGGACGGCTTCCACCTCAAGGAGCATCTTGGCCGTCATCTCGGCCATCACCTTGCGATCGGGAAATCCAATACCGTTGCTCATGTTCGATCCTCTCCCCGGACCCTGATCAGATCCGGAACTCTTCGCCGCGCTTGCGGCCCTGGAACACGCTGACGAACAGCTCGTCGGGCGTCCATTTTCGTTTTGTCAGGCCTTGTTCATAGGAATAGCCGGCGACGGTTTCCAGTGTGTGCCGGTTCTTGTCCGTCAACCCGTATTCCCATGGATCGGGTCCAAGCATCCGCTCCTGTTCCTCCCAGGCCTCGCGGTACCAGGCGAGCGGCACGATGCGCGGATTGTTCATCCGCTTCATCGCGATCGCCTTCGACTTCTGGAAGGCCTGGAACATGTTGATCGGGACCCACGGATGCTTGTCCACGATCTCCTGCTTGATCCCCATCACATGCATGATCGGGAAGATGCCGGTCTTCTTGTAAAAGCGCGCCTCTTCGTCCTTGAAGTCCGGCCACAGCCGGCCGACGCGCGGGTCCTTGTTCAGGATCGGCTTGATGATGCTGGAGTGAATCACCGCATCGAGCTCGCCCTCGGCCAGCATCGTCTCGACCGACTTGTTGTGCGGCAGCCGCGTGATGTTGAGATCCTTGTGCGGCGTAAATTCGATGTCCTCGTCGAGCTCGGCGAACCACTGGATCGATTTGTGCGGGACGCCGTATTCGTGCTCGAGGATGCCGCGCATCCAGTGTCCGGCCGACACGAGATAGGACTTGATACCGATCTTCTTGCCGATCAGGTCCTTCGGCTCCTTGATGCCCTTGGTCGTGTTGATGAACACGAAGCCGTGGCGGAAGCGGCGGTGCAGGAACACGGGAAGTGCGGTGACCGGAACGCCCTGGTCGCGCGCCACGATGTAGGACGAGCCGGAGGTCTCGGCCATGTCGAAATCGCGGTTGCGGATGAACCGCCAATGCCGCGTGGTCGAGTCCATGTCGGTGAGGATGGTGAGGTCGATCCCGTCCGGCTCGACGATGCCGTCTTTCAGGGCGCGGACGATCTCGTAATCGCCGCAAGCCAGTGTGATGGGGATATTTTTGGGCAAGTTTCGCTTCCAAGGCCTGCGCTGACCGGAGGGCAGACGTCGGGGCAGATAAGCCCGCTTTGGCCGCAAAATCCAGTCTGGGCCTAACTTATTGCGGGGCTTGTGGATTAAGGCGCGCGCTAGGCCGCGACCTGACCGAGGAACGTCTCCACCTCGTTCCGCAGTCTGGCCACGGCGCTCTCCACCGATTGCGCGGCGGTGAGCACGGTCTCCGCCGAGGTGCGCGTGGCGGTTGCAGCGCCCTCGACCTGGCCGAGCGTGGAGACCGCGGTGACGGCTCCCCGCGCGGCGTTGGCGACGCTCTGGCTGATCTCCCCGGTCGCGGCGTTCTGCTCCTCGACGGCGGCGGCAACCGCGGTGGTGTAGGCGCTGATCTCGTGCATCCGCTCGGCGATGCCGCCGATCGCGCCGACTGCACCGGTGGTGGAGCTTTGCACAGCGGTGATCTGGCTGGCGATCTCCTCGGTGGCCTTCGCGGTCTGCACCGCGAGCGACTTCACCTCCGAGGCGACGACGGCAAAGCCGCGGCCGGCGTCGCCTGCGCGCGCTGCCTCGATGGTGGCGTTGAGCGCCAGCAGATTGGTCTGGGCTGCAATGTCGCTGATGAGCTTCACCACGTCGCCGATCTTTTGCACGGCTTCGGCGAGGCTCGCGATCTGATCGTTGGTCGCGCCCGCCTCATGGGTCGCGCCGCGCACCACCTCGGTCGCGCGGCTCAACTGCTCGGCGATCTCGGCAATCGAGGCCGAGAGCTGGCCCGCCGCGGCCGCGGCGGCTTCCACGTTGGTCGAAGCTTCGTTCGATGCCCGCACCGCGGTCTGGGTGTGCTCGGTGGTTTTTTCCGACGAACCGAGAAGGCCGACCGCGGTCGTCTGCATCTTGCCCGCGCCGTCGCTCACGATCTTGAGCACGCTCTCGATGCGTTCGCGGAATGCAAGGATCGCGTTCTCCAGCACTGCACGCCGCGCGACCTGACCTTCCATCGAGATGCGTTGCAGGTCGGCCTGCCGCCGTGCGGTGACGTCCTCATGCGTCGCGACCCAGCCGCCGTCCGGCATCGGCTGATTGACGACGGCGATGTAGCGCCCGTCGTGCTCGCGCATCGCATTGACGACCTTGCCTTTGGCGATGCTGCTCAAGAGATCGGCGACGTATTGATCCGGATCGCCGGAAAAGCTGCCGACCTTGATGCGATGGTCGATCAGGCCGCGCAGCGACGAGCCGGGACGCGCCAGCTCCGGCGAGAGGCCATACATCTTCACGTAGGTCTCGTTGCGCAGGACGAGCTTCGCGCTCGGCGACCACATGCACAGGCCCTGAGTCATGTGATCAGTCGCGGTGCGGAGTTGCGCGATGGCGCGACGCTGCTGGAGATAAAGGGTGGTGGCGCCGCCTGCGATCAGCGTCATGACGACAAGCGCAATGGACTGCCAGCCCAGCAGGCTCGCGAAAGCGGCAGTGGCGTCGGCCATCGTGGTTGGTCCGGCAAATCGGAATGTCAGAATGTCGCGGGCAAGTTGCGGTGCGGTTAATCGTTGCAGCCGCGACGAGAGGGTTAATAATGCGTTATCGTCGTCCAGGCACCCGCGATGAACAGCTGGGCTGAAATGACATACGGGTCTGGGAGGACTTGGCGCATGCAAGGATTGAAACGGGTCGCCGTCGCAGCGGCGGCGCTCTTGGCGGCGGTGACCTTTGCGCCGATGGCGCAGGCGCAGAGCGACTACCCGAACAAGCCCGTCCGTCTGGTGGTCGGTTTCATTCCCGGGTCATCGGCGGACATCACCGCGCGCGTGCTCGGCAACCGCATGGGCCAGATCCTCGGCCAGACCGTGGTCGTCGAAAACAAGGCGGGAGCGGGGTCGAGCCTCGCGGCCGATCAAGTCGCCCGTTCGCCGGCGGATGGGTACACCCTGTTCATCGCGTCGTCGGCCAACATCACCAACGAGGCGATCAACCCGAACCTGCCGGTCAAGATCGCGAAGGACTTCACGCCGGTCGCGCTGATCAACAACGCGGCGGTGATCCTGGTCGTTCATCCCTCGCTCGGCGTGAACAGCCTGAAGGAGCTGATAGAACTCGCCAAGAAAAAGCAGGACGAGCTGAGCTACGCCTCCACCGGGGTTGGTACTGCGCCACACCTGTCAGGCGAATTGTTCAACATGCGGAACGGCACCAAGCTCCTGCACGTGCCGTATCAGGGGAGTCCGCAGGCCGCGACCGATCTGATCGCGGGCCGCGTCGGGCTGATGTTCTCGCCGGCTTCGGCGGTGGTTTCGCAGGTGCAGGCCGGCACGCTGAAAGTGCTGGCCTCCGCGACGGGCAAACGGCCGGGTATCCTGCCGGACGTGCCGACGATGGCGGAGGCCGGGATGCCCGACTTCGAAACCTCGATCTGGTTCGGTCTCGTTGCACCGGTCGGCACGCCGAAGGAGATCGTCGACAAGCTCGCGAAGGCAGTGGCCGAGGCTTCGACCTCACCCGACGTGGTGGCATCGTGGAAGCCCCAAGGCATCGACCCGGTGAGCGCCGGACCGGAGGAATTCGGCCGTCACATCGCAAACGAGAGCAAGCGCTGGGGCGAGGTGGCCGCCGCGGCGGGCCTCAAGAAGTGATTATGCGAGGGTTCAGTTGATCTGAACCTTCGCGGCCTTCACCAACTCGGCGTTGATGTCGATTTCCTTGCTGACGAAGGCTTCGAACTCGGCGGGCTTCATCGGCAGCGGATCGCCGCCAATGCTCGCGAGTTTTTCCTTCACAGCCGGATTCTGCATCGCCTTGATCGTCTCGGCGTTGAGCCTCCCGACGACGGCCTTGGGTGTGCCGGCAGGCGCGAAGAAGCCGACCCAGAAATTGTAGTCGGAGTTCGGGAAGCCGGCTTCCACCGTCGTCGGCGTGTCGGGCAGCGCGGCGGAGCGTTGAGAGCCCGAGACTGCAAGCACCGCGAGCTTGCCGGCGGACACAAGGCCGCGCGCGGCGGGCAGTGGTATGAAGTAGAAGTCGCAGTCGCCCGCGAGCACGGCGTTCACGCCCTCCGGACCGCCCTTGTACGGAATGTGTTGCATCTCGGTGTTGGTCGCGATGCGGAAGCGCTCACCGTTGAGATGTGCCGCGCTGCCTGCGCCCGCCGAGGCGTAATTCATCTTGCCCGGGTTCGCCTTTGCATAAGCCACCATGTCTTTGACGGTCTTGTGCTTCTTGGGATCGACCACGAGCACATTCGGCAGGCTTACCAGCGCTGTGATGCCGGCGAAATCCTTCTTCGAGTCATAGCCGGGATTGCTGTAGGTCGAGGCCACCACGGCGAACGACGTCGACTGGATCAGCAGCGTGTAACCGTCGGGATCGGCCTTCGCGACCGAGTTGATGCCGATGGTGCCGCCGCCGCCGAGCCGGTTTTCGACCACGATCGGTTGGCCAAGCTGCTGCGAAAGCTGATCCATGATCGTGCGTGCCACGATGTCCGTGCCGCTGCCGGCCGAGAATGGCACCACCACGCGGATCGTCTTGTTTGGATAGTTTTGCGCGGACGCTGCGGTCACTCCGGCCGCGAGCAATCCCAGCGCAACAAGTGCGCCTTTCATTTCGCCCCTCCCTTTGTGCCGACGGTTGGTCCGTCAGTTCACTTTAATGTTCGCCGCTTTCGCGATCTTGCTGTTCGTCTCGATCTCCTTCTTCACCAGCGCGTCGTATTGCGCGGAGGTGATCGGCATCGGATCTGCGCCGAGCCCCTTCAGCTTGCTTGAGACACTCGGGTTGGCGAGCGCCTTGGCAGTCTCGTCATATAACTTCTGCTTGATCGCGGCGGGCGTTTTCGACGGCACGAACACGCCGGCCCAGAAATTGTATTCGGAGTCTGCGAACCCGGCCTGTGTCGTGGTCGGCACGTCCGGCAGCGCCGAGGCGCGTTGCGAGCCTGCGACCGCCAGCGCCACGACCTGGCCATCTTGCAGGAGTGGCGTCGCATTGACGAGCGGCGCGAAATAGAAGTCCGAGCGGCCCGCGATCACCTCGGTCATTGCCTCCGGCGCGCCCTTGAAGGGCAGATGCACCGCGTTGAAACCCGCCGAAAGACGGAACAGTTCACCGTTCAGATGGGACGAATTGCCCGCACCAGCCGACGAATAGTTTGCCTTGTCGGGATTGGCCTTTGCCCACTCGACGTAGTCCCTCAGCGTCTTGAAGCCACGCTTCGGGCTGAAGACCATGACGACCGGCATGTTGCCGAGCGGAATGATCGCGGACAGGTCGTTCACGGTGTCGAGCGGCATCGTCTCACGGACCGCAGGGGATACGGTATGCGACGACGAGTTGGCGAGAATGGTGTAGCCGTCGGGATCGGCCTTCGCGACCGCATTCATGCCGATGGTGTTGCCCGCGCCAGGCCGGTTCTCGATGACGAACGGCTGGCCGAGCTGATGGCTGACCTGATCGAACACGATACGCGCCATCACGTCGGTTGCGCTGCCCGGCGTCAGCGGAATGACGACCTTGACCGGCTTCGTCGGCCAGTTTTGAGCTTGAGCATTGTGTGCCGAGCCGATCGCTAGTGCGACCAGCGCAGCCGCCATGACCGGCAGCAAACGCTTCATAAAATTCCTCCCCAGGAACTTGCTTTCAAACCCGCGCGTGTACCGTGCGAGCAATTTTATTTTATTCAGACAGCATAACGGCGGGCCGAGGCCCGCCGCAATGTCGTTTCAGCGCGTCGAAACAGCGCGTCATGCCATCTTGTTGGTCAGCGTGCCGACGTTCTCGACCCAGACCCTGGTGGTGTCGCCGGCCTTCAAGAACTCGGGCCGTGCTGCACCGACACCCGCAGGAGTGCCGGTCAGAATGATGTCGCCGGGATAGAGCGTAATGCGTGCGGACAGTTGTTCGATCTGCTCGGCAAGCGTGAAGATCATGTCCGAGGTGTTGGAGTCCTGCTTGATGACGTCGTTAACCCAGAGCTTGATGCCGAGCTTTTGCGGGTCCTTGATGTCGCTCGCCGGAACAATGCCAGGGCCGATCGGGCAGGCGTCATCAAAGCATTTCTGGCCGACCCAATCGTACTTGAACGGAGAAGCGTCCGGGAGCTGCGGGCGCTTGCCGAGATCGCGTGCCGACAGCTCGTTCGCGACCGTGTAGCCGGCCACATAATCGAGCGCTTTGGCGAGCGGCACGTTCTTCGCGGTCTTGCCGATCACGGCTCCGAGCTCCGCCTCCCAATCGATCGCTTTCGACGCCCGCGGCAGCTTCACAGTGGCGCGGTCGCCGGTCACCGTGCGCGAGGCTTTGATGAAGTGCCAAGGCTTGAGGCCGACCTCGTGCGGGTCCGGCGCCGGCGGTACGCCGGTGGCCTTCGCCATTTCCAGCATGTGGTCGGTGTAGTTCGCGCCCGCGCAGTAAATCGCGGATGGATAGAGCACCGGCGCCAGCAGCTTGGCCTTCGCCAGAGGGCGGCTCTTGAGCTTGCTCTTCTCGGCGGCTTTGGCGGCGGCTTTCAGGATGCCCTTCGCCTTGCTCCAGTCGTTGAGGATGTCGAGCGTTGTGACGTAGCTGGCCTTCTTCGTCAGCGCGGCTGCGTCGAACAGCTTGTCGCCGACCGCGATGCCTGCGCGGGGGCCTTTTTCGGACTGATACATTACGAGGAGATAGCTCGCCATCTTTCACCTTTGCCCAATAGAAGCGCCGCCGCGACCGGCTGGCGGCGCGCAGTATTGCGGGAAAGTCAGAGGAGGTCGAGACGCTCTGCGCCGCCGAAACCTAGCTCGCCGCGCGTGTCTTGTGCGGTGCGGTGGTGGTAGCGCCAGTCAGATCGGCATAGTTCTCGATCGGCTTCGGCCGGCCGATCAGATAGCCCTGGATTTCGTCGCAGTGTTCTTGGGCAAGGAAGGCAAGCTGCTCCTCAGTCTCGACGCCTTCGGCCAGCACAGGTAGCTTCAGGCCGCGTGCGAGACCGATGACGGCGCGGATGATGGTCGCCGATTGCTGGTTGCGCTCCAGATTCGAGATGAAGGCTTGGTCGATCTTGATCTTGTCGAATGGGAACGACTGCAAATAGGAGAGCGACGAATAGCCGGTGCCGAAGTCGTCCATCGCGATCCGCACACCCATCGCCTTGAGGCGGCGCAGGATCGACACCGCGCGCGAGAAGTCGCCGATCAGGACGCCCTCGGTGATCTCCACTTCGAGGCGCTTCGGCGCAAGGCCAGTCTCCATCAGGATCGAATGCACGAGGCCTGCGAGATCGCCGTGGCGGAACTGCACCGGCGAGAGATTGATCGCAATCTGCAACGGCTTCGGCCATGACGCCGCCTCGCGGCAGGCTTCCCGCATGATCCATTCGCCCATCGGTACGATCAGGCCGTTCTCCTCGGCGAGCGGAATGAAGGTGCCCGGCGAAACCACGCCGCGGGTCGGGTGATGCCAGCGCACCAGCGCTTCGAAGCCGGTGATCTCGCCGTTGATACGCGCCTGCGGCTGATAGTGGAGGCGTAGCTCCCCGCGCTCGATCGCGGTCTGCAAGTCTTGTTGAAGCGCGCGCCGTTCGCGCAGCCGCTTGTCCATGTCGGCTTCAAAGAAGCGATAGATACCCCGCCCATCCATTTTGGCGCGGTAGAGTGCGGCTTCGGCATTGGCGACCAGCGTTTCGGTGTCGGCGCCGTCGGCCGGATAGATTGCGATGCCGACGCTCATGCCGCCGCGCACATGTTGGCCGTCGATGATGTAGTCGTCGGACATCGACGCAAGGATTTTCGCGGCCATTGCTTCGGCCGCGCCGGGGAATTCGCCGTCGGTCGCGATGACGGTGAATTCGTCGCCGTTCAACCGCGCGAGGAACGCGCCGCCGATCGTCGCCTGGAGCCGCCGCGACATTTCGCAGAGAAGTTTGTCGCCGACGACGTGGCCAAACACGTCGTTGATTTCCTTGAAGCGGTCGAGGTTCAGGGTGAACAGCGCGAATGATGTCTGATTGTTCTTGGCGTCGTCGAACGTGGCGGCGAGGCAAGCACTGAAAGCGGAGCGGTTCGGCAGACCCGTCAGCATGTCGTGGTGCGCCATATGCGCGATCTGCGCCTCCGCGCGCTTGCGCCGCGTGCGGTCCTCGATCACGGTCAACAGGTAGTTCGACGTGCCGTTCGGGTCCTGAATCGGAAGCCGTGCGGTCGTGATGATGCGCGGCTCGCCGGCCGGCGTCCTGAAGGGGTGTTCGTCGTAGAATTGCGTCTCGCCGGTGCGTGCAAGCTCGGTATCCTGCGTCGAGATGGTCTCGGCAATATCCTTCGGATAGATGTCATGCACGGTCTTGCCGAGCACTTTGTCGCGCGACATGCCGAGATGTGCCTCGGCGGCGCGGTTGACCATGACATAGCGGAAATCGTGTGCGTCCTTGACGATGATCGTGGTTGGCACGTTTTCCACGATGGTAGCGGCGAAAGCCTGGGTGCGGTCCCGTTCCAGCTCAGCCTTGCGGCGCTCGGTGATGTCTTCGTGGGTGACCACCCAGCCGCCGCCGTCCGTCGTCGGCTGGCTGTGAATCGCAATGGTTCTGCCGTCGGTCAGTTTCGTCGTAAGGCTCTTGGGCTCACGCCGTTTCATCGCGGCGATCAGCGACTCGGTATAGACCGCAGTGTCGATGTCGAAGAAAGTGCCTGCAGCCTTTCGCGCTTCGACAAGCTCGCGGACCGTCGCGCCCGGCTTCACGTCGTCATGCGAGAGGCGATACATCTGCCGGTAGCGCTCGTTGCATACGATCAGGCGCCCGTCTGAATCGAACAGATTGATGCCCTGCGACATGTTGTTGAGCGCGGTGTCGAGCTGGACCTTCTGCTTGCGGAGAAGCTCCTCGGCCTGGCGCTTCTGGGTGATGTCCTCGTGCGTCGAAACCCAGCCGCCGCCGGGCATCGGCTGGTTGGAGATGGCCGTCACATTGCCGTCCTTGCGCTCCACGACCAAGCGCGTGGCGTCGCCTGCGGCCAGCTTCGCTTTCAGGTCGCGGACATAGTCGTCCGGATCGCGCGTAAACGTTCCGTTCTCGCGCCGCATCTGGAGCATGTCGCGCATCGGCATGCCGGGCTTTATCCGGGCCGGATCGAGCCGGTACATCTCCATGAAGCGGCGGTTGCAGATGACCAGGCGGGCATCTGCATCGAACATGATGAGCCCCTGGCTCATGTTGTTCAGGGCGGTGTCGAGCTGAATGGTCTGTTCGCGGACGCGTTCCTCGGCTGCGAGCCTTTCGGTGATGTCCTCGTGGGTGGTGACCCAGCCGCCGCCGGGCATTGGCTGGTTGCAGGCCAGGATCAAGCGGCCGTCCGTCGTGTGGATGACGTGAGAGGTGGTTTTGCCCTTGGCGACATTGTTCAGGATGTTCCGGCAGTATTGCTCAGGATCGTCGATATTGAGCAGACCAACCTCGATGCGGTGGTCGATGAGCTGGCGCAGCGTGCACCCGGCCTTCACCACCTGCGGCGAGAGCGAGTACATCTCGAGGAAGCGCCGGTTGAGCACGACGATCTTCGCGTTGGCGTCGAGCATGCAGACGCCCTGCGACATGTTGTTGAGGGCGGCGTCCAGACGCATGTTCTGTTCGCGCAGCTTCTCCTTGGAGTCTTCGATGATCTGCCGGCGGGCATCGTCGAATTGCTGTGTGCGGTCGGACAGGTATCGATCTGCCAATGCGCCGGCGAGGCTGACTCCGAGCACTGCGGCAGCGATGCCGGCAATGGCCAGCGCGAGCGTCGCTTCATCGAGCGCGAATGTCGTGGGGATCATTGTCGGATTGGGAACGATCTGAACCGCGCCCATGCCGATGAAATGATGCGCGAGCACCGCGCAGGTTAACAGCGCCGCAGCGCCAAGCGTGCCTATGAGATCCGTACGCCGCACGGCGAGCGAGAGCGCTGCAGCACCAAACACGATGCCAACGATCACTGAGGTGATGACAAGATCGGCGGACCAGCCGATGCGCCCGGGAAGATCGATCGCCGACATGCCGAGATAGTGCATGCACGCGACGCCTGCGCCGACGATGCCGCCGCCGAGCGGAGCGGCGAGTGGCGTCGATGTGTGGGTTGCGACAGAGAGCCCGATGTAGGTCACGACCGCAGCGACGACAAGCGACGTCGTCGTCAGCGTGATGTCATAGGCGACAGCGAAGGGTGGCTCGTAAGCCAGCATGCCGATGAAATGCGTTGCCCAGATGCCGCAGCCCGCGGCAATGCCCGCGAGCGACAGCCATGTCGCGCTCGCGCGACCGTGTGTTGCGCACGTGCGATGAAACAGGCTGATCGCGACCAGGCTTGCAAGCAGACAGACGAAGCCTGCCAAAACCACAAGACGCCAATCGTGTTCGCCGGTCAGACAGGAAAAAACGCGATACATTAAGCCGCCGGTCGGTTCTTCTGAGCCTCCGACAAGTAATGGGAACCCATTTATTTGGGGTTATCCAGGCGTCGTTAAGTGGATGTAAAGCCTCACGGGGCCGCGCGTTTCGGCGCAGGCCCGTGCAATAGAGCCGATCAAATAAGGGTTTTTGCGCGAAAAGGGTCCGTTTACTTTGGCGCAATGACGCGCACTGGCTTACCGTCCAGCCACTGCCGGATGTCGTCCACAATGTCCGGGAAATAGCGGGCGTAGTTCTGCTGGCTGACGTATCCCAGGTGTGGGGTGATGACCACGTTGTCCATCTTGCGGAACGGATGATCGAGCGGCAGCGGCTCCACGTCGAATACGTCGAGACCCGCGCCGCCAATGCTTTTTGAGTTCAGCGCGGCGATCAGAGCCTTCTCGTCGACGATCGGCCCGCGCGACGTGTTGATGATGTAGGCCGTCTTCTTCATCAGCCCGAGCTCTTTCGCGGTAATCAGCCCGCGCGTGCGGTCGGAGAGCTGCGTGTGTATGGTCAGGAAATCGGCACGGCGGAACAGATCGTCCTTTGAAACATATTCTGCGCCGACCGCAGCCGCTTTCTCCGGTGTGAGGTTCTGGCTCCACGCGATCGGCTTCATGCCGAAGGCTTTTGCGACGCCCGCAACGCGGGTGCCGAGCTTGCCGAGGCCAAGGATGCCGAGGGTCTGTCCTTCGATGTCGGCCCCAAGCGTGACCTGCCACTGGTGGCCGGTCTTCATCCGGTTGTTCTCCCAGCCGATGCGGCGGGTGAGTTCGATCATCAGGCCGAAGGTGATGCCGGKGGKCGGATTGCCGTAGCTCGACGTGCCACAGACAGTGATGCCGCGCTCGGCGCAGGCGGCGGCGTCGATCGAGCGGTTCGCCGCGCCGGTGGTGATGAGGAGTTTGAGGTCCGGCAAGCCCTCGATGACCTTGCGGGAGAAGGGGGTGCGCTCGCGCATCATCGAGATGATGTCGAACCCCTTGAGAGCCTTGATCACGTCGTCAGGGTTGTGGCCGAGATGCTCGTTGAAGACCTTGACCTCGACCTCTTTGATCTTCGACCAGTCGGCCAGCGAAAGAGCGACGTTCTGGAAGTCGTCGAGGACCGCGCAACGATGAGCCATTTCCAACCCCTGAAATCCTGTAATGCGGCCGCCCTGATGGCGCGGCCGGCGCTACAAAACCGCAAGGACGGTGCGGAAACAAGGGCGCTGGGGTGTGGAACGGCGGGCGGTGTGCTCAACCGCAAAGGTTGAAACCCCGGGGCGGGCGGTCCGCGCCAGGCAATACCAAGACAGCCAGTTCTGTAATCTGAGACGGGGTCTACGCCTGGCTGAGATGCCCGTGCTTGGCGCGCCACTTCGGGCCCGGACCGCGCATGTAGTGCCGTTCGGGGTGGTAGGTGTCGGTGAACACCCGTACCAGCTCTTTTCCGAATTGCACGATGCTCAACATGACACGCTTCCAGGCTCGTTTTCGTCAACTTGCCCGTTGGTCGCGCCCTGTCGTGCGGAGGTTCATTCGCGATTGTATCGCTTGTGTCAGGTTTGTTCCGTCCCTTGCTCTTGAGGCCCGCGCTCGCTAAATCAGCAGCAAATCTCCCCGAAAATGGCGCGTTAGAGCGAGCGATCGGATCAACATGAACGGCCGTCAATTTATCTATCACATGCAGGGACTGACCAAGACCTATCCAGGGAACCGGAAGGTTTTGGAGAACATCCATCTCTCGTTCTACCCGGATGCCAAGATCGGCGTGCTCGGCGTCAACGGCTCGGGCAAATCCACGCTGCTGCGGATCATGGCCGGCATCGACACCGATTTCGTCGGCGAGGGCTGGGTCGCGGAAGGTGCGCGTGTCGGCTACCTCCAACAAGAACCGCAACTCGACGAGACCAAGAGCGTCCGCGACAACGTGATGGAGGGCGTCGCCGCCAAGAAGGCGCTGCTCGACCGCTACAACGAGATCGCCGCCAACTACTCGGACGAGACCGCCGACGAGATGGCGAAGCTGCAGGACCAGATCGACAGCCAGAACCTGTGGGATCTGGATTCCCAGGTGACGCTGGCGATGGACGCGCTGCGCTGCCCGCCGGATGACGCGGACGTAACCAAGCTTTCGGGCGGCGAGCGCCGCCGTGTGGCGCTGTGCCGTCTGCTGCTCGACCAGCCGGACCTGCTGCTGCTCGACGAGCCGACCAACCATCTCGACGCCGAGAGCGTGCACTGGCTCGAAGGACATCTCCGCAACTATCCGGGCGCGATCCTGATCGTGACCCACGACCGCTACTTCCTGGACAACGTCACCGGCTGGATTCTCGAGCTCGATCGCGGCAAGGGCATTCCCTACGAGGGCAACTATTCCTCGTGGCTGGTGCAGAAGCAGAAGCGTCTGGAGCAGGAGGGGCGCGAAGACGCCGCGCACCAGAAGACGCTCGCCCGCGAGCAGGAGTGGGTGGCGTCGTCGCCCCGTGCCCGACAGGCGAAGTCGAAGGCGCGTTATCAGCGTTACGAGGAGCTGCTGGCCAAGGCCAACGAGAAGCAGACCCAGACCGCGCAGATCATCATCCCGGTCGCTGAGCGGCTTGGCCAGAACGTCGTCGACTTCGAAGGCCTGACCAAGGCTTTCGGCGAAAACATGCTGATCGAGGATTTGTCGTTCCGGCTGCCGGCCGGCGGCATCGTCGGCGTGATCGGCCCGAACGGCGCCGGCAAGACCACGCTGTTCCGCATGATCACCGGACAGGAAAAGCCCGACAAGGGCACGATCAAGATCGGCGAGTCTGTACATCTTGGCTACGTCGACCAGTCGCGCGACGCGCTCGATGGCACCAAGAACGTCTGGGAGGAAATCTCCGGCGGCAACGACCAAATCCTGCTCGGCAAGAAGGAAGTGAATTCGCGCGCCTATGTATCCGCGTTCAACTTCAAGGGCGGCGACCAGCAGAAGAAGGTTGGATCGCTGTCGGGCGGCGAGCGTAACCGCGTGCATCTCGCCAAGATGTTGAAGTCTGGCGCGAACCTGCTTCTGCTCGACGAACCAACCAATGATCTCGACGTCGATACATTGCGGGCGCTCGAAGAGGCGCTGGAGGATTTCGCCGGCTGCGCCGTCATCATCAGCCACGATCGCTGGTTCCTTGACCGTATCGCGACCCATATCCTGGCCTTCGAAGGCGATAGTCATGTCGAATGGTTCGAAGGCAACTTCCAGGATTACGAGAAGGACAAGATGCGCCGGCTCGGCACGGATTCCACGATCCCGACCCGCATCAAGTACAAGAAGTTCTCGCGCTGACCTGTTCAAGGCGCCGCGGAACGCTTGAGCGCTCCGCGGCGTTTCTGTGTCTGACGCAAAGCCGGAGGGTCGGTCGTGCACTACCTGATCGCGCCGAAGGCGGAGACCGGCAAGCTTCCGATCGGCTGCCATGCGGTGGCCGACGGAGAATCCATTTCCTTCGAGGAGCCGTGGAGCTTTGGCGACCCGCTGATCGTCCGGGTCAATGACGAAGCGGCGCTTGAAGAAGCGAAGAAGGCGCTTGGGGGATCGGAAGCCTTCGCAACCGAAGGGCTGATCGAGCCGGGTCTCGGCGCGGCTTTTGTGATCGCCGCGCATCTGATGCGCGACATCGAACGCTTCAAGCCTTACGCGGCGGCAATTCCCGGAATTGTGCAGAGTTTCAACGGCCGGTTCATCGCGCGGGCGGGGCGGGKGACGCCCGTTGCGGGCTCTTTCGTGCCGGACCGCGTTGTGTTGATCGAATTTCCGTCCGCCGCAGATGCGGTCGCGTTCTATTTCTCCGATGTCTATGCACCGCTCTTGAAATTGCGGTTGGAGACGACAGACCCGCGCTTCGTACTGGTTGCGCGCTCGGGCAAACTGCCTGAAAGCGTCCGCACCGACATCGAGAAAAGGCTGTCGAATGGCGGCTAAGCGCCGCGCCCGACCACCCTGGGACCGTCACGAATCACATATAAATCGCGGCCATTGAGGCTCGATGGCGGCCCTTCGGCTGCCGCGGCTCTTGAAGGGGCGATCCAATGTCGATGGCAGCCGATGAGCCTGTTGTTCCGAAAGATGCGCGGCGGGGATTGCGCCCGCTGCCGCAACTCATCTTCAGCTCGCGCTGGCTCCAGCTTCCGCTCTATCTCGGCCTGATTGTCGCGCAGTGCGTCTATGTCATCCTGTTTCTGAAGGAGCTGTGGCACCTGGTCCTTGGCTCGTTCAGCTTCACCGAGCAGGAGATCATGCTGGTGGTTCTGGGACTGATCGACGTGGTGATGATCTCCAATCTGCTCATCATGGTTATCGTCGGCGGTTACGAAACCTTCGTGTCGCGCCTTGAGTTGGAGCGCCATCCCGATCAGCCGGAGTGGCTGAGCCACGTCAACGCCAGCGTGCTCAAGATCAAGCTCGCGATGGCGATCATCGGCATTTCCTCGATCCATCTCCTGCGCACGTTTATCGAAGCGGGTGGCCTTGGCACGTCGAGGACGAACTACACCGAGACGGGCGTGATGTGGCAGGTGATCATCCACGCTCTGTTCGTTCTGTCKGCGATAGGCATTGCCGCGGTCGACCGGTTGGGCCAGTCGGCCTACGAGAGCAAGGGACACCACTAGCGGAGTTCGGCTTTGCGCGTCCCTGCGTCCATCGCTGGTTGCATCCTGGCCGCGATGACGCTGTTGTCGTCGGAATGTGCGAACGCCGCAGACGCAGCGTTCCAAAGCTTCCTGCAATCGCTGTGGCCGGAAGCACAGAAGGTCGGCGTTTCCCGCCCCGTGTTCGACGCTGCGATCCTTGGACTTGAACCGGATCTATCGCTCCCCGATCTCAATGTTCCGGGAAAGGCTGACCGCCCGCCACCCGCTCAAGCCGAGTTTGTTCAGACGCCTGCCGACTATGTGCGCGAAAGCTCGATCGCGCGACTCGGGGCGCAAGGAAAGAAGCTCTACGATAAGCATCGCGCGACACTTGATGCGATTGAACGCCGTTTCGGCGTGCCTGGCTCGATCATCCTCGCAATCTGGGGCCGTGAGACTGCGTTTGGCAGCCACAAGCTGCCGCATGACGCGATCCGTGTTCTCGCCACGCAGGCCTATGTCGGACGGCGCAAGGATATGTTTCGCGGCGAGTTGCTCGCGGCGTTCAGGATGCTGCAAGACGGCGTACAACGCGAGCGAATGCGCAGCTCGTGGGGCGGGGCGATGGGGCTCACGCAGTTCCTGCCGTCCGAGTTCTACAAACACGCGGTCGATTTCGACAGCGACGGCAAGGTCGATCTCTGGACTTCGATCCCCGATGCGCTTGCCTCAGCCGCGCAGCAACTTGCCAACAAGGGCTGGCAGCGCGGCGAACGCTGGGCCTATGAGGTCCGCACACCGCCCGATGTCGACTGTACCATCGCGCAACCGGGCCATGTCATGCCGATCGGCGAATGGCTGAAGCATGGTTATGCGCCGGCTTTTGGACGCAAGCTCTCGGCCGGCGAGCAGAAAAACGACGCCTCGCTGCTGTTGCCGGAAGGCACCTACGGCCCCGCGTTCCTCACGCCGAAGAATTACTTCGTCATCAAGGAATACAATTTCTCCGACCTCTATGTTCTCTTCGTCGGCCATCTCTCCGATCGCATCATGGACGGCCGTCCGTTCGAAAAAGCCTGGAGCAAGAACACGCAGCTTCGCACCGAGCAGGTTGAAGCGATGCAGCGCACGCTCGCAGAGCGCGACATCTATAAGGACAAGATCGACGGCAAGGCAGGAATGTTGACCCGCGCAGCGCTCGGCCAATATCAGAAGGCCAACGGGCTCAAGCTCGATTGTTGGCCGACTGCAGCGGTGCTGACGCACATGCAGGGCCGCTGAGGCGCACAAGAAAACCCCGGCGGCGCTTTCGCACCGCCGGGGCTCGAATTCATGAACTCAGATCGGCTTACCGGCAGAAGAAACGCGGACGGCTCCAGCCGACCACGTTGCCCCACTGGTCGCGGACCGGGCGGCGGGCCCAGTAGCCGCCGGGGCAGTCGACAGGAGCGGCGGCGTAGTAGCCGTCGTAAGCGACGTAACCCGGAGCCGGGGCGTAGGCCGGATAGGCATAGGCCGGGCGAGAATTGGCAATTGCGCCGCCAATGATGGCGCCGGCGGCAAGGCCGCCCACGATGCCGAGGCCAACCCCGCAACCGCGGCAGCCTGCAATGGCAGAGGTCGGTGCCAGCGCCGAGACAGCAAGCGTCGCAGCCGTTGCGACAGCAAGAAGAGTCTTCTTCATTTGGGTCGTCTCCTGGATGCGTCCGGCTCGATGCCGATCGCGGGTCAGAATCGGGCGTGAAACTAGCCCCAAAAAACGCCATGCGAATAGGCCGTTCCAATTTGTCGGAAATTGGGTAGCGGCGTGTCAGTCCGTGCCGGACAGCGAAAATCCGGCATACCGCATTGCGAAATGCCGGATTTCCGATCGGTCGTCTGAACGCCGGTTCAGATTCGTGTGCGTTACGCTAATAGCAAACGCGGACGCGGCGGATCACCCAGCCATAACCGTCCCAGAAGCGTTCTCGGCGCCAGCCGCAGCCTGGAGCGGCTGCATAGTAGCCGCCATCGTAATAGGCGGGGCCTCCGTAATACCCATAACGCGGACCCG